>Ga0256832_1002208_pt1 | contig 13318 bp, 13 predicted proteins | sample 134614metaG_FD_190534 | JGI IMG/M metagenome (GOLD analysis project Ga0256832, IMG submission 190534) | Hydrothermal vent microbial communities from Lau Basin, Pacific Ocean - 134-614 | ecosystem: Environmental > Aquatic > Marine > Hydrothermal vents | place: Pacific Ocean: Lau Basin | collected... | reverse complement strand
CGATAAAATCATCTCGGGGCATTACAAACAGGTCTAAATCCCCAACCTTTTACAAAATCTCCCTATCTTTGCCCCCGTCAATGACAACCGCAGAAAGATATACCATCAAATTAAGGCAGTTCGAAGGCCCTTTCGACTTGCTCTTGTTCTTTATAGAGCGAGATGAATTGGATATTTATGATATCCCCATCGCCAAAATCACCCAAGACTTTTTAGACTATATTCGCCAGCTCCAAGAGATGAATGTGGATGTGGCCAGTGAGTTTATTCTTGTTGCAGCTACTTTGATGCGTATCAAAGCCCGGTTACTCATTCCCCGCAAGGAGATAGATGAAGAAGGCAATGAGATTGACCCTAGGATGGAATTGGTCGAAAGACTACTCGAATACAAGCGTTATAAAAGTGTATTGGCACAGATGCGCTCCTTTGAAGAAGAGCGTGCACAGATGGAAAAGCGCGGTTATACGCACAAAGAAGTCAAAGACATTGCCGTAAGAGCTTTGGTGGACGTAGAATTGGAGTCCTTGACACTATTTAAGTTAATGAAGGCTTTTCAGCGAGTTTTAGATCGGATGGAAGGACGAAAGAGCAAGGTCATCCACCAAGTTTACACCTACAATTATACCATTCGCGGCCAACAACAACACATCCGTGAAGTAATCGGCGAAGGCAAAAAAGCCTTTGGAGAACTTTTTGGCCAACTGGAAAACAGAATTCACGCCATCATCACTTTTATGGCCTTACTGGAACTACTCAATCGACTAGAGTTTGTCTTAATTGCCGGCGAAGGCACTAATAATTTTTGGGTAGAAAAGAATCCGGATGCCCCCGAAGAAATCCCCCAAGATATTGCCAAAGGTTGGGACGAGCCGGAAACATCTGAAAATAATGAGGGGAGTAGTGAGTAGTGAGTAGTGAGTAGTGAGTGGTGAGTGGTGAGTAGTGAGTAGTGAGTAGTGAGTAGTGAGTAGTGAGTAGTGAGTGGTGAGTAGTGAGTGGCCAAGAAAGAAAAAAAATCTGCGCAAATCTGCGGGAATTAAATCTGCGTACATCTGCGGGAAATTAAAGTAGTGAGTGATGAGCAGTAGGCAGGAAGAAGCCCAACTAGCCATCTCTTCCCTTACAAATCCCCTAATTGCGGGCGAATGACCAAATCTTCCACAACAGAAGAAGGCCCTAATTGCCAAGCAGCCACAACCATAGAAGCAATATCTTCGGCAGGCATGAGCCGTTCGTATGGAGGCAAATTATCTCCTTGCCAAGAGTTAGACCAAGTCGCTCCGGGCATTACGGAAGTAACCTTGATATGCGCCGGCTTTAACTCCTCTCTCAAAACCTTGGAAAATCCCAGCATCGCAAACTTAGAAATGGTATAACTACCGCCCCCCGGATAAGCCATAAAACTAGCAATAGACGCTATATTAAAGATGTGCCCATGCTTCGGGAGCAACGGCCGGATGGCTCGAGTCAGATAATAAGCACTGTAAAGATTAGTTTCAATTTGAGCTTCCAAACGACCATCCGGTTCTTCTAAAATATTGCCGGGCAGAAAAACACCGGCATTATTGACTAGAACATCGACTTGATTCATTTTACTTCCTACAAATTTTGCGAAAGCCTTTACCTCCGCTTCCTTGCTCATATCCGCCACAAAAGTCCACAGATTGACCTTCGGGAATTTTTTGGCGAAAGCCGCTACCATCGCATCCTGATCAGACGAATGCCTGGAGCAAATGGCCAAATCAAAACCTATTTTTGCGAAAGCTTCCGCAATGGCTAAACCAATTCCTTTGGTCGCTCCTGAAATAACCACTGTTTTATTCATTTTTTCAATCGTTTTACATGCAACATCCCAAATTGATTCCGGTTTAGCTTTAGGAAATGGCTCCAATTTCAGAGTAAAAAAATCCCGTGGCTATTCAATTATTAGCAAATGTTTAAATAGTTACTACTGAAAATTGAACCACAAAGCTAATAAATGCGTTTGAAAACCTTATGATTTAGCAAAAATAGTAATACTTTTGGCATTCAAAAACTAAAACCCGTATGCTTTGGAGACTTCCCTATCACTTTGGCCGGTATCTAATGATGCTTTGGCAAGCTTTTTCCAGACCGGAAAACTACCGGATGTATTGGAAGGAGACCGTTCGCCAGATGTATGATATTGGAATTGGCTCCATAGTGATTGTTGCCTTAATTTCCATTTTTATCGGTGCGGTCTCCGGGCTTCAATTTGTCTATCAGTTGGATGGTCAATTGATTCCGATGTATTATATTGGGTATATCGTGCGGGATTTGGCCATTATTGAGTTGTCTCCGACCTTTACGAATCTTGTCCTTGCGGGAAAAGTAGGCTCCAACATGACATCCGAAATCGGGGGCATGCGCCAAAAAGAGCACATTGATGCGATGGAGATCATGGGGCTCAACACTGCAGCTTATTTGGTTTTGCCCCGCACAATAGCCGCTTTAGCTGTCATCCCTTTGTTGGTTGCGGTATCTGCGATGCTAGCTATTATAGGTGGATATGTAGCGACCGTATTGCCCGGCGAATTAAGCCACAGTGACTATGTGCGCGGATTATTGACCTTTTATAACCCTTACAACGTCAAGATGATGTTTATCAAGTCTTATGTTTTCGCCTTTATTTTGACGACGGTCAGTTGCTATCAAGGCTATTATGTAAAAAGTGGCAGTGTGGCTCTAGGCAAAGCCAGCACACAAGCGGTGGTATATAGTAATATTTTGATTCTGTTGGCAGACTACCTGCTAGTGGTACTATTAACAAGCGACTAAGATGGTTAGAGTAGAAGACATACGAAAAAGCTTTGGCGATACCGAAGTCTTAAAAGGTATTTCCCTGACTTTTGAAAAGGGCAAAACCAACCTAATCATCGGGCGAAGCGGAGCGGGCAAAACAGTCTTGCTCAAAACGCTTGTAGGACTCATCACTCCAACTTCGGGTACCGTTTGGTATGACGATATCAATTTTACCCAATTGGATAAAAAATCTCTGCGAGAAGTCAGGATGAACATCGGGATGCTCTTTCAGGGCTCTGCCCTATTTGATTCTTTGACAGTTGAAGAGAATATCCGGTTTCCGATGGACATGTTTAAGAAAATGACCCTTGCGGAAAAACGTAAGCGTGTGGACTATTGTCTAGAAGTGGTGGGCCTAGAAGGCATCAACGATAAGTTTCCTTCTGAAATTAGTGGAGGTATGCAAAAAAGAGTCGGTATTGCCAGAGCCATTGTCCTAGACCCTGATTATTTGTTTTGCGACGAACCAAACTCCGGCCTAGACCCCAAAACTTCATTGCTCATTGACGATCTCATCTTAGATATTACCCGTACAAACAAAACCACCACCATCATTAACACTCATGACATGAACTCGGTCATGGGGATTGGTGAAAACATTGCTCTGCTCCACAAAGGCAAAATGGCTTGGCAAGGCCATAAAGAAGAGATTATCGACTCAGATAATGAATTACTTCAATCTTTCATCTTTGCTTCTCCTTTCTTAAAAGAACTGAAAGAAAAAGCTTACGGTCATAAGTAGGCTCTCGTTCATGGCATGCGCAGGCAGGATAGCTTGACGATAGGAGACGTGCCTAGTTCTTGGCAGACAGCTGCAGTCAGTTAAGCTCCGCCCCATAGATTTTCAAAATTTACCAAAGGCAGGAGACCGATTGGCTGAACCATCCGCTCTACTCACCAACTCCCCGTAATTTTGGAAATCTCGCCAAGCAGCAGCGACAAGTCCTAGCCAAAGTAATCAACGTTCTAAGCATCAGCAGGTACTAAACCAGCGAGCCTTAGCGAAGCGTCTCACCACTTCTCAACAAAAGAAACAAAACAGAATATCGAATGCAGAATGCCGAATATCGAATGATGAAGTCAAAAACAAACCACTACCCAAGCCAAAGACCAACAGCAGCTTGCTGCGCCCCAAAGACCAAAGACCCAAAAAAATACTTGCACCATCCAAAATAAACCCCTACCTTTGACCAATCGGTCAGTCAAAAAGAAAAAATTAACAAAAATGAGTCCGAGAAACCCAAGTCAATTCGAAGAAATCAGGGAGAAGAGCAAAGAAAAAATCATTTACGCAGCTTTCGAGTTATTCTCTACGGCGGGCTACTGGAGTACGTCGATTAGCAAAATTGCCAAACAAGCCGGCATTTCCAAAGGTTTGATGTACAATTACTTCTCTTCTAAAGAGCATTTGCTCAAGGCCGTTGTCGGCAAAATCGTGGATATTATCCAAGATATTTTCAACGTGGATGAGCAAGCCCAACCCGAAGAAAAAATGCGCCTTTTCCTAGACAAACTCTTTAATCATATCGAGAAAAACCGCTCACTCATGCGCATGATGATTAAAATCGGTCTCCAAGTAGGCCATTTTGAATTCGTCAACAAAACCACAACTTCTCAATACAACATAATGCTCCAAAAACTGGAAGATAATCTTACCGAGCTAGGCTTTGAGAATCCCAAGGATGAAGCGGTTTTTCTAGGGGCAGCCATTGATGGGATTGTCTTGCAATCCTTGTTGATTGGCGAAGATTATCCCCTTACGGAAATAAAAAAAGACCTACTCAAAAGATATACTACCCACCAAAAATCCAATAAAAATCCAACATCATGAAAAAGATTGTTTGCTTTCTAACCCTATTTCTTTTAATGGCCGGCTCTGTCTTTGCACAAGATGCCAAATCTATTGTCCAAAAATCAGACAAAAATATCAGGGGAAACACCTCCCAAGCTACCATCAAAATTACCGTCATTCGCCCCAAATGGTCTAAAGAAATGCTCATCAAATCTTGGTCTCAAGGCAATGACTACGCCGTCAGCTTGGTGGTCTCTCCCAAAAAAGACAAAGGCATCGTTTTTCTGAAAAGAAAAAAAGAAGTCTGGAATTGGATGCCATCCATCGAAAGAACCATCAAGCTCCCGCCCTCTATGATGATGCAATCGTGGATGGGTACCGACCTGAAAAATGACGACTTGGTCAAAGAGTCTTCCCTAGTCACCGACTACACCCACCAATTATTGGGTAAAGAAGTCGTCGATGGCAAAGAATGCTATAAAATAGAGTTAACACCCAAAGAAGATGCTTCCGTCGTCTGGGGCAAAATCCTGACTTGGATAGACACCAAGGATTACGTGCAGCTAAAATCTGAATTTTACGACGAAGACGGCTTCTTGGTCAATAAGATTCACGGCACCAAAATCAAGCAGTTTGGAGACCGGAAATTACCGTCGGTTATCGAATTCACCAACGTCGATGAGCCGGACAAAAAAACCATCTTGGAATACGTGGATATTGTGTTTGACAAACCTATACCGCCGGCCTATTTTACCACACGGTACATGAAACGCCTAAGATAAATGCCCAAAAAATTAAACCATGATTCTTAAACTAGCTTGGCGCAATATCTGGCGAAACAAACGGCGCAGTTTGATTACCATTGCTTCTATTATGGTAGCCATATTTCTAGCCATTTTTATGCGCTCAATCCAATTGGGCATGTACGCCAATATGATTCGCAACGTCGTAGGCAATTATTCCGGCTACGTCCAAGTCCATGCCAAGGGCTATTGGGCAGAGCAGAGCCTGAATAATGGTTTTGAAGTGGATGATGACCTAACCTCCAAAATCCTTGCGGTAAAAGGGGTGACGAACATCGTGCCCCGGCTCTCCAATTTTGCCCTAGCTTCCGCAAAAGACCTGACCAAAGGACTGAATATTACAGGAATGGATGCCCAAAAAGAAGCATTCATGAAGCCTATCGAAGACCGCCTGATTTCAGGACACGTTTTCCGAAAGGAGAATGAAGTCGTCATCGGCAAAAAAGTAGCCGGCTATTTCAAAACGTCTTTAGGGGATACACTCGTCTTTATCGGTCAGGGCTATCATGGCTCCAATGCCGCCGGAAAATTTGTCATCAGCGGCGTGATTGATATGAAAAATCCATTGCTCAATCAATCCACCGTGTTGATGGACTTGAAAGCATTCCAAAATTATTTGGATGCACCCAACGTCGTAACCAATTTGGTCATTCTCAAAAATGAATATACCAACGAAACGCAGTTGGCTCATCGCTTAGCGCAAGCCCTAGACTCAAACACCTACGAAGTCATGGATTGGCATGAGATGCAACCGGAAATCGACCAAACCATCCAAGTAGATAGCATTGGCGGATTGATTATGATTGCCATCTTGTATATGATTATCACTTTCGGAATATTTGGGACGGTGCTGATGATGGTGCAAGAGCGGATGTACGAACTCGGCATCATGGTCTCCATCGGTATGAAAAAACTCAAACTCGCAGCCATTATCTTCCTTGAAACTATTTTGCTGAGTTTGATGGGGGTGATTTTGGGGATGATTGCGGTGAGTCCGGTCGTCTATTACTACCACATCAATCCCATTGATTTGAGTAATGCAGGAAGCAAGGGAATTGAATCATTTGGATTTGAGCCGATAATTCCTGCATTGCTGGACCCTTCTATTTATTCGACGCATGGTCTGATTGTTTTAGGCATTGCCATGTTGATTGGTTTTTATCCTATATGGATCATCCTAAGGTTGAATCCCATAAAAGCCATGCGCGCCTAACCCAAAATTCCAAAATATGTTACAAATCATAAAAATAGCTTGGCGGAATGTATGGAGAAATAAACTCCGTAGTTTTGTCGTCATTTTGTCCATCGTTTTGGGTATTTGGGCGGGACTCTTCATCATGTCCTTGACGTTGGGACTCAACGAACAGCGGATGAATGGAGCCATCAATACCTATCTCTCCCACATCCAAATCCACAATCCCAAATATCTCAACGACCCCGACATCCATAGTTTTATCCTTCACCGGGACGAGACACTCTCCGCTTTGCAGCAAAATGAAAATGTCAAAGCTTTTTCGACAAGAGCCAATGTTATCAGCATGGTATCCAGTTCTAAAGGGGCTTTTGGGGTGCGCATCGTGGGCATTGACCCCGAACAAGAAAAAAAAGTCAGCAATATTTATACAATGATGAAAAGCGGCGAATATTTCACCAAATTCAAAAGAAATCCCGCTGTAATCGGTCAAAAACTAGCCGACAAGCTAGGCGTAAAAGTCCGTTCCAAAATCATCCTGAGCTTCCAAGATATGGACAAGGAGATTATCTCGGCCGCTTTTAGAGTCGAAGGGATTTACAAGACTTCCAGTTCCCGCTATGACGAATTCAATATTTTTGTCAAACGGCAAGACATAGACAGACTGGCCAAGCTTCAAGGCAATATCCATGAGATTGCCGTCATCTGCCCGTCCATCAATCAAGTGGCTCAAACCACGGCAATTCTACAACAAGCCATTCCGGATAGCCAAGTACGGAGTTGGAGCGATGTGGCTCCCGAATTGGGTTACGCCCAAAAGATGATGTCCAGTGCCATCTATATTTTCATGGGGATCATTCTTTTTGCCTTGGCTTTTGGCATTATCAATACGATGTTGATGGCTATTTTGGAGCGGCGTAGAGAATTGGGTATGCTGATGTCCGTGGGGATGAATAAGGTCAAACTATTTTTGATGATTGTGTTTGAGACGATATTTTTATCGACGATAGCGGTGCCGGTGGGTATGCTGTTGTCCTATCTTTTTATTCAATATTTTGCCCACAAGGGCATTGATTTGTCCGCTGCCGCCAAAGGTTTGGAGAGTTTGGGGATTGGCGCCATCATCTATCCCTATTTGCCGACCCATTTTTACTTTACGATTACGTTGATGACCGTCTTGGTGGCTTTTATTTCTTCCTTGATTCCGGCCAAAAAAGCGTTGAGCTTGAATCCAGCGGAAGCCGTTCGTTCTATCTAAAAGCGGGTGCTTTTGAGATGAAAATGATTCATGCTGAATAGTTGCATACAAAAACAAAAAAAATGAGCATCATAACAACTAAGGATTTATTCAAAATCTATAATGCCGACTCCGAAATTGAAGTCCGCGCCCTGAATGGCGTTAACTTGGACATTCAAGAAGGGGAATTTACGGCCATCGTCGGCCCGTCCGGTTCCGGCAAAACAACCCTACTCAATATCATCGGCGGACTCGACCAGCCCACATCAGGTTCGGTCATAATCAATGACACGGAAGTAACCAAGCTGTCCTCTAATCAGTTGATTGATTTTCGCTTGCACAACATTGGTTTTGTCTTTCAGGCGTATAATTTGATACCGGTATTGACGGCTTTGGAAAATGTCGAATTCATCATGATGATGCAGGGACAGGCTAAGGACTTGCGTCAAAAAAGAGCGATAGAATTGCTCAAAGCCGTAGGTTTAGAAAAAGAAATCAACAAACGCCCCAACAAAATGTCCGGTGGGCAGCAGCAGAGAGTCGCCGTCGCCCGCGCCCTAGCTTCCAAGCCTAGATTTGTCTTAGCGGACGAGCCCACCGCCAATCTGGATTCCAAATCCACTGCGCAGTTGTTGGACATCATGGCCGCTCTAAACCAAAAAGAAGGCACCACTTTTATCTTTTCCACCCATGACCAACGGGTGATTGACCGGGCCAAGCGGGTCATCACATTGGATGATGGCAAAATCATTTCCGATGTATAAGTGGACGTTTTTCCTATTGTTTTTTGCGCAAGTACTCATCGCTCAAGACCAACCCAAGCCGTATGTCTTGGACGGCTATATCTCCTTGATGCAGCAAAATCTCATTTTTGACCATCCCCTTACGGGAAAAAAGTCGCTCATCACCGACAATCTCCTGCATCATCGCCTGAATTTTAAGTATTTTCTAAATGAAAAATGGACTTTTAGGGCAGATTTGCGCAACCGGATGCTTTGGGGAGAATTTACCAAATTAAACACCCAATCCCCCCTTTTTGCGAAAGCTTTAGATCAAAGTGCCAACGATGCCATCACCTTATCAGCCAGCCTTACGGAAAAAGACGGCATCATCGTGCATAGCGTATTGGATCGCCTGTTTGTGGAATACAGCGGCGAAAAATGGGAAATAAGACTCGGCCGCCAACGCATCAATTGGGGCATCAATACCATCTGGAATCCCAACGACATCTTCAATACCGCCTCCTTTTTTGACTTCGACTACGTGGAGCAACCCGGGAGTGATGCCTTGCGTGTCTCGAGATACATCGGCCTTTCGGACAAAATAGAATTAGCCGTCAGCCCCAACAAAGACTTCGACAAATGGACCGCCGCCTTACTCTGGAAAACTCATTACAAAAGCTATGATTGGCAATTTCTATCCGGCTGGATGGAAGACGAATTGGTAGTCGGCACCGGCTGGGCAGGCAGCATCAAAAACCTGGGTTTTAAAGGAGAAATCTCCGGTTTCTTAAACGATAAGACCAATGTGGACAATACACTCAGTGCCACGACTAGCATAGATTATTCCTTCAAAAAGGGCTTGTATGCTTCTCTAGGTTTGTTGTACAATAGCCATGGCGAGACCCAAATTCCTTTCCAAGAAATCTTCTCCTTTCAGGTCTCGCCTAAAAATCTCTATCCCTATCGTTGGGCGATTGCCACACAATTCAGTTTTCCATTCAATCCGTTGTTGACGGGGAGTTTGGCGGTGATTTACAGTCCGGTCAAAGCGCAGCCGCTCTTTCTAAACCCCAACTTTACCTACAATGTCTCGAATAATTGGGAACTCTCCTTGATCAGCCAAATGATTTTCAGCAATGACTTAGCCCGGAAGTACCGCAATAATCTGGACGGTGTTTTTGTCCGGCTGAAGTATCATTACTAGAAAATCAATAAAGATAATTCACATCAACAAGTCGCTATAAGACCGGTCAATCATATCTTCTTGTTTGACTTTTAGCAAGTGGATATAGTATTGGCATTGCTCGTTTAGGTATGCTTCTGTAAACTCCCCATTGGTGCTAATGGCTTCAATTTCCATAAAACTCCCCAATCCTTTTACTTGGTCAATGTGGAATTTTACGTTTTTGATATAATAGATTTCTCTTTTTTTGTCCACGACGACCTTGGTTGTCATAGACTTGAGCAAGATTCGTTTTAAGGCATCTACATTTTTTTCCGGATGAAAAAGAATGACTTCTGATTTCTTAATGCCTTTCACTTCTACTCTATCGTAGAAGATTAGGGTATTTTCTATATTTCCTTCACGCAGCTTGAGCCTTCCGGAAGGAACGGTAAAATACGTATCAATTTGGTGATCTTCACCGACAAAGCGTGCATTGTTAGCTAATAAAATTTTGCGGACATAATCAGGATCTTGACAATGTGCTTTGATTTCTATATTCAGTACGTCCATGACTCGGGTTAAAAAGTGAAAAAAAACCACCAAACCAACAGCTCAATGGAAATCATACATTTGGTATCTTGTGGTTGACCAAAGAACAAGCAAACACAGCCCAAACAAATGAGCCGGTCAACTTGCGTATTCTTTACAACTCGTCAAAGCTAATCACCACCTTAGTCGTAGCCGGTCTGGCTTGACAAGTAAGGATAAAGCCTTCTTGGATTTCTTCTTCCGTCAAAGAATGGGTTTCATCCATGATGACTTTGCCTTCCAGTAGCTTGGCTCGACAAGAGGAGCAAACGCCTGACATACAGGCAAAAGGCGCATCAATGTCTTTTTCTTGAGCCGCATCTACAATACTATCTTTGATATTGTCGTGGGTGTATTCAAATTCTTCATCGTCAATGATTAGGGTGATTTGTGCCCCTTTTACAATTTCTTTTGACATGGTATTTTTTTGTAACTGTTTAGGTGTCCGCTATTTAGGTCAAAAAAAGCCCTTTCCGGGCTGTTTTCAGCCAAAATGATTCATCCTGAAAATTATGCAAATATAAAAAAAAAGTGCGTACTACGGATGTAGTAAGCACTTTTTGAGCTAAAAATTGAAAAAGATTAGCCTAGCTTATTCACAAATTTAGTCAACTTACCTTTTAGGTTAGCTGCTTCATTCTTGTGGATGGTATTTCGTTTTGCCAACTTGTCAATCATGGAGATGACCTTAGGCAAAAACTTTGCAGCTTCTGCCTTATCTTCCATTGCTCTCAAGTTTTTGATTGCAGTACGAGTTGATTTCTTGTAATATCGGTTAGACAAACGTTTCTTAGCGTTTTGACGAACTCTTTTTAATGCTGACTTATGATTGGCCATTGTACATTTGATTTACTTTTTCAAAATGGAGTGCAAAGATAAGGCTTTTCTTATAAAAAGTGAATTTTTTTTGTTTTTTGTTGGGACAAAGAAACATTGAGCTTGCTCCGAAAAGTTGGATTTTTGAAATCATTGAGACAATTGCCAAATATTATTTTGATCGAATGCTTGCTGTTCAATTGTTTGTTCAAGCGTTCAATCGTTCAACTAATTACACATAACTAGTTGATTTCCAATGTATTCGGATAAACAATTGAACAGTGAGTCCATTCCGGAAAGTCCACTCTGCCGGAAATCAAAGCGATGAACAAAATCTCCAAACAGAATGTCTGGCTAGATATTATATCATGGGAATTCACGCCTAAGACTTTTTTTTGCGAAAGCATAAGGGCTTTCCTATAAAAATTTGACAGAATTAGGTATTAGTTATAACTTGTTAACAATCAACACCTTAGTGAATCCTTAGTGTCAACTTCGTGTACTTAGTGGTTAGGTATCACGCTTTTCCTTACCACTAAGAGCACTTTAGAATACACTAAGTTTACACTAAGAAGTATAGCCTAAGCTTAAGTTGACTACAGAAACTTGAGTTTTATAGGAAAGCCGTTGCGAAAGCATCAAAAATTAGCAAAAGTCCTAAAAATTCCCCACCTTTACGCATTAGTTTTAAAACGCAACTATCCACACACTATAATCGTTAAAGTTCCGTTTGAAAGCAGGACTTTCCGCAAGGGCCTCCAAGCAATTGTGGAAAGCCAAAACAGATAAAAATAAACATAATATGTCTAAAGAATCGAATGTCGCAGCGGTAGATAACTTGGCTCAATCTTATGACGCCCTTTCCAAGGAAGTGGGCAAGGTAATTATCGGTCAAGAAGGTGTCGTCAAAGCCGTTATCATTTCTATGTTTAGTAGAGGTCATAGCTTGCTTGTAGGCGTACCCGGCTTGGCCAAAACCCTTTTGGTAAGTACTATTTCTGAAGTACTGGACTTGGAATTTAAGCGGATACAGTTTACTCCGGATTTGATGCCGTCGGATATTACCGGGTCAGAAATATTGGATGAAGACCGTCACTTTAAATTTAATCACGGACCCATTTTTTCTAATATTGTCCTTGCGGACGAAATCAACCGGACGCCGCCCAAAACCCAAGCCGCTCTATTAGAGGCCATGCAAGAGCGCTCGGTGACAGTTAGTGGTCAGCGACACTTATTACCGAATCCATTCTTTGTGTTGGCGACCCAAAACCCTATCGAGCAAGAGGGGACTTACCCTTTACCGGAAGCCCAATTAGACCGTTTTATGTTCAACATTAACTTGGACTACCCTTCTTACGAAGAAGAAGTAACCGTCGTCAAAAATACAACAGCTCCACAAAAATATCAGCTAAACCATGTCTTGACAGGAGAGCAAATCTTGGGCTTCCAAGATTTGATTCGCAAAATACCTATCACTGATAATGTCTTAGAATATGCCGTCAACTTAGTTGCCAAAACCCGCCCGGGTACAGAACGGGCAACTAGTGATGTAAATAATTATATCTCTTGGGGCGCAGGCCCTCGTGCATCCCAGTTCTTAGTATTGGGCGCCAAGTGCCATGCAGCTATTCACGGCAAGTATTCACCGGATATTGAAGATGTAAAAGCCATCTCCAACTTGGTCTTGAGACATAGAATCGTCCGCAACTATAAGGCAGAAGCCGAAGGAATCTCCGAAGAAGATATTATCCGGAAGTTGCTTTAAGACATCAAAAATCTTGTCCCGGGCTAACTTGCTTAGGCATCAATCCTATTTTAGCGCAAGCAAAATCTCTCGCTCCATAGACATCGTATGGTCATAACCGGCTTTGTAAAGGGCTTCTGCATGCTTCATGCTAAACAATGGGTATTTGTCCAACTCCGGAGGCTCAATAAAAATCGTGCATTTATCAGCTTTGGGATATACTGAATTGGCTACCAGAAGGTTTAGGCTGCGCTCTACAACATCCAGTTTTTTGATGGATTGGACTTTTTGGTGAAAACCATTGACGTGAATGCCGACCAATTGTTCACATCGCTCTACAATCGGCTCCACCGGAAAATTATTGACCACACCGCCATCTACAAAAATAGTCTCTTCGTGCTTGATGGGCTCAAAAATAAAGGGAACGCAGGAAGAAGCC
>Ga0256832_1002207_pt1 | contig 13322 bp, 14 predicted proteins | sample 134614metaG_FD_190534 | JGI IMG/M metagenome (GOLD analysis project Ga0256832, IMG submission 190534) | Hydrothermal vent microbial communities from Lau Basin, Pacific Ocean - 134-614 | ecosystem: Environmental > Aquatic > Marine > Hydrothermal vents | place: Pacific Ocean: Lau Basin | collected... | reverse complement strand
GGGGCCTGAAGACCACCTGCTGGTGCTCATCTCCGGCGGCGGCAGCGCCTTGTGGTGCGCCCCCTGGGGGCTGGAGCTGGCGGAGATGCAGGAACTGAACCGCGCCCTGCTGGCCTCGGGGGCCGGCATCGCCGAGATCAACGCCGTCCGTAAGCACCTCTCGCGCATCAAGGGCGGGCGCCTGGCCCAGGCCACCCGCGCCCGCGTGACCGCGCTTTTGGTCTCCGACGTTCCCGGCGACGACGTCAGCACCATCGCCTCCGGCCCCACCGCGCCCGACCCAACGACCTTCGCGGACGCACTGGCGGTACTCGAACGCTACCGGATAACCGCCCCGGCCGCGCGCGCCCACCTCGAGCGGGGCGCCGCCGGCGCCCTATTGGAAACCCCCAAGCCCGGCGATCCCCTCTTCACGCGGGTCCAAAACGAAGTGCTCCTGGCCAACTACGACCTGCTGGAGGCCGCCGCCAACTACTGGCGCGAAGCCGGCTGGGAAGTATTGGTGCTTTCCGACCGCTTCGAGGGCGAGGCCCGCGAACTGGCCCGCTTTCACGCCGCACTGGTGCGGTCGGCGCGCGCCCGTCGCATTCCGGCCGCCCCGCCCCTGGTGCTCGTCAGCGGCGGCGAGGCTGCGGTAACGGTGCGCGGGGCGGGCCGCGGCGGTCGCAACCAGGCGTTTCTGGCCTGGCTGGCCCATTACCTGGAAAGCGAAGGCGTCTGGGCGCTGGCCGCCGACTCCGACGGCATAGACGGCAACTCGGACGCCGCGGGAGCGTTCCTCACGCCCGAAACGTTGGCGCGGGCCGCGGCGCTCGGCCTCGACCTGCGCGCCTACTTGGAGCGCGACGACAGCTACGGCTTCTTCGCCGAGCTGGGCGACCTGCTGGTCACCGGCCCCACCCACAACAACCTCAACGACCTGCGGATGATAGTAATCGAGTAATCGTTAAAACGAATAGGGCGCGGGCCAATGGCCCGCGCCCTGGCAAACGGGAACCGTGTTCAGGCCGTGGCGGCCTGTTTTTCTTCCTTCTCGCTCTTGGCCTTGATGCGCTTGAGGCGGAAGGTGTCTTCACGCTCGCGCTGTTCGAGCACCAACTTGATGAAGCGCATCTGGTGCAATACGCCGGGGATCACCACCTGCTCGAGGGCGTTGACGCGGCGGGTGGTCTTCTTGATCTCCTCGCCGATGCGGCGCAGGCGCGTTTCGGTGTTGGCCACCTCCACCAGGGCCTCGGCGAAACGGCGGAAAGCCTCTTGCGCCTTCAGGGTCTGCCCACCCGTGGCGATGGGGCTGGCCGCGCCGGCCGCCGGCCACTCGGCGAAGATCTTGGGCACCTTGGTGCCCCAAACGTTCTCCACCTCGGCGCTAACGTTCTCAACCGTCGGCATACCCACCGCCAGCGCGTCCACCGTTTCCGGGCCGTCAAAGGCCTTGGCCAGAAAAAGGGCGAAGTAGGCGTCCTTGGCGGCGGCCTCCAGCTTCTTGCGGGCCTCCAGAGTCTCGTGCACCAGCGCGAAGAACTCCCCCACCAGCGCGTCGCGCTTCTTCTTGAGCAGGTCCACCCCTTTGCTGGCCAGCTGCAGCTGGCTGCGCTTTTGCAAAAGGGTCATCCGGGTGGGGCTGATCTGTTCCATGTCGCCTCCCGGCTAGGCCTCGCCCCAAACCTCTTCGAGCTTCTGGCCGTAGAACTTGCCGATGTGGTCGCGCGAGATGCGCTTCAGCTCCGATTGCGGCAGGCTGGAAAGGAGCGCCCAGGCCAAAGAGAGCGACTGCTCCAGATCGCGGTTCTCGGCCCCCTGGTTGATGAAGTACTTCTCGAAGGCGTCGGCGAACTCGAGGTACTTGCGGTCGTTCTCGGTGAGCGCGTCTTCGCCGATGATCGCCACCAGCTTGCGGATGTCGACGCCGTTGGAATAGGCGGCGTAGAGCTGGTCGGCCACCTGCTTGTGGTCGTCGCGGGTCTTGCCCTTGCCAATGGCGTTGTTCATCAGTCGCGAGAGCGAAGGCAGCGGGTCGATGGGCGGGTAGAGGTTCTTACGGTGCAGCTCGCGCGAGAGCTGAATCTGCCCCTCGGTGATGTAGCCGGTCAGGTCGGGCACCGGGTGGGTGCGGTCGTCGTCGGGCATCGAGAGGATCGGCAGCTGCGTGACCGAGCCGTTCTTGCCGGTAATCACGCCGGCGCGCTCGTAGATGGTCGCCAGGTCGGTGTACATGTAACCCGGGTAGCCGCGGCGGCCGGGGATCTCCTCGCGCGACGCCGCGACCTCGCGCAGCGCGTCGCAGTAGTTGAGCATGTCGGTGAGGATGACGAGGACGTGATAGTCGTGCTCGAACGCCAGGTACTCGGCGACCGTGAGCGCCATGCGCGGCGTCAGGATGCGTTCGATGGTCGGGTCGTCGGCCTTGTTGAGGAAGAGCACGCTGCGGGCCAGCGCGCCGGTGCGCTCGAACTCGTTGACGAAGAACGATAGCTCGCGCTGGGTGATACCCATCGCCGCGAAGACCACCGCGAACTGCACGTCTTCGCCGGGGACCGTCGCCTGGCGGGCGATCTGCGCCGCCAGCTCGTTGGCCGGCAGACCGGAACCGGAGAAGATGGGCAGCTTCTGACCGCGAACCATGGTGTTCATCACGTCGATGGTCGAGATGCCGGTCTGGATGAACTCCTCGGGCTTGCGGCGGGCCACCGGGTTGATCGGTTTACCGATGATGGGCTCGCGCTTTTCGGGGGTGATCGGTGGCAGGCCGTCGATGGGCTTGCCGATACCGTTGAAGCGACGCCCCAGCATCTCCGGGCTGACGCCCAGGCGGGCGACGTCTTCGACCAGGCTGACCGTGGTGGTGGCCAGGTCGAGGCCGGTGGTCTCCTCGAACACCTGGATGACCGCGTACTCTTCGGACACTTCGATGACCTGACCGCCGCGCACGCGGCCGGTGCCGTCCTTGATCTCGACGATGGCGCCGTAGGCCAGGTCGCTGGCGTTCTCGACGAAGAGCAGCGGCCCCGAGATGTAGGTGAGGGAGGTGTATTCTTTCTTGAACAGATCCATTTTATTCTCCCTTATGCGGCCGCCTTGAAGGCGCTCTTGATCTCGGCCAGAACCTCGTCCTTATAGGCCTCGAACTCGTCTTCCGGCACGTAGCGGGCGCGGGCGATCTTCTCGATGACCGGGCTTTGGATGATCTCGTCGATGGTCACCCCAGCCTGGATGGCTTCCGCGGCCGTGTCGTAGAGGCTCATGATCATCTGCATGATGCCGTAGGCCTTCTTGAGCGAGCAGTAGGCGTCGACGGGATCGAAGGCGTTTTGCTGCAGGAAGTCTTCGCGGGCGATGCGCCCCACCTCGATGATCAGGCGCTCGGCGTCCTGGAGGGCGTCGGGGCCGACGAGCTGGACCACCTCTTGCAGGCTGGCCTCTCGCTGCAATAGCTCCTGCACGCGGTTGCGCAGGTCCGGGTAGTCCTCGGCGACGTTCCTGCGGTACCAGGGGTCGAGGATGTCGATGAAGAGGGAGTAGGAGCCGTTCCAGTTGATCGCCGGAAAGTGGCGGCGGTAGGCCAGCGAGGCGTCGAGGCGCCAGAAAGCGCCGACGATGCGCAACGTGGACTGAGTGACCGGCTCCGACATGTCGCCGCCCGGAGGGCTTACCGCGCCCACGATGGAAACGGCGCCGTCCTCGCCCTTGAGGGTGACGACGCGGCCGGAACGCTCGTAGAAGGCCGCCAGGCGCGCCGCCAAGTAGGGCGGGTAGCCTTCTTCGGCGGGCATTTCTTCGAGGCGGCTGGAAATCTCGCGCAGCGCCTCGGCCCAACGGCTGGTGGAATCGGCCATCAACGCCACCGACATGCCCTGGTCGCGGAAGTACTCGGCCAGGGTGACGCCCACGTAGATGCTGGCCTCGCGCGCCGCCACCGGCATGTTGGAGGTGTTGGCGATCAGCACCGTGCGCTGCATCAGCGGGCCGCCGGTCTTGGGATCTTCCAGCTCGGGAAACTCGACCAGCACGTCGGTCATCTCGTTGCCGCGCTCGCCACAGCCGACGTAGATGACCGCGTCGGCGTTCGACCACTTGGCCAGCGACTGCTGGGTGACCGTCTTACCGGAGCCGAAGGGCCCGGGGATGGCCGCGGTGCCGCCCATGGCTACCGGAAAGAGGACGTCGAGAATGCGCATGCCTGTCAGGAAGGGCTCGTCCGGGTCTTCCTTGGAGCGGATGGGGCGGGCGCGGCGCACCGGCCAGAGGTGGTACATCTTCAGCTCGGTGCCGTCTTCCAAGACGACCACCGGCTCCTCGACGGTGTACTCGCCCGCCGGCTTGACCGACTTGACCTTGCCGGAAACGAGCGGCGGCACGAGGATCTTGTGGGTGAACTGGAACTCCGGCACCGTGCCCAGCACGTCGCCGCCCTTTACCTCGTCGCCGGCGGCGACGGCGGGCGTCCACTCCCACTTCTTTTCGCGGTCGAGGGCGTGCACCACCACGCCGCGGTCGATGAAGTCGCCGGTTTTTTCCTGCAGCTTGTTGAGCGGGCGCTGAATGCCGTCGTAGATGGCGTTCAGCATGCCGGGGCCCAGCTCGACCGACAGCGGGTTGCCGGTGGAGATGACCGGCTCGCCCACCTGCAGGCCCGAGGTGTCTTCGTACACCTGCACGAAGGCGGTATCGCCGTCGAGGCGAATGATCTCGCCTACCAGGCCTTCCTCACCCACCTTGCAGATGTCGAACATCCGGGCGCCGCTCATCCCCTTGGCGATGACGGCCGGGCCCGCGATCTTGTTGATGGTTCCTTGAATCATTCCCGTTTGCCTCCTTGTACCGCTAAAGTTTGATATCGTAGCCGATCGTCGACTTGACCAGCCGCCGCATGTACTCGGTGGCGTCTTCTTCACCGGCGGCGAAGGCCTGGGCAAGTGACGTGATCGGCAGCAGCACGGGCAGGTCGCGCCCGCGCATGGCGCGCTCGACCGCTTCGTAGGGGTCGGGCAGGAGCCCCTCGTCTACGGCCACCAGCGCGTATTCTTGCGATTCGACCATTTCGGTAAGCCGCTGGGCGGCCTCGTCGTGCCGGCCCGCGGTTACCACCTCGAGCCCGCCCAGGCGGAAGCCGGTGGCGGTTTCGGGGTCGGTCAATACGGCGATCTTCACGAGCAGAACACCTCCCGCTCCACCGCTTCGTCGGGCAGGCCGTAGAAAGCGCGCCGCGCCAGCAGGCGCAACCGCGCCGCTTCCCATTCCTTGGCGCGTACGAAGTCGGTCACCACGCCGGCGCCGTCGGCGTCGTATACGCCGGCGTGCGCCCGCTCCAGCAGCAGGCAGCGGAGCCGCCGCTCCAGATCGCCCAGGTCGCTTACCCCAACCACCGGCTCGAGCGGGGTGCCATTTAGCCGGTCGAGGGCGCCGTAGTCACCGGTAGCCACCAGGCCGAACAGCTCGGCGTCCACGCTGCGACCGCCGGGAACGAAGTAGCGCGTCGGCTGCTCGCCGCCCAAGCCGGTTTGCGCCAGCTTGAAGGCGGTAGAAAGGTTGAGGGCGTCGATCTCCAGGGCCACGTAGTCGCGCAGGAACTGGTCGTCGTACTGCTCTACCTGCTTGCGGAGCGCCTGGTAAAAGGCGCGGTCGAGGTCTACCTCGATCTGCGCCAGCGACTCACCAGCGGCAATCGCCCGGCGCAGCGCCGGACCGAGCGGGTGGTTGGCCAGGTAGAGCGCCTGCGCCACGCCGGCGGCGTCGGGGGCCTCGATGGCCGCCTGGATGGCGCCTGCGGGCAAAGAGCCACCCACCAGGTGAGCCTTCACCTCCTCGGCGCTCAGGCCGTGCTCCTTGGCCCGGAGGATGGTCTTGACGTTGTTTAGGTCGGCGCGGGCCAGCAACAGGCTGACTATCTCGCGCGCCCGGCCGCTTACCATAGCCGGCAGGCTGCCGACCGCCTCTTGCAGGTGGCGGCTGACCGCCCGGTCCACCGCGCCCAGGTCGTCCCCAGAAAGGACCTCGCCGTAAGGGGTGTCGCCCAGCACGGAGAGGAAGTCGGGGAAGGTCAGCGAGAGTGCCTCGCGGAAGAAACCCTCCGTTAGCAGCTCGGCGCGACGGGCCTTAACCCGTGCGTTCAGATATCCAAAATCGTCCGCCACCTGGGCCTCCTATCCCCACAGCACCCGGCTAACGCCAGCCGAGAGGGTCTCCCAGGCGCGCTCGAGCCGGTCCGGCAGGGTATTGGCTACCTGGGTCTTGCCGCCCTTGGAAACCGCCACCACGCCCAGACTCACCTCGGGCGCGGTGCGCAGTTGCAAACCCTTGCCTTCGGCCCAGCCCCTCAGCCGCGCCTCGTCAGCCGGAGAAACTATGATCGCCTCAGCCTCGCCAACCGCGGCCACCGCCTCTGCCGCCAGCTGCTCGAGAATCGTCGGGTATTCAGGGCTTTCGGCCAGGGACTGCAGGCGCTCCTGCACCCGCTTGTACACTTCGCCGATGACCTTGCCCTTGGCTTCGACGCGGGCCGTGGTAACGGCCAGCTCCGCGGCGCTCTCGGCGCGATGTAGTTCGGCGGCCTTTTGCGCTTCCAGCTTGCGCTTTTGCGCGTTCACCATGGCCGCCGCCTTTTCCTTGGCGGCGGTAACTATCCGCTCCGACTCCGCCTCGGCCTCGGCCATGAGCTGCTGGATCTCGGCGAGTACCTCCTCTTGGAGGATGGTTTCGAGTTTAGACATGCACCGCCTCCCGTGACGGTTCGCCCGCTGCCGCCAGCGGCGCGGGCGAAGTCCGAAAAACCCGCGCTAGAGCTTGCCGAGCAGCAGGAACGAAATGACGATGCCGAAGATGACCAGGGTTTCCGGAAGGAGCAGGAAAATGATCGCGGTACCGAACATACCGGGCTTCTCGGCTACGGCGCCGACGGCCGCCGGACCGATGCGCGACTGCGCCCAACCGGTGCCCAAAGCGCCCAGACCAACCGCCAACGCCATACCCACGGCCACCAGGCCGCGGCCCATGCCGCCGTCACCGCCCGCGGCGTTCTCCGCGGCCATCGCGATCGCACCCAAAACCAGCACACCCAGAGTCGTAAGAACTTTCTTCATCATCCTACCTCCACTGCCTTTCATCAAAACTTCCTTAAGAAACGCTTCCCGCGTCGTTGCGGACTGATTTGAACGGGCGGTAGGGCCGCCCCGATTCTTCGTAGAAACCGAACTTGGTGAAGAACTCGACCCAAATGAGACGGATCGGCTGGAGGACGTGCCCCATCAGCGTCAATGCCAGGATCGTGAAGTGGGTCGAGAGGGCCGCCACCAGACCAAGAAGAATGCCGATGATGCCCAGCTTTTCACCCAGCGAAAACCCGAGGTCGGTGGCCAGATTAGCCATGATCGCCCCGGCCACGCCGACCGCGTAGATACGGATGTAGCTGAGGATGTGGCCGCCCTGGGTGGGCAATTCGGCTATCATCAGCACCATTCGCGACATGACGATGCCCAGCAGGAAGACCGCAAAGCCCAGATACATCAGGATGTTCAGCGGAGCGCTGCTGGTCTTGGTCAGGAACTCGTACGAGAATATCACCAAGCCCAAGAGGCCGCCCAGGTAGCCGACCGCCTCCCAAAAGTGCTTCATGTGTCCGTGCCGCAGGCCAATCCAGGCCCGTACCCCCAGGCCGTGGAAGACCTGCACGATGCCAAAAACGACGGCGATGATGATCATCAGGCTGGCGGTTGCAATGGTGTCGGTACGTGGGATGGTGATGGGAATCAGGCCGTGACCGTGGCCGCGAATGTAGAAAAAGCCCAGGTGCTCCAGGAAGTTACCGAAGAACTCGCCGTACACGAAGCCCCAGGCGACAGTCCAGAAGATCATCCAGTTGAGGACGGCGAGCAGGTCCTTTACCACCGGCGGCTTCATGTTGACGCCGAAGAACTCGATCACCAACGGCTTGTTTTGTTTCACCAACCCCGCCATATAACGGGCCAGAAGGGCGAAGAGGAGGGCGTAGCCAATGTCGCCCACCACCATGCCGAACCAGAAGGGGAAAAAGACGGCCACCACCCAGGTCGGATCCCAGCTGCCGTACTTGGGGGTATTGAGGAACTCGATCAACATCTGGAAGGGCTTGACGACGGGGTGGTTATCGAGGGTGACCGGCACGACGTCGGCCTCGTGGTGCTCGTCGGCGGGCTCGAGGGTGTAGACCACGTGGTCTTTGTGCGCCGCCAGCGCCCCTTCCACCCGACTCTTGAGCTTGGCGGGTATCCAACCCAGCAGGGCAAACCCAAAACGGCCGGCGGCCAAGTCGGCCAACTTGCGCAGCCGCTCCGCCTCGTCGGCTGCCCGCGTCCAGAGCGACCTGAGCACCCCCCGCGCCTCCTTACGCAAGCGCACCAGCGCGGCGTGGACGCTCTCCAGCTCTTCCGGCGCCAGCCTGGCGCGCTCGTTCATGCGAATGCGCGCTTCATCGAGGCTGAGGCCGGCGAACGGTCCGCTAAGGCGAAACTCGCCGATGCCGTGTCGCGAAAGCGCCGCCCGCGCCGCTTCCAGGTCTTTCCGCAGGACCACGGCCACCGCCGCCATGCCTTTCGCGAGCTCCTTCTTGGCCAGTACGAAGCGGTCTTCGAGCGCCTCCGAAAGCGCCGCCTGGGCAGTTTCAAGCTCGGCTTCCTTCTCGATTAGAAAAGGCAGCACCGCCAGCCAGCGGCTCTTGTCGAGGCCCTGGGCCAGCTCGCTCAGCGCCTCCACCGGCTGCTGGTAGAGGTCGATTAGCTCGAGCTCCTCGCGCAGCTTCTCCGCCTCGCGGGTGAGCACCTCGGCGCGGTGCGAAAGGGGCTCCAGCTCCTCCTCGGCCGCGGCCAGGTCGCCCTCGAAGGGCCGCGCCGGCTCGGCTTCTTCCCCGAGCAGGTGCAGGGCGTGTTCGGCGCCCTGCAACACGTGTTGCCAGCGCTTATAGGCGTCTTCCTCGACCGATGAACGAGCGTATTCTGGCAGCTCTTCCGTACGCAGGGCGTCTATCTGGACCACGCCCACCCGCTGCAGCTCACCCAGAAGCTCGTGAACGCGGCGCTTTGGGCCGGCTACGACGAGCTTCTCCATGGGAGCTATCACGGAAGGACCTCCTCCAACACCAGCTCTACGGCCTGGTCCAGTTTGGCCTCGGCCGCAGTAGTTATCTTCTCGGCCTCTTCCGCCGCCTTGCGGCGAGCCTCCTCCTCTATGCGGCTGAGTTCGGCCTTGAGTTGCTCTTCATACTCGCGCGTCAGCCGGGCCACTTCCTCCTCGGCTTCGCGGACGATCCGCTCGGCTTCGGCCCTGGCCGCGGCAATCTTGGCTTCGGCGTTCTTTCGGGCCTCCTCCAACTTTTCGGCGAGCTCACGCTCGCGGTCGGCGAGGCTTTTTACCAGTCCCAGGCCTTGCATACCGCCTCCTTAGCTTAAAAACATGCGTCTGCGACGCATCTCGGCGCATAATACCCCAGGCCCCCAGGCGTGTCAACGCGACGGGGCCGCCGCCATCGCTACTCATGATACGCGACGAGAGGCCCCTTGTGCGTGTATGCTCAAACCCATGAAGGTAGTGCTTTCTCCCAGGGGCGTGCGGCGGGTGCTGGCGCGTCACCCCTGGGTCTGGCGCGACGACGTACTGGGCATGCCCTCTGGGCCCGGCATCTACCCGGTCGAGGGCAAGCGCGGCGTGCTGGGTTGGGCGTTGGTCAATCCGGAATCGCAAATAAGCGTGCGAGTCTTCAGGTTCGGCGACGTTGACGACCCACTCGACGCACTTTGGGAAAACTTGCAAAGGGCGCTCGAATACCGCCGCAGCGCGTATGAAGACGAACAAGCCGGCTTGCGATTGGCCTACGCCGAGGCCGACATGCTGCCGGGGCTGGTGATAGACAGCTACGCCCGCCACCTGGTATTGCAGGCCCACGCGGCCGCCTGGGAACCGCTTCTGGACGAGCTGGCGGAGCGGTTGCGGGAGTCTTTGGCGCCGCACTCCATCCTGGCCCGTCACGACTCGCCCCTGCGCCAGCGCGAAGGGCTGCCCCGTTACCGGAAATTCCTATACGGCGAAGCGCCGGAGGCGGTCACCGTGCGGGAGGGGAAGATCCTCTACCTAGCGCGGCCGAACAGCGGGCAGAAGACCGGGGCTTTCCTCGACCAGCGCGACAACCGCCTTTTCCTGGGCAACTTCGCTAAAGGGCGCGGCTACCAGCGTGGCCTTGACGTGTTTGGTTACCAGGGACTATTCGGCTTGCAGCTCAGCCGCCACCTAAAGAGCGTGGAGGTGGTGGACAGCTCGGCGGCGGCGCTGGCGGCGGCGCGCGCCAACGCCGCGCTCAACCACGCCGGGAACCTGACCTTTACCGAGGCCAACGCCTTCGACCTGCTGCGCGCCCGCGAGCGCGCCGGCGAGCGTTACGACGTCATCGTTCTCGACCCGCCGGCCTTTGCCGCCAAGCGCGCCGATAGGGAACGCGCCTTGGCGGCCTATAAAGAGGTGAACCTGCGGGCGCTCAAGCTGTTGCGCCCCGGTGGCCTGCTGGCCACGGCATCCTGTAGCCACCACGTCGGCGAGGGCGAGTTTTACGAGATGCTGGCGGCGGCGGCCGCTGACGCCCACCGGCTGGTGCGCCTGGTAGCGCGTCGCGGCCAAGCCTGGGACCACCCCGTGTTGCTAACCGTGCCCGAAACCCATTACCTTAAGTTTGCGCTCCTGGAGGTGCTGGCGTGAGTGAACCGCAAAAAAGCGAGCAAGAAGAGCTCCCCGCCGAGCTGCGCTCCAAGTTGGAGGAGCTGGGCGACTACCTGGTCTGGCGCATTGGCACCAACAGCAGCGAGGACGTGCTAATCGTGCGCGTCGGCCTTGCCTCTAACACGCCCCGTTTCAACGAGCTGAGCAGTCTGCGCAACGTCGGCGAACGCAAGATCGAAGAGTTAGTAAAGGAAGGCCGCGTGCGCGTGGAGTGGGTGGAGTAGTGCGGCTCGAGCGCCAAATTAGTTTCTGCCTAGAGGCCCGGGATCCCACCGAAGCCAGCGCCCTGCTGGCGGCCCCCGAACGCGCGCTGGCGCGGTTGGCGGTGTTCCGCGACCTAAAGCTAATGAACGGCGTTCTCAGCGGGGCTCTGGCCGCCCCGTTCGTTCTCATCGGCGAGGTGCGTTTTCCCTTCCGCTCCCGCTTCGAGCTCGGCGGTGACATGGCCCGGCTCGAGCCGGAGCCGCTCGCAGACAAAGGCGACGCCGCCGCCGAGCTGAGCGGCAGCGCCCGCGCCGAGGGCGACCGCGTTTGCTATCAGGCCCGGGTTGCCCTGGAGCTTTACTTACCGGAGGGTGAAAAATGGGGCGGGCGCGCTTTTCGCAAGATGGCCGAGGCCGCTTTCGAAAGGACCCTCAAGCGAACGCTCCGCGAAATTGGCGGTTAAGCCTGCATTAAAACCGCTCTTTCTCTGTTAAACTGAAAGCTGAACAAAGGTTTGCTTTTTAGGAGGCGATGGGCTATGGCAAAAGTCACGTTCCTTGGTCACGCCGCGGTATTGGTCGAAGGATCCGCGACCACCGTGGTAATAGACCCCTTCCTGACCGACAACCCGCAGGCCGCCGTTGGCCCTGAGGCCATAAACCCCGACCTCGTAGTGGTAACCCACGCCCACGGCGACCACTGGGGCGATACCCTGACGCTGGCGCAAAAGGGAGCGCTGGTGGTCTCGACCTACGAGATCGCCGTTTACGCCGAGAAGCACGGGGCCAAGGCCTTTGCGATGAACATCGGCGGCAGCTACGAGTTTGCCGGCGGGCGGCTCAAGTTCTACCCCGCTTGGCACTCCAGCTCCTTCCCCGACGGTTCCTACGGCGGCATGCCGATGGGAGTCGTGCTTGAGCTGGACGGTAAGAAAATCTACCACGCCGGCGACACTGCGCTGTTCAGCGACATGAAGATGATTGGCGACCTGGGCCTAGACCTGGCTATTCTGCCAATCGGCGACACCTTCACCATGGGCCCCGACGACGCGCTGGCGGCGCTGCAGCTCTTGCGGCCCAAACAGGTGCTGCCGATCCACTACAACACCTTCCCGGTGATCGAGCAAGACGGCGCTGCCTTCGTGGCCCGGGCGGCGGCAATGGGCGTAGGCGGCAAGGCGCTGGCCCCTGGAGAGGCGATAGAGCTTTGAACCAATGAACTACCGCGAGCTGGGCCGTGACGACTTCAAGCTCCAGATGCTTCTGGGCATGGGCAAAACGGCCCAGGTCTATTTGGCGCACGCCCCCGACGGTCTCGAGGTGGCGCTCAAGCTGCCGCGTAAGGAGGTACGTGAAGACGAGCGCCTCTCGCAGATGTTCGCTCAGGAGGTGCGCCTCTCGCTCGGCCTGCGCCACCCCAACCTGTTGCGCGGTTTTGCCGGCAAACCCTTTGGCGACCGCGCCTTCGTGGCGCTGGAGTACATGCCCGACGGAACGCTCGACAGCCACATTCGCAAGGGCCAACACTTCAGCCCCGAAGAAGCCCTCTCTTTGGTTTCCCAAATTGCCGCAGCGCTGCTCTACCTGCACGGCCGCGGCATCATTCACCAAGACGTCAAGCCGGCCAACGTCTTCATGAAGGGAAGCGTCGCCAAACTGGGCGACTTCGGCGTGGCCCGCACCAAGGACGACCACAAACCCTTCGAGCGTGCCGGCAGCCCGTTTTACATGGCGCCCGAGCTCTTCCGCGGCCAGCAGGCCACCCCGGCTTCCGACGCCTACTCCCTGGGGGTGCTGGCGCACGAGTTACTGGCCGGGAAACGCCCCTTTTACGGTGACACCTTCGACGCCCTCATGGCAGCCCACCTCACCCAGGCTCCACCACCTTTGCCCAATCTGGGCCTGCCGCCCAAACTGCGCCAGCGATTACGCAGCTTGCTGGCCAAGGATCCCGACCAGCGCACGCCACTAGACAGATTATTGCGCACGCTAAGCGGCGAGCAGACTGTCGAAATTGCCCCAACCGCGAGCGGCGCCGCGGCGTTACCCTGGTACAAGAGGATATTTAGGAGGAAGACATGAAACCCGTATGGCGCCCATCCGAGGCATACACCCGCGGCAGTCACCTCGAGGCCCTGATGAACAAACTGGGCCTCGCCGATTATGACGCGCTATATCGCTTCAGCATCGAGAACCCCGGCGAGTTCTGGCGGGCGACGCTCGAGGAGATTGGCGTTTCCTGGTTCGAACCCTATCAGAGCTACGTAGACCTCTCCCGCGGCGTGATGTGGCCTGAGTGGTTCCCCGGTGGCAAGCTCAACCTGGCCCATAACGCCACCAGCCGCCACGTCAGCGGCGGGCGGGCGCAGCAATTGGCGCTCG
>Ga0256832_1002206_pt1 | contig 13323 bp, 9 predicted proteins | sample 134614metaG_FD_190534 | JGI IMG/M metagenome (GOLD analysis project Ga0256832, IMG submission 190534) | Hydrothermal vent microbial communities from Lau Basin, Pacific Ocean - 134-614 | ecosystem: Environmental > Aquatic > Marine > Hydrothermal vents | place: Pacific Ocean: Lau Basin | collected... | reverse complement strand
AACTATTTTGAATTGACAGGCATACTCAAGGAGAATAAAAAGAATATTGAAAACATGCTTTTAAGTAACCAAAGTAAATTCGAACAACATTATCTTAACATCTATAAACAAAGCAAAACAAATGCTAATAAAATGTTGAATGAATATGAAAGAAAAATAATCTCCTTAAGCCTTGATAAAACAAAAAAAGCATTAAATTTGATAGAAGAATGATTTAAAAATCAGATACAAATTGTTCCCAATCTTTGATATCTTTATTGCTTAGTACTCTTGGAAATTTTACTTTGGCCATCCGATTATTCTATCCTAATCGCATACTCCTTCTTTACTTCTTTCATAACAAAAGAGCTTTGAACATGAGCGATATTTTCGATGGCTGCTAACTTGGTAGTAATAAAATTTTGATACTCATCCATATCGTTAGCATACACAGTCAGCAAATAATCATATTGGCCTGCGATATGATAGCATGCTTGTACTTCCTCAAGCTTGACGATCTTATCTTGAAACTCATTAATGAAAGCAAGTGTATGTTCTTTTAATGAGACATTGCAAAATGCCAAAATGTTTTTACCTGCTTTCTTGGGATCAATAATAATAACGGTTTTTTTAATAAATCCAGAGCGTTTCAGTTTTTTTATTCTTTCATATACCGGAGTAATAGTTAATCCCAATTGAGCAGCGATCTCTTTGTTTGTATAGTTAGCATCTTCCTGAAGCATTTCGAGGATCTTTTTATCAACAGGATCTAAATGTAATCTGTCCGAAAAATTTTCCATAATAATTGTTTTCAGTACAAATATAAGAAAAAAATACTAAAATTCAAATGATGAATAGCAATGATTTCTATTCTATTGAATGTTTATAGAAAATAATATAACTTTACGTAAAATTTTAAAACATATAATTATTCAAATAGAATTTATAATTCAAAATATTTCTACCTGAATAGTCACAAAAACATAACAATATGAAAAAAACAGGTCACAAAATGCATCCCGAAACACACATGACATCACTGGGTTATGATCCATTCCTTTCCGAAGGAGCAGTCAAAAGTCCAATATTTCAAACTTCTACTTTTGCTTTTAAGTCTGCAGCTGAAGGGAAAGCTTTTTTTGAATTGGCTTATGGTTTGCGAGACCCTAAAAACGGAGAGCAATTAGGATTGATTTACAGTAGATTGAATAATCCTAATTTGCAAATATTGGAGGAAAGGCTTGCAGTATGGGATGGTGCAGATGATTGTGCTGTTTTCGAGAGTGGGATGGCTGCAATTTCCACTGCATTACTGGAATTTTTAAAACCAGGAGATTTATTCCTATTCGGCAATCCGGTATATGGCGGAACAAGCTATTTTATAAATCACATCTTAACACAATTTGGGGTACATATCATCAATTTTACCGCCGATAATACCAAAAATGAAATAATAGATATGGTTAATAAGACGGGAAAACATGATAAATTAAAAGCAGTTTATATAGAAACTCCGGGCAATCCTACAAATGCTATGATAGATATAGCTATGACAAAAGAAATTTCCGAACATTTTTCCACGGAAGAAAACAATATACCTTTGATGGTTGATAATACATTTCTCGGCCCTGTGTTTCAACATCCAATGCAACATGGTGCGGATTTAGTTGTTTATTCAGCTACAAAATATATAGGAGGCCACAGTGATATAATTGCCGGAGTAGTATCAGGAAAAGCAGAGTTTATGGCAAGAATAAAAGGGCTTAGAACTTTTTTGGGAAATATGGCCAGCCCCTGGACTTCATGGTTATTGATGAGAAGTCTTGAAACTCTGAAAATAAGAATGGAAAAACAATCTTTTAATGCTCAAAAGATAGCAGAACATCTGGTTGGTCATCCGAAGATTGAAAGAGTATCATATCTTGGACTGTTGGAAGAAGGAACGAGACAAAAGGAAATTTTTGACAAGCAGTGTGTTGGATCCGGAGGAATGCTATCTTTTTATATCAAAGGAGGTGAAAAAGAAGCTTTCAAATTCATTGATAGTCTGGTCATTCCGAAAGTTGCAGTCAGCCTTGGAAGTACGGAATCACTGGTAGAACATCCGGCTACAATGACACATGCCGAAATTCCTTATGAAGAAAAACAATATCTCGGCATTACTGAAAATCTTGTAAGATTATCCGTTGGAGTGGAAAATCATGAAGATCTGATATGGGACATCGAACAGGCATTGGATAAGATATAATGTTTTATGTTTTTATTGCGGTTTGGTTTGGACTGGCAAATTTATTTGACTGAAGAAATTGTTTTGGTGTTTTGTTGGTGGCTTGCAAAGAGGTCAGAGACCTTTTGCTGGGAGGGTGGTATAAGGGAAGGATTTGTGTTGGAGTTTTGAGGTTTGGATGTTATAAAAGCGAAGTCTGGCGGCACTTGCTTATCAGGGGGAGTTGTTTTGGTGTTTTGAAGGGAGAAATCCCGAAGGGATGTTAGGATTGTAGCACTGTATGAGCGATAGCGAATGCAGTAGTGTAGTAAGACCACATAGATATTTTGGCGGTATTTTTGTAGCGGCAGCAAACAAAAATAGTGGCAAAATAAGAGATTGCAAGAGATTGGCGAAGATTGAAAGAACAATGAGGAAATAATGGAGTTAAGAGTTATAAGATAGGAGATCGGCGGCAATGAAAGCGAAGTCAGAGATATTCGCTTATCAGGATTTTTTTTAAATGGGTGAATGAAAATTGATACCAAATTTATTTGGTATAAAAAAGTATGCAAATCAAACTTATTCTACAGTTGCAACCCTGATCAAATTGGTTCTTTGTTTTTCAAATACAGGCATGGAACCTGTATGAACAATTATATCCCCTTTTTTTACCAAATTCTTATCTTTTAAAATATTTGCAAGATTAGTATGAGTCTCTTCTGTATTTGTATTTTTGTTGTAATAAAATCCACGTACTCCCCTGACAAGATTTAAAGTGGATAAAATAGACCTTACTTTTGAAAATATAAATTTGAGCATTTGGTCTGAAACTTGAAACTTTGAAAGCGGTGTATCCAGATACAGTAAGACCTACAATAGCTTTAGCATCCAGTTCATTAGATATTTTTGCTGCGTTAAAACAAATAATGTCACTGGTAAATGTACTGCATTTTGGTTCGGGTTTCGGTCTGTCTTTGGGAGGAGTGAAAGATTTTTCGGCTCCTTTGAGTATTTTATTCATTATTTTTACTACTTCACAAGGGTGAAGTCCCATTGCTGTTTCTCCGCTCAGCATTACGGCATCAGCACCCTGAAGAACAGCATTGGCCACGTCTATTACTTCAGCTCTTGTAGGTGTTGTGTTGTTGATCATCGATTCCATCATCTGGGTAGCTACTATAACTACTTTCGATTTTTTTATACTTGTTTCAATAAGATATTTTTGAACTCCGGGTAATTCCTCTATGGGTATTTCCACACCCAGATCACCTCTGGCAACCATTATCGCATCTGAATATTTAAGTATCTTTTTTATGTTTTTTACAGCTTCGGGTTTTTCAATTTTAGCAATTATTTTTGCCGTATGTTTGTGTTTTTTTATTATTTTATGAAGGTCTCTGACATTTTTATCATTTCGTACAAAAGATAGTGCTATCCAATTGACAGGTTGTTGCAAAATAAATTCCAGATCTTTGAGGTCTTTTTCAGTAATTGAAGGAAGATTCATTTTTGTATCGGGAAAATTAACACCTTTTCGGGGAGTGATGAGTCCTCCTGTTAAAACTTTAGCGAGTATTTTACCATCATTTTTATCTGATATGATCTTTAGCACAATTTTACCATCGTTAATAAATACTTTATCACCTTTTTTTACATCTTCTTCCAAACCAGGGTAGGATATATGGATATTTTCTTTGTCACTTATCTTATTGTCGCTGCTTATTTGTACTATTTCATCATCTTCAAGCATGAATTCCCCGTTTTTCACATCACCTATTCTGATTTTAGGTCCTTGTAAGTCAGCTAATATTCCTAATGTCAGGTCATATTCTTCATTGATCTCATTTATGTCTTTGATCAATTTTTTATATAAATTCAAGTCACTATGGGAAAAATTAAATCTGAATACATCTACTCCTGCTTCAGCTAGTTCAAGTATCTTTTCTCTTGAATTAGTAGCAGGTCCTATAGTAGCAATTATTTTGGTATTTCGTAAATTATTCATTGTTAAAAGCGATTTTGCGGTTATGATATATTTGATAAATCACGATATAAGATTAACAGTATAATTATTCAGTTGTTTAACTTGTTAGAATGATCTTTTGTTAATGAAATGTTTTTTTATATAAATTATTAATATATTTAAAAATAATATTTGTATTTTTAAGGCAAAAACATGTCATGGAAGAAACCAGTCAATCCGTAATGAAACTAAGAGTTGAATTATGGAGAAAAATCTTATTTGTAATTGCCCCTTTTATAGCATTTTATATTATATTTTTCACTAATCTGGATTCTCAGAATCCCGCTGTCAGCAATACTCTTGCTGTTGCTGTATGGATGGCATTGTGGTGGGTTTCGGAGATTGTGCCTCTGGCAATTACATCATTGCTCCCCATAGCTTTATTCCCTCTGTTAGGTATTATGAACGGGAAAGCCGTATCATCTACATATTTCAATCATGTTATTTTCTTGTTTATAGGTGGATTTTTAGTTGCGCTTGCTATTCAAAAATGGAATTTGCATAAGCGTATTGCTATTAAAATACTTCAGATTGTAGGAGTGAGTCCGGGAAAAATTTTATTTGGATTTATGTTTGCTACTGCATTTCTTTCGATGTGGATAAGTAATACGGCAACTACTATGATGATGGTTCCTATTTTGATCTCGATAATCGTAAAACTTGAGGAATTGAACGGAAGAAAAAAAGTAAAACATTTTGCTATAGGACTTTTATTGGCAACAGCATATAGTGCTTCTGTTGGTGGTATTGCTACATTAGTTGGTACTCCCCCTAATCTGGCATTTTCAAGTATTTATAAATTGAGTTTCCCCGCTGCTCCTGATATTACATTTGCATCATGGTTTATTTTTGCTCTTCCCATAACTGTGATCTTATTTATCATTTTATACTTATATTTATATTTTGTATTTGTAAAAAAAGATGAAGACTGGAAAGCAATTGACAAAAATATGCTGAATCAGGATATGAAGGAAATGGGGAAAATGAGTTATGAAGAAAGAGTATTGGGTATTGTTTTTGTGTTACTTGCATTATTGTGGTTTTTCAGATCCGATCTTGATATTGGAAGTTTCCATCTAAGAGGTTGGGCAAATCTGTTTCCGTATCCAAAATATTTGAATGACGGTACCGTAGCGATAATCATGGCTATATTTTTATTTATTATACCCTCGAAATCGAAAAAAAATGAATATTTAATGGATTGGAAGGCAGCAGAAGATATTCCCTGGGAAATTATCTTATTGTTTGGGGGAGGATTTGCATTGGCAGCAGGATTCAAAGAATCAGGTTTATCTTCATGGTTTGGACAGCAACTCATTTGGTTAAAAGGAGTACATCCCATTATAATTATTTTAAGTATTTCACTACTTGTAACATTTCTTACAGAATTGACTTCAAATACTGCAACCGTCCAGACATTTTTGCCGATATTAGCAGGCTTGGCAGTAAGTATAGAAACCAACCCGTTATTGTTTATGCTTCCTGCGACCATTGCAGGTTCCATGGCATTTATGCTTCCTGTTGCTACTCCGCCAAATGCAATAGTTTTCGGTACGCGGCGATTGCGAATTGCTCAAATGGCTAAAACCGGATTGTTTCTCAATTTGGTCGGAGCTGTTGTTTTAACCCTGTTTGTATATTATTTCGGTACTTATATTTTTCATATAGATCCTGCGGTTTTTCCTGAATGGGCAAAAGAAATTAGTCATTGAATTAATTATTAAAATAGTTATCTGTAACTACTCAGGTAGTTTAATTTACTGATTGTTTGGGTGTTGGTAGCATAATAATATTTTCTCCATTATCATTTCCCTTTTAAGGGAAACAGGAAAGGGTTTTAAATGAAAAGTTTTGAAAATATTATTATGCTAATGAGGTGATTTAGCGTGTATTATTTTGTTTGTATCAAGTATTTGACATGAGTAGATACAGTTATCTTAATAAAGTTACTAAAATGAAAAATCCCTCTCCATCATTATGAAGAGGGATTGATCAGAAGAAGTTTATTCTTCAAGAAATAGTTTTTAAAAAAGAAGTGCAACTTTTTTAAAGCTGCACTTCAATTAAACTTATTTAATAACAACCATTTTCTTTGTTGCTGAGTATTTTCCTGCTTTAAGTGTATAGTACAATACTCCTGTTGTATTTATTTCGGTTTTATTGATATCAATACTATTCAATCCTTTTTCAGCTGATCCTGAAGTTTTGAATACCAGTTTTCCTGTTATATCATAAACATTCAACTCATAGTCACTATTTTCAGGCATATTAAAAATAATTTCAGTGCTGTTAGCAAAAGGATTAGGTCTGTTTTGCATCAATTCAAATGAAGAATCTGTGTTTCTGTATTCTATATTTATATCCATTTTCTCCAATGATGAATTATATGCTTCTTTCTTTGTAATATCAGAATTAACGGAAAGTATATTTCTAATATTTCCATTTGCATTGCTTTCAAAAACTAATGTAAACAATACAGCATCATCATCAATATCTACTGCTGTAGGATTGAACCAACTCATAGGCAGATATCCATTGGATAATCTGTTTGTAGCAATATTGTTCATATCCAGGTTCAGAGCACCTGATTCAATGTTTTCAAAACTAACTGAGTTCGGATCGAAAGTGAATGTTGCCTGAAATCCCTGAATTCCGCTGAAGTCTTTTGCAAAAACAGGAATCTCAACAGTTTGGTTTCTTTGAACTTTATTGTCATCTATAACCAATGATAAGGATTCGCTGTTTCTTGTTTCAACATCACCGTTATTGTTGACTGTTGCATCACCACTTGCATCACCGATTTTGACAGCAATAAAATTAGCGCTCATATCACTTTCAAGATCTGAAATCTTGAAGTTCTGCGGATATTTCTCCGCTATCGGATTTTCAGGATTCTCGAAATTATAGCTGCTTGAAATAAATTTCCATGCATTATTATTATCAAGAACTTCATTAACCCCAAGAATGAGTTTTCTCAAAGTTAGAATATCTGAAGCACTTATTTTCTGGTCATTGTTTACATCCGAAGCTATCATAGCATAAGGAGATGAAAGCTCTTTGATGCCAAGAATATGTTTTTGTATATAAACAAGGTCTAATGTAGAAAGTCCGTTCATATAATCATTTCCTGACTGAGGAACTACAGTATAATTTTTACCGTAAATTACAGGTGGAAATTCATATTTTCCTTCATTATTTGTTTTTTGAAGTCCTAATTCACTGCCTACAAGACTTACTTCAACATTTTCCACAGGTTCGTTGTCTTCATTGACGATTGCACCGGATACTATACCGTGAGGTAGTGGATTGGTGCATAGAGTGTCGTTGTCCTGAACTTCGATTGAAGTTGTACAATAATCTTGAGTTGTGCTGCCATCGGGCAATAAAGCTGTTACCCACAATTCTACAGGTTGTAAGCCAAGGTCGTCACAAGTATAGGTTTTTGTATGGTCTGATGTATCGCTGCTGAATGAGAATACAAGATCATAACCGCAAGTGTGATATGAACCACCGTCAAACATAGTGTCCCTGATCATTGCTACAGTTTCATTATTCATTTTTGATAAATTCACAGTAAGACCGTCAATACATATCGGAGTTGGCTTTTTGCAATTTTGAATAGTAAATAATTGTACGCTGACAGCACTATTTCCACATTGATCCCATACTTGATACATTATCTTATGAGTACCAATATTATAAGTACCACTTGCGTCAATGGTATCACCACTATGGATTGGAGATTCAATTTCCCATGTTGTTACATCATTTCCGCTATCATTGTTTAGATCAATATAATATTTCCATCTCAAATCTTCAGCTTGGGTACAATCATCGGAAAATCCATATTTCAATTCGATATATCCTCCAACACAGGTAGAATCATAGGTGCATACCATTTTATCAGGAGTCTCGTCAATAACCGGATCAACATCGTTTGTTACATAAATAACCTGGTCATGTTGCCATTTTACAAATGAACCGTTAATTTTGTGACAATCATCAATAACAGTCCATGTTCTTATGATTTTAAAGCAGGCTTCATTGTTGTCATAATCATTATCATTATCTACTACGACAAAATCACTTTTTTGATATCCAACTTGGTCGCATGAATATTCTTCTAATACAGGCCAACCTGATTGAGCAGGGTTGAGAGGGCTATCCGAGTTTGCTGCATCATTAGGATTAATACATCCATCTATATGCTTATCTTCCGGCCAATGTATCGCACCTAAAGCATCATCATCGGTAACAGTACCATCATATCCGAAATAATTGGTATGAACAAAATTAATTGTCTGAGTACAATTATCTGTTCTACCTCCATCATCTGTAGCTGTGAAGTGTCTCGTTATAATCTTGACAGGATTGGAATAACAAGGATTTTCATCAGTTTTTGAATCGGTAGTTATAACAACATTGCAATTGTCATGAGCAGTAGGCCATCCGAAATATTTTTTCAAACTATCCGGTTCGTATATAAAATCACATTCCACTTCCATGTCATCAGGACATGTAATTGTTGGAGGCAATTTGTCTTGAACTTCAACACTTACCATACATTGTCCCTTATTGCCAGCTGCATCGGTGACTTCAAGTACTACCATCCATGGTTGTCCTGCAAGATCACTACAATCATAAGTTACGTAATCAGCAAAAGCATCATTTGTTTCCATTCTTTTTATCTGAAGACTTACAACACTACAATTGTCATAACTACCGCTATTTACAGCAAAAGCAGGAAGTTGTGCTTCCCCGTCATAAGTAAGGGATACAGTTGTAAATGTCTGACAAACAGCTACCGGTTCTACCTTGTCTTCAACAATAACATCAAAAGTGCATTGGCTTTTGTTTCCACAAGCCTCGGTAATGGTATATGTAATGTGATTTGTATCAACAGGTAAATCATGAACATTTGTTACACCTGCAACGGCATTATCGATAAATACCTGTGGAAAATTGCTGTTATTTTCTATTAAAATATCCCATTCCCATTCTGTTTGACAATTATCCGTTACTCCCGGTACAGGGAATGTATAGGTATCTAAACAATTGAATTGATTTGTATTAACAGTCTGATTATCCGGGCATACTATTACAGGAGGGACTGTGTCCACCACTTCTATAAACTGAACATCAACATGAACCAAACTATTATAATTATTCGGATCACAATTTGTTTCGACAACAGACCACGTTCTAACTACTTTCTCAATGCAATCCGGGCAGGTATTTACTTTTACATCAATATAAGTAGCTGCAAGATTACAATTAAATTTGCAACTATTATCTATGGCCACCGTATCAAATCTATCACCCGCAGCTAATTCTGCAGTCGTTGGATTTTCATCCCAATAAATTAAGTCCGGCCAACCTGTTTTATTCGGATCAAAATTTCCATCTGCATCTTTATAGTTATCAGCATCTTGACATGAGATAGCATTTCCTAAAGATTTTTGTAAATTTGGCACACCCCAAATTCTAGCAGAAAGAGAATCGTTAGGATATCCGAATGCATTCCAATAATCATAAGAATTGATATTAAGCACTACTTCACAAGGATCGGAAAGATTGCCGGAAGCATCAACTGCAACATAAGTTCGGGATATTTGTTTAAACCTTCTAAATGGCCAATTTAATCCTCCGGGGCCTGAAGAGCAATCATTTGATGTTACCGATTCATCTGTCCAAACCAAATGTGCATCTGAACAGTTGTCTAACGGCTTTAAGATTGTAGAATCGCTTTGCCAGCAAGCTACCTCCATAGTATCTGTCGGGCAATCAATTGTAGGATTGATATTATCGAAAATATGTAACGGAATAAAACCTGTTTGATTACCGATAGGATTATATTCTACTTTGCCATACAAAGTATTACCCACATTTCCTGAAGGAATAACAACGGATCCTGTTCCATGGTCGATTTCTACATAATTTTCATCATATAGAAAAACAATGTAATCACTTGCATTATTGCTGCAAGCAGCACCGTCATCTGTAAGTAATGCAGTGTAATCCAAATTGCCTTCGCAATTTTCGTCAACATAAACATTAACCGAGTTTTCTGCGGTTAATGTGCAGCCCACCTGTGCATTAGCTACCGTATTAAGAGACAGCAGCGCGAGAAAAAACAAAAATAGCGTTAGATGTAATTTTGAATTTTCCCAAAAATTTCTTGATTGAATAAAATTCTTCATAGGAATAAAATTTAAGTTAAAAAATAAGTTAATTGTATTATAAAATTAATTTAAGTATTATCATATCGCCTTGTAGGCAATTAACTCACAGGTTGGGTTTAACGAGTTTGCATATAGGTTTGCTTTCTGCTATATAGAATACAGCATCCTGCCTGAGATGATTTTTTACCATTAAATCATTTCATATTGCAAAATAAAGTAATATATTTTAATTATGCAAATAAATTAGTTATAAATTGCAAAAAATTTTAATATTTATAATTAGGGAATTTGAAATGCTTCTGATATTTAAGATTTTATATAAATCAACTTAAAATTTTTTATTTAAATTTATTCCGAATTATTGTTGATTAAAGGATATTTTAACTGTTTTTTTTGTATGTTAATATTAAATGAATATTTTCGCAGCAATTGAAACTATTTTTAACTAATATGCATCTACTCAGGTAGGGTGCTTTTGAGATGAAAAAATTCAATTTTAGTGCTAGATGAAGCTTATTTTTTAAAGGCATAGTGGTGCTATGTCAAAAAAATTGATGGAGTATGACAATAAAAGTATTTTTTTCAATCAAAATGATTCTACCTGAGTAGATACACTAAAATCAAATTTATGAAGTATTTATTTTTAATGTTATTTACAATAGCCGGTTTTTTCGGGCTAAATGCACAGGATGATGCAAATGGTAAAAAGATTGTGCCTGTTGAGGATTTCCAAGGAAAAGCTGATGCTTTTGTCGGTAAAACAATTTATGTTTCAGGAACAGTAGACCATGTATGTAAACACGGAGGTAAAAAAGTTGTGATCGTTAGCGATGATGGCGAGGCAAGTTTGAAAATAATGGCAGGGGATAAAATCTCAAAATTTGACAAGAGTATTGAAGGAGAAACAATCAATGTTTTGGGAACAGTTAAGGAATTACGAGTTGATGAAGAGTATCTTCTAAATTGGGAAGAGGAAGTTAAAGACCATCATAAGGCGGAAGACCCAGAATACAAAGAAGATATGGAAAAAATTGCAAAGTTGAGAAAACAAATCAAAGAAAGCGATAAAGGATATCTTTCTTTTTATTCTATGGACGGGATTGAATATGAAGTTGTGAAATAATTTTTTTTATGGGGAAAAAGAAAAAATGGCGCTGGTGGTTCAGAGTGATCCACAGGGATGTAGGATATTTTTTATTTGGAATGACAATTATATATTCACTTTCCGGTATTGCTTTGAACCATCTCAATGATTGGGATCCCAGTTATGCAAAAATAAATAATAAGGTACATTTGGATATGTCTTCATATGATTTAAACAATAAAGAGGATGTTTTAAGAATAATAGATATTTTTGGTGAACAAAAAAATTATAAGAAACATATCAAAAAGAGAAATGGTGCTGTGAAGGTGTTTTTGAAGAAAGGGAGTTTTATTATTTTTCCTTCCGGTGATATCTTATATGAAAAATGGAAACGCCGTCCGGTATTTCATGCAGTCAATTATCTTCATTATAATCCGGGAAAATGGTGGTTGTGGTTTTCCGATTTTTTTGCAGCCGGATTGATAATAATTGCAATTACCGGAATATTTATCGTAAAAGGTAAAAACAGCATAACCGGAAGAGGATTGGTTTATACAATTCTTGGAATCATTATTCCTATTTTGTTTTTGTTGTTGTATTACCGTTAGTGTGCTGCGCATAAAAAATCTACTCATTGATATTGTATGTCCTGTCGATGGGACCCAGACGTTTCCTATAAACGGCATATAGAAAAAGTAAGGTTTTTTATGTAAATTGTCATAAACAGAAATAACATCGGTTAATATGGCTTTCGTTATGACACATCTTTTAATAATTGATTCCGGTTTTAGCACCCATCCCCAGCCCTTCCCTCAGCGTGGGAAGGGAGATGTGGATGTGCTTAATCGTAAAGAAAAGCTACAATCGTTTTATCTTGTTTTAACCGGAATGGTATTTTTAGGGATAAAAAGTAGAGGTTTTGCGGGTTGCAGCTTCCTCCCTTGTAAGGGAGGATTGAGGTGGGTTCTAAATAAAATGTGATAATAAAGTGGAAGTTTGATTATGTATTGAATACCTCCCAAAGGGACAATTCCCAAAATAACAAGTATCAAAGGGATAAATATCCTAATTTTACTTTGTAACTCATAATATCAACAATCAATCAATGATGACACTATATAATAAAATAGTCAAAATTATTACTTATTTATAAGTTTTTTGTAATTTTACCACATAATTAGATACATTAATTATGTTTAACAGAAATCTTGAATTTAAAATAAAACTTAACAGAACAAGCCTTTGTTTTTGAGTTTTTTTAAGTATGGGCATCTCTGCTCAGAGAATTGATCGTTTTTCATATTTTTTTCAACTATTTTACATAAAATTTATAATAATGAATACATATATAATAAAGGGTTCGGGATTGACCATAGAAGATCTGGTCAATGTTGCCAGACACAATCAAAAAGTAGAATTATCTCCAGATGCTTTGGACAGGGTAAAAACCTGTAGAGCAATGCTGGAAAGAAAGATCGACAAGCATGAAATAATGTATGGAGTAAATACCGGAATCGGTGAATTTTCCGAAGTGGTTCTGTCAGATGAACAGGTAAAGGAATTTCAAAAATATCTTATTTATAATCATGCCGCAGGAATTGGAGATGCAATGCCCATAGAATGGGTGAGAGCAGCAATGCTGGGAAGAATAAATGTGCATGCTCACGGTAATTCCGGGGTCAGACCGGTAATTACACAGACTCTTATTGATATGCTGAATAAAGGAGTGACACCTTTTGTTTGCAGAAAGGGTTCTGTCGGAGCAAGCGGTGATCTTGCGCCTATGTCACAAATTGCATTGCTGATGATGGGAGAAGGTAAAGCGTTTTACAGGGGAGAGTTACTT
>Ga0256832_1002204_pt1 | contig 13329 bp, 12 predicted proteins | sample 134614metaG_FD_190534 | JGI IMG/M metagenome (GOLD analysis project Ga0256832, IMG submission 190534) | Hydrothermal vent microbial communities from Lau Basin, Pacific Ocean - 134-614 | ecosystem: Environmental > Aquatic > Marine > Hydrothermal vents | place: Pacific Ocean: Lau Basin | collected... | reverse complement strand
TTAAAACCTTCCAAATCATATTTTTGCAAATCTTCGCTATCTTTAGTCAAAGCCGGATTTAATTTGGTATCCCCAAGTTTTTCATAAAAGCTATCAAGCCCCTCGCTTCTTAATAGATGATATACTCCCTGACACCCTTTGCAGCAAAAATATTTCCTCTCTCCCTCGATATTATCCTCTATCATTACCGATTCATCAAATTCCAAATGGCAGTGATCGCATTTTACTTTGGACAAAGCAGACCTTTAGAGAGATTATTTTTTAGTTTTAATAAACTTGTGATAGAGAAAATTTAAAAGAATCAATAAAAAAGTTCCATAAAATATAAGCTTTACTATAAGATAGGTATCTTTATTGGCATTTCCTATAGAAGATTTCAGTTTAACTTTGTAAGATGAAGCAACCTGATCGGCTATATCAGCATACCCGTTTAATAAAGCCGCCTCTATTGCAGCTTTTTGATTTTTGCTATGGCTTGTTAAAAGGGGAATTATCGTTCCGCTCCAAGGCCAAGGGCTTAAAACCTGCTCTTTATTAAATCTTTTTTCCATATCTTTAGTAGATACGATATCTACTTTTTTACTGTCAAGCAAAATTGTAAGCAAGATATAAGGTTTTTGGAGAGATTTTACAAGATTCGCCTCATACTCTTTTATTTTTGCGTTATTGCTTTTTTTAACTCCGGCAAGATATAGATTAACGCCGGTTTTCTCTTTTAATTCGTTTCCAATCTCATTTATCTTATCTACCGTCTTTTGAGGCAGAATATCTTCGTTTAAAATTACAAAATTTAAAGAGGCATAAAGAGAAAACACAAAAATAAAAGAGGCTAAAAAGCCCCTTTTTATAGATTTAAAACTCAAGTTTTACCCTACATACGCGTGATTTGCAGTCATAACCGCCCATAATGTGATAATAGCGGTTCCCAAAAGCATCCACCCAATTATTGCTTCCAATTTATCAACCATTTTATCCTCCTAAGAAGTAGCACTCGCAAAAATGCTAATGCTTTTTTATTTATTTACAAACTGATATTTGTGTTTAACATCTCCTGCTACCGGTTTTCCATGAACCACTACATGTTTTTCATTCTCTAAATCGGGACCTATTCTTTTAATAGTTAAAGGATCTTTTATTTCATAATATTGCTGTGCGGTAGCTTGCTGAACGGCTATAGCATTCACAGTTAAATATACCAAAATTCCTAAAAGCAGAGCTACTGCTATAAAATAGCCGGTAAGTCCGTGTAAACTCCAAACTCCTCTATTTTGATTCATCCTCTACTCCTTACTTTTCACTCAAAGAGCGAATATATGTAGCTACGGCTTTCTCTTGAACCGCAGTAAGTCTTCCTTTGAAACTTGGCATAGTTCCAATAACACCTTGTTTACCATGTTCAAGAACATGTTTTATAATTGTATCATCATACTCTTTTAGATTAGGAGCCATTCCGTTCATTCCCTTACCGTCAGGTCCATGACAGCTTGCACAAGCATTAGCGAAAACTTCTGCCCCTTTTTGATTTCCTTTAAAGCCGTTTGCCACATACTCAGCCACAGCTTTTGCATCATCGCCGCTAACAAGTCCTGGAGGCATCTCTCCCATTTGATAACCAAATTTTCCAACTCCATCCATTTTTTTATCCCCAAGAGCCGCTGAACCCTTCTCAATTACTGCTAAAACACTCTCTTTAAGAAGTCTTTTTGTCAAATCCTGAGCTTTTCCCTCAATTCCGGTAGCATCAATTCCATGACAAGGAGAGCATTGAACAAGATAAACTCCTTCTCCCATTCCAAGAAGATCTTCTTTTGTAGGATTTGCCCATTTTTTCTCAAACATCTTAGTATGAGCCGCAACCTCTTCATTATATTGGCCGATTTGGGAAAAAGCATTTAGAGGATATCCAACAAACCAATACCAAACTCCCCAAATAATAGTTCCGATAAATGCTAAAGACCAACCTATCGGAGAGTTGTTTTTATATTCCCCTATTCCATCCCAGTTTTCATCTTTTAAAACACCTTCGCTTTTACCTTCCTTGATTTGCTTAAAATATTTGGCGGAAACACCGATCGTCAACACCAAAATAGCGGCAGCACCAAGCAAGGCTAACTGATTGACATTATCACTTAACCAATTCATTCACTGCTCCTTTTTAGCTTCTTTTCTCTTTCTTTCTCATCCCTCTTATCAACGGGAGGCGAATCAAGCTCATCGTCAAGAGCCATCTTCGCATACTTTTCATAATCCCTCTCTCCCTTTTTTTCACTCCTATACAGATGAATTATATAACCGTATAGAATGAGCGTTAAAAAAATAGTAAATATAATATAAGCGACACCTTGAATAAATCTTATATCTTCCATCTACTATTTAAGTCCATTAAGATATGCTATTAAAGCAACAATTTCTGGAATCTTACCGCTTTCAACCATCTTTACAAGATCCTCTCTTTTTGTCTCTTTAGCTATTTTCAAAGCCTCAGCCAAAGCCTGTTTTTTAGCTTGTTCGAAAGAGCCAAGAGGAACATCTACTTTACCGTCTCCGTCTATATCTTTGTCATAAGGAACATTAAATACTTTTTTAACAGTTAAAGCTTCTGCATAAGCAGTCTCAAGATCTGCAACATTTGTAAACATATGTTTATATGCTGGCATAATTGATCCGGGAACTACGCTTGTTGGATCCCACATATGGTTTGCATGCCAATCTGAAGTTCTGTAATTTCCAACTCTGTGAAGATCTGGACCGGTTCTCTTAGAACCCCAAAGGAAAGGTCTATCATAAGCGTATTCACCGCTTAGGCTGTAATTTCCATATCTATCAGTTTCTGATTTAAAAGGTCTAATCAACTGAGAATGACAAGCATTACAGCTATCTTTTATATAAACTTGTCTTCCCGCAAGTCTAAGTAGCGAGTAGGGTTTTGTACCCGCTACCGGTCTTGAAGCCTGCGCGAAATCAGGAACTATCTCTATCAATCCCGCAAAAGCTATAACTATAAACACACCCACCGCAAAGAAGAAAGGATTTCTTTCTAACCATCCAAACATTTATCGCTCCTTAAGCCGCCATTGGTGAAGCAAATTGAGGCTCTCTCTCAATTGCTCTTGATGCGGTCATTGTTTTAAAGAAATTATATGCCCACATAAATAGACCTACAAGATAGAAAAGTCCGCCTATTGCTCTTAGAGTATAGTATGGATGCAACACAGTTACCGTATCTATGAAAGAGTATGCCAAGTTACCGTATTGATCTACCGCTCTCCACATCATACCTTGAGTAATACCGGCAATCCACATACTTGAAAAGTATAAAACAATTCCTGTTGTTTGCAACCAAAATTGAGCTTCAAGAAGTTTTTTGCTATAGATTTCTCTTTTATAAAATCTTGGAGCCATATGCATAAGAGCAGCAATAATCATAAATCCAACCCATCCAAGCGTTCCGTCATGAACGTGTCCTGGAATCCAATCTGTAAAGTGAGCAAGAGCATTTACTGATTTGATTGATTGAATTGGACCTTCAAGAGTTGAAAGCATATAGAATGTTGAAGCAAGAACCATAAATTTAATTAGAGGATTCTCTTTTAATTGTCCCCACTCACCTTTCATTGTAAGAAGCATATTAAGCGCGCTACCCCAAGAAGGCAAGATAAGAATTATACTAAAAATTGAACCCATTGTTTGCATCCAGTCAGGAACAGTGGAATAGATTAAATGGTGACCGCCTGCCCAAAGATATACAAACATAAGTCCCCAGAAAGATAAAAGTGAAAGTTTATATGAATAAACAGGCTGACCAGACTCTTTTGGAAGATAGTAATAGATCATTGCAATAATAGGAACGGTGAAAACAAATGCAACCGCATTATGTCCATACCACCATTGAACCAAAGCGTCATTGCTTCCAGAATACATACTAACTGAATGTAGAGGATCTCCCATTCCCGTAATAAGATAAGTTGGAACTTCCATATTATTAAAAAGATATAGCATTGCAACACCAAGAAATGTAGCTATATAATACCATAATGAAATATAAAGGGATTTCTCTCTTCTAATTCCAATAAGTCCAAATATGGAAATTCCCCAAAGAACCCATACTATAACTACCACTATATCAAAAGGCCACTCAAATTGAGCATACTCTTTTGAAGTGGTATATCTAACAAGCAAAGATGCTACAGCAAGCAAAGCTCCTATGAAATAGAGCCAAAAGTGAAGTTTCCCAACAGTCATTAAAAATTTTGACTCTTTCATGGAAACTTTTAAAACTCTTTGCCCTACATAATACCATGTAGCAAATATTCCACTAAGAGTAAAACCAAAAGCTACCGTATTGGTATGAATAGGTCTTAATCTGCTAAAAAGACTATACTGACCGAAAATATAATTTAGATCAGGGAAAGCTAACTGAAATGCTATAAGCACACCGACACCCATACCGAGAATTCCAAATAGAATAGCTAAATAGCTAAACCATTTGGCTACGGTATAATCATACTCGATTGCAGGACTTTGCATGCAATTCCTCCTTCGATAAAAATTTGTCACTCCAAAACAATTTATTTTAACACAGATTTAATATCTCAAAGCTTAATTTATAAAAATAAATTTATAAGAAGTTTAAAATCGAAACACTCTTACCCAAAATATCCCCTTTTGTGAGGAAATTTACTTTTTGTTATATAATATCGCTTTATTTTTTTTTAATTTAAATGAGGTTAGCGATGAAAATTTTGATAAAAAACGCCAATTTTACGGATATAATTAATGAAAAAGAGTTTAAAGCGGATATTTTGATAAACAAAACAAAAATAGAAAAAGTAGCTCCTTTAATTGACGAAAAAAAATACAAAATTATAGATGTAAATGGTAAAACAGTAACACCGGGTTTGGTAGATCCGCACTGTCATATAGGGCTTTATGAGGAGGGAGTTGGAGAGGTAGGGCATCTTGGAAACGAAAAAAGCGATCCTATAACTTCCAATCTTGACGCAATTTATGCCATAAATCCAAAAGATGAGGCTTTTAAAAACGCTTTGAAAGCCGGAGTAACAAGCGTTGTAACAGGTCCTGGAAGCGCAAACGTAATAGGAGGGACTTTTACGGCTTTAAAAACTTACGGCGAGAATATAGAAGAGATGGTTATTAAAGAAAAAGCTGCAATGAAATCGGCTCTTGGCGAAAATCCGATAAGAATTTACAAAAATCAAAACAGATCCCCTATGACAAGAATGGCAATAGCTGCTATTTTTAGAGAAACTTTAATAAAAGCAAAAAACTATTTAAAAAAAGAAGATAAAGACATCGATTTTAAACTTGAAGCTTTAAAAGATGTTTTAAATAAAGATATGATTTTAAAAATACATGCTCACAGAAGCGACGATATTATAACAGCTGTCAAAATAGCTAAAGAATTTAATTTAAATTTTACAATAGAGCATTGCAGTGAAGGGCATTTAATAGCCAAATATCTAAAGAGTAATAATGTAAAAGTAATTTTAGGGCCTCTTATGGCAAGCAAACCAAAATATGAGCTTAAAAATCTAACCTTAAAATCCGCTTCAATCCTTGAAGAAAACGGCATAGAGTTTGCTTTATGCACCGACCATCCGGTAATTCCGATAGAATACCATGCAGTTCAAGCAGGTTTAACGATAAGAGAGGGATTAAGCTATATGAAGGCTTTAAAAGCAATAACCATAAATGCGGCAAAACTTACAAACATAGATGACAAAGTAGGCTCTTTGGAAGAAGGCAAAGACGCAGATTTGGTTGTATGGGAGAGCTCGCCTTTTGATATTTTAAAAAAACCTCTCCTTGTGATGATAAACGGAGAAGTTGTTTACTCAAACGGCTCTTTTATCGTAAAATGATTTTTTAAACTCTTTAAATTTTTTGTTTAAAATAGCCTCTCTTGCCTCTTTCATCAAATTTAAATAGTAATGAAGATTATGCAAAGAGGCAAGACGATAGTATGTAAGCTCACGGGCTTTAAATAGATGATTTAAATATCCTCTTGAATATCTTTTGCAAGTATAGCAGCTGCAGCTCTTATCTATCGGCTCATCAGATAATTTATTATATGAAGCTTTGATATTAATCCTTCCAAAAGAGGTGAAAAGAGTTCCGTTTCTTGCGTTTCTTGTAGGCATGACGCAGTCAAACATATCAATGCCTCTTTCTATATTCTCTATCAAATCTTCTGGAGTGCCGACTCCCATTAAATATCTTGGTTTCTCTTTTGGCAGAAATTTTGCGGTAAATTCTACCGTGTCATACATCTCTTTGCTCTCTTCCCCGACACTAAGCCCCCCTATGGCAAAACCGTCAAAATCCATCTTCGTAAGCTCTTTTGCCGAAATTTCTCTAAACTCTCTATCAACTCCCCCCTGAACAATAGCAAAGATATTCTGCTCTACTCCAACTCCCCTCTCTTGCATAGCTTTATGGTATAAAATAGACTCTTTTGCCCATTTTGTCGTTCTCTTAACAGAAAGAGAGATTCTCTCTTTGGAAGATGGAAGTGCTATTAGATCATCTAAAATCATCATAATGTCGCTTTTTAGATTATATTGGATATCCAAAACCTTTTTTGGAGTAAAATAGTGCCTGCTTCCGTCTATGTGGCTTTTAAACATTATCCCGTTTTCATCGGCTTTTGCTATATCGCTTAAAGAGAATGCCTGAAATCCGCCGCTGTCTGTTAGAAAAGATCTGTTATATCCGGAAAATTTATGCAGTCCTTGAAATTTTTTTATAACTTCATCTCCCGGACGAAGATAAAGATGGTATGTATTTGCCAAAACTATTTTGGTATCCAAAATCTCCATTAAATCAAAACTATCCAAAGATTTAACGCTGGCAGCCGTTCCAACCGGCATAAAAACCGGAGTTTTTATCACTGAATGAGCCGTTTTTATTGTGCAGGCTCTTGCATTTTTATCCATAGAGTCTATCTTAAATTCCATCATCTGCCTTTGATTTTACTTCCTAATTTGTTAATATTATAATTACATTCATCAAACGGGACTTAACTTAATGAAAAAAATTTTAATTTTAGCAGACGGTATTGTAGCGAAACAATTTTTAAACAAATTAGTGGATTTAACCTCAAATCAAAACAGATACTATATCGTATATTATCATGAAAAGACTCTTCCCCAAAAAAAACCCGATAATTTTAGATTTTATAATTTTGATCCGACAAGTTATTCAAAACTCTCCACTCTTTTAGATGAGAATTTCTATCAAGTAACAATAGCGATGTCAACAAAAATAGATACTGAAGAGAGTTACAAAAATATAAGAAGAGTAAATAAAGATATTCAGATAGTCATTTTGGATAAATGGAATCTAAATATTAAAGATGAAGATCTTTTTTTGCTAAACGCAAATGAAATTTTAGCAAACAGGCTGGTTGACTATCTCCCCGATATCCCAACTATCGCTCAAAATATAGGTCTTGGTATAGGTGAGATAATGGAACTTAAAGTTCCTTTTGGAAGCGCTTATGTATATAGGCATATAGGAAGCATTGAGCAGAAAAAATGGAAAATAGCAGCTCTCTACAGACAAGGAAGACTTCTTTTGCCATCTCCTGAGATTATGATAAGACCAAACGATATGTTAGTAATTATAGGAGAGCCAAGCGTTTTAAAAAGCATATATAGGAGTATAAAAAAAGAGCTTGGACAGTTTCCCATGCCTTTTGGACACAATATTTATGTTTTAATAGATATGCTTCAAATGGAAGATGAGGAGATAGAGAAACTCATAAACGATTCCATGCTTTTTCATTCAAGATTAAAGAGTCAAAAACTAATCATAAGAGTTATCAATCCAATTTATAATAAGACATATGAAAAAATCAAAAACTACAACTCATCTCACATAGAAGTGATATTTGAGTATAAAGATTTCGAATTTAAAGGATTAGTAGAGATAGATTGCAAAAAAAGTAATATTGGAGTTATTATTTTAAATAATTTTCTTTTTGAGGAGTATAAAAGATTTTGGTTTAATCTAAAACTTCCCATTTTAAAAATAGGGACATGGAGTTTTCATCAGATAAAAGAGGGAGTCGTTATAACCGATACTCCAAAGACATTTGAAAATGTATCCTCTATCATTTTTGATGTTTTAACCCAACTGAATTTGGATTTTATCTTTTACGATTTTGATCCAGACAACTCCGGGAAGAATAAAAGTTTGATAGAGCATTTTGAAAATCTATCTCAAATCTTCAAACAGGAAGTAAAGATAGTAAAAAGCGCAAAAAACCCCGTAAGAGAGCTAAAATCAAGAGAAGATTATTTGCAGTTTGTCTTATTTACCGAAGATATTTTACAAGCCGATATATTCTCCATATTTTCCAAGAATATGGACGAGCTCTCCTATATGCTAAAAGAGGCGTATCAGATTTTTCTCCCGATAGATATTTAATCTTGAAAAAATTTTAAGTAGTTAATAGATATAATTAATTTTAATTTACTAAAGGGAAGAGTATGAAAATAGATATAAATTTTTCTAAAAAAGAGTCTTCAAACTATTCCATTTTTATAGACAAACTTCCAAAAATTAAAGAGAAAGGCAAAGTTGCCGTTATCACAAATCCTAAAATCTCAGGTCTTCATCTAAAAAACCTTCTTGATAAATTAGAAGCAAAAGAGATTTACATAGTAACTATCCCAGACGGAGAAGAGTATAAAAATTTAAAAACTTTAAATTTTATATTAGACAGGCTTTTTGACCATAAACTTGATAGAAAATCAACTCTCATAGCCTTTGGAGGAGGAGTTATAGGAGATATGACAGGCTTTGCGGCCGCTATTTTTCAAAGGGGAATTGATTTTATTCAAATCCCGACCACTCTTTTATCTCAAGTGGATGCAAGCGTGGGAGGGAAAACTGGAATAAATAACGATTATGGAAAAAATTTAATAGGCGCGTTTCATCAGCCAAAAGCCGTTTATATAGATATCTCTTTTTTAAAAACCCTTCCAAAAAGAGAATTTTCCGCCGGAATTGCCGAAATTATAAAGATGGCGGTAACTTTTGATAAAGATTTTTTTAAGTGGCTTGAGAGAAGCGATTTATACAAAGAGGATGATTTAAAAATTGCCATTAAAAAAAGCATAGAGACAAAAGCAAAAGTGGTAGCCGAAGATGAAAAAGAGAAGGGAATAAGAGCCGTTTTAAATTACGGGCATACGTTTGCCCATGTCATAGAAAACATAACCGGCTACAAAACATATCTTCATGGTGAAGCCGTGGCCATTGGAATGAATATGGCAAATAAACTTGCTCTCTCTTTAAATTTATTGGATGAAGAAGAAGCAGTTAGAATAGAGAACCTCTTAAAAAAATACTCCCTTCCGACAACTTTTAATGTTCAAAATCCAGAAAGCTTTTATGAACACTTCTTTTTGGACAAAAAGAGTGCTGATAGCAAAATCAAATTCATTCTTCCAAATCACATAGGAAATTTTTTAATAAAAGATGATATAGAAAAAGAGAGAGTAATTAAAATATTACATGATTTTAAAGAGTGGATAGATGTTTAGAAAAATTATTCTTCTGTTTTTTCTGTTTGGGTTTTTTTTATATGCCGAAAATAATTCATCTTTAAAGAACAAAACCAGTATAAAAAAAGAGCTCTCAAGCGATGCACAAAATGATGAAAATATAGTTAAAGCCGCAATCGCAAATCAGATAAATAAACTATCAAAAGAGCTTTTTGAACTTAATGAGGAGCTTAAAAGAAATATTTGGATCAAAAACTATGCAAACTATATCTCTTATAAAAATACTATTCAAAACATAGAAAAATATAAACAAAAATTAAAACATCTAAAATATCTTCTTAAATCTTCAAGAGTTTCAAAAGAGAGAAAAGAAAAATATAAAAAAGAAAAAGAGATTATCGAAAAAGAGCTAAAAACCTTAAATAACAAAAAAGAGCTGTTAAGCGATTTTAAAACCTCCCCTTTTGAGGAAGTGATAAAGCCTCAAGCTTTGCCAAAAGAGCCAAAAGTTACCAATCCCTTTTTGATATTTAACGCTTTCTCTTACATCAAACAGGTAAAAAACCAAAAGAACCTATATCAAAGCAAGCTTGAGAGCTTAAAAAATACAATAGAGAAATTAAATAAAAAGAAAATTCTATTAAACAGAATATACAGATTTAAAAAAGATGAAAAAACTCTAAAACAGATATCAGCAGTAGAGCATGAATTAAACGATTTTAAAACCGCTTACGACATAGCAAAAACTACCTATAAAATATACAGCAAAAAGATAGAAGATGTAATTTTAAAAATCTCTCTTCAAATAGAGGAGCAGATAAAAAGAACTATAAACGTAGCTTTGTTTATATTCGCTGTTATTATCATATCTTTGGTTTTGAAACTCCTTGCAAAAAGGTATATAGAGGATAACCAAAGATTTTATATGACAAACAAAGTGATAAACTTTACAAACTTTACTCTAATTACAATGATTTTGCTATTTTCTTTCATAGAGGACGTATCCTATCTTGTAACTGTGATAGGTTTCGCTTCAGCCGGTTTAGCAATAGCTATGAAAGATCTTTTTATGAGTATTTTGGGATGGTTTGTCATTATTATAGGAGGAAGCTTTAGAGTCGGAGATAGAGTAAAAGTGAAAAAAAACGGGCTTGTTTATGTGGGAGATATAATAGATATCTCTCTTCTTAGAATAACTATTTTAGAGGATATCACTCTAACAAGCTATATGGTAAACAGAAGAACAGGAAGGGTGATTTTCATACCAAACAACTATATTTTTACCGATCTTTTGGCAAACTACTCCCATGAAAAACTAAAAACGGTCTGGGATGGAATCGATATAGCGATAACTTTCGATTCAAATCACAAAAAGGCAGTCTATATTGTCAAAAATATCGTAAAAAAATATTCAAAAGGCTACACCGAGATAGCAAGAAAACAGCTAAATAAGCTTAGAAACCAGTATAGCCTAAAAAATACAAATGTAGAACCGAGAGTCTATACATTTATCGAACCTTATGGTATAGTAATAAGCAGCTGGTATATGACAAACTCTTTTGCGACATTAACGATTAGAAGCAGTATCTCAGCCGAAATAATAGACGCTTTAAACAAAGAGGAGGATATAACGATAGCATATCCTACTCAAACTATCAATCTTAAAAAAATAGAAAACAATTTACCGACGGAGAGTAATGAAAAAGATATTCTTTAAAACTTTTGGATGCAGAACAAATTTATACGACACTCAGATAATGAAACAAAACATTAAAGATTATGAGATATGCCAAAAAGAAGAGGATGCGGATATTATCGTAATAAACTCTTGCACCGTTACAAACTCCGCAGACTCGACAGTTAGAGGATATATAAATTCCGTTAAAAAGAGAAACTCTTTTGTAAAAGTCATTTTGGGAGGATGCGGGGCTTTTAGCAAAGGGGAAGAGCTTTTTAAAAAAGGGAAAGTCAATGGAGTTTTCGGACATTCCGAAAAGGAGAAAATTAACGAGCTTTTAAAAAAAGAGAGCTTCTTTTCGCTTGGAGATTTAAACTCTTTGGATAAATCGATAGTAGAGAGATTTGAGGATAAAACAAAAGCCTTCATAAAAATTCAGGAAGGGTGCGATTTTAGATGCAGCTACTGCATAATCCCTTTTGTGAGAGGAAATGCAAGAAGTTTTGATGAGGAGAAAATTTTAGCTCAAATAAAAAAGCTTGCTTCAAACGGATTTGGAGAGTTTGTTTTAACAGGCACAAATATCGGAAGCTATGGAAAAGATAAAAATACAAATATCGCCTCTTTACTAAAAAAGATAGGCTTAATTAGAGGGGTTAGAAGAGTCAGGCTTGGAAGTTTGGAGCCGATACAGATAGATGATGAGTTTAAAGAGATTTTAGAGGAACCTTGGCTTGAGAGACATCTTCATATAGCCTTGCAGCACACAAACGAAGAGATGCTAAAAATTATGCACAGAAGAAACAGTTTCAAAAGAGATTTAAAACTTTTTGAGTTTTTAGCTGAGAAGGGATTTGCTTTGGGAACCGATTTTATAGTGGGACATCCGGGAGAGAGCAAAGAGAGGTGGGAGGATGGATTAAAAAATTTCAAACGCCTTCCGATAACTCATCTTCACGCTTTTACCTACAGCAAAAGAGACAATACCAAATCAGCTTTGATGAAAGATGAGGTAAAAGGGGATATAGCCAAAAAAAGACTAAAAATATTAAAAGAGATAGTGAAAAATAAAAATATGGAATTTAGAAAAAAGCACAAAAATATCCCTTTGCAGATTTTGGTAGAAGAGAGGAAAGATAATCTTTTTTATGGTTATGATCAATATTTTAACAAAGTAGCAGTGGAATCTAATGAAAATATAGAAAAAGAGTGGATAACTGCTGCAAACTACGAGATAAAAGAGGATTTAAATTATGTCCGGTTTAGATAGCTTGAAAAATAAAAAACTGATAATAACTATTTTCACATTTCTTATCTTAATTCTTTTATTAACAGCAGCCTATATAAAAAACTCTCCAACCCCGATAGATTTATCCACTTATGAGGGGATGCTTAAAGAAAATGTGATAAAAAAGGCGGATATAGAAAACAACATAGTCATTTTATACACCGATTCAGGAAAATACTCTATTGTAAAAGATGGAGTGGATATTACAAAACTTTTGCAAAAAGTTCCGGTAGAGATATCCAAAGATACAAGAATTAATGAAGATTTGATATTTTTTGTCCTTTTTGCTTTGATTTTGGCAATTTTGGTGGTTTTTGGCAAAAATGCCAAAGAGAAACAGATAAAAGAGGAGATAGCAAACGAGAAAAACAAAATGGAATCTTATGAAATCGAAACTCTTATGCCTCTTCACGTAAAACCGGCGGTATCTAAAATCACATTTGATGATGTGGCGGGAATTGACAGCGTAAAAGAGGAGCTATACGAAATTGTAGATTTTCTAAAAAATCCTTCCAAATATAAAAAATTTGGAATATCTCTTCCAAAAGGGGTTTTATTGATAGGGCCTCCGGGAGTTGGAAAGACGATGATAGCAAAAGCAGTGGCGGGAGAGGCGAACGTTCCCTTTTTTTATCAAAGCGGGGCATCTTTTGTTCAAATCTATGTCGGAATGGGAGCTAAAAGGGTAAAAGAGCTCTTTTCATACGCAAAGAAATTTGCTCCATCTATCATTTTTATAGACGAAATAGACGCGGTGGGAAGAGCAAGAGGCGGTCTTAGAAACGATGAGAGAGAATCGACTCTAAACCAGCTTTTAACAGAGATGGACG
>Ga0256832_1002203_pt1 | contig 13333 bp, 26 predicted proteins | sample 134614metaG_FD_190534 | JGI IMG/M metagenome (GOLD analysis project Ga0256832, IMG submission 190534) | Hydrothermal vent microbial communities from Lau Basin, Pacific Ocean - 134-614 | ecosystem: Environmental > Aquatic > Marine > Hydrothermal vents | place: Pacific Ocean: Lau Basin | collected... | reverse complement strand
ATTTGGCGTTCCGGCATCCGTTCCATCCTTTCGGAATTGGTGCGCCAGGATCGGCTCGTGCTGGTGGATGGGCTGACCCTCGATGCCCCCAAGACCAAGGCCCTGGTGGGCAAGCTGACCGAGCTGGGGCTGCCGCTGGACGCCCTCATCGTCGTCGAGGCCTTCGACGACAAGCTCGCCCTGGCCGCCCGTAACCTGCCCCACGTGCACGTGACCGATGCCGATCACGTGGATCCGGTCAGTCTCATCGACTTCGAGAAAGTGGTGATGACCCAAGGGGCGGTGAAGAAACTGGAGGAGCGCCTGGCATGAACCGCGAACGCCTCATGACCATTCTCATCGAACCGGTCTTCACCGAAAAGGCCGCCAACATCGGTGATCGCTACAACCAATACACCTTCAAGGTGTTGCCGAGCGCTTCCAAGCACGAGATCAAGAAGGCGGTGGAGACGATCTTCGACGTCCAGGTGGAGAAGGTGCGCGTGCTCAACGTGAAGGGCAAGGTCAAGTTCCGCCCCGGCCAGCCCAAGGGCAAGCGCCCCAACTGGAAGAAGGCCTACGTGACCCTCGCCGAGGGCAACGAAATCGACTTCACCAGCGAATAACGAGGAACGCAGAATGCCCATCGTCAAATGCAAGCCGACCTCTCCCGGGCGCCGTTTCGTCGTCAAGGTGGTCAACCCGGATCTGTACAAGGGTCGCCCCTACGCGCCGCTGGTGGAGAAGAAGATCCAGAAGGCCGGTCGCAACAACCAGGGGCGCATCACCACGCGCCACCGTGGCGGCGGCCACAAGAAGCTCTACCGGATCATCGACTTCAAGCGCAACAAGGACGGCGTGCCCGGCCGTGTGGAACGCCTGGAGTACGATCCCAACCGCAGTGCTCACATCGCCCTCGTCCTCTACGCAGACGGTGAGCGGCGCTACATCCTCGCGCCCAAGGGCGTCAAGGTGGGGGATCCCATCCAGTCCGGGATTGACGCGCCCATCAAACCGGGCAACGCCCTGCCCCTGCGCAACATCCCCGTGGGTACCCTGGTGCACAACGTGGAGATGCGCCCGGGCAAGGGGGGGCAGATCGCCCGCAGTGCCGGCACCTCCGCCCAGCTCATCGCCAAAGAGGGCGCCCATGCCATGTTGCGCCTGCGTTCCGGCGAGATCCGCAAGGTCCCGGCCGATTGCCGGGCGACCATCGGTGAAGTGGGCAACGCCGAACACAACCTCCGCTCCCTGGGCAAGGCCGGTGCCAGCCGTTGGCGGGGTCGCCGCCCCACCGTGCGCGGTGTCGCCATGAACCCCGTCGACCACCCCCACGGTGGCGGTGAGGGGCGCACCTCCGGCGGACGCCATCCGGTGAGCCCCTGGGGCATGCCCACCAAGGGCTACAAGACCCGTAAGAACAAGCGCACGGACAAGATGATCGTGCGCCGTCGCGGCAAGTAATCAACGAACGACTGAAGAGAGGAAAGCAACGTGCCTCGTTCGATCAAGAAAGGTCCATTCGTAGACGAGCACCTCATGAAGAAGGTGCGCGAGGCGGTGGCCACCAACAACCGCCGCCCCATCAAGACCTGGTCGCGGCGCTCCATGATCGTGCCCGAGATGGTCGGTCTGACCATCGCCGTGCACAACGGTCGACAGCACGTGCCGGTTCTCATCAACGAAAACATGGTCGGGCACAAGCTGGGTGAGTTCGCGCTCACCCGGACCTTCCGAGGCCACGCCGCCGACAAGAAGGCCCGTTAAGAGGAGCGTCAAGCCATGCAAGTCATCGCCAAGACGCGTTATGCGCGCATCTCTCCCCAGAAGGCCCGTCTGGTGGCGGACCAGGTTCGTGGCCTGCCGGTGGAGAAGGCCCTGAACCTGCTGAAGTTCAGCAACAAGAAAGCGGCGCACCTGATCCGCAAGACCCTGGAATCGGCCATTTCCAATGCCGAGCACAACGAGGGTGCGGACGTGGACGAGCTGAAGATCAAGGCCATCTACGTGGACGAGGGCCCGACCTTGAAGCGCATCCGCCCGCGGGCGAAGGGGCGTGCCAACCGTATTCTCAAGCGCACCAGCCACATCACCGTGGCGGTCTCCGACGACTGAGGACGAGCAAGATGGGTCAGAAGGTACATCCGATCGGTATCCGCCTGGGTATCGTCAAAGACTGGAACTCCAAGTGGTATGCGGACAAGGACGGCTTCGCCGATACCCTGTTCACCGATCTGCAGATCCGTGACTACCTCAAGAAGCGCCTCAGCCACGCCTCGGTGAGCCGCATTCAGATCGAGCGTCCGGCCAAGAACGCGCGCATCACCATCCATTCCGCCCGTCCCGGTATCGTCATCGGCAAGCGCGGTGAGGACATCGAACGCCTGCGGGTGGACGTGGCCAAGATGATGGGTGTGCCCGTGCACATCAACATCGAGGAGATCCGCAAGCCCGAGCTGGACGCCCAGCTGGTGAGCGAGAGCGTCGCCCAACAGCTGGAGAAGCGCATCATGTTCCGCCGCGCCATGAAGCGTGCGGTGCAGAACGCCATGCGCCTGGGCGCCAAGGGCATCAAGATCATGGTCGCCGGACGACTCAACGGGGCCGAGATCGCCCGCACGGAATGGTACCGGGAAGGCCGGGTGCCGCTGCATACCCTGCGCGCGGACATCGACTATGGCTTCTCCGAGGCCCGCACCACCTATGGTGTGATCGGCGTGAAGGTTTGGATTTTCAAAGGCGAGGTCATCGAAGGGCAGGAAGACGAAAAACCTGCCGAGAAGGCCGCCGCCAAGGCTTGAGGGAGCTGTGAACGATGCTTCAGCCCAAGAGAACGAAATACAGAAAGCAGCACAAGGGGCGTAACCGCGGAGTCGCCCAGCGCGGCGACAAGGTCAGCTTCGGCGACTACGGCCTGAAGGCCACCGGCCATGCGCGCATCACCGCCCGTCAGATCGAGGCGGCCCGGCGGGCCATGGTGCGCCACATCAAGCGTGGCGGGAAGATCTGGATCCGCATCTTCCCCGACAAGCCCATCACCCGTAAGCCCCTGGAAGTGCGCATGGGCTCCGGCAAGGGCAACGTCGAATACTGGGTCGCCGAGGTCCAGCCCGGACGAGTCCTCTACGAGATGCAGGGTGTGCCGGAGGAGCTGGCCCGCGAGGCCTTCCGTCTGGCGGCCGCGAAACTGCCCGTTGGCACCAAATTCGTTACCCGTACGGTGATCTGAGATGAAAGCCTCCGAACTACGCAGCAAGGACAAAAAAGAACTTCAGGCCTTGCTTCTCGAACTCCGTCAGGAGCAAGTCAACCTGCGGATCCAGAAGGCCCTGGGCCAGGCGTCCCGCACCCATCGTTTTGCCGAGATCCGCAAGGACATCGCACGCATCAAGACCGTGCTGAACGAGATGAACCGTACCGGTGAGTGACATGACAGAACAGCAGACCCAGAGCAAGCAGAAGACGCTGACGGGGCGCGTCATCAGCAACAAGATGGACAAGACCGTCACCGTGCTCATCGAGCGGCGCGTGAAGCACCCGCTGTACGGCAAGTACATCACTCGCACCACCAAGGTGCACGCCCACGACGAGAACAACGAATGTGGTGAGGGGGACATCGTCGCCATCGCCCAGAGCCGGCCCCTCTCCAAGACCAAGGCCTGGCGCCTCGTCGAGATCCTGGAAAAGGCCAAGTAAAGAACACCTTTCAAGGCCTGCCTTGAATGGGATATAATCCGCGCCCTTGTCCAGAGGGCGCATGTTTTTGTATTTGGGAGAATCGTAATGATTCAGATGCAGACGATCCTCGACGTCGCCGACAACAGCGGTGCCCGCAAGGTGCAGTGCATCAAGGTGTTGGGCGGCTCGCACAGACGTTATGCCAACATCGGCGATGTGATCAAGGTGAGCGTCAAGGACGCGATTCCCCGCGGGCGCGTCAAGAAGGGTGAGGTGTACAACGCGGTCGTCGTGCGCACCAAGCATGGCGTGCGTCGTCCGGACGGCTCCAAGATCCGTTTCGACGGAAACGCCGCGGTGTTGCTGAACAATCAGCTGCAGCCCATCGGCACCCGTATTTTCGGCCCCGTCACGCGTGAGCTGCGCACCGAGAACTTCATGAAGATCATTTCCCTGGCACCTGAAGTGCTGTGAGTCGGGAGACGGAGATGCGTAAGATCAAGAAAGGCGACGACGTCATCGTTCTCGCCGGAAAGGACAAGGGGAAACGGGGTACCGTGCTTTCCATCACCCGTGACAATCGTGCCTATGTGGAAGGGGTGAACATGGTCAAGCGCCATGTGAAACCCAATCCCATGACCGGCACGCCGGGTGGCATCATCGAGAAGGAAGCGCCCATCCACATCTCCAACATCGCCCTGTTCAACCCGGATACCGGCAAGGGGGATCGTGTGGGCATCAAGATCCTGGAGGACGGGAAGAAGGTCCGTTACTTCAAGTCCACCGGCAAGCAGATCGACGTTTAAGGTGTCGCAAAGATGGCTCGTCTGAAAGAATTCTACAAAGATCAGGTGGTCCCGCGCCTGCAGGAGCAGTTCCAGTACAGCAGCGTGATGGCCGTTCCCCGCCTGGAGAAGATCACCCTCAACATGGGGGTGGGCGAGGCGGTGAGTGACAAGCGCGTCCTCGAGCATGCGGTCAACGACCTTGCCCTCATCGCCGGCCAGAAGCCGGTCGTCACCGTGGCGCGCAAGTCCATCGCCGGTTTCAAGATCCGCGAGGGTTGGCCCATCGGCTGCAAGGTCACGCTGCGGCGTGAGCGCATGTACGAATTCCTGGATCGCCTGATCAATATCGCCATTCCGCGAATTCGTGATTTCCGCGGCTTGAGCCCGAAATCGTTCGATGGGCGCGGAAACTACAGCATGGGCATCCGCGAACAGATCGTCTTCCCTGAGATCGATTTCGACAAGATCGACGCCATCCGTGGTCTGGACATCACCATCACCACGACGGCCGAGACGGACGAAGAAGGCCGCGCCCTGCTGAGCGCGTTCAATTTTCCATTCAGGACCTGATTCCTGCCGAGGCAAAAGAGTTATGGCAAAGAAAGCGATTATCAACCGTGAGCTGAAGCGTCAGGCCATGGTGAAGAAGTACGCGAAGAAGCGTGCTGAGCTCAAGAAGGCGATGTTCGATCCCAGTCTCTCCGAGGAGGAGCGTGAGGCCGCGCGGCGCAAGTTTCATGCCCTGCCCCGTGATGCCTCTCCGGTCCGTCTGCGCAACCGCTGCCGGCTGACCGGTCGTCCCCACGGGTATTACCGTAAGTTCGGTCTGGGCCGGAACAAGCTGCGCGAGGCCGCCATGCGGGGGGACATCCCCGGTCTCGTCAAGGCCAGCTGGTGAGCGGAGGGCGCGCCATGTCCATGTCCGATACCATCGCCGATATGCTCACGCGTATCCGTAACGCGCAGCATACCCGTAAGGCGGATGTCCGCATGCCCTCTTCCAAGATGAAATGCGAGATCGCCCGCGTCCTGAAAGAGGAAGGGTATATCGCCGACTTTCGCGTCGAGCCCTGCGAAGGCAAGCCTGAGCTGGTCATCGACCTGAAGTATTTCGAGGGGCGGCCCGTCATCGAATCGCTGGAGCGGGTCAGCCGTCCCGGGCTGCGGATCTACAAGCCCGCCGACGAGCTGCCCAAGGTGCGTGGGGGGCTCGGTATCGCCATCGTCTCCACCTCGAAGGGTGTGATGACCGACCGCGCTGCGCGCAAGGCCGGTATCGGCGGCGAAGTCATCTGCAGCGTCTTCTGACGGAGTTCGGAAACATGTCCAGAATCGCGAAGAATCCTGTCACTCTCCCGCAGGGCGTGGAAGCTACCGTCAGCGGTCAGGTGGTGACGGTCAAGGGCCCCAAGGGGCAGGCCTCCTATGCGGTGCACGACCTCGTCGAAGTCGTGCTGGAAGGGAACGAGCTCAAGTTCTCGCCCAAGAACGGCAGCCGCGAGGCGAAGGCCTTGTCCGGGACCATGCGTTCCATCGTCAACAACATGGTCCATGGCGTCCATCAGGGCTATGAAAAGAAGCTGCAGTTGGTGGGGGTGGGCTATCGTGCCCAGGCACAGGGCAAAGTGCTCAATCTCACCCTGGGCTTTTCCCATCCGGTGGTCTTCGAGGTGCCGGAGGGTGTGACCATCGAGACGCCGTCGCAGACGGAGATCGTGGTCAAGGGTATCGACAAGCAGGTCGTCGGTCAGGTGGCTGCGAACATCCGTCGCTACCGTCCCCCCGAGCCGTACAAGGGCAAGGGTGTCCGCTATGCCGACGAGCAGATCGTCCTGAAGGAAGCCAAGAAGAAGTAAGGCTTAGAGGATCATCGAGATGAAACCAAACGAAAAGAAGCGGGCTCGCCTGCGTCGCGCGCGTAAGACCCGGGCGAAGATCCGGCGCCTCGGGGAATACCGTTTGACGGTCTATCGTTCCCCGCGCCATATCTATGCGCAGATCTTCACGCCCGACGGCTCCCAGGTGGTCGCCGCCGCCTCCACCGTGGAGAAGGAGGTGCGTGAGCAGCTGGAATCCACCGGCAACGTGGATGCGGCCGCCAAGGTCGGCGAGCTCATCGCCGTGCGCGCCAAGGAGAAGGGGATCGACAGGGTCGCCTTCGACCGTGCCGGCTTCCTCTATCATGGCCGGGTCAAGCGTTTGGCCGAGGCCGCTCGTGAAAATGGACTCAAGTTCTAATAGGTGAACCATGTCTGACAAAGACGCCCTCATGCAAGAAGACGGCCTGCTGGAGAAGCTGGTCGCTGTCCGCCGGGTGGCCAAAGTCGTCAAGGGTGGACGTCAGTTCGGTTTCTCCGCCCTCACCGTCGTCGGAGACGGTAACGGCCGTGTCGGTTTCGGCAACGGCAAGGCGCGTGAAGTGCCGGTGGCCATCCAAAAGGCCATGGAGCAGGCGCGTAAATCCATGGTGACCGTGCCGCTCAACGGCACGACCCTGCAGTATCCCATCGTCGCCACCCATGGGGCGGCCAAGGTGTACATGCAGCCTGCCTCCGAAGGTACCGGGATCATCGCCGGCGGCGCCATGCGTGCCGTTTTCGAGGTGCTGGGCGTGCAGGACGTGCTGGCGAAGTGCATCGGTTCCACCAATCCGGTGAACGTGGTGCGTGCCACCATCAATGGCCTCGCCGCGATGCAGTCTCCGGAGCGCATCGCCGCCAAGCGAGGGTTGTCCGTCGAAGAGATCCTGGACTGAGCCATGGCCAACACACTCAAAGTCACTCTGATCAAGAGCCCTATCGGGCGTCTGCGCAATCACCGCGCCTGTGTCCGCGGGCTGGGTCTGCGTCGTCTGCACCAGACCGTCGAGGTGCAGGACACGCCACAGAATCGAGGCATGATCAACAAGATCGCCTACATGCTGCGTGTGGAGGAGGGTAACTGATGCGTCTGAATCAACTTTCTCCCGGTAAGGGCAGCAAGAAGGCGGCCAAGCGGGTCGGTCGCGGTATCGGCAGCACCTTGGGCAAGACCTGTGGTCGCGGCCACAAGGGGCAGAAGTCGCGCGCCGGCGGCGGCGTCAAGCCCGGGTTCGAGGGAGGGCAGATGCCCCTGCAGCGGCGTCTGCCGAAGGTCGGTTTCCGTTCGCGCAGCAAGCGTTTCGTGGGCGAGATCCGCCTCTCCGAGATCGACCGTCTCGAAGCCGACGTGATCGATCTTGCCGTCCTGAAGCAGGCCGGCCTGGTGGCCCAACACATCAAGACTGCCAAGGTGATCCTGTCCGGGGAGATCAAGCGCCCCGTGACCATTCAGGGCCTGCCGGTCACCAAGGGCGCCAAGGCCGCCATCGAAGCCGCTGGCGGAAAGGTGGTCTGAGGTGGCCAAGGCCCCGAGCGCGAGCATCGCCGGCGCACTCGCCTCCGGCAAGCTCACCGAACTCAAGCAGCGTCTGCTGTTTGTCATCGGTGCCCTGATCGTCTTCCGCATCGGCACCCATGTGCCGGTGCCGGGGATCGATCCGGAAGCACTGGCGGCGCTGTTCGAGCAGCAGAAAGGGACCATCCTGGACATGTTCAACATGTTCTCGGGTGGCGCCCTTGGGCGCCTTTCCGTCTTTGCGCTCGGGGTGATGCCGTATATCTCGGCGTCCATCATCGTCCAGCTCCTCGCCGCCGTGTGGCCGAAGCTGGAGGCCCTCAAGAAGGAGGGGGAGGCGGGGCGCAGGAAACTGTCCCAGTACACCCGCTACCTCACTCTGGCCTTGGCCACCTTCCAGGCCACGGGTATCGCCATCGCCGTGCAGCAGCAGACCGTGGGTGCCATCCCCGTGGTCATCGACCCCGGCCCCATGTTCATCTTCACTGCCGTCATCACCCTCGTCACCGGGACGATGTTCCTCATGTGGTTGGGCGAGCAGGTGACCGAGCGGGGCATCGGTAACGGCATCTCCTTGATCATCTTCGCGGGGATCGTCGCCGGTCTTCCTGCGGCCATCGGCGGCACCTTCGAACTCGCCCGTACCGGCGAGCTGGGTGTGGGGAGCCTGCTCTTTCTCCTGTTGCTCACCGTTGCCGTGACCGCCTTCGTGGTCTTCGTGGAGCGTGGGCAGCGCCGGATCACGGTCAACTATGCGAAGCGTCAGCAGGGGAACAAGATGTATGCGGGTGGCGTCAGCCATCTGCCCTTGAAGGTGAACATGGCCGGTGTCATCCCGCCCATCTTCGCTTCCAGCATCATCCTGTTTCCGGCCACCGTGGCGGGCTGGTTCGGCTCCAATCAGAGTATGGAGTGGTTGAAGGATCTGGCGGCGACGCTGTCGCCCGGGCAGCCGTTGTATGTCTTCCTCTACGCCATCGCCATCATTTTCTTTTGTTTCTTTTACACGGCGCTGGTCTTCAACCCCAAGGAGACGGCCGACAATCTCAAGCGCTCCGGTGCCTTCATTCCCGGGGTGCGCCCGGGAGCGCAGACGGCGAAATACATCGACACGATCATGTCTCGTCTGACCCTCGTCGGCGCCCTGTACATCACCGCCGTCTGCCTCCTGCCCGAGTTCCTGATCCTTTACTGGAACGTCCCGTTCTATTTCGGCGGTACGTCTTTGCTCATCATCGTCGTGGTGGTCATGGACTTCATGGCCCAGGTGCAGGCGCACCTGATGTCCCACCAGTACGATTCGCTGCTGAAGAAGGCCAATCTCAAATCCCACGGTCGGGGTGGGGCGGGCATGATCCGCTGAACCCGGCGCGCAATTTCGAGGACCAGACCATGAAAGTACGTGCTTCGGTGAAGAAGATTTGCCGTAATTGCAAGATCGTCCGTCGCAAGGGCGTCGTCCGCGTGATCTGCAAGGACGCCCGCCACAAGCAGCGGCAAGGTTGATGACAAGCTTGCGGCTGTAGAACGCCGGACGTATAATTGCCGACTTTTCTCGATTCTATGAAGAAAGACAGCCCGGAGGAGTGAGGGGCATGGCCCGTATTGCCGGAATTAACATCCCAGGTCACAAGCATTGTGGTATCGCGTTGACCGCAATCTATGGCATCGGACGCACGCGCGCCAAGGAGATCTGCCTGGCGGCCGGCGTCGATCCGTCGACCAAAATGAACGAACTTTCGGATGCGCAGATTGACGCGATTCGGGCCGAGGTGTCCAAGTACACGGTCGAGGGTGATCTGCGCCGCGAGATCTCCATGAACATCAAGCGGCTGAAGGACCTCGGCACCTACCGTGGCATTCGTCACCGCCGTGGCCTGCCCGTGCGCGGGCAGCGTACCCGGACCAATGCGCGTACCCGCAAAGGGCCGCGCCGCATGATCAAGAGGTAATCAAAGGTTATGGCCAAGAGCGTCAAGGCTAAGAAGAAGGTCAAGAAGAGCGTCGCCGACGGCGTGGCGCACATTCATGCGTCCTTCAACAATACCATCGTCACCATCACCGATCGCCAAGGCAATACGCTGACCTGGGCCACGGCCGGTGGAAGTGGTTTTCGGGGTTCCCGCAAGAGCACGCCGTTCGCTGCCCAGGTGGCAGCAGAACGCGCCGGCAGGGCTGCGCAGGAGTTCGGGGTGAAGAACCTCGAGGTGCGTGTCAAGGGGCCGGGTCCTGGCCGTGAGTCCGCCATCCGTGCGCTCAACGCCGTGGGTTTCAAGATCACCAACATCAGTGATGTGACGCCCATTCCTCACAACGGTTGTCGTCCGCCCAAGAAGCGGCGTGTCTAAATTTCCGGGGGTTCGTTTTGGCTAGGTATATCGGAGCTAAGTGTCGTCTTTGCCGCCGTGAGGGGGCAAAGCTGTTTCTGAAGGGCGAGAAGTGCTATACGCCCAAGTGCGCCATGGAGAATCGCGCCTTCCCGCCGGGGCAGCATGGCCGGCGTCGCACGCGTCTCTCCGACTATGCGTTGCAGCTGCGCGAAAAGCAGAAGGTGCGCCGCATCTATGGTGTCTTGGAGAAGCAGTTCCGCCTCTATTACAAAGAGGCCGATCGGCGCAAGGGTTCCACCGGTGAAAACCTGCTCCAGCTCCTGGAGCGGCGTCTGGACAACGTCGTCTATCGCATGGGTTTCGCCAGCTCGCGTGACGAAGCCCGCCAGCTGGTGCGCCACAACGGTGTGCTGGTGAACGGCAAGCGCGTCAACATCCCTTCCTATCAGGTGAATCCTGAGGACGTCATTTCCCTGAGCGAGAAGGCCAAGTCCCAGGATCGTGTCAAGAGCGCCCTGGAGGCCGCCCAGCAGCGTGGGTTCGTCGATTGGGTGCAGGTGGACACCGGGAAGATGGAGGGAGTGTTCAAGCGCGTGCCCGAGCGCAGCGCCCTGCCCTCCGACATCAACGAACACCTCATCGTCGAGCTCTATTCCAAGTAATCCCGGCGAGCAGCGCCGTAGGGAGAGAAACATATGCAGGCAGTTATCCCGGATCTCCTCAAGCCTCGTCTGGTCGAGGTGAAGAATTTGTCCGACACCCGTGCGCGGGTGACGCTGGAGCCCCTGGAGCGTGGGTTCGGGCACACCCTGGGCAATGCCCTGCGCCGCATCCTCCTCTCTTCCATGGTCGGCAGCGCCGTCGTGGAGGTGCAGATCGACGGTGTCCTGCATGAGTACAGTGCCATCGAAGGGGTCCAGGAGGACGTCATCGAGATCCTCCTGAACCTCAAGCAGCTGGCCATTCGCATGCATTCCCGGGAGGAGGCCACCCTGACCCTCAACAAGAAGGGGCCGGGGCCGGTGACTGCGGCCGATATCGCCCTGGATCACGATGTGGAGATCGTCAATCCGGATCTGGTCATCGCCAACCTCACCAAGTCCGGTGAGCTGAACATGACCATGAAGGTGGCCCGCGGGCGCGGTTATCAGCCGGCGACCCAGCGTACCGCCGAGGGCGAGGACCGCCCCATCGGTCATCTCTACCTGGATGCCTCCTTCAGCCCCATCCGCAAGGTGGCCTACCAGGTGGAAAGTGCGCGTGTGGATCAGCGCACCGACTTGGACAAGCTCATCATCGAGGTGGAGACGAACGGGACCATCGATCCGGAAGAGGCCATTCGTGCCGCCGCCACCATCCTCCAGGATCAGCTTTCCTTCTTCGTCGATCTGGAGGGCCGCGAGGCGGCCACGCCGCAGCAGGCCGAGTACAACATCGATCCCATCCTGCTGCGTCCGGTGGACGATCTGGAGCTGACCGTCCGCTCGGCCAATTGCCTGAAGGCGGAGAACATTTACTACATCGGCGATCTGGTGCAGAAGACCGAGGTGGAGCTCCTTAAGACCCCCAATCTGGGCAAGAAGTCGCTCACCGAGATCAAGGACGTGCTGGCCTCCAAGGGCCTGTCCCTCGGGATGAAGCTGGAGAACTGGCCGCCTCCGGGCCTCAAGGACCAGAAAGAGAGCGCCTGAGCCTCAATGGCTCCGGGCGCCGTCCCACCCATTCGACTGACCGGAACAAGGTACAACGACCATGCGTCATCGTAAGGCAGGCAGAAAGCTGGGTCGTAACAGCAGCCACCGCAAGGCGCTCATGCGCAATCTTGCCAATGCGCTGTTCACCCATGAGACCATCAAGACCACCTTGCCCAAGGCCAAGGAGCTGCGGCGGGTGGCCGAGCCCCTCATCACGCGGGCCAAGACAGACACGGTGGCCAACCGTCGCCTCGTGTTCAGCCGTTTGCGCGACCGAGACGTGGTGACCAAGCTGTTCACCGACCTGGGGCCCCGCTTCAAGGAGCGCCCGGGCGGTTACATCCGCATCCTCAAATGCGGCTTCCGCGACGGTGACGCCGCCCCCATGGCCTATGTGCAGCTGGTGGAGGGGCCGAAGGCCGCCGCGACCGCGCAGGCGGAGTCGCAGACCAGCGCCGAAGGCGAGGGCGCCAAGGCCGAATAAGCCGCGCATCGTGTGGACGCCGACGGGGCCGATGGGGTGACTCATCGGCCCCGTTCGTTGGAGGGGGTGATGATCCTGCTGTTCACCGATTTCGGTTGGGACGGCCCCTACGTGGGGCAGATGAAGGCCCGCCTGCTGGCACTTGGTGTGGGGCCGGTGGTGGACCTCATGCACGATGCCCCCGCCTTCGATCCCCGCGCTTCCGCCTATCTCCTGCGGGCCCTGGTCGGGCAGCAGTCCTCCCCGGCCCATTGGCTGGCGGTGGTGGACCCGGGAGTGGGCGGGGCGCGCCGGGCGGTGGCGCTGGCGGCGGACGGCCACTGGTGGGTGGGGCCGGACAACGGCCTGTTCGCCCTGCTCGTGCGTGCGGCGGAGCAGGCGCAGGCATTCGAGTTGCCGGTGCCCGAGACGGCCGCTCCCACGTTCCATGGGCGCGATGTCTTCGCCCCCGCCACCGCCCGTATCGCCCAGTCGGGACCGGGAGACTGGCCGGCCATCGATCCGCGTACGCTGGATCGGCCCGCTTGGCCGGACGACTGGCCGGCGGTGATCTATGTGGATGCCTTCGGCAATGCCATGACGGGGCTGCGTGCGGACCGTGTCCCTGACAATGCCCGCATCCGCGTGGGTGAGTGCTTGCTCACTCGCGCGCGTACCTTCTCCGATCGGGCGCCGGGCGAGGCCTTCTGGTATGCCAACAGCCTGGGTCTGGTGGAGCTGGCGGTGAATCGCGGCAGTGCCGCCGAGCGCCTGGGGCTGCGCCCCGGGACCGCCGTGGAGGTCCTTTCTTGACGCTCAGGCGGCCGGTTCCCGGGCCCGTTCCAACAGGGGTTTGAGGAAGCGGCCGGTGTGGGAGTCCGGGTGGGCCGCCACCGTCTCCGGGGTGCCCACACAGACGATCTCGCCGCCGCCCTCGCCCCCTTCCGGCCCCAGGTCGATGATCCAGTCGGCGGTCTTGATGACATCCAGGTTGTGCTCGATGACCACCACTGTGTTGCCCTGGTT
>Ga0256832_1002202_pt1 | contig 13334 bp, 12 predicted proteins | sample 134614metaG_FD_190534 | JGI IMG/M metagenome (GOLD analysis project Ga0256832, IMG submission 190534) | Hydrothermal vent microbial communities from Lau Basin, Pacific Ocean - 134-614 | ecosystem: Environmental > Aquatic > Marine > Hydrothermal vents | place: Pacific Ocean: Lau Basin | collected... | reverse complement strand
ATGTAACTTATTAGGGCAATGCAGGAGCAATTGCCGGGTTACAAGTGTAAATGACCATTTTTGAACGCAGAGCTGGCGCATTTCAGCGGTTAGCTGAGTAGTTACGATGGAAGGCTGTATACTCGCCGCCCATGGGTTTTCGGTTTTCCAGGCCGCTCCTCGCGGCAACCGAAGAAAATTTTCTCGTGGAATCAACGGACGGACAAGAGCATGCGTCTTTCATGAACCCCCTGGGATGGAGTCCTTCACCGCCGCGATGACAGCCTTGGGATTTCGATCGACAACCTTCAGCAAGACCCTGGCGGCTCCGCGCGGTGCGCGCAGCCCCTGTTCCCAGTGCCGTAGCGTGCCCAATGAAATACCGAAGGTTGCGCAAAAACGCTCTTGAGTCATGCCGGTTTTGTCGCGAATCGCCTTCACGTCTATCTCGTTTGGCTTATGCTCCATGACAGCAGATTCTTTCCCCGCGGCATGATCCGCCGCATCCTTCAGGCCAGCGGCGATCTCAGTGAATGCCCTGCTCATTTCTTCGTCTCCAATAAGCTACCAATTCGGTCACGGCCTTTGCCAAACTCTGCTTTTCCTCGGCGGACAGGTTGGCTTTTTCGTTCTTCCCGAAAGCCGCCAACAGGTACAGCGGCATCATTCCACTGTGGAAGTAGTAGATCACCCTGATGCCCCCACGCTTTCCCTTGCCATGACGTGCCCAACGGAGCTTTCGGATGCCACCCGTACCTTGAACCATGACACCCGCGCCGGGATGTTCAGCCAGATAAGCGACCAGATCCATTCTTTCTTCATCGGATAGCAAGCTATTGATTTTTTTCGTCGAAAGGGTCCTGTTTCCGCGACCGTGATCATGTACCGATACTATACGCCATTGGCGCACCCCGCAACTGCCCCCCGGCGTTGAATGGCGGAGGCTATACCTCAACGGCAATCCGCCGCCGGATTGCGCAACACCGCCACTACCCGCTCGACGCGCTGTGCCGCCTGGCGATCCATCTCGTTGCGCACCGGCTCGGACAGCAGCCAGCCGAGCGGCGTCGGTCCACGTTCGTCGCTCAGGCCGAGTTGCAGGAACAGACCTCCGCGCTCGCGCACCAGGTCACGCAACCGGGCGCGCGCGTAGCTGCCACGCGCGGAGCGCGCCTGGATCATGGTGCGCACCGGCGCGAGCAGTTCGGCAAATCCGTCGCTCTGGCGATAGCGGTGGCGATCGCTCGGCGGCTTGCAGCCGTCGCCGAGCGCCGGGTCGTTGGTGATCATCAGCACCACCGGGCGCACGACCCGCGCCGGTGGCCGTTTGGCGGCGGCGATCGACAGCAGGCGCGCGGCGGTGGTCGCGCCGGAGTTCTCGAAATAGCCGCCGTCGACCAGGTGAGCGATGCTGTCACCGGCGCGCGCGCAGTGCTTGCGGCCCTTGTCGCGGCACGCTCCGTCAGCGTTGTCGAATTTCCTCACCGTGCCGGCCGGACTGAAATAGGTGAAACGCGCGGCATTGTGTATCGCCGTGCTGACACGCAGATCGCGCCCGACCAGCTCGAACTGATCCAGCGCATCGACGAAGTCGTCGCCGAGCGCGAGTTCCGACGCGATCACGCGCTTGCCGCTCTCGACCTCGGTGCTGTTCAGCAGCAGCGCCGGCAGGCCGTCGGGCACGCGACCAGTGGGCAGCACAAAAGACCCGGCGAAGCGCGAAGTAGCAGTGACATCCCGCCAGGCGTGTTCCCAGCGGGTTTCGAGCACCGCCGCACGATCGAAGCTTTCGACCGGAACCGGCAGAATGCGCTGCATCAGGTCCGGGTACAGCAGGTAGGCCAGGCCCGGCGAGAAGAAATCCTCGGAAAGGATACGCCGCGCGAGGCACTGCCGGGCGCCGATCCCGGGTGGGCAGGCGGCGGCCGAAGACTCGTCGACCGGCAGTTCCTGAAGCATGCGGAACAGGCTGGCGCCCAAGCCGCCACCGGACACCGCGCTGATCGCGAAGGTGCGCGACACGAAGCCCGGCTGCCGATCGGCGAGACGGCTCAGCAACGCGGCGGTCCAGTAGGCCGCGCGGATGCCGCCGCCCTCGGAGACGACGATGAAGTAGTAACCGTCGGTGACATCGCCGCTATCCAGCGGCGCATCGGGTACCCGTCGCCACCAATCGGCGGCATGCCGCGGCGCGCTAATGCGCTGCTCGAAACGCTTGCCGTCGAGCACGCGTACCGCGTGATTGTCGTTGATGAAGCTGAACGCGAAGGCCAGCACCAGAATCAGCGTGACCAACGGCGCGCGCAAGCGGTGACCGGCCCACACCACCGCCGAACCGAACGCCACCCAGGTGACGGCGGCAAGCATCAACACCGCGCCGGCGCCGATCCACGCGGCGAAACCGGGTGCGCACCAGTAGACGACGAACAACGCCGTCAGCAACAGGAGCGCCGCGAACAGGATCCAGCGGCTGATCATCGGTAGTTGACGGAAACCCGACAAGTGCTGGCGATAGAGCGCGGCCGGATCCGCGTTCGGCCACCAGCGTCGCACCAGCCGATAGCGGTAGCTCAGGGCGAGCCACAGCAGCATGCCGCCCAGCAGGCAGAAACCAACATGCCACAGCAGCACGTCGTCGTCGGGATTGCGTACCGTCGGCTCGCCCCAGGCGCGCCAGAACGACCACGCGAGCACGAACCAGACGCTGGCGCCGAGCACACGCGGCAGCCACATGCGCATCAGGCCACGCAGTTGGCTCTCGCGCCACCAGCGGATGGTGCCCGGTGGCGGCGTGGCGGTGTCCTCGTCGACATCATAGAAATGGAACTGGAGCATCAGGCGCGCGAAATACCAACTGCTCAGCGACCACAGCAGCAACCCGAGATACAGAAACACCACATGCACGCCATCATGGACGCCGAGACGCAGCACATCGCGCCCCTGCGACGAAAACGCAAAGAACAGGAAACCCATCGCCAACACGATGACGCTGAAGCGCGCCGGCTTCAACACGCTGAAGATATCCCACAGCGTGATCCACGCGGCCATCGGCAATGTCACAAGGCGATCGAGAAAACGGCGCATGCCGTTACTCTAGTCGAATAGCCTCCGCCAGCCAAACCTCGGAACTCCCGTGCGTGCCATTGCGTTCCTGGCAAGGCGCGAGGAGGCCGTGGGGCCATTCCCCACAACGATGAGCAACGCCGCCAGGGGCGGAAGGGTGCGTGCGGGAGTTCCGAGGTTTGGCTGGCGGAGGCTATGACCCGACCGAAAAGGAGAGCACATCCTGTAGAAATACGCTGATTCAACCGCCGGCACGTTGCAGCAGATAGTCGATCAGCAGCCCGAAATAGACACTCATGCCGACGCAGTTGTTGCTCGTGAAGGCGGCAAAGCAATCGCGCGGTTCACGCCGCTGGATGAGCTTCTGCTGGCGCAGGAAGAACAGCCCGGCGGCAGCGAGGCCGACATAATAAGCCCAGCCGCGCCCGGCCAGCAGGCCGGCCCAGGCCAGCAGCCCGAGCATCAGCGCCTGCAACAGGCCGATGATCAGGCGATCGTGACGACCGAACAGGATCGCGGTCGACTTGACGCCGATCTTCAGGTCGTCCTCGCGATCGACCATCGCGTATTCGGTATCGTAGATCAGCGCCCAGACGACGGTCGCCGCGAACAATACCCAGCCGACCGGCGGCACCTGCTGTTGCAAGGCGGTAAACGCCATCGGCACCGCCATGCCGAAGGCCATGCCGAGCACCAGCTGCGGCAGATGGGTAAAACGCTTCATGAACGGATAGACCGCCGCGAGTATCACCGCGACGAACGACAGGCGGATGGTTTCGGCATTCAGCCGCAACACCAGCAGAAACGCCAGCAGCGACAGAACCGCGAACACCGCCAGCGCCTCCCAGGCATGGATGTCGCCGGTCACCAGCGGTCGTTTCCCGGTGCGCTCGACCTTGCCGTCGATATCGCGGTCGGCGAAATCGTTGATCGCGCAACCGGCCGAGCGCATCAGCGCCACGCCGAGGACGAAGATCAGCATCACCCGCCACGGCGGAAAGCCCTCGCCGGCAACCCACAGCCCCCACAACGCCGGCCACATCAGCAGCAGGATGCCGATCGGCCGGTCGATGCGGATCAACCGCAGGTAGGCGCGCAGGCGCTGGCCGACACCCGGAGTATCCGGCAGCAGATCGACGATGTATCGGGGATAGTCGCGCATCCGCCTATGTTACCTTGAATCCAGTCCGGGAAGAAATATCTCGTTTACCAACAGGGGCTTGCCGGCATAACGAAACAAAGTGCGCCGCCCCCACAGGTAGCGCTCCGCGTCGCCCGAGGCCGAGATCGCGCGCCGATACAGCACGTCGCCGGCGGACAGGCGAGCCACCTCCATGCGCTCGCGGCGGGTGGACGGGTCGGCGAACAACACCGCGCCCAATGGCCGATCACCGAGCAGGCGCAGCCGGCCGGCCCCGCCACGCAGGCTGTCGACCGGGATCAGGGTGCGCGCGAACACCCATGGGCGCCCGTCGCAGAGCAGCAATACCTCGCGCGACAGCGCGATCCGCGTACTCCCGAGCAGGCGCGCCTCGGAGTGCATCGGCAAGGCCCAGCCCTGATCGACGACGAGCACGCGAAAGCGGCCGGCGCAGCAGGCCATCACGCGGCTGGTCAGCGAACCGGGATCGGCCAGCCAGCCGCGCACCGCCGACGGCACGCGCCAGGCCAGCGCCGGATGCCAGCGGTACCAGTTGGGTTCACGGGAACGGGACAAGGAAAAACCGGGTAGATTGCGCATTTGAACAGTGCATTATGCCACACGGGACAAGCCGGCTCTTGCGTAACTACTCAGCGAGTAGCTCAAATAAAGGGTAACTGCTCAGATCGCCGCTGAAATGCGCCAGATCAAGGCAAAAAATGTGATCGTTACAGGGATGTAACTTATTAGGGCAATGCAGGAGCAATTGCCGGGTTACAAGTGTAAATGACCATTTTTGAACGCGGAGCTGGCGCATTTCAGCGGTTAGCTGAGTAGTTACGCTCTTGCTTTCCCACGGAACTGAGCTATACAGAGAGGTGAACCCCGAGACCATCCCAGCCCGAGAGGAAACGACCATGGCCAATGTCATTCTGCATATCGATGAAGATCTGGACACCGAGCAGTGCGCCGCGCTGCAGAAATCTCTTGCGATGCAGGAAGGCGTCGTAACCGCCTGCATCAACGATCAACACCACCATCTGATGGTGCTGGACTATGACGAAAACGCCACGAATTCGGACCACCTGCTGCAGCAGGTCGAATCGAATGGCCTGCATGCCGAGTTGATCGGTCTGTAGAACGGCGCTTCGTCCCATGTAGCGCATTGTTCAATCCACCTGTTCGTGGGTCGGACCTCAGTCTGACCGCAGTGCCGCCATGACGCTTGGCGTTCCGGCGCTGTCGTCGGACTGAAGTCCGACCCACACGCCAACGGTCGCCTATGGCATGAACGGATTCAATGCCCCCATCGGTCGGGAGATCTGGCGCATGTTGACGCGCATCACGCCCACGCCCTGGGTCATGCTGGTGAAGCGCACGTTGATATAGCGCATGCCGTTGCTCATGCCGAGCATGTCCGCGTCGATCGAGGTCATCGATACCGAGATATCGCTCATGTCGGCGCTGATGTCCGGCAGCAACTCGGCCATGGCGCCGGTGTGCGCGTAGATATTGTCCATGTGGCGCATGTGCTTCTCGAACTGATGGATATTGTCGGTGATGTGCTGCATGCGCCCGGAGACCACCTGCATGTTCTCGCGCATCGAATCCATGTTGCTGACGATGCCGGTCAGATCCTTGTATAGAATGCTCACCAGGTAGACATTCACCACCGCCACCACCAGCAGCAGGGCCAGGATCGTGACGATGACGACCTTGTTGATGTAGAAATGGTGGTAGCGCTCATCGATATGGAACTGGGTCTCGCGACCGAGGCGGCCGACTGCCTCGATGAACATGCGTTTGGCGTCTTGTTCGTCACCCATGGCTGGTTACTCCAGTAGAACCGCGCCGCGGCATCGCGGAGCGGCGGAAAAACCGAACGATCACGGCATCATCGGAAACATCTTGTTCAATGTCCTCGCCGGGCGCGACATATGCTGCATCTCGCGCGCCATGCCCCGCACCTCGGCATCCATGCGCCCGATGGACGCCGACATCGCATCCACGTCCTTGCGCACCGAGCCAACGTACTCGCTGATGCCGCCGACCGTGGTGCGCATGGTCTTCATGCTGGCGGTGATATGCGTCATGTTGCGGCGCATGCCATCGATCTGGCCATCCATGCCCTCCAGCAAGGCTACGCGCTTGCCCATCGAATCGATATCGTCGCTCATCTGATCCATCTGCAACGTGATCGAGGTGAAATTCTTGTTCATCTCGCCGACCGCGGCGGAGATGTGGTTGATCTGCGACGACAGCGTCAACAGCAGCACCAGGATGGAGATCGCGATCAGTCCCAGGATCACCATGCCGAAACGGATCGATGATTTCAGGTCGTCGCCCAGCTTGTCCTGAATCTCCATATAGCTGAGCAGGATCGCTTCCAGCGAGCGCGCCGCGCGCACGAAATGCTCGTCGGTGATCTCTTCCGGGGTCTTGATCTCGTGTGGAGAGCCTTCTTCGGTCATGCTTCAACCTTAACCTGGCACGCATTGGCGATATGACAACTATGTTACAACATTATCGCTCCACCCGTTACAGCCCCGCCGTCGAGACGCCGGAAATTCCACTCCCGCCATGCCATCCCAGGCAGGGCGCGAGGAGCGGCCTCGAAAAACCGAAAACCCATGGGCGACGAGTATAGCGGATGCAGTACCTTGCCAGCCCGGACGAAATCCACCAGAATGCGCTGACCCGTCCCCAGCGCCTCACGGAACCCCATGGCATCCCGTATCCAGAGCCTGATGCTCGTCCTGCTGTTGTTGATCGTCGCCGCGATCATCCTGATCGCCGGCACCATCCAGCGTGAACACGATTTCGAAATCACCCAGCGCGCGGTGCAACTCGCGCTGGCCAATGGCGCGGCCAACGAGGTCGGCGAACGCATCCTCCAGCAGCGCGACAACCTGCGCCTGTTCGCCGATGAATACCGCGACACCATCGCCCGGCTGGCGCTGCGCCCGGATGACAGCCGTCTGAACGACTCCATCCACAAACGACTCAAACAGCGCTTTCCAGACCACCTGGCCTTTACCATCACCACACGCAAGGGCATACCGCTGGTGCAGGACATCGACACCCTGATCGGCGATGTCTGCCAGCTCGACATCGCCCATTTCGTCAAGGAGGCCGCGCGCAGCCGCGCACCCCGGGGCAACGCGGTGTTCATCCACCCGCAGCCCGGCAACTATCACTACGATCTGATGGCGCGCTGGGAATCCGGCAAGCGCGGCGGCGTGTTCTTCGTCAGCTTCAAGCCCGAGGACGTGGTCCGGCTGCTGCGGAACTATCAATTACCCGGTCACGAACTGTTGCTGGTGAAGGCTTCCGATCCCAGTCTGATCGAGATCAGCGCCGCCGGCGCGCGCGACAAACTCCAGCGGGACATCCGCCTGAACGCGGCGGAACAGCGCATCGCGCGACTCGGTAAGTCCATTCGCGGCAGCGACTGGCAGATGATCGACCTGCCGAACCAGGATTATGCGAAACGCTATAAAAAGCGGCTCTGGCTGGAGGCCGGCATCATATTCGCGATGGTATTCGTCGCGAGTTTGGTTATGCTTGTATTGATCTGGAGACTTTCGGGCCGGCGCTGATCCGGCATACCCCGGGCAAGGGAGTCTTCGCGTCACGCTTTTCATTCGTGGTAGATTCCCGGAGGCGCGCGATACCTGTCGTATCGCCGAATAACGCGGCGGTTGCATGCTAAACCCGTTCACCATCACCAGCCTGAGCCATTACCCCGAGTTGCAGACGGCGCTCGTCCGCATGGGCATCTGGCTGGCCGCCTTCATCCATATCATGACCTCGCAGTTCCTCGGCCACCTGACCGGGAATTTCGACTATTTCCTGTGGGTGCTCGCTCTCACGCTGCCGGTATTCAGCGGGATACTGCTCAGTGCCCTGGTCCGGCCGGCGTGGCCGGCCCGGCAGATCTTCGCGCTGGCCGTCGACGTCATCTCGATCACCGCGGTATCCCTGCCCGCCGATAGCGCCATCAACCCGTTCAGCCTGCTCTATCTGTGGATCGTCGTGTCCTATGGCGCGCGCTACGGCAAACGCCATCTGGTGTATGCCTCCGCCGGCAGCGTGATCGCCTATACCGGCCTCGCGATCTTCAACGGCTGGATGTTTCGTGAACCGACGGAAACCGCCTTCTTCCTGGTATTCCTGATCGTTCTGCCGATGTACCAGTACATCATCGTCAGCGCGCGCATCGCCGCCGAGCAGGCCACCGAGGTCAAGAACCGTTTCCTGTCGACCATGACGCACGAGCTGCGAACGCCGTTGTCCGGCGTCATCGGCATGTCGCGGCTGCTGGAATCCACCCGGCTGGACGAGCGACAGCGGGAATACGTGCAATCGATACAGACCGCCTCCGGCGTGCTGATGTCGTTGATCGGCGATATTCTCGACCTGTCCAAGATCGAGGCGAAGCGCCTGGAGGTCGACAAGACGCTGTTCGATATCCGCGAATGCATCGACGCCGTCTGCCATACGCTGCGCCCGCGCGCCGAGGAGAAGCAACTGGAATTCATCTGCACGACGGACGACGACGTGCCGCCACGGCTGTACAGCGACGAAAACCGGGTGAAACAGATCCTCTTCAACCTGATCGGCAACGCCATCAAGTTCACCGAACAGGGGCGGGTCGAGGTCAGGGTGTCGACGCAGCGGGGATCCGGCGGACGCCGCCCCCCGCGCCTGCGCATCGTGGTCACCGATACCGGCCCCGGCATCCCCGCCGACAAGCTGAAACGCGTCTTCGAGGGCTTCTGGCAGGAAAACACCTCGGTGACGCGGCGTTACGGCGGCACCGGGCTGGGCACGACCATCTCCCGCCAACTGGCGCGCATCCTTGGCGGCGACGTGGATGTCAGCTCCGCATTCAACAGCGGCAGCAGCTTTCGACTGCTGCTGCCGCTGGAGACGCCGACCGGGCTCCCCGACGTGGCACCAGCCCGGGCGGTATCGCCCGACGAACCCCCGGCGCCGCCCGAGCGGGACACGGCCTCGATCCCCCGCGCCGCCAACATCCTCGTCGCCGAGGACGACCCGATCAACGCCAAACTGATCACCACCTTGCTCGCCAAGAGCGGCCACCACACGACCCTGGTCGACAATGGCGAGGCCGCGCTGAAGCAACTGGGCAAGCAACGCTTCGACCTGGCGATACTCGATGTGAGAATGCCGAAGATGGACGGTATCGAGGTCACCCGCCGGCTGCGCGCGCGCGAGAAGCCGGGCGAAGACCGCCTGCCGCTGGTGGCGCTGACCGCCAGCGCCACCAGCGATGTCAAGGAAGCCTGCCTGTCCGCCGGCATGGACGAATACCTGCTGAAACCCATCGATCCCGATGTGCTCCGCGACCTGATCACCCGGGTGATGAAGAAGCCCCGGCACACGCCAAGTAATACATAATATTACCGGATACTGATCTATGTCAGCGCGAACCGGGAACACGATCCGGTAAGATCGTAAAATACACAAAGTTCCCGACTGCCCGGTCGACAAAGGTGGCGTGGATCGACAACGCATGCGGGGCGGACTCCGGTCCGACGGCGGTGGTGCTTCAATGCACCGGGCACCGTGGCCAACGTAACTACTCAGCCCGAAGAAGGCTAAATAAAGGTAACTACTCAGCAAGTAGATCAAATAAAGGGTAACTGCTCAGATCGCCGCTGAAATGCGTCAGATCAAGGCAAAAAATGTGATCGTTACAGGGATGTAACTTATTAGGGCAATGCAGGAGCAATTGCCGGGTTACGAGTGTAAATGACCATTTTTGAACGCAGAGCTGGCGCATTTCAGCGGTTAGCTGAGTAGTTACCGGCCAACACCGACAACCAGACGAGTAGCCGACGATGACAAACCTGAAACACTGTTCCCGACTGCTGACCGGCATGCTCCTGCTATGCCTGCACAACGCCATCGCCGCCACCGCACTGCCCGGACACCTGGTCGACGCCGAATGGCTGAGCGCGCACCTCGACGAGGTGGTGATACTCGACGTGCGCAAGGAAACCGAAAGCTTCGCAAAGGAAGGCCATATCGAAGGCGCCATCCTGGTCAACGTCAAAAAGGTACGTGTGAAGCGCGACATCGACGGCGTGTCGCTGACCCGCATGCGCCCGGACAAGAAGCGGTTCGAGCAATTCATCGCGCGCCACGGTGTCGACAGCGACAGCACCGTCGTCATCACCCATCGCGGCCAAAAACCCGGCAACGTCGCCGGCGCGGCGCGGCTCTACTGGCAGTTCCGCTACCACGGCTTCGACAACGTGGCCCTGCTGGACGGCGGCAACGCCGCCTGGGTCGACGCCCTGGAGGACCTGAGCAGCGATACCCCGCCGGTCAAAACCGGTCGGTTCCATGCCGGCGACCGGAACGACAAGCTGCTCGCCACCACCCCGCTGGTCGCTCAAGCCGTCGCCGGCGACAACGCCTATGTACCGGTCGACACCCGCCCGCTGCGCTTCCACATCGGCCTGGCGCAACGCGATTACGTCTACGCACCCGGCCACCTGCCGCGTTCGCGGCTGTTCCCCTACGCCTTCCTGCATCCTGAACACGGCGCCATGCGCTTCCTGCCCTTGGCCGAGCTGAAAGCCGCCTTCGCCGATCTGGACATCGACCCGCAAGCACCGATCATCACCTACTGCAACAGCGGCTACGAAGCCTCCTCCGTGTGGTTCGTGCTGCATGAATTGCTCGGCAACCCCGACGCGCGCCTGTACGACGGCTCGCTGCACGAATGGACCCAGGACAGCTCGCGGCCGATGACGAAACGCCTGTTCGGCCAGTAAACCCACAGCCGCCGAACCCGCGCGAACATTCCGGCGTTTGACTATATCAATGTGCTTTCCGCTCGCGGGAATCCGCCCGTCACCAGTGGTACCATCGGTCCTGAACCACTGCCACCATCCGATACCCATGTCCACACCTGCCCCGATCCCGACCACCGATGCCGGCCAGCAGGCGCTGTTGCCGATCTATCTGGCCACGATGCGCCAGCGCTTCAAGGCGGAGACCAACCGCCTGACCAGCGGCGCGATGCGCGAGCTGCTTGGCGAGCACCCGGAGGCCGAGCTGTTGGCCTTTCCGTTGAGCTACCTGTACATGTTCCACTGGCTGCGGCACAACGTCCCGGCGGTCTATTTCGAGCCGCTGTTGAGCGCTTTCCGCCAGCCGGCACGCTTGTTTCTGATGCGCCTGCTGGTGGCCGAGACGCCCGAGGCATTCGTCTCCGGCTATATCGCCTATTGGCGTGACCAAACGGATCCGGGTCCGCTGCAACAGGCTCAGCTGAGCTCGTTGTTGGCGGCGCGCGGCGGCGACGCGGAAGCGCTGGCCGCCGACATGCTCGCCGCCTGGCGCGCGCTGGATCTATTCCAGAAAAGCCACAAGGTGGCCTATGCCGAACTGGCGCGGCATGAGCGCAAGCGCTACGACGAGATGCTCGGCGATGCCGATCGCGAGCGCCTAGCGCGGGTCGACGCCCTGCCCGACCCGCGACCCGCTCGCCCGCGCTTCGCCAAGCTCGGCGTGATCCCGGCGATGGGCTGTCCGCAGACCTGCCGACATTGCATGTTCATCTGGCGACCGCCAAGGGCAAGAGAGGCCGATCCGGAACGCATCCACCAACTGGTCGACAGCCTGACCGACAGCGTGTTGTTCACCGGCGGCGATCTGAGCAATCATTTGGAACACTTCCACGCCGCGATCCACGCGATGCGCCACGTCGTTAACTTCGCAATCCTGCTGAACGGCGATTTCGCCGACGACCCCGCGACGACAGAAGGCGTGCTGAAGCGCATGGCCGAGGCGGTCGACGCACGCCCGGCGCACTGGCCGAAGGCGCGCGTGCTGTTGCAGATCAGTTTCGACGAATTCCACCAGGAGGTATACATCGACAAGAAGGGCCGGCTGCGCGAGCGCATCCCGGTGGCGAAGATCGCGAACATCGTCGAGATCGCGCCACGCTTCGCCAACCGGATCCAGCTCGCGCTGCTGCACAAGCAGACACGCCTGAACTTCTCGATGGATGTGTTGCAAAAGGGTGTGTTCGCGCGCCTGGTGAACGAGTTGGGCACGCGCGGTCACCAGGTAGAGGTGTTGTCGACCGCGCCATCGACACGCCTGAAGCGCCACCCGGACAAACCCGACACCCCCGCGCCGGTATTGAAGGACGCCAGCTTCGTGCTCAGCCGCCATCCCGACGCACCCATCCTGCTGACCAGCTCAACGATCGACGGCTATGGCCGTGCCGAAACCCTGGACGAGTCGGAGACGGTCAAGGAGAAGGATCTGCTCCGCCAGGTCATCACCGCGGGGCCGCCGCCCGGTGAGCAGTTCGATATCGACCCGATGTTCTGGTTCAACGGCTGGGTCACCTTGTTCAACGCGGTGCATATCAGCCTCGGCAACCTGTACGAGGACGGCGCCGACAAGATCCTCGCGCGCCAGCGGAAAGACCCGCTGAGCCATGCGTTGCACCGCTTCGACCGGGTATTACTGGACCTCTACGCCGAGATCCGCGACGACCTGGACAAGCTGATCGACAAAGCGACCGGGCCGCATCATCTGTTCCACATGCTCACCGAGGAACCAGCGGTGCGACTGCATATGACCCGGCGCTTGATCGAGACGGCCTGACGACTGAATCCCTGGGCGGGAAGGGATACTGCCTATCGGCATCCCGGGTGTGGGTCGGACTTTTCAGTCCGACAGCGGAGCTGCCGTGACGCCCGGCGTTTTGAAGCACCGCTGTCGTCGGACTGAAGTCCGACCCACACAATGCGCGCTCCATGCCCGACCGGCCCGATTGGGCGCGGCATTTTGAGAGAGCGGGACAAGCCAGCAGCAGCCGCCACCCCGCCGCCGCGAGAATTGAGACGAATCAACAAACCACCGGCTGCAAGCCGGTGGCATGATTTTTACGCACTGTAAGTGCGGTTCCGGCTAAAGCCGGCTTCAAGCCGCCGGCCCAGGCCGGTTCATGACGACTCGAAGTCTCCGGGATCAACCACCTTGAATTGCTCTTCGGTCTCACTGTGATGCTCGATATAAGCCGCAATCATCTCGTCCGAGACATTCCCGGTACTACAAGCGAAATACCCTCGTGCCCACATCCTTTGACCCCAGGGGC
>Ga0256832_1002201_pt1 | contig 13335 bp, 10 predicted proteins | sample 134614metaG_FD_190534 | JGI IMG/M metagenome (GOLD analysis project Ga0256832, IMG submission 190534) | Hydrothermal vent microbial communities from Lau Basin, Pacific Ocean - 134-614 | ecosystem: Environmental > Aquatic > Marine > Hydrothermal vents | place: Pacific Ocean: Lau Basin | collected... | reverse complement strand
TCGACAACGTCCAAGAAGCCGGCGCGCTGGCAGATCTCGTGGCGAGCAACCTCCCCGTCTCGAACGACGCCAAGCAAGCCGTCCTCGAGACCCTCGACGTACGGGAGCGCATCCGCAAGGTGCTCGACCTCGTGAGCCGCCAGAGCGAGGTCTACCGCGTCAAGAAGGAGATCTCCACGATGGTGCAGGAGGAGATGTCGCGCTCGCAACGTGAGTACCTCCTCCGGCAGCAGCTCCGAGCGATCCGCCGCGAGCTGGGCGAGCCCGAAGAAGACGAAGACGAGATCGAGAACCTCCGGGAGCGCGTAGCGCGGGCCGACATGCCGCGGGAGGCGGAGAAAGCGGCGCGCAAGCAGCTTTCGCGGATGAGCTCCATGAACTCCGCGAGCTCCGAGTACCACGTGGCCCGAAACTACGTCGAATGGCTGACCGAGGTGCCCTGGTCGAAGCAGACGGCAGACCGCCTGGACGTCGGCGAGGCCCGTCGCGTGCTGGACGAAGACCACCACGGCCTCGACAAACCGAAACGCCGCATCCTCGAGTACATCGCCGTACGAAAGCTGCGCCACGACGTGCGTGGACCGATCCTCTGCTTCGTGGGCCCGCCCGGCGTCGGCAAGACCTCGCTGGCGCGGTCCATCGCCCGTGCAACGGGCCGACAGTTCGTGCGGGTCGCGCTCGGCGGCGTGCACGACGAGGCGGAGATCCGCGGGCACCGGCGCACCTACGTGGGGGCGTTCCCCGGCCGTGTCGTCACAGCCCTCAAGCAGGCCGGCAGCCGCAACCCCGTCATGCTCCTCGACGAGGTAGACAAGCTCGGACGCGACCAGCGCGGCGATCCGGCCAGCGCCTTGCTCGAGGTCCTCGATCCAGAGCAGAACAGCGCCTTCTGCGACCACTACATCGAGGTGCCTGTCGATCTCAGCCAGGTGATGTTCATCGCCACGGCCAACCGCAAGGACACCATCCCCCAACCCCTGCTCGACCGCATGGAGCTGATCGAGCTGCCGGGCTACACGCGCAACGAGAAGCTCGCCATCGCCGAAGAGTTCTTGGTGCCGCGACAGCTCGCCGACCACGGCCTGACCCCCGAGCGCCTCGAGCTGACCCGAGCAGCGCTCGAGTCGATCGTCGACGGGTACACCCGCGAGGCCGGCGTACGGAACCTCGAACAGAAGATCGCTGCGATCTGCCGCGCCGTCGCCGTGCGCCTCGCCCATGGGGAGGACGTCCGGCTCGTGGGGACGCCGGGCTTCGTTCAGGACGTCCTGGGACCACCGCGCTTTCACCACGAGCAGGCCGAGCGCCGACCTCAGGCGGGGCTGTCCACCGGGCTCGCGTGGACCCCCGCGGGAGGCGAGCTTCTCCACGTCGAGGCGCGGCACATGGCTGGCTCGGGGAAGGTGCACCTCACGGGGCAGATGGGCCCGGTGATGAAGGAGTCGGTGGCGGCAGCGTTCACCTACCTGCGGGCGCGGGCAAACCAGCTCGGGCTGCCCGAGGACTTCCTCACCAAGCTCGATGTCCACGTGCACCTGCCCAACGGCGCGGTCCCCAAGGACGGAGCCGCCGCGGGTCTGCCCATCCTCACGGCCCTCGCGAGCATGCTGACCCGCCTTCGGGTCCGCAACGACATCGCGACGAGCGGCGAGGTGACCCTGCGCGGCAACGTCATCCGAGTCGGTGGCATCAAAGAGAAGTGTCTGGCAGCTCACCGCGCCGGGATCAAGCACGTGGTGCTCCCCAAACAGAACGAGCCAGACCTCGCCGAGGTGCCCGAAGAAATCCTCGCCGACCTGGAGGTGCACCTCGTGCAGAAGGTGCCGGAGGCCCTCGACCTCGTCCTCGAAAAGCACGAGGGCGGCATGGCGGTGAGTTGAGGCGGCCGGCGGCGAGGTGAGAGAGCGCCTGGCCCGACTCCGCTATGCGCACGTCGCCTGGGGACTGGCCACGCTGGCGGGCGTCGGCCTCAGCACCTCGCGGTTGACCGGCGTACACGGCCCCGAGAGCGCGCTCCTGCTGGGGCTCCTGCTGCCGCCCCTCGCGGGCGCGCTAGGCGCCCGGATGGTCGTGGACGCGCGGCGCCAGGGAACGAACCGGCTGAATGCCGTGCTCGCTCGCGCCACCTTCGGAGCCCTCGTCCTGTGGGCGCTCCCGGTGGCCGTCCTCGCCCTCGACCAGCTGCGCGTCCGCAACTGCGCGCCGGCCGAGGGCGCCGCCTTCATGGTCCTCGGTCCCGGGCTCGGGACGCTCCTGGCGGCGCTCGTCGGGGTCGTGGCCGGCGCCTGGATCCCCCGTCCCAAGATGGCGACGGCATTCGGGGCAGCCGTTCCCATCGCGGCCTACGTGGCGGGACTGTGGACGTTCTGGAGCACGCCCGCGATCTTCGTCTACGACCACTTCGCTGGCTGGTTCCCGGGCACGCTCTACGACGAGGACGTGCGCCTCCCGCTGGAGCTCGTCACCTTCCGCCTCGTGACCGTGAGCTGGGGCCTGTGCTTGTTCTGCCTGGTGCACGCCTTTTGGCGCGACGATCCCGAAGGCCCCCGCTCACCGCGACCGCTGCCCTTCGTGCTCGGGCTGCTCTTCGCCGCCGGCGGCCTCGTCGCGCACGCGGAGGGCCCCGCACTCGGCCACCGCACGAGCCCCGACGCGATCGACGCCGCGCTTGGGATCGAGGCACGTGGCGAACGTTGCGTCGTCCACGCACCGCGGGAGCTCCCGCCGGAGGATCTCCGCCGCCTCATCGACGACTGCGACTTCCGCGTCCAGCGCGCGGAGCGGGCGCTCGGTGTCCACCAGCAACGACCGCTCCACGCGTACTTCTATCGCTCCGCGGAAGAAAAGCGCCGGTGGATGGGCGCCGGCCGTACCTTCATCGCGAAGCCCTGGCGCGACGAGGTGCACCTTCAGCTGCGCGACTGGCCCCATCCCGTCCTCGCCCACGAGGTCGTGCACGTGGTCGCGGGGCGTGCCGCCGAGGGCCCCTTCCGAGTCGCCGGCAGCGCCGGTGGCCTCTTGCCGAACCCGGGCCTGATCGAAGGCGTGGCGGTGGCCGTGGAGTGGCCGGAGCGGGACGGGATGAACCCCCACCAGTACGCCCATGCCATGAAGTCCCTCTCCGAGCTCCCGCCGGTGCATCAGTTCATGGGCCTGGGCTTCTTGCGCCTGCCGGCGTCGAAAGCCTACACGAGCGCCGGCAGCTTCGTCCGCTGGCTGCTCGACACCCGTGGCGCGGCGGTGGTGCGCGAGGTCTACCGCAGCGGGTCCCTCGGCAGCCTGGGCTCGGTCGACGCGCTCGAGCGCCGATGGCATGCCTTCCTCGATGGAGTGACGATGCCCCCGGGGGCCCAAGAGCTCGCCCGCGTGCGCTTCGCCCGGGGGAGCGTCTTTCAGACGACCTGCCCGCACACGCTCGCACGGCTGCGCAGGGAGCTCAGCGCCGATCTCGCCGCCGGAGACGACCGTCGGCTCCTGGAGACCTGCCGCGCGCTCTTGTCCATCGAGCCCGCGGAGCCAAGCGCCCTCGTTACGCTCCCCGGTGCCCTCGCTCGACGCGGGCGCCTCGACGAGGCCCTGGCGGCGCTCGCAAAGCTCGACGGCCTGCCCGCGCCGCTCGTCGCCCGCGCCCGCGAGAGAATCGCGGACGCCTACTGGCTGCGGGGCGAGCGCGAGCGTGCGCGGCGCATCTACGAAGAGCTCCTCGCCGCGCCCCAGGGAGACGCCGAGGCCCGAGCCCGCGAAGTGAAGGCGCGGGCCATCGCGGACGGTGGCCCCGCCGAACGCCTCGTCCGAGAACTGCTCGTCGGCCCCCACGGAAACGGCGTCAGCAGCCCCGTGGCCGTGCATCTGGCCCGAGAGATCGCCCGCTTCCGACCCGACGGATTGGGCGCCTACCTCGAGGCCCGGCAGCTCCTGATGCAGCACCGCTACGACCTGGCCATGCCGCGCATCGAGCTCGCCCAATCCTTGGGGCTCCCGACGGACCGGCTCCGGGACGAGGCGCTGCGGATGGAGGCCATCGCACTCTTCGCGACCGGGGATCTGGAGCGTTCCGAGGGGCGATGGCAAACAGCGCTGGACCGGCCCCGGCTGCGCAACGTGGCCCGCGAGTGGCTCGATCGCGTCGCGTTCCATCGACGGAGGAGCGACCCGCCGCAGCCGAACGACGGGTCGTGAGCTCACTCGCGGCGCAGCTCGTTCAAAGGTAGAGCGTCGCGCCGACCCAGGGCTGCAGCGCCACCTGCGTGCGCTGCAAGACATCGCCGATGGGAAAGATGAAGTCGCCGCTGACCGCTGCCTCCAAGCCCAGGTTGCGGGTGAGCTCGATGGCGACCCCCAGCGCAACCTGAGCGCCCGGGTTGAACTCGTAGTCGGCCCTTGCGGTGCCGGAGGCGACGGTGAGGAAGTTCAAGACGAACGCCGCCGACGCAAAGGGCACGACCCGGGAACGGTTGAGGAACTGCAAACGCGTCCCGAGACCGACCCAGAGATCTTGCAAGTTGAGATTGGCGCCGCGCGGCCCGTCCACGGCGAAGATCTTCCAGCCGACAGCGCCTTCGAGCACCAGGAGGCCCAGCTCCCAGCCAAAGCGTCCGTGGATGCCGAAACCCGCCTTGGCCTCATCGGCACGGACCAACGTGCTGTCGTAGATCGTCCCATCGGTGAGCACGATCGGCACCGAGAGGTAGCCGCTGAGTTGACGAAGCAGGCGCTCGGGGGCGGCGGGCTGCACCGCGGGAGCGGGCTGCGCTCCATAGGGCTGCTGCGGTTGCGCTCCATAGGGCTGCTGCGGCTGGGCAGGCGGCGGCGCGGTCTGACCCGCGCCTGCTTGGTCCCCGGGTTCTTCGACGATGACCTGGGCCGACACGGAGCTCGCGCACAAGACCCAAACGAACGCAGCAAAGGAGTGCCTCATGATGGACCTACGCTAGCAAGCCCGCCGGACGACGCCCAGGTGCAAAGGGAACGCGGACGAACGGTGGCTCACGGCTCAAAGCTCACGGCTCAAAGCTCAGAGATGACAGCTCACAGCTCACGGCTCCACTGCTCACGGCGCGGCTCAAGGCTCCTCTTCGGGCGGGGCCAGATCCGCAGGCGTCACCACCATGGGCACCGGGAGCTCCCACGCCCGCGCGGCCTGCACGATCTTGTGACGCACGTCGCGAACTCGCACGGTGAACTCGATGAGGACATTCGCGGCACCCGCCGCGCGCAGTCCGACCCGGAACCCGGTGAGCGCCGGCACGACCTCGGGAATGAAAGGTTCCGCCCTCGGGTCGCTCATGGGCGTGTCCGGGTGCATGACGAGGTTCGGGTTGCCGGCACCGTTGACGACGGTGGCCAGGTCCACGGTGACCTCGTCGATCTCCTCTTCGCGGATCGTCCCCGTTTTCCGCTCGAAAGGATCGAGGCGAAGGGTCCGCTCCCAGCCGGAGAAGTCCGGAACGAGCTCCTCGCCCGCGGTCTGGAAGCCCGGCATGTACTCATGGAACTCGTTGAAGCCGTTGAGCGTGACGGCCACGTCGTGGCGGGCGTCGTCGAGGTTGATCAGCACGTAGTCGATCTCGATCGCGTAGTCGCCCCGGACGACCCAGGGCGAGCGTGGAAAAGGCGGCGGAGTGACTGCCGAGAGCTCGGCGAGCTCCGCGTCGGTGGGCGCCGCGATCGGCAGCTCCACGCGCTCCTCGACCACAAAAAACGCTTCGCCCTCTTCGCCTTCGAAGGCGGCCGGCGTGTCTTCGGTGAGCGCGAAAGCGTAGAAACCGTCGTCGCCGATGATCTGCTGGTCGGCGCACGCGCCCAAGAGCAGCACACCCATCATCCACCCGAGCGTTCGCATGTCCCCAGGGTACCAGCGCGTTGGCTTCTCCGCATCGGGGCGCGCTACCCTTCTCCATAGGGGGCCAATGACCGACGATTCCGCAGAGTCCGGGTTCCCCGGCGCCACCATCCAGATCGACGCGCTCGACGACACCGTCGCCCTCGCGGACCACGACGACGCCCCATCGACGAGCCATCCGCCGCCCCTCCCCTCTCCTGGACGCGTCCCCAGCTCCCAGGTCCCTACGGGCCCCGCTCCGTGGGTCTACCTCGTCGGGGTTGCCGTCGCGGTCGCCGCCGCGGCCGCAGGTTTGTGGGCCGCCTCGGCGCTCTCCGCCAAGGATCCGCCGGAACAACCCGGCCAGCCGGCGATGGAGATCGGCCCCATCGAGGTCACCACGGAGTGAACGGTCTGCGTCCACTCCAACTCAGGACCGCTCAGAAGACGTAACGGAGGTAGAGCCCTGCGTGCACGCCGATGGCAACCGAACCGTCGATCCCTCGAAGGTTCGGGAACACACGCGCCCCCCCGACCAGGCCGAAGCTGTGGTGCCGGTTGCGCAGGTGCCAGTCGAAGCCGGCCTGCCCACCATAAACGATGCCGACGTTCTGGGCGTCTTGCAGCCCATAGGTTCGGAGCACGTTCCCGGTGGCGAAGGCCACGCCGAACTCGCCCCCGAGCCACAACGCCGCCCGCGCGCTCGCATTGATTTGCAGACGCACCTCGGCGAGGAAGTCGATGATCTCGAAGACCGTGGGGCTCGGCGGCGAGGGCGCGTTCGTCGCGTGGATCGAGCCCTCAGCCGCGAGACCGAGGAGCAACCAGGAGGTCAGCTCGTAGCCGAGGCCGATGTGGGTGAACGCGCCCGTCTTGGAGAGATCCCCGACGCCCCCGACGAAGGTCCGCGTGCCCACGTAGGTCTCGAGATAAAAGCCGTGCGAGTACAGATCCCGCGTCAGCTCGATCGCCTCCGGCGGGAGCCGCTCGACATCGAGGCGCGTGGGATCCGGCTCTTCCTGCACGGGGCCAACCTCCTGCGCAACGGCCGCCCCAGGGAGGACCGAAGCGACGAAGACAAGGGCCACGAGGAGCGCCGACCGCATCGACGCGGAGGCTACCACAGGGCACCGGCGGCGGGGGGAGCGGGCCTGCTAAAGCACATCTCAAAACCGCTCCTCGCCGCTGTGCGGCCTGCGCACGCCCTCTGCCGCCATCCTCTCCCCTCGACAATGCTCGGCATTCCCTTGGCTGGCACCGCTCCCGCCCAACCTACGGATCGATCGACGATCGCTGTTGAGATGTGCTGTAGGCTCCAGCGCCGTGATCCATCCACAGGCCCCTCGCCCACCTCGCGTCCGCATTCCTGGCTGGGCCGCCGCCATCGGAGCGTTGGCCGGCGCCGTCGGCGCCATCGCTGGAAGCTTGGTCGTGTCCATGGGGGTCGCCTTCGCGCTTTACGCCGACGAGCTGACGGCGGAGCGCCTGGCCGATCCGACCTTCGTCAGCGAGCTGATCACCCGCTACCCGGTCCTCGCGTCCAGCGTCCTCGCGACGGCCGCGGCGCTCATCGGCGCCCCGCTGCTGACGGCGAAGCTCAGCCGGGCGTCCGTGCGCGAGGCCCTCGGCTTCCGCCCGGGGCCCTGGCCGGCCTTCGTCCTCGGCCCCATCGGCATCCTCGCTCTCGGACCAACCTCCGACGCCCTCGTCCGCTGGATGAAGGAAGTCGCGCCCCACGCCAGCCTCGGCGCCCTCGATTCGATCGAGCAGGTCGTCGCGGCCCACCCCTACTGGATGCTGTGGCCGGTCATCGCCTTGTGCCCGGGCCTGTCCGAGGAGATCTTCTTCCGGGGGCTGGTGCAGCGCTCCCTCGGCTTCGGACGCCGCGCCGTCGTCGTCTCCGCGCTCTCCTTCTCGTTCTTCCACATGGACCCGCACCACGTGGCGGGGGTGCTGCCCCTCGGCTTCTACCTGGCCTGGCTCGGCGCGCGGACGGGGACGACCTGGGTGCCCATCGTCGCCCACACCGCCAACAACTCCATGGCGCTCCTCGCCGGCAAGCTCGAGGCTGGCGACCCCGACGCGCAGGTCCCCTTGTGGGTCCTTCCCATCGGCTGGGCCATCGCCGGCGCGTGTGTCTGGGGCATCGCGCGCGTCACCCGGGACCGCGAGCGGTGGCTTGGGCCCGCGGCCTCCGACCCTACGAGTGAGCCACCGTCGCGGGCGACCATCTCGCCGAACTGGCGCATCGTGCGTCTTCGGGGCGCCCACCCGGAGGTCCTGGGCTACGTGCGCGGCGCGCGCCTCCAAGGTGACGCGGCGGTCGGACGCTTCCAACCCGGCCCGAGCTTCGACGAACACCGCGCCGCCCTCGCGAACCTCACCTCGACCGAGCCGGGTGCGCGCGCGGAGGCCGAAGCGGCGCTGACAGGCTTCGCCTTCGAAGAACTCGCCACCGGACGCCGTCTCGAAGGGGTGCGCTTCCGCGTCGACACCGCGAGCGACTCGATCGTCTTCGAGCCGCCGGCGCTCCCGGAGGACTGACGATTCGCCGCCCACAGAAATGCCGCGTCCATGATCGGGGGTCGGGCACTCGCCCCTGTATGATGCAGCCGGGCGAGGAAATCTTGAGTGAAGAGGAAGTCCAGGTCGCACCCCGCAGTCACCAAGACGAGCAACACGGCCCCACCCCCGACCGCGAGCCAGGTGCGCCGCGCGTGCTCCTCTCTCTCTCAGACATGGGTCCCCCTCCGGGTTTGGAACCTATCGGGCCGCGTTCGCTCCGGACAACGGTCCGGCGTGGACAGCTCCCTCGTCGAGCCCCGTTGCTCACCGTCTGCTGCAGCGCGTGCGTGGGTGCACGCGCCCGCGCCGGCACACGCAGTCGTGCGTGGCGGCTGCAGAGCGTGCGTGGGTCTCATGACGAGCGTGAGGGCCGAGGCGACGGCGAGAGAGGACCTGCGGGCCGACCCCGCGTCCTACACCGCGTCCCCGCCACCCTCGTCCATCGATCCGCGGACTGGGTGCGGCCGGGAACGCGGCGACGAGCCGAGGAAATGCCGAGTGTTCTCAAGGCGAGAGGATGGCGGCAGAGGACCTGCGTAGACCGCGGAACGGCAACGAGGCGTTCTGAGATGTGCCCTACTCGGCTCGCACGTGGTAGTGCCCGGGCAGATCTCCGTTGCCCTCGTAGATAACGATTGCCCCGTCGCGCGGCTGGACGCGGACGTCCATCTCCTCACCGCGGGCGAGGGTTACTCGAAGGTGCACCAAGTCGGTCTGCTCGACGACGGTGTAGGTGCCTTCCAATACGATCTGCCCCATCGTGAACCGGTAGACGCCATCCGCGCCAAAGTATACGCGTGTTCCCGTGTAGATCGGCTCGGTGGGGAGCGTTCCGGTCGGGTCCTCCGCGTACACCCATGTGCCGTAAATCCGAGAGAGCATGGAAGGGGCCTCCCGCGGCGGTGGTGGCTGCGGTCTCTCGCATGCCGCGATCGCCGCAGCAGCCAGGAGCACCGACAAGGTCCAGTAGCGCATGATTCGACCTCCAAGTGTGCAGGGAGCCAAAATCAGCTCTTGGCTCCGGCTCGACGACTCCTCCGTATCCCCTTCGCCCTGCGGTCGAACCGGCCACCCCCCCGGCCGCCTCGGCCGCGGCGTTTGTCGTGGATCGACAGCGAACCCTCGCCGGAAGCCGGCGGCACGAGACAGCCTTCACCCCGGCCGATGAGATCGCGACGACCGGCTTTGCGCAGCGCCGCACGGGCCAGGTGGTGCTGCGAAGCATCCCAGTATTGCAGTAGCGCCTTTTGCATGCGCTTGTCCCGCAAGCTCTTGGCCGTGTAGACCGGCTCCTGGGTCAAGGGATCGAGGCCCGTGTAGTACATGCTCGTCGCCATCGACATGGGCGTCGGAATGAAGTCCTGCACCTGCCGCGGCCGGAGCCCTTTCTTCTTCAGGTAGAGGGCGAGCCGGATCATCGACGCCAGGGTCGAGCCCGGGTGACCGCTGATGTAGTAGGGCACGAGGTGCTGCTCCTTGCCGCTCTTGTCCGACGCGCACGCGAACATCTGGGCGAAGCGCTCGTAGGACTCGGCGCCCGGCTTCTTCATCTTGTCGAGGACCTCCTCGTCCACATGCTCCGGGGCGACGGAGAGCTGCCCCCCGGTGTGGTGCCGGGCCAGCTCGTCGACGAACTGCGGGCTCCTTTCGGCGAGGTCGTAGCGCACGCCGGAGGCGATGAAGACGCGCTTGATGCCCTCTTCCGAGCGCACTCGCCGCAGCAACTTCACCAGCGGTCCGTGATCGGTCACGAGGTTCTCGCACACCCCCGGATGCAGGCAGCTCAACTTTCGGCAGGCGCGCTCGATGCGTGGGTCCTTGCAAGCCATCCGGTACATGTTCGCCGTGGGCCCGCCGACGTCCGTGAGCACGCCGCGGAAGCCATCCATCCGCCGAAGCGCCCGGACCTCCCGCAGCACGCTCTCGGCCGAGCGGCTCTGAATGATGCGCCCTTCGTGCTCGGTGATGCTGCAGAACGAGCACCCGCCGAAGCACCCGCGCATCGTGACGATGGAGTGCTTGACGGTCTCGAAGGCGGGGATGCGTTCGCGGTAGGAAGGATGCGGCGCCCGCTGAAACGGCAGGTCGTAGAGCTCGTCCATCAGCTCCGTCGAGAGTGGCTCGGCGGGAGGGTTGAAATAGACGGCCTGGCGCCCGTGGACCTGCAAGAGCGGCCTCCCGTTGCCGGGGTTCGTCTCGCGCTGGAAGAGCCCCGACATCCGGCTGAAGGCTTCGCGGCTCGCGGACACCTCCTCGTAGGAGGGCAGCTCCAGGACTTTGGCGTCCGCGACGTAGCGGCTGCGCTCGAGCCGATCCCAGCCTTCGTTCATGACGAACGCCGTGCCGCGGACGTCGCGCAGCTCGTCGAGGCTCTCGCCCGCCGCGAGCCGGTCGGCGACCTCCAAGGCCGGACGCTCGCCCATCCCGAAGATAAGCAGATCGGCCTTCGCATCGAGGAGGATGGAGCGACGGACGCTGTCGCTCCAGTAGTCGTAGTGGGCGATGCGTCGCAGGGACGCCTCGATGCCTCCGAGGACGATCGGGACGCCTTTGAAAGCCCGTCGGCAGAGGTTCGCATAGACGATGCTGGCGCGGTTGGGGCGCAGCCCCGTGCGACCGCCAGGGGAGTAGGAGTCCTCCGAGCGAACCTTTTTTTGCGCCGTGAGCTTGTTGAGCATCGAGTCGAGGTTGCCCGCGGTGATGCCTACGAAGAGTCGAGGTGCGCCCATGCGTGCGACGTCGCTCGGGTCGTCCCAGCGCGGCTGGCTGATCATGCCCACCCGGTAGCCGCGCGCTTCGAGGAAGCGCCCGATGAGCGCGGCGCCGAAAGCCGGATGGTCCACGTAGGCATCCCCGTTGATGAGCAGCACGTCCAATGCGTCCCAGCCGCGGGCGCGCATTTCTTCGACCGTCGTGGGCAAGAACGCACCCGCCGTCTTCTTCGTGCCCAAGGGGACGAGTCGACTCATCGCGGGAGCGTAGCAGCCCATGCTCGTCCCGCGCACCGCGACAGCGCCCTGTGCCGCCTTGCGCGGGCTCCACGAGCGGGCCAGGGCTGAAGCGATGCGCGCCTCGGAACATCGAGAGGTGGCCCCGACAGCCATCGACCTCGAGGGTCGCGGAGTCGCCACCCTCGAAGGCCGGGAGCTGCGCGTGCCCGACCTCTTCGCCGGCGAGCGCGCCCTCGTGCGGGTCGAGCACGTCTCGCGGGGCGGCCCCGTCGCGCACGCTCGGGTCCTCGAGCGGCGCGCCCTCCACCCCGACCGGCGGGAGCCCCCCTGCGCGCGCCACGAAAGCCGCGACGGAGAGTGCACCGGGTGCCCCCTCATGGCCCTCGGAGAGGAGGCGCAGCGCGAGCAAAAGCGGCGGATGCTCGATCGCCTTGGGCTGCCCGTCGCAGGCGTGCGGCCCGCGCCACGTTCGCTGGGTTACCGCTGGGCGAGCAAACGCGTCGCCGTCCATACGCGCGAAGGGCTGCGCCTCGGCAGCTACGTCCGGGGCAGTCACCGGGTCGCCTCGATGCGCGCTTGCCTCGTCGATCACCCCGCGATCCAACGAACCGCCGACGCCCTCGAAGACGCCGCGGCGCGGTTGAAGGTGCGCGCATGGTCCCCGCGCCGTCCCGAAGGCCTGCGCTACGTCTGGCTGAAGACCGACGGTCGCACGGTGCTGACGACGTTGATCTGGGGCGATGAGGACACCTCGCCGGCGCGGCGCCTCGCCGAAGCCCTCGGGACGAATGTCCAGGTCGCGGTGAGCGTACAGGCAGGCTCGGGGAACGCCCTGCGAGGTTCACCACCGGCCGCACTGCGTGGCGCGCCCGCGATCGCCGTGCCCATCGGCGACACCGTCGTCTCCGCCGGTCCCCTTGGCTTCCTCCAACCCAACCCCGAGGTCGCGACACGGGCCTACGCGGAGCTCCTGAGCGACGCCGGCGGCGCACCCCTCCGTGGTGCGCTCGCCTTCGACCTCTACGCCGGCGCGGGCGTCACCACCGAGGCGCTCCGGCAGAGCTTCGGGCGCGTCGTCCCCTGCGAGGCCTACCCGGAGTCAGCGGCTTCCCTTGGGGTCCCACCCAGTGACGCCGCGGCCTTCCTCCGCGCTGCCTCCAAGCGGCCCGAGCTGGTGGTCGCCAACCCGCCACGCAAGGGTCTGGGTCCGTCGGTCTGCGACGAGCTGCTGCGCCTCGGCGCGCCGCGGCTGCACGTGATGGCCTGCGGTCCCAAAGGCCTCGCCCGCGACCTGAAGCGCCTCGGACGCGACTACACGGTCGAGACGCTGACGGCCTACGACACGCTGCCGCAAACGCCCCACGTCGAGCTCGTCGCGCGGCTCGTGCGTAAGGCGTGACCGCGCCGGCACAGCGCGAGGACGCTGTGGCCCGCCCGCCCGCATACGCGCGCACGTTCCTGCGCCGCGCATGGCGCCTCGAGAGAATCCTCGAGGGTCCTCGCCGGCGCCATCCGGCAGGGGCACCCTCGCGACAGCGGCACGGTCGATACTGAGGCGAACTGCCCGCAGCGCGCCGCCGGCCGATGCCCGCGCCGAGGCGGCGGCGAGTCGTGGCCGCGCAGCCTGGGCGGCGGCACGTTTCCGGGCTCGGGAAGCGGCCAACGTCCCGGCCGCATCTACAGGCGGAGGCGGAGGCAGCGGACGCCCTCGTAGCGCTCGGCGTAGGCGCGGCACGTCTCGGCGTCGACGCGCCAGCCGAGCTCGTCCACGGCCCGGGGCTCGAGCTTCAGGCAGGCGGTGCCTCGCCGCGGGGCGCGGCGGTCCTCGCAGCTGTACCACGAGAGGGACGAGCAGACGCCGAAGGCCCGGCCCTCGTCGACGCCGACGCAGGACTGGGGCCCGTCCTCGCCGTCCGGGCAGCGGCCGCAGGGGCCGCCGCAGAAGCGCGGGTCGGGGCAGGTCTCGGCGGGCGGCGGGGAGCGCCACGGTAGCCCCGA
>Ga0256832_1002200_pt1 | contig 13336 bp, 11 predicted proteins | sample 134614metaG_FD_190534 | JGI IMG/M metagenome (GOLD analysis project Ga0256832, IMG submission 190534) | Hydrothermal vent microbial communities from Lau Basin, Pacific Ocean - 134-614 | ecosystem: Environmental > Aquatic > Marine > Hydrothermal vents | place: Pacific Ocean: Lau Basin | collected... | reverse complement strand
TGAAAAAGTCACTCTTTGGAATGGCCCTGCTGTTTGCGGCCAGTGTTTCCGCCGCCCCACTGATCAAGATCGATCCTGCGCAACAACAGGCGCTGGGCATCACCACCACTGCCGTGGAGCCCGTATCAGAAGCATGGGGCAATGCCTATCCCGCCAAGGTGCGGGTGCCCAATGCACAGCTCATGGTGGTCAGCGCACCCCAGGAAGGCCTGCTCACCACCTTGGCCGTTGCCGAGGGCGAAACCGTACACAGCGGGCAGATCCTGGCCACCATCCAGAGCCCCAAACTGGTGGAAGAACAGCGCCTGTACCTGGAAGCCGCCACCCGCCTGGAGCTGTCCCGCGCCGAACTGGCGCGCGACAAACAGCTCAAGGCCGAAGGAATCATTGCCGAGCGCCGTTTTCTGGAAACCCGGGCCCGTTACACCCAGGCGCGCACGGAAGTGGAACAGCGCCGCCAAGCCCTGCAACTGGCCGGCATGAACGAGAACGCCATTCGCCATCTGGAGAACAGGCACAGCCTCTCCGCCATCCTGCAGGTACGCTCGCCCATGGACGGCGTGGTTCTGGCCCAGCTGGCCACACCGGGTCAGCGTATCGATATCGCCAGCCCCATCTATCGCATCGGGCAGCTCGATCCCCTGTGGCTGGAGATCCGCGTGCCCCTGGAAAAGCTGGCGGGCATAAAACCCGGTACCGCCGTGCGGGTGGAAAAACCCGCCACCACCGGCCACATCATCACCGTGGGCAGCATGATTCACGGCGAAGACCAGAGCGTGCTAGTGCGTGCCGAGGTAGCCAATCCCGATTCCGCTTTGCGCCCCGGCCAGTTCGTTCAGGCCCAGCTGGCCCTTGGCGGCAATGGCAGCGCCTGGCGCATTCCCCGCCAAGCGCTGCTGCGGGTGGATGGCAGAAAATGGGTGTTGATCAAGGACGGCTCCGCCTTCCGGCCCCTGGAAGTGCGCATCAGCGCTGAAGAGCCGGACAGTCTCATCATCCTTGGCCCGCTACACAGGGGTGACCAGGTGGCCATCAGCGGCACTGCCGCTCTCAAGGCGGCCTGGCAGGAAGGATGAGCATGAATGATGGTCACCGGGTCAAACTGACCATTCTGCATGAACAAAAAGTTCAGACGCACACCCCGTACCACTCAACCAAAGGTTCCCTACGCTAATGCTTGCACGCCTCATACAATTCGCCCTCACTCAGCGCCTGCTCATGCTGCTGGTGGTGGCCCTGCTCGCCGGTGGCGGCTGGGTGGCTTTCCAGAAAACCCCCATAGACGCCTTTCCCGACGTATCCACCACCCAGGTGAAGATCATCATCAAGGCTCCCGGCATGACGCCAGAAGAAGTGGAATCCCGCATCACCGCCCCCGTGGAAGTGGAGATGCTGGGCATTCCCAACATGAACATGCTGCGATCCATCACCAAATACGCCCTGGCGGACATTACCGTGGATTTCGAGGAAGGTACGGATGTTTACTGGGCGCGGCAGCAGGTGGCTGAACGCCTGTCCGGCATCTGGGGTGATCTGCCCGCGGACATCGAAGGCGGCATCGCTCCCCTCACCACGCCCCTGGGCGAGATGTTCATGTTCTCCCTGGATGGCGGTGATCTGGACCTGAAAGCACGCCGTGACCTGCTGGACTGGGTGATACGTCCCGCCTTGCGCACGGTGCCCGGGGTGGCCGATGTGAACGCCCTGGGCGGCTTGGTGCGCACCTTCGAGGTAGTGCCGGACAACGCCCGCATGACCGCACGGGGCATCAGCCTGGCCCAGCTGCGCGATGCCCTGGAAATGAACAACCGCAACGACGGCGCCGGCCGGCTCAATGACGGCGAGGAAGTGCTGGTGGTGCGTACTGAAGGCGCCATCACCAGCCTGGAAGACATCCGCAACATCGTGGTGCGCCCCGATCCCACCCTGCCCGTGCGCATCGGCGACGTGGCCGAAGTGCATATTGGCTCCCTCACCCGCTACGGCGCCGTCACCAAGGACGGCAGGGGTGAAGCCGTGGAAGGCCTGGTGCTGGGCCTGCGCGGCGCCAACGCCAACGAGCTGGTGCGTGGCGTGCGCGCCAAGCTGGACGAACTTGCCCCGGGCCTGCCCGAGGGGGTGAACATCAACGTGTTCTACGACCGGGGCAAGCTGGTTTCCCAGGCCGTGGGCACGGTGACCAAAGCCCTGGGCGAAGCCATCGTACTGGTAGTGGCACTGTTGCTGCTGTTCCTGGGCAATCTGCGCGCCGCCCTCACCGTGGCGCTGGTTCTGCCCCTGGCGGCCCTGGTGACCTTCATCATGATGCAGCAGTTCGGCATGTCGGCCAACCTCATGTCCCTGGGCGGCCTGGCCATTGCCATCGGCATGCTGGTGGACGCAGCCGTGGTGGTGGTGGAAAACATCATCACTCACTTGGCCCACAAGAGCGAAAGCCGCCTGCCGCGCATGCATCTCATCTATCGCGCCGCGCGGGAAGTGGCTGTGCCCATGACCGCAGGCATCTTCATCATCATCATCGTATTCCTGCCCCTGCTCACCCTGCAGGGCCTGGAAGGCAAGCTGTTCATTCCCGTAGCCCTGACCATCGTCTTCGCCCTGTCGGGGTCCCTGCTGCTTTCCCTCACGGTGATCCCCGTGTTCTCCTCCTACCTGCTGGGCAAGGTGTCCCACGAGGATCCCTGGCTGGTACGCCTGCTGCAGAAAATCTACACCCCGGTGCTGACCTGGTGCCTGAACCATGTAAAAACCGTGGTTACCCTGGCCCTGGCCATTCTGGCGGGCGCGGGCATTCTCTACACCCAGGTGGGCAAGACCTTCATGCCCACCATGGATGAAGGCGATCTTATCGTGCAGCTGGAAAAACTGCCTTCCATCAACCTGGAACAGTCCCTAAAGATCGACATGGCGGTACAGCGCGCCCTCATTGAACGGGTGCCGGAGGTGACCAGCATCATCGCCCGCACCGGCTCCGACGAGCTGGGCCTGGACCCTATGGGTCTGAACGAGACCGACAGCTTCCTGGTGCTCAAGCCCGTGGAAGAATGGACGGTGCCGGACAAGGACACCCTCATGGACAGCATCCGTGATGTACTGAAGGATTTCCCCGGTGTGGCCTATGCCTTCACCCAGCCCATCGAGATGCGCGTCTCCGAGATGCTCACCGGCGTACGCGGCGATCTGGCCATCAAGATCTTCGGCGAAAACCAGGGGGATCTGAACCGCACCGCCGACGCCGTGGTGAAAGTGGTGCAACAGATCAGCGGCGCTTCCGACGTCTATACGCCGCGCAATGAAGGCGCCCAGTATTTCAAGCTGGTGGTGGACCGACTGGCCGCCGGCCGCCTGGGCCTGGACGTGGACACACTGGAGGACAGCCTGCGCGCCCAGATCGAGGGCCTGCGCCTGGGCACCGTGTATGAAGGCACGCGCCGGGTGCCCCTGGTGATCAAGGGACCGGAAAGCCTGCGCAATTCTTCCGCCAATTTTGCCGGCCTGCACCTGGCCCTGCCCGACGGCCGCCGCGTGGCCCTGTCCAACCTGGTGAAGATGGAGCGGGTGGAAGGCCCGGTATCCGTGCAGCGGGAGAAAGGCAAGCGCATGTCCGTGGTCATTGCCAATGTCTCTGGCCGGGACCTGGTGAGCTTCGTGGAAGAGGCAAAACAAAAGGTAACCGAACAGGTGAAACTGCCCACGGGCTTCTACCTGGAATGGGGTGGCGAATTCGAGAATCAGCAGCGCGCCGCCCAGCGCCTGTCCATCGTGGTGCCCGTGGCCATCGGCCTGATCTTCCTCATCCTGTTCTCCACCTTCCGCTCCGCGCGGCAGGCGGTACTGGTGCTGTCCAACATTCCCTTTGCCATGATTGGCGGCATCGTGGGCCTGTGGATCACTGGAGAATATCTGTCGGTGCCGGCCTCCGTGGGCTTCATCGCCCTGTTGGGCATCGCGGTGCTCAACGGCGTGGTCATGGTGACCTACTTCAACCAGCTACACGCCATGGGCAAGACTTTACAGGAAGTGGTGGTGGAAGGCGCCCGGCGCCGACTGCGCCCGGTGCTCATGACCGCCAGCATTGCCGCATTCGGCCTGGTGCCCCTGCTGTTCGCCACCGGCCCGGGTTCGGAAATCCAGCGTCCCCTGGCCATCGTGGTCATCGGCGGCCTGATCTCCGCCACCCTGCTCACCCTGATTCTGTTGCCCATACTGTACCGGCGCTTCGCTTTCGCCGAGGAGAAAACCGCATGAACGCCCCCCGACTCGAAGACCTTGAAGAAAAACAGGACGAGGCTCTGCTGTCCCTGGTCTTTCCCCCGGCCCTGAACGACCTGCTGGTGGACTGGCTGCTGGAACAACCGGAGGTCAAAGGGTTCATCAGTCTGCCAGTGAATGGTCATGGCGGCTCGGAACACAGCATGAGCGCGGCAGAAAAAGTAGCGGGCTACCGCAAAGGCGCTATGATTCAGACCCACATGTCCCAAAAGAAAGCCTGCGAGCTGCTGCGCAGGCTGAAAAAGGCTTTCCATGGCAGCGACATCCACTACTGGATGACGCCGCTGATCGTAGGGGGACACCTCGGATAAGGAGCAGAAAACGCCCCTGCAAGCAACCGTTGCATATCACACACCGGATTTCACCAAGGCATCCCGAAAAGGTTTTCAAAAAAAACCGGTGAGCTTTCGCCCACCGGCACTTTTGGGAGGTCAGACATGTTTTTGTTTACTGTGGGCTGACTGGCTGCAGCACCTACACCCAACAGAAAGTGTGATCAGAACTTATAAGCCGCGTTCAGATAGAAGTAGCGTCCCGGTTCGTTCATCAGAATCACCTCTTGACTCCCGCTTTCCAGCAGGGTGAGATCCTTGTAGGTGTTGCTTACTGCATAGGTTTCATCAAATACATTGTCGATGCCCAGAACGACATCGATATGCTTGGTCAGCGCATGCTCCACCTTGAGGTTGAGGATGACCCAGCTGTCCAGCGCCTGTTCACCGTTGTCGGCGTCATAGTGGGTCCAGCTATCGGAAGCCACCACCTCGGCACGGGCCAGGCTGTCATCCATGTATTCCCAGTTCAGGGAGACATTGCCTTTCAGGGGTGGAATCTCCGGCAGATCCTTGTCGGTCTGACCCGGTTGCGCTTCATCCTTTTCTCCCCGCTGCCAGGCCAGGCCGAAATCCAGGTAGAGCTGATCCGTGAAACTGTAGGAACCGTCCAGTGAGAAGCCATAGATAGTGGAATCCACATTGTCGAATCGGCGCATCATCTTACTGTCGTTGTAAACAATGAAGTCCCCCAGCCAGCTGTAGAACAGCTTGGGCTTGAGGTACAGGGAACCGGCATTGAGTTCCAGGCCAAGATCGATTTCGGTGTTGGTCACCTGATCCAGATCGGGATTGCCGATGAGCATGCCGCCCATCATGGGCATGCGGATATAGAGTTCCCTGGCATCCGGAACCCGCGCGGAGCGGCCAATGCCGCCAAAGAGTTTCATGCCGTCCCACAGCCCATAGGTGCCAAAGGCGTAGGCGCTGAAGGCCGTGTAGTCGTTGGACGGCTGGTCGCCCGCCGGCTCGATGCTGGTGTCGTCATAGCGCGCCCCCAGTTTGAGATCAAAACTGCCGAAGTTCTTTTCGGCTTCGATGAAAATGGCCGTGTTGTCCGTGTCCACGTCATCGATGCTGACAAACCCATCGACCATGGATGCCATGCCCTTGCCCTCAAAGGCGCCATCCCAGTTGCGGCGGCTGAAATCCAGCCCCAGGGTCATGGCCGTGCCGTCAGCCAGATCCCAGCTGTTCTTGATCTTGGCACCCTGCATGTGGGTTTCCAGGTGATGGGTCTTTTCGTTCATGGAACCCGGCCCGGAAGACAGGCGGTAACGGTTGGACATGGGATGGTCCACCTTGGAGTTATAGTAGTGAATGCTCAGTTCCTGGGACCAGTCACCCAGACCACTGATGATATACTCCGCGTCGAAGATATCGGAGTCGTCATAGATGGCATCCATGGGGCTGCTGGGATAGAGCACGTCATCACTGCGGTTGGCGGTGTAAGACAGTTTCAGTTCCTGGTTCTCCATCACATCCACGTACAGTTTGCCCATGAAGGTGGACTTCTCATAGGCATCAAGATCCCGGTATCTGTCCTGATAACGGCTCTTTGTGGCGGGATCGTAGTTCTCTATCTGCTGGGCAAAATCGTTGCCTTCACCATCTTCGTACTGATCACTGGTTTCCCTTGAAATGCTGGCCATGGCGCGCACGCGATCCGTACCGCCGGACAGGGTGGCCGCGCCCTTGAGATAGTTCCAACTGCCCACATTGAGGCTGACCTCGCCATGCATGCCCTCTTCCGGTTCCTTGGTGGTGATCTTCACCGCGCCGCTGAGGGTGCCAAAGTTTTCCACATCATAAGGGCCTTCCGTGATTTCCACGGACTCGATGTTGTTGGTCAGGATGTGGGAGGTGGGCGGGTCCATACGGTTGGGACAGGCGCCGTAGATCTTGCCACCATCGATGAGGATGTTGATGTTGTCCTTCTTCTGGCCACGCAGGATGATGTCATTGGCGATGCCGCTGCGGCGCACCATGGAAACCGAAGCCGATTTCTTTGCCAGGGCCTCCGCCAGATCCGCGGACTTGACCTCCTTGCCCGCGATATCGTCGAGGCGCGTACCCTCCACCACCATTTGCGGCATTTCTTCAGAATCTTCCTTCTTCTGGGTATCGGGCTGCTCCGCGGCTGCGCCCGCGGCGCTCAGGCTGCCAACAACAATCAGGGGTAGGATCTGCTTTTTGTTCATGGATTCCGGATCTCTTTATCAGTATCTAAAGGTTAAGGTCCGGTATATAAAGCAACTCTTATGCCATCAACAGATACCTAGAATAATCAACCACTTGCTTAATATCTTTGGACAAATTGCGGAAACAACTGGGTGAAATGCCACAGTTTTGGTGGTCATATGGCACAGTTGAGGAGATGGAAAGGGAAAATGGTGGCAGGCAGGAAGACCCTGAGTAGCGGTCAGCGCCGTGCTAACCTGTTGGCCAAGACCATCATCTGCCCACAGGAGATTCGCGATGAAAATCGCCGTAACCAGCCAGAACTTCCGCACCATCACCGGCCACGCTGGCAAGACCCGCCGTTTTCTCATCTATGCCGATGACGGCATGGGAAAGGCCGTGGAAGTGGAGCGCCTGGATCTACCCCGGGAAATGGCCATGCACGAATTCCGAGGAAACGTGCACCCCCTGCAGGAAGCCGATGTGCTGATTACTGCCAGTTGCGGTCAGGGTTTTGTGCGGCGCATGGCGGATTGGGGAATCCAGGTTATCGCCACCAGCGAAACCGATCCCCAGGCTGCGGCCCAGGCGGTACTGTCCGGCCAGCCTCTGCCACCGCCGACACCTCACGAGTAAAATGACACTCGCCTGTAGGTCGGACTTCAGTCCGACACACAACGGTGGGTTGTCAGGCTAAAGCCCGACCTACGACCATAATGCGATTTCACATTGTGATGCATAGATGGGGCGGTCGGGACTATTGTAATGGGCCGTCAAAATACCTGCTCGCCAGCGACTGGCGCCGCCGTCACCACGTAGCGCAAGGGACCGCCAGGCACCAGGGCATCGAAGGGATAGCAGGTGACCAGATGCAGCACCGTGCGGCCATCCTGGCGCAGGATGCGGGTATCCTTTTCATCGACCACTGCCGTGCCCTGCACCCGGTAACGGCGCAGACGCCCGTCCGGTCGCTGCAGGCGCAGCTCATCCCCTTTCTTCAGCCCGCGCAGCCAACGGAAATGGGTATCGCGATGACCGCTGATGACGCTGTTGCCCTCGTAACCGGGGATCGCGCTGCCCGGCACCTGACCCGGACCGAAAGCCAGGGTCCGGCCGGTGGCGCCGGCCAGGACGTACTGGCGGATACCCAAAGCAGGCGCTTCCAGGCGCGCCACGGGCCAGGTATCCGCCCAGGACCAGGGCTTGGGCTGTTTCTCCCCGTTCAGACGCCTTGCCCAGGCATCCTCGATGAGATACTGGGCAAGCAAGGCCTTGGCGTGGATCCAGGCGCCCTGGCCGAAAGCCAGTGTGGATACCAGCAGCAGGCCCGCCAGCAGCGCCTTTCTCATGCCCGCCTCCGATACAGCAGGAGGGAGGACAGCAGGCCCAACAGGCCCAGCAGCAGGTAAAGATCGGCCGGAGTGGCGGTCTGGGGCAGCTGCCCGAAAAGCGCATTGGCAGACCATCCTTTGGGCAGGGATGTGGGTACGGGCTGGGAGTCCAGCATTTCTTCCAGGGGACGCGCGGGCGTCTTGTCCACGGCCACCAGGCTGGTGAAACGGCTCACCAGATGATGTTCCAGGGCCACGGCCTGGATGCGCTGCTTCCAATCCGTGACCTTACCGCTCATTTCCTGACCCATGAGATACCGGATATAGCGCCGCGCCCAAAGCACATGCAGGCCGGGACGCTCCTCACCAGCTGCCGTGCGCAAGCGCTGACTCCAGACCTGGCCTCCGGCATTTCCCGAAAGCGCCACGCCATCCAGAGGCTGCTCACTGCGCACCGCCACCAGCACCGGCTCCCCGGCGTAAAGATCCGGCACGGTTTGCGGCCATTGTTCCACTTTCTGCCCCCAGTCCAGGCGGATGTCCGTGAGGGCCGGGGATTCCAGTTGCAGGAACAGACGCTGCATTTTCTCCCCCACTTCCGCCACGTCGCCGATGTAGGTGTAGCTGCCCCGCCCATGCTCGGCGGCGCGGCTCATGAAATAGCCGTTGGGGGCGGAGCCTATGCCCACGGTGAACAGGCGGCTGTCTCCCAGCTTGTCCTCGATCACCTGGAACAGGGCAGTCTCGTTGCCCACATCACCATCCGTGAGAAAAACCACCTGGCGCAGCAGCCCGTCATGGGTCTTGCCATCCAGGGCAAGCGCCATGGCCTTGAGCATTTCCGTACCGCCGTCCGCACGCAGCCCCCTGACCCAGGCCAGGGCCTGGGCGCGATTGGCCTCGGTGACGGGTACGGAGGCCGGATACAGGGGATAGGCATCATGATTGAAGCGAATGATGTTGAAGCGGTCGTCAGGCCCGAGGCGCTTCAGAGCCAGTTCCAGGGCCTGTTTTGCCTGGACGATGGAATCCCCTTCCATGGAGCCGGAAACATCCACCACCAGAATCACTTCCCGGGCGGGAGTCCGGGGCAGCTTCTCCACGGGCGGCGGCACCAGCATCAGCAGTCCATAGTAATAATCCTGGTAGGTTTCAGTGAACCAGGCGGCGGAGGTGTCCGTTCCCGGCGCGAACTGCCAGTTGAGCACGAAATCCCGGTTGGCCGGGGTGCTGCCCTGCTCCAGCTCCACCCGGTATTCCCCGTCCGCCACTTCCCGCACTGTCACCGGATGATAGGGGCTGTCCACGAAAGACAGGGGCAGGCCGGCGTGGAGACGGATGTTCAGGCTCACGGCGTTGTCCGGACGGCCTTTCCCGGGATTCACCGGCGGGGTGATGCGGGCGGCATCAGGCACCTGGTCGGTATTCCGCGCCCAGCCCATGCCGCCCCCAACGGACTTCTCCCTGTCCTGGACGGGAACGCCCGAAATATAGCGCGGCCCCACCACCATGGGAAAGCGCAGGGAAAACAAGCCCGCGTCGTACTGAACATTCTGCTGGTACTCGATCTCCACCCGCACCGAGGCGCCGGGAGGGATGTTGGCTACAGAGGTGGTGAACATATTGGGCCTTTCCTGCTCCACCAGGCTGGCCTGCTGGCCGGCATCCCGGGCCTGTTCATACGCCTGCCTGGCTTCCTGGCGGGTGCGGATTTCCCCTTCCACATAGCGCTCGCCTATCCATAAGCGCATATGGTCCACGGCCGCATCCTCCGGCAGGGGAAACACATAGATGCCTTCCTGCCAGCGGTCCGTGACGTTGTGGAATTCCTGGTTCACCCTGACCCGGGCCAGGATGCCGGTGATCTCCATGTCCACCTGGGTATCCAGCAGGGGGGCTTCGCGCACCTGCCCATCCTCTGCCTCGCGCATGAACAGACTACCCTGCTTCACTGACGCCGGGGAAACGACTTCCGCAGCCACCATGCCCGGCCACAGCGCCAGCAGCGCCATTGCCAGCAGGCTGAACCCCAGCCCTCCCGCCCAGGCCAAAGCCAAGGTACGCAGTATCCACCTGTTCATGACTTGTCCTCCTTTTTGTCGCACTCCAGGGGGGAACTTGCAGGCAGCGAAGGGTTTGGAGCCGGTCGGGTACCCAGGGGGCGCTGCCGGTCAACTTCCATGATCTGGGCAAAGGTGTGCAGCCAGCGGGCGCTGCGTGTTTCATTGATACACATGATGAATCCTCCGTCGTTGGACCAGCGCGCCTTCCCTGGCGGGGATGCGGGCGTCCTGCCCTGCGCCGGTATGCAGGATTCATTCAACTACAGTGAAATGCAGGGGTCGGGATGAAAAATGGCCGGATGGAGAGGAAAAATGGCAAACCTGTGGCAACGTTTTGAAACAGCGCCAGGAACACCGTACCTGCTGCTTACCTGATACCCAGGCTTCGGTATGGAGCAACCATTCCCACCACAAGGAAAATGTGCTAGGTTTTCCTATCATGGTCGCAGAACCGCGATCTGGACAGAGTCTTTGTAACGGACGACAGGAAAATCCCATGCGCTTCAATCATCTTCCCACCATCGGCATTTTTGCCGCCCTGCTCTGGGGAAACCTGGCCCAGGCCGCCCTCCACGACCGGGGCAACGGCCTCATCTATGATGACATTCTTGGCGTCACCTGGCTGCAGGACGCCAACCTGGCGGCTTCCGAAACCTTTGGGGTTTCCGGCATTCGAGACGACGGCAGTTTTGAATCTTGCCGTGATGTTGGACCTTGGTTACACGCGATGAGGAACGCCCACTACAAGGGCTACAACGACTGGCGACTACCGAAGAACTCTTTTCCTGTGAATGGCCACACATATCAGAATGATCTCAGCTACGACGGCTCCACCGACAACGCCTACAACATCGGCGTACCAGGTTCAGCCTACCCAGATTCCAAAGCCTATCCCCTGGCACACTTGTTTTACCGGAGCCTGGGCAACCAGGGATGGTATGACCTGAATGGAGATCGCAATGTTCAGGGCTGCCCGGACGACACCAATGGCTGCCTGCGCAACACCGGCCCCTTTATCAATATGCAACCAGGCATCTATATCGATTCTGACGAGTTTTGCGATGCCATCATTGGGGTCCCCCCCCCTCTCTTTATGCTCACATTCGATTTCAGAACGGGACAACAGAGCTTCTTTTCCACGGCTATGGTACCACCACTTCCACCAAAACCGTTTGTACTGCCCTACCGCTTTGGTGATGTAAAAGGCTTCAGGCACGTACCCACGCTTTCTCCCTGGCTCCTGGGCGCTATGGCTGGACTGCTGCTTGTGCTGGGCGGTTATCGCCTGCGCAGGAGATCTTCACGATAATTTTAGCCCCCAGGTCGGGTAAACCCGGCAAACAAGCTTCGCCCATTATGGCAGCTATTGTCGGGCTGAAGCCCGACCTGCGGTCGTATCCTGAAGCCTTACAATCGCCAGTCAAAAAAACCGGGAGCTTAGTTTCCACAAGCGGCGGCGGACACGCTTTATCGTGTCAATGGTGCCCAGGTAGATGTCCGAGGATTTGAAGCGCTGCAGCAGGCCATAAGCCCAGGCAATAAGGCCGAAGGACAGGAGCTTGTCCCGGTTGGCGCTGAAGATATCAATGGCCGGCACCGCCACCAGGCCCTTGGAGACATAGACCAGTAGCGCGCTCTTCCAGTGCCCCTCCGCCGCCAGGGTGGCGGAAGCCAAGCCCAGCAGCTCCATGGGCAGGAACAGGGAGAGGTAGATGAGCAGCACCAGATAACGGCTGCGGCGGGCGGTGAAGCCATTGATGGCCTCCATGAGGCGCGGGTAGTAGCGCCGGAAGGCCAGCAGATCCCGCAGCACCTCCCAGATTTCTTCGAAGACCAGAAAGCCCAGCACCAGCACATGAAGCAGCAGATTGCGCAGCCACAGAAGCAGGTAGATGAGGCCATCGCTGGCGCGGATGCGCCGGCGGGTTTCAGCCATGGCCCTGAGCAGGGCTTGTCCCATACCTTTCAGCATGGCTTGCTGGTATCGCGCCGGTATTGCTGGAAGATGCCATAGCGCCAGCGGCGCATGGCCAGTACCACGGTCATGCCGTTGCGCTCGGCAAAAGACAGTCCGGCATCGTTTTCACACAGGGCATCGAATTCCCGGGCCAGTTGCTCCAGCTTGCGCTGGAATACCGGCAGCGAGTTTTCCGCCAGCATGCCGTTGACCACCAGAAGTTTTTCATGATCCTCATCGAAGCGGGAGGCAAAGAAATCCTGCTGCAGGCGGCTGAGGAAGAAGCGCTGTATGGGGCCGTTCTCCCGCCACTTGAAATTGGGCGCCACCCGCAGCCTGACCCGGTTCCCCGGCAACAGCTCGATCATCTTCAGGCGGTCCAGGCGCATGAGCAGATTGATCAGGCGGTGTTCTCCAAAGCTGAAGTACTCCAGCAGTTCCTCGAACCGCCAACGGTTCAGCACGCAGACGGTCACCAGCAGCAGCTCCAGATCATCGACAATCTCCTGCTCCTGTTCGGGATCGAGTTCCACCAGGGTTCTTGGATCACCTTCCTGGGCCAACAGGGCCAGGTCGGAAATCTCCATATCCAGCATCTGGCAGATGGCTTCCAGGCGCTGCAGGGTAAAATTCCCCCGGGAGAACAGGCGCTTTATACTGGCTTCGGACAATCCAAGATGACTGGCAACCCGGGCATAGGTGATGCCCTGGGCCTTGAGTGTCCGCTTGAGGGCGGCAATGAGTTGCCGGGACTGGGCCACGATATTCTCCTTGGTGTGAAAATGGAACCCATATCTCCCCCACCATACGCGGGGAGGGTTGGTGAGGGGGTGAAGAAGGCCTGTTCCCCCCTCACCCTGGCCCTCTCCCCCCAAGGGGAGAGGGAATATCAAATCTCCCTCCCCCAAGGGGGACAGGGAGCATCCATGAGCCGGGGTGGGTTCATGGCTCACGAGAGTTGGTAGCATTTTTCGCTACCCAACGGTCTATTTTATGCGCCTGTTTTCAACATAGTAGCCTATATGGCCACAAGGCGCTAATCTGGGAACCAGCAATAACAACAGGGGTAATACTATGGACAGCTTGTTCAGGCTTCGGGGCTTTCTGCCCTACATAGGGGTTCTGTTTCTCAACGCCTTCGTGGATCTGGGACACAAGATCCTCATCCAGAACACCATCTTCAAGGTCTATGACGGCCAG
>Ga0256832_1002199_pt1 | contig 13336 bp, 14 predicted proteins | sample 134614metaG_FD_190534 | JGI IMG/M metagenome (GOLD analysis project Ga0256832, IMG submission 190534) | Hydrothermal vent microbial communities from Lau Basin, Pacific Ocean - 134-614 | ecosystem: Environmental > Aquatic > Marine > Hydrothermal vents | place: Pacific Ocean: Lau Basin | collected... | reverse complement strand
CGTCCATATAGGCCTCGCCCACGGCGAGCTCGGGATTGAACACCATCCTGCGGGCGAATGCCGGATCGCTGATATGGATCACCACGGGCTTTCCCGTGCCGTCGCCATATGTTTCAACGCTGCCGTCTGGCATGTGCATCGTGAGCGTGCCGCTTTCAACGATGCCTTTCACGAGCTGTTTCAGAAGTCGGTTCCACATGCTGCCTCCCTCCGGGCCCCACCGGCCCGCCTGAATGCACTGCCCGAACTTCCTCCGTTATCCTTGCGGGTTTTACCCGATGGCGCGGCATGAACGCCGCGATGACCAATAACACACTGTTAACTTGGTGAAGAATCGTGCATTTGTCCAGTATTTCCGCCACGGTGGGCCGCCGTTGGCCGAACCCTGCTCTTGACTTTGCCGCGCGCGCGCGCTGTATCGGCGCGATAGCTGCGAACCGCCGCCGATACAGATCCCGAAGGAACGATCATGCACCCCTACCGAAGCCATACCTGCGCCGAACTTACGAAGGATAACGTGGGCGAAAGCGTTCGCCTTGCGGGATGGGTGCACCGGGTGCGCGATCATGGCGGTGTGCTGTTCATCGATCTGCGCGATCACTATGGCATCACCCAGGTGCTCTGCGACAGCGACAGCCCGGTTTTCGACGAGGTCGAGAAGGTGCGGGCCGAGTGGTGCATCCGCATCGATGGCGAGGTGAAGGCGCGTGACGAAAGCCTTGTAAACCCGAAGCTGCCCACCGGCGAGATCGAGGTCTATATCCGCGACATGGAAGTGCTGGGCGCAGCCGAGGAACTGCCGCTCCAGGTGTTCGGCGATCAGGAATACCCGGAGGAAACCCGCCTGCGCTACCGCTACCTCGATCTGCGCCGCGAGAAGCTTCAGGAAAACATGAAGCTGCGCTCCGACGTGGTGGCCAGCATGCGTCGGCGGATGTGGGAAAAGGGCTTTCGCGAATATCAGACGCCGATCATCACCGCCTCCAGCCCCGAGGGCGCGCGCGATTTCCTCGTGCCCTCGCGCCTGCATCCCGGCAAGTTCTACGCGCTGCCCCAGGCGCCCCAGCAGTTCAAGCAGCTGATCATGGTTTCGGGATATGACAAGTATTTCCAGATCGCGCCCTGCTTTCGCGACGAGGATCCCCGCGCCGATCGCTCGCCCACCGATTTCTACCAGCTCGACATGGAGATGAGCTTCGTCACCCAGCAGGATGTGTTCGATACGGTCCAGCCGGTGATCCAGGGGATATTCGAGGAATTCGGCGGCGGGCGGAAGGTGGATCAGGTCTGGCCGCAGATCTCCTATCGCGATGCGGCGCTGTGGTATGGCACCGACAAGCCCGATCTCAGAAACCCGATAAAGATGCAGGTGGTGAGCGATCACTTCCGCGATTCAGGCTTCGCGATATTCGCGAAGATCCTCGAGCAGGAGGGCACCGAGATCCGCGCCATACCCGCGCCGGGGGGGGGCTCGCGCAAGTTCTGCGATCGCATGAACGCATTCGCCCAGAAGGAGGGCCTGCCGGGCATGGGCTACATCTTCTGGCGCGAGGGCGAAAACGGCCTCGAGGGCGCCGGTCCGCTGGCCAAGAACATCGGCCCGGAGCGCACCGAGGCGATCCGGCTTCAGCTCGGGCTCGGCAAGGGTGACGCGGCCTTCTTCCTTGGCGGCCGGCCGAAAAGCTTCGAGCGCGTCGCCGGCAAGGCGCGCGACATGATCGGCGAGGAGCTTGGGCTGACGGAAAAGGATCGCTTCGCCTTCGCCTGGATCGTGGATTTCCCGATCTTCGAGCGCGACGAGGAAACCGGCGCGATCGATTTCGAGCACAATCCCTTCTCCATGCCCCAGGGCGGCATGAAGGCGCTCGAGGGCGATCCGCTCGAGGTGCTCGGCTATCAATACGATCTGACCTGCAACGGCTACGAGATCCTTTCCGGCGCGATCCGCAATCACCGCCCCGAGATCATGTTCAGGGCGTTCGAGATCGCGGGCTATGGGCGCGAGGAGGTCGAGAAGCGGTTTGGCGGGCTGGTGAATGCCTTCCGTTACGGCGCTCCGCCGCACGGAGGCTGTGCGGCCGGGATCGATCGCATCGTGATGCTGCTTGCCGATGAGGCCAATATCCGCGAGGTGATCATGTTCCCGATGAATCAGCGTGCCGAGGATCTGCTGATGGGCGCACCTTCCGAACCCACGAACGAGCAGCTGCGCGAGCTGCATTTGCGGGTGGTCGAGGAGGATTGATCCGGGACGCCCGGCATTGATCGGGCGCCATTTCGATCACGGCACAGGCAGAAAGGAATTGCCCCGCCCTTCATTGTGCGAAAGGCGGGGCAATTTGGGTGACGGTTGCCTCGGGTGGGGGGGAAGTGCCGGCAACCGCCGGGCGTAACTCAGGCCATCACGAAAGCAGCCGTGATGGCCGTCGCGAGCGAGAGTGCGCCGAAGCTGAAGATCAGCCAGTCGGCAATCGGGCTGCTTTCCCGATCATCTGTCAATACCAGCAACTTCTTTACCATTCCTCATTCCCTTCTTGTCGGTCTCTCCCCGGTCACGTTTCGCCGCGTTGCCGTGTGCGCGTTCACGGATCCGGGGAGGCTCATGCCTTGATCGTCAGGGTGAGTGATGGCCGGGAAATGGGGCGCAAATATGGATGAAGAATGGAAAGAGATTGATGCCGCCGTCTGTGCGCCGGCGGAAGGGGAAAGTGCACCCGGCTCATGCACGCTGAGCCGCTCTCGCGCCCGTGGGCGATGCTGATTCAGGGTGGCATATCTCAGATCATGCTCTGCCTGGCAGACAGCCTTTCCTGCAGGATCCCGGCGAAACTGGCGAGGCGGGATCCAAGGGGGCGGCCGGCGGTGCGCAGCCGGGCGAGTTCGCGCGCCGCTGCCGCAAGGGGTGTGTCATGCGCGCTCAGGGCCACGCCGGTCGTGAATTGCAGGATGTAATCGAGCATCCGTTCATCCGTGCCGGTGCCAAGCATTTCGCAGGCGTGGGCAATGTCATCGTGATAGGCGATTGGATCGGGTTCGATCTGATCGCCCCGGGCGGGGCTGCACAATCGGGGCGGGCGCATATCGCTCGGCAGGTGGGAAACCAGCAGCTTCTGGAAGGAAAACAGGCTTTCGACCGGCTTTTCGATGAAATCATCCGCCCCCGCATTCATCGCTTCGCGCCGCCGCCCCGGATCGCCGCTCATTGCCAGAAGGGCGGGGATGCGCGGCTCGGCCTGATCGAGATCGGCGAGAAGATCTGCGCCCGACCCATCGGGCAGGCCGAGATCGGCGATCAGGATCGTGGGCCGGTAGGCGAGCAGATGGCGCCGCGCGGAGGCGAGGCAATCGGCCCGGCGAAGGCGCGCCCCCGAGCGCAGGCACATGAGGCGGATCGCCTCGCAGGCAAACCGGCTGTCTTCCACAACAAGGATGCTGCATCCCAGCAGGGGGCGCCCCGGGGTGGGGGCGGGCGGTGATATCAGCGCGTGCAGATCATCCATGGCGGCACTCCTTCATCTCCTTGCGGCTGGCATTCCTCCTGCAGGCAATTCGCGAATCAGGTTAAGCGTGCGCGGATAACACCCGGTTAATTCGCCACAGGGCCAACCTCTTGCCTGCGGGCTTTCATCGCGCGATAACCCGTGGAACGTCAGCATGAGGAGGAAAACCCGGGATGATAGGCCGTCTCAATCACGTCGCGATTGCCGTGCCGGATCTGGAGGAAGCCGCACGCCGCTATCGCGAGATGCTGGGCGCCGAGGTCGGGCCGCCACAGGACGAGCCGGATCACGGGGTGCGGGTGGTGTTCATCACCCTGCCAAATACCAAGATCGAGCTTCTCGAACCTCTCGGGGATGCGAGCCCCATCCGCGGCTTTCTCGAAAAGAACCCTTCAGGCGGCATCCATCACGTCTGCTACGAGGTGGAGGATATCAGGGTCGCCCGCGATCACCTTCTTGCCACCGGCGCGCAGGTGCTGGGCGGGGGCGAGCCGAAGATCGGCGCGCATGGCAAGCCGGTGCTCTTTCTGCATCCCAGGGATTTCAACGGCACCCTGATCGAGCTCGAGGAGGCCTGAGGATGTCGATCACCGGGGCTCTCATCCTGTTTGCCGTCATATGGTTCATGGTGCTCTTCATCATCCTTCAGCTGCGTTCGCATTCGCAGGCGGAGGATGGCGATATCGTCGAAGGAACCCATGCGAGCGCGCCCGCCGATTTCCGCCCCGGCCGCGCGGCCCGCGATACGACGATCATCACCGTCATTCTCTGGTGCATCATCGCCAGCGTCATCCTGAGCGGGTGGATCACGGTCCGCGATCTGGACTGGTTCAACCGGATGGGGCCGCCGCCGCAATCCCTTGATTCTCCATCCGGTGAAACAGATGGGTGAATACAGCCACCCCGAGCACCGGCACCAGGAGATTGAGGAAGGGCAGGTTCATGAGCAGGGCGAGGATCGCCCCGGCCGCCAGCAGGGGGGCTCTGTGGCGTGAGATGAAGCGCTGTGCCGCGCGCGCCGGCATGCGGCGCAGGGCGACCGTTTCCATGTATTCACGCGCGATCAGGCTGCCGTTTGCCAGCACGTAGATCACGGGGGCCAGCGGGGCGAATAGCCAGCCGGCGGCGATCGAAGCGAGGCTGATCGCGATGGTGAAGCCGAGAAAGCGCAGGCTGTAGGCGATGGTTTCGCCGAGGCTCATGCGCCGCGGCGCGGGCAGGCCGGGGTAGTGGCGCGCCTCCACGAGATCGACGATCCGATCGAGGAAGAAGCCCACGAGAGCCAGGCTCAGGGGGGCGATGGCGTAGGTCCAGAAGGCCCAGGCGGCTTTCGAGAAAAGGCCCGTGGTGAACAGCCCGAGAAAGCCGACCTCGCCGACGAAGGGCAGGGTGAGATGCGCGGGCAGCAGAAATTCGAGCAGGGCCGAGATGGTGAGCAACACCAGCCAGAGGGGCGCGGTCAGGATGATCGTGAGCCCCACCGCGCGCAGCACGATGGCGAGCATGCGCGGATCGGTCAGCTGCCCGAGCGCAAGGCGGAAGGCTTCGATTACGATCCGAAGGCGCGGTTGGGCGGGGTGTTCGTTCATTCGTCAAGACGGCTGACGAGGCCGGCTAAATCGGGGCGTGCGCGCTCGGCCGGGCGCTCCGCAGGCGTGCCGATATGGATGAAGCCCGAAAGCTCCTCGCCGGGTGCGAGCCCGAGCCCCTCTTCGAGGAATGCGCGATCCTGCGCCACCCAGCCGGTGAGCCAGTTCGCGCCCCAGCCGGCGGCATGTGCGGCATTGAGAAGCGTGAGGCAGACGGCGCCGTTGGTGAGGCGTTGCTCCCATTTCGGGGCCTTTTCGCTTTCCTTCGGCGTGAAGATCACCGCCACGATCAGGGGCGCATGGGCAAACATCCGCGCGACCTTGCGGCATTTTTCCTCTTCGATCCCGAGTGCCGATCCGCGCTTGAGGGCAAGTGCGGAAAGCCGTTCCCCCGCCTTCGGGGCAATCACCAGAAAGCGCCAGGGCACAAGCATGCCGTGATCGGGCACGCGCGAGGCGATCTCCAGCAGTTCTTCAAGCGCCTCGCCTTCCGGCGCCGGCGGTTTCAGCATGTTCCATGGCACCGAACGGCGGGTTTTCAGAAAATCGAGCACGGCTTCGTTGCGGGGCAGGTTGGGCATGGGATCACCATAATCCTTCGTTTTGGGCGGGTTGCACGGGTTTCCGGGCTGGCCGGATTGCGCTCAGGGGTAATACCGGTTGGCCCTGTCTGCAAGCGGCGCTTTGAAGGCGGCGGAAAATCATGGAAATGGGTGATGGCCTGGCGCTAATGTTGTCAGGCAGCATCAGCGGGGGAGAGCATGGCAAAGGGAGAACTGGCGCATCTGGCACGGCCGGGGGTGGAAATCCGGGTGCGGGTCACGCCCAAGGCGGCGCGCAACCGGATCGTTGCCGCTGAAGAAGGGATCCGGGTATATGTGACAGCCCCGCCCGAGGCGGGCAAGGCCACGGAAGCGGTGCGCAAGCTGCTCGCCGGAGCGCTCGGCGTGGCGAAGACGCGCCTTGTGCTGGTGCGCGGCGCGACAGCGCGCGAGAAGGTCTTCCGGCTGGAGGAATAGGGCGGGGGCGCGGGTATGGGGCGGTCATGGAAGGGCTGGAAGCGTCTGCGGCGGAAAGCCGGGATCACCCCGCGCCGGGCTCATCCTCATCGGGCCGGACAAAGCGATAGGCCCCCTCCGGCAGATCGAGTGCGGCGCGCAGATCGCGCAGTTGCGCCGGGGAAAGCGTGATCGTGCAGCTGTTGCCGGTGCGGGGATCGAACTGGGTGAGCGTCACCGCCTCGGCGAAGGCATGGATCACCACATCCTCCTTGAGCGGCGCTTCGCCGTCATCCACGAGGGTGACGACGGTGGAATCAAATTCGTGCTCGATGGTAAACATGCCCTGAAGGTGGCCCCGGACAGCCGGATATGCAAGGCCCGGGAATGGTAATGATGTGATGCGAATTTGCTCCGGCCTTATGCGCGCGGCCGGTGGTGCAGGATTGCAATTCGGGGAAAAATGCCTCCTGCCGGGGTTTTGCCCCGGCCCTGAATCCTGCATGATGGTGCACAGGTGTTCATTGCCATCGAGCGGGCCGGCCCGGGAAAGGAATGCTCTTGTTCAGATTTCTGCTTGCAACAGTGCTCATGCTCGCCGCCTGCACGGCGGGGCAGGATCCGATTGCCAAGCTGCCGCCAAAGGAAAGAGCAAAGGCGCTCGCCGAAATGGAGGTGCTCCGCAAGACCGGCGCGGTGCAGCGGTTCGATATGGTCGTGCGCAGGATGCTCCCGGTGATCGAGCGCGAATGCCGCGCGCGTGGCGGGCTCAAATGCCGTTTTGCCATCGTCGTTGATACCAATCCCAAACTTCCGCCCAATGCGTTCATGTCGCTCGATCGCGCCGATCGCCCGGTGATCGTTTTCACGGGCAGTCTGCTCAAGGATACCCGCAACGAAGATGAACTGGCGCTGGTGCTGGGCCATGAGGTGGCGCACCACCTGCTCGGCCATGTGCCGGTGACGCGCGAAAGCGTCTGGGAAGGGGCGCTTCTGGGCGGCATTGAAGCCGCCACAAGGGGCGGCGGAGAAAAGGAAATCCATGCCGCCGAGCAGCGCGGGGCGCTGAAGGCGGTGCTGGGGTTCTCGAAGAAATTCGAGATCGAGGCCGATCGGCTCGGGGCGATTCTGGCGCTGAAGGCCGGTTTTGATCCGGTGCGGGGCGCGGAGTATTTCGTGCGCATGAAGAACCCGCGCAACCGCTTCCTCTCCACCCATCCGCCCAACAGCGCCCGCCGTGCGGCCGTTCGCCGGGTGGTGGCGCGCTATCGCAAGGCTGCGGGGGGCTGAGGGAATGTTCGTGAAATGGCATTTGCAGATCTTTCGGGAGGTGTGAAATTGCGCAAGCTGTTTCTGGTTCTGGCCCTGTTCGTTTCCGCCTGCGCGGCGCCGCCCGGGCCGCAGCCCGCGCCCCGGCCCCCGCGCGTGGAGAGGCCGGCCGCGAAGCTCCCGCCCGCCGAGGCGATCCGCAATTTTCGTTACGTCGTGCGGCGGATGGAGCCGGTCGCCGAGCGGATCTGCATCGAAAATACACGCAACATCCCCTGTGATTTCAGGATCGTGGTGGATGATCGCCCCGGTCTGCCGCCGAATGCCTTCCAGACGATCGACCGCAACGGCCGCCCGGTGATCGCCTTCACCCGCGCTTTGATCGGAGATGTGCGAAACCCCGACGAACTGGCCTTCGTCATGGGCCATGAGGCCGCTCATCACATCCTCGGCCACATCCCGCGCCAGCAGCGGTCAGCCATCAAGGGTGCGGTTCTGGGCGGTCTTATCGGCGTGCTTGTGGGCGTTGACGAGAGCGGATTGCGAACCGCCGAGGAACTTGGCGCCACCATCGCCGTGCGCAGCTATTCAAAGGATCTGGAACTGGAAGCCGATCAGCTCGGCACCATCATCGCCGCGCGCGCGGGCTTCAATCCGGTGCGTGGCGCAGAATATTTCAACCGCATCCCCGATCCAGGAGATCGCTTCCTCGGCACCCATCCGCCCAATGCCAAGCGCATCGCGGTCGTGCGCCAGACGGCGGCAAGGCTCGGCATTCACTAGCCGGGCAAATTGACGATCAGACAACAAGCCCCTCGGCCACCAAAAAGGAAAAGCACATGAGCAAGCAGGGCGATGAAGAGGACGATCTGCCGCTGGCGCTGCACCCGGAGCACCATTATGTCAATCGTATCGGCTGGTTGCGCGCGGCCGTGCTCGGCGCCAACGATGGCATCGTTTCTACCGCGAGCCTCATCGCCGGGGTGGCGAGCGCAGGCTCCGATCGCGCCGAGATCCTGCTCGCCGGGGTGGCCGGGATGGCTGCGGGCGCGCTTTCCATGGCGGCGGGGGAGTATGTCTCGGTTTCCTCACAGGCCGATACCGAAAAGGCTGATCTCGAGCGCGAAAAGCACGAGCTTGAAGTGCATCCCGAGGCCGAGCTTGAGGAACTGGCCCGCATCTATGAGGAGCGCGGCCTCGACCCCGATCTCGCCATGCAGGTGGCGAAGGAACTGACGGAGAAGGACGCGCTCGCCGCCCATGCCCGCGACGAGCTGGGCATTACCGAGGTTTCCGAGGCGCGCCCGTTTCAGGCGGCGATCTCTTCGGCCCTTTCATTCTCCGCCGGCGCGGCGCTTCCTGTGCTCTCCATTCTCATAGCGCCCGAAAATGCGATCGGCGAGCTGACGACCGTGGTATCCCTGTTCACCCTCGGCCTCCTTGGCGCCGTATCCGCCCGCACGGGCGGCGCGCCGATCCTGCCGGCCGTGGCCCGGGTCGTGTTCTGGGGCGGTTTTGCCATGCTGGCCACGGCCGGGGTGGGCAAGGTTTTCGGGATCACCGTGGGCTGAGCGCCGCACCCCAGCGACGGAAGATGATATCCTCCGGCGGCAGGCAGATGCGATCATTGCAGGCTTGAATGGTAACGGCGATTTCGTGGCTCTGCCCGGGATCGGCTTCCATGCTCTTCCCGTCCGGCAGGGGGATGGAGAGCCGCCCTTCGTAGAGCGCGAGCGGATCGGGACTGAATCCGAGCCTGCGCAGCAGCGGCCGGGGATAGACATCAGCCGCAAGGGGCTTGCCGTCAATGCTGACGGTTGTCGCGATCAGATCGCTGTCAAGCGGGCGATGGGCATTCACATGCCAGCCGGGGCGGATATCGAGCCCGAGCGGCTTGCCCGGCGCCGCCATCACCCGCACCGCTCCGCCGGGCGAGAAGCGGACGGGGCCTGTTTCGCCACCGTTCACCGCAGCGATGGCCTTGAGGAGCCCGGCGCGCTCCATGGGATCGCGGCTCGCCGCGCCGCCGAGCGCCAGCGCCAGGGGCTGGGCACGCGGCGGGGCCTTGCCGCTCAGGCGATCGAGGGCAGCGAGAAAGGAAAGTGCAAGGGCATTGCCCGAGGGGATCTCGGTGTCGTCGATCGGGCGGAACGGGCCGAGGGCGGAGGGCTTGTGGCGCATCCGCAGGGGCTGGGAGAGGGGGCGATCGGGATCATCGGCGAAGCGGCGGATCATCTCGTCTGCCAGCCTTTCGGCGTGGGGAAGCCATTCGTCGTTTCCCTGATCTGCCGGGGCGAAGGCATGAAGGGCGATCAGCGCATTGCCGAAGGCGGCGTAATCGGCAAGCTGCGCCTCGGTGCTTGCCGCGCCTTCGATCCAGATGCGGCGCAAACCGCTTTCCGGCCACATCCGGGCAAGGATGAAGCGCGCGGCCTTCGCTGCGGCTTCGGTGTAATCGGGGCGATCGAGCAGCCAGCCGGCTTCGGCGAGGGTGGCGATCATCTCGCCGTTCCAGGCGAGCACGATCTTTTCATCGCGAAAGGGGCGGGGGCGGGTTTCGCGCGCGGCGCGCAGCATCTCCAGCATCGAATCATACTGTTCGAGGCTGAGGCCCGCCTCGCCCGCCGCCTCTTCGGGAAGGGCCGGAAGGCGGAGGACGCTGCGCCCGGCAAGCGGGCCGTTTTCGCCCATGTTGAAGAGCGAGATCGCACTTTCCGCCATATCCGGCGGAAGGGCCGCGCGGATTTCCTCCGGCGTCCAGGTGTAGAAGGCGCCTTCCTCCTTCCGGCCGTCGGGGAGGGATGAATCCGCATCGAGCGCGGCGTAGAAGCCGCCGCCGGGCGCCTGCATCTCGCGCAGCGCGAAATCAAGCGTGCGCCGGGCGGCGCGGGCATGGGCCGCGCTGCCGCTGAGTGCATATGAGCGCAGGAGGGCGCGGGCGATCAGGGCCTGATTGTAGAGCATCTTCTCGAAATGGGGGATGTGCCATTCGGGATCCGTTGCATAGCGGTGGAAACCGCCGCTCACGTGATCGTGGATGCCGCCGCGGATCATGCCGTCAAGGCTTGCCTGGGCCGCCTCGAGAAGCTCGGGATCACCGCTGCGCTCGGCCTGATCGAGGAGAAGCAGCAGCACCGGCTCGCGGGGGAATTTCGGCGCGGTGCCGAAGCCGCCGTTGAAGGGATCGAGATCCTCCAGCAGGGCGCGGGCGAGATCGAGGATCTCGGGTTGCGAAAGTTCCTTCGCATCGGCGGGCGGGGCAAGATACTCGCGCAGTTTCATCGAAATCGAGAAGCCGCGCGCGCGCAGGCCTTCGGGGTCCTCGCGCCAGAGCCCGGCGATACCTGCCAGAAGATCGAGAAATTCCGCCTTCGGCATGTAGCCGGACCCGAAGAACGGATCGCCTTCGGGCGTGAGGAAAACACCGTTCGGCCATCCGGCGGAGCCGTTCAGCATCGATGTAACGAGAATGAATTTCTCATCGAGATCGGGCCGTTCCTCGCGATCGATCTTTATGGCGATGAAATGGGCGTTGAGGAGATCTGCGACTTCCTGATCGGAAAAGCTTTCCTCCTCCATCACATGGCACCAGTGGCAGGCAGAATACCCCACCGAAACATAGATCGGCTTGCCCTCTTCACGTGCCCGCGCGAGCGCCTCTTCGCCCCAGGGATACCAGTCCACCGGGTTGTCGGCGTGCTGGCGCAGATAGGGCGATGCGGCATCTGCCAGGCGGTTTTCAGCATTCGCCAGCATGGGGGTCAGTGCAAGGCTGAAAACCAGGATCAGGTTGCGCAAGGGCGGTGAGGCTCCGGTCATCATGCCGCATGATAGCACGGATCGCGCCGCCTGTCAGATGACGTTCGGGTGATTGTTGCCGCACGCCCGGCCGGAGCATCCTTCGCAGCGTCATCGAGGCACTGCGAGCCCGCTTGGCACGCGATCGGGTATCCCGAGCCGCCCCTCGAGGCTCTCGGGATCGGTGAGGCTTTCGAGAAAGGCCAGGAGATCGCTGATCTCTCCGGCGCTCAGGGTGTGCGGGGCAAGCGCATTGGCAGCGGCGATCTTGGCCATTTCATCCGGGCGGTCCAGCACCCAGCCATCCTCTGCGCCGGGGATATCGGGCAGGATCGCCTGCCGGGGATCATAGGATTTCAGCGCGGCTTCGGGATCGAGATGATGGCGCAGCACCGCTTCGAGCGTAGCATAGGCGCCATCGTGGCCGTAAGGCGCGGTATGGGTGACGTTGCGCAAGCTCGGGGTGCGGAAGCGGAAGGCATCCCCACTGCGCCCCGTCACCCGCATCCGGCCAACGTCGCGGTGGTGGCGTTCGAACTCGGCCGCCTTGCCGGGGCCGATCTGGGGCATGGCGATGGCGTGGAAATCGTGATCCGTCTGGAACTGGCCGGAATGGCAGGCAGCGCAGCCCGCGCGGCCGTAAAACAGCCTCATGCCGCGCAGGGCAGCTTCGGGAAGCGTGGCTTCGCCGTTGAGGTAGCGATCGAAGGGGCTGTTGTCGGCGCGCCATTCGGTGGCCACGAAGGCGGCGATCGCATTGGCGATATCGGTGAAGCGTATGGGCCGGCCCTTGCCGATCACCGCATCGAAGCGGGCGCGGTATCCGGGGATCGCCGCGACCCGCCGCGCGATCAGATCCCAGGCGCCGCCCGCGCCGGTTATGAGGCCACGGCTGACGGCGCGGGAGATTTCGTTCTCGCCCCGGTGGCCCGCCATCTCATCGCCCGAAACCACCGGAAACATCGCCTGCGCTGCAAGGACGGAGGCAAAGCCCTCCTCCATTGCATCGCCCATCGGCGTGCGGATGCCGCCCTTTTGCGACGGATCGGCCTGCAATCGGCCATCATGGAAAAGGCGGGTGAATTCCTCAGCCCCGAGGTTGAACAGCGCCGGGGCGTTGCGGGCGATGCGCCGCTCGGGCGGGTTTGCGGGATCAACCATGCGCTCGGGGCCAAGGCCGATGCCGCCATCGCCTATGCCGAGCGAAACGCCGTCGGAGGTGCCGAAGCGCGGGTGGTGGCAGGTGGCGCAAGCAACGGCGCGATTGCCCGAGAGGATCGGATCGTAAAACAGAAGCCGGCCGAGGCGCACCTCCTCTTCGCCGTGTTCGCCAAAGCGGGCATCGGCCCTTGGCAGCGGCAGATCCTGGCCCCGCGCAAGGGTGGCCAGAGCTAGCCACAGTATGGCCACGAACACCCCGAGGGGCGCGCAGGGTCCTGCCGCGCGGATTTCAGACATAGCGGTTGACGATGTTTTCCAGCATCTCCTGCCTTCCCGAAACGGGCCGCGGATTGATGCCTTCGCCCAAGACGCGCGCGGCCAGATCGTCAAGCCCGAGCCGCCCCTCCATGATCTCCGCGCCGAGCCCTTCGCTCCAGCCCGCGTAACGCGCTGCGATGAAATCCTCGAGCGCGCCATCTTCAAGCATCGCCGCCGCCGCCTTCATCGCCCGGGCGCAGACATCCATCGCCCCCGCATGTGCGGCCAGAAGATCTTCCGCATCGAGGGACTGGCGCCTGAGCTTCGCATCGAAATTGGTGCCGCCGGTGGTGAAGCCCCCGCCCCTGAGGATGTGATAATAAGCGAGCGCCACTTCGGGCACGTTGTTCGGGAACTGGTCCGTATCCCAGCCGGACTGGTAATCATTGCGGTTCATGTCGATCGAGCCGAAGATGCCGAGCGCCTGCGCCAGCGCGATCTCGTGTTCGAAACTGTGGCCGGCGAGGATCGCATGGCCCTGTTCGATGTTGACCTTTACCTCGCCCTCGAGCCCGTGTCGCTTGAGAAAGCCGTAAACGGTGGCCACGTCGAAATCATATTGATGCTTCGAGGGCTCCTGGGGCTTGGGCTCGAGAAGGATCGTGCCCTGAAATCCGATCTTGTGCTTGTATTCTACCACCATGTTCAGAAACCGGCCCATCTGCCGATCTTCGCGGGCGAGATCGGTGTTGAGCAGGGTTTC
>Ga0256832_1002198_pt1 | contig 13337 bp, 11 predicted proteins | sample 134614metaG_FD_190534 | JGI IMG/M metagenome (GOLD analysis project Ga0256832, IMG submission 190534) | Hydrothermal vent microbial communities from Lau Basin, Pacific Ocean - 134-614 | ecosystem: Environmental > Aquatic > Marine > Hydrothermal vents | place: Pacific Ocean: Lau Basin | collected... | reverse complement strand
TGGCTAAATAATGTTACATTTGTCATTGGAGAAGTTGTTTTTTTGTTCAAACTCAAAGATAATTTGAGATATTAAATTACTTCTCCTTTTTTTTAACTTTTTTTTAATTGTTTAGGACGCTATTGTTAAAAAAAATAATTTTTAATCGCAACGAATTTAAACTTTGCGCCCAAGTATTACTATAAGCTCGGTAGTTATTGTATAAAAGTTGAGATATCAACCGGTAAAGCTTAATAAGTAATTTAGGGACTAAATAGTTTTAGTTATTTAGAAGTGATTTCATAGTAATTTGGAAAAGGGTGACTGTTCTACAATGGTCACCCTTTCCTATTTCAGATATACACTTTTTCAGTTAACCCTAATCATTTACAAGTATTTATTTACCCATATTTTGTGCATGACACATTTACAAGGCAATTACAAGGAATGTGCCCTTTTGTATTGTTTTCCGAAATTTCATTAATTGCTTATTATTTTGTGATAGGTGCATTTCATTTTTTCGCATATAAGGTTATTTTTTGTATCTGCACTGACCGCACCGCTTATTATGAAATTAACCCGCATTACTTCTATAAACTACAGCAATGTGCCGTTAGGCACAAAACATGGGTAAAAAAGACTATTGACCAACTAAAATGCGTGCCGTAGGTACGCAATGTTGCCCACATAAACAAAATTTCTTGTGATAAAGCGAAAAAATGAAATACACCTTTTTGTGATTCATAACTATAAATTTTTAATATATTTTGATAGATTGATATTATTGTTTACTTTTGTCCTGTTTAATGTAATTCAAACACAAATGGAAGCTATTTATTTACTAATATTTATGGGTGCAGTTGTTGCGGTTGGATTTCTTTTAGCTTTCTTTATAGCGGTAAAAAACGGTCAGTTTGATGACTCTACAACACCGGGAATCAGAATGCTTTTCGACACAGAGATAAATACAGAAAAAGACAAACGGGATAAAAAATAATAAACTAAATAATATTTTATTTCAAAACAAGAATTTACATTTTTTAACAAAACGCTGAAACTTATGACAAAAATTGATCGATTTTATTATGACAATGACATCGTACGCAAATTTGCAATTGCATCGATTGTCTTTGGAATCATAGGACTTTTGGTAGGTCTTACAATCGCATTCCAGCTATTTTTACCGGATTGGAATCTGGGAATACCTTGGATGACATATGGTAGATTGAGACCACTTCATACAAATGCTGCCATTTTTGCATTTGTGGGTAATGCGATATTTACCGGAGTCTATTATTCCACACAGAGGTTAGTCAAAACACCAATGTGGAGCAAAAAACTTGGTTGTTTCCATTTTTGGACTTGGCAGGCAGTAATATTGGCAGCTGCGATTACATTACCTCTGGGTATTACAAGCTCACATGAGTATGCTGAATTAGAATGGCCTATAGACCTCGGTATTGCAATTTCATGGATTGCATTTGGTATCAACTTAATTATGACACTTGTCAAGAGAAGAGAAAGTCATATTTATGTTGCGATTTGGTTCTTTATCTCAACTTGGATTACAATTACAATGTTACATGTCGGTAACAACCTTGAGATACCTGTTTCTATGATGAAAAGTTATCCTGTTTTTGCCGGAGTACACGATGCATTAATTCAATGGTGGTACGGTCACAATGCAGTAGCATTTTTCTTGACAACACCATACCTTGGACTGATGTATTATTTCGTACCAAAGGCTGCTAACAGACCTGTATATTCATATAAATTATCTATTATCCACTTTTGGACATTGATATTTATTTACATTTGGGCAGGGCCTCACCACTTGCTTTATACAGCATTACCTGATTGGGCTCAATCTTTAGGTACTGTTATGTCACTTATGCTTATCGCTCCGTCTTGGGGAGGTATGCTTAACGGTTTGTTGACATTGAGAGGTGCTTGGGACAAAGTAAGACAAGATCCGGTTCTGAAATTCTTCGTTGTTGCTATTACCGCCTATGGTATGTCAACTTTCGAAGGTCCAATGATGTCTATCAAATCAGTAAATGCTATTACTCACTATACTGATTGGACAGTTGCACACGTTCACGTCGGAACATTGGGCTGGAATGGATTTTTGACATTCGGTATGTTCTATTACCTGTTCCCCAAGATGTACAAAACCAAACTCTATTCAATTAAACTTGCCGAATGGCATTTTTGGTTAGGAACAATTGGAATTATCTTATGGGTCATCCCAATGTATTGGGCAGGAGTGACAGAGCAATTGAGTTGGAAACAATTCTCTCCCGATGGCACATTAGTATATGGAAACTTCCTCGATACTGTCACACAAGTAATACCTATGTATATGATTAGAGCGGTTGGTGGTACCTTGTATTACACAGGTTTATTGATGGCTGTATGGAATTTGTGGAAAACTGCAAAACAAGGAACATTTGTTGCTTACGAAGAAGCGGAAGCACCGGCATTAGAAAGAATAAAACATGTTAATAAAGGACACAGATGGATAGAAAGTAGAATGGGAGCATTTTATTTCTGGGCGTTTATTGCAGTATTTATTGGAGGAATGGTTGAAATCATACCAACGATATTGGTAAAATCCAATACTCCAACTATTACTTCTGTAAAGCCTTATACACCTCTTGAATTAGAGGGTAGAGACCTTTACATCAGAGAAGGTTGTGTAGGATGCCACTCACAAATGATTAGACCTTTCAGATCAGAAACTGCAAGATATGGACAATATTCAAAAGCAGGAGAGTTTATTTATGACAGACCATTCCTTTTTGGTTCAAAAAGAACAGGTCCGGATTTGCATAGATTAGGTGGTAAATATCCAAATAAATGGCATTATGATCATATGTTTGACCCGAGAAGTACATCTCCAGGCTCGATTATGCCTAGATACCCTTGGTTCCAAGAAAATGATATTGATTACAGCACCCTTGAGAGCAAAATCAATGTCCTAAGAATATTGGGTACTCCTTATGCAGATGGATTTGAGAAAAAAGCTGTTGAAGCAGCTAAAAAGCAAGCTAAAGAAATCGCTGCGGACTTGAAAGAAAACGGTATAAAGACTCCCGGTTTGGAGAATAAGGAAATAGTTGCTCTTATTGCATATCTGCAAAGATTGGGCACCGATATTGGTAAAGGTGAAACTACAATGAAATAATGATAAGTAGAATAAAATACTTGATAAATTCCGGAGAAGCCGGAATAAATTGGATGGCAATAGGTCCTTTGATTTTCTTCTTTGTGTTGTTGATTGCAATTTTTGTAGTCACTGCTATGAGATCTAAAGCAATGGATGCTTATGACGCCAATTTACCATTGGAGGATGGTGAAATTGAGGAGAGTAACTATTAATAATAATTTATTTAATCATTAAAATATTTATCCTATGTGGAAAAAATTAATGCAAATATTAACAAGAACAACTTCTCTTGAGAAAGAGGCTGATATAATGCTGGATCATGAGTATGATGGAATAAGAGAGTTGGATAATGTCCTACCGCCTTGGTGGTTGTGGCTTTTTTATATTACTATATTTATCGCTGTCGTTTATTTTGTAAGATATCACGTTATCGGTGACTGGTCATCTGCAAAAGAATATACAGAGGAAATGGCTATGGCAAAAGCAGATGTTGATGCCTATTTGAAAAAAACAGGCGGCAATATCAATGAAAATACTGCTAAACTGATGAATGATGAGAAAGCATTAGCAGAAGGTAAAAAGGTTTTTGATACTAACTGCGCATCTTGTCATAGAACTGATGGTGGTGGTATTATCGGACCAAATCTTACAGATGATAAATGGATACATGGTGAAGATATCAAAAGTGTATTTAAGACAATCAAACAAGGTGTTCCTGAGAAAGGAATGTTGACTTGGGACGGAAAGATTTCTGCAAAACAGATTCAAGAAGTAGCAAGTTATATATTGGTAAAACTTAAAGGAACTAATCCACCTAACCCTAAAGTTTACGCAGGAGATCCTAAATAATTTAGAAGACTTTCTAAATACGATAAAGACTACGTCCTTTTAGGGTGTAGTCTTTATTTTTTTACTATTTTTAATTTATATAAATTAGTTAATCTTATTAACATTGAAAAATGGAAGATAATAAAGAAAAGGAAGTAAGTTTTAGAGATAGACTCTCTACCGTAGATGAATCAGGCAAAAGGAAGTGGATTTACCCCAAAAAACCGGCAGGAACTTGGTATAACAGAAGAAGAATAGTAGCATATCTTTTGATTGCGGCGCTCTTCATATTGCCATTTCTCAAATATGAAAACGAACCGTTATTTTTATTAAATATCTTCGAGAGGAAATTTATAATTTTCGGGGCGGTATTTACTCCTCAAGATTTTCACTTGTTTGCGATTGGAATGGTTGCACTGATGATTTTCATCGTACTTTTCACATTTGTATTTGGACGATTTTTCTGCGGATGGCTTTGTCCTCAAACAATTTTCATGGAACTTGTATATCGCAGAATTGAATACATGATTGAGGGTGATGCGGGAGCTCAAAAAAGGTTAAATGAAGCACCTTGGACTAATTCCAAGATTTTCAAAAAAACCCTAAAACATTTAATTTTTCTCATTATAGCTTTTACTGTTGTTAGCTTTGGCTTAGCTTTTATTGTAGGAATAGAACGCATAGGTGAAACATGGGCCAACCCAATGGCGAATTTTACTATGTTTGCAGTAATCTTTGTCATTTCGATGATGTTTTACTTCATTTTTGCATTCTTTAGAGAGCAAGTTTGCACTAATGTTTGTCCTTATGGAAGGATGCAGAGCGTTTTGCTTGTAGATGACTCTATAGTAGTGCATTATGATTACTATCGCGGAGAAAAAAGAGCAACTCAAAAAGAAAGAATACAAAAGATAAAGGCTGGAGAAGCAAAAGAGGAAGATTTTGGTGATTGTATCGATTGTCATCAGTGCGTTGCCGTATGTCCGACAGGTATTGACATTCGTAACGGTACCCAATTGGAATGCATAAATTGTACTGCTTGTATGGATGCTTGCGATATAGTAATGGAGAAAATTCACAAACCAAAAGGTCTGATAAGATATGCTTCTGAAAGATCTATTAAAAATAGAGAACCTTTCAAATTTACTACTAGAGCAAAGGCATATACGGCAGTATTATTCTTAATTTTAGGATTGCTTACTGTGGTTGCAATGAATAGAGCTCAAGTTGAAGGTATAATTCTTAGAACTCCAGGAATGACTTATCAGTATGTCGAAGGTGATTCTTCCCATATTGTAAATTTGTACAACTATAAATTGATTAATAAAACCTCAGGAGATATTCACAATGTTACTATCAAAGTGACCAATATCAAAGATGCCGTATTAAAACCAATTCCTGACAAGATTGATTTAATACCTAAATTTGGTAGGGCTACAGGTAATATAATTGTTACTATTCCCGTATCTGAAATGAAAGGCTATAAAACACCTATTAAGTTTCAGGTATTGGCAGATGGAAAAATCGTTGATGTGACAAAAACTAATTTTTTAGGACCGCATTAATTATTTAGTAGTATATCAGTAAAGCAACGTAGGAATAGTGCTGTAATTATAAAAAGCGAAGTCAGAGACATTTGCTTATCAAGGGCTTTTGACAGGGCTAAGAGCCTATTGTTCCTAAGTCGCGTGAAGATTGAGAGTAAAATCAAGTTACTTTTGAACAATGAAATGGTCTTGTAGCTGACATAAATAAAAAAAGGAGAAAGTAAATAATTCTACTTTCTCTTTTTTTAATAAATTTGTAACTAAAATTTAATTAAAATGAAATTTAAATTTCACTGGGGATGGGCAATTGCTCTTTTTTATATTAGTTTTGTGGTAGTAATGGTTTCTTTTGTCATTTACTCAAAAAGTGTTGATCATTCACTGGTCAAAGACAATTATTATGACTATGATATCGGCTACGAAGAATTAATCGGGCAAAAAAAAAGAAATTCAAGTAAATTGAATCCTCCTGTAAAGATAGCTTTTAAAGATGATAGCAAAGTGCTTGAAATAGATTTTCCACGAAATATAAAGAAAATCGCAGGAGAAATTTGGCTCTATAGAGTTAATAATGAAAAACTAGATAAAAAAATCAAGGTGAAAGTCAATGACAATAATCAACATATTATACCAATATCGGAAATCGCACGAGGCAAATGGAAAGTGAGTGTAGATTGGGTCGGTGATGACACCAAGTACCTCGATGAACAAGAACTATACTTAAACTAAAAAATTAACTCGAAACCTGGAACTTGGAACCTGAAACTCGAAACCTTTCAGTACGCTTCGCTATTCAGGATCCTTCAGTACACTTCGCTATTCAGGACTTCCGCTTTGCTCCAGCTTTGAACTTTGAACCTTGAACTTAAAAACTTAAAACTTATGTATCTTTGGACAGCTTTATTAATGGGACTTATTGGAAGTATGCATTGTGCAGGGATGTGTGGACCAATTGCGATTTCACTTCCTTATCGTGTGGGTATGCAGACTAAGGAAGAAACATTTTTCAAAATATTAGTATATAACCTTGGTCGTATAATTACTTATGCATTTTTCGGTTTGTTATTTGGCATTGTGGGGAAAGGCTTTTTTACGATGGGTATTCAGAAATGGTTCTTGATAACCCTTGCGGTTTTGCTTATTCTAATTGCTATTTTTTCCATTGATGTTGAATCAAAGGCATTAAAAATACCTGTAATTGGGAAATTTAATATAAAGATTAAAGAATTATTGGCGAAAACGTTGAAAAATGCCACTGTTAAATCATTTTTATATATTGGTATTCTAAATGGATTTCTCCCTTGTGGATTGGTTTATATGGCAATCGTTGCAGCTATAGCTACCGGTGGAGTGTTGAATTCCGTACTGTATATGATACTTTTCGGTATTGGTACTATGCCTATGATGATGGCATTGGGATATGGTGGACATCTTTTGAGTACCAGATTCAGAACATTTTTAAGAAAGCTTTATCCTGTCTTTATGATTATATTTGCTATCCTATTTTTGATGCGAGCATTTAAAATCAATATGATGCCCGAAGATTTTGATTTTTGGATGAACAAAATGAAAATGATGAAGCATTAGAATTGAACATCTTCGTCTTTCCTTTTCCTCCTATACATTTACCCCGCATTTCATACGGGATCATATTAAACCGCTTAGCGGTTTTTTATAATACCCAAACTTAACCCCTTTGGATTTATTCTAAAACCTGTCTTCTTCAATTATCCTGCACTGCTCCCTCCCTTGTAAGGGAGGGCCGGGGTGGGTTCTCATTTTATTTCACAAAGAAACACATCTATTAGCTTTTACCCCATCTCTATCACTCCCGTTTCTCCTTGTATATCTCTAGCCCTTAATGTTAAAGTCAACTGTCTTTCTTCCTTATCATATTTCTCCCTTACAATAGTAATATTCTTATTGTCAATGTTGATGCTATTGGGTTTTTCTATACCCCTGAAAACTATATCTTGAGTTCCGTATAATCTTATTTTTGTCTTATATCTATTATTGACTTTTTTTAAGCTATATGCATTGTAGGTACCATTATTGAAGATATATGTATTGGGATAATTATTACCCAAAGTATATTCCAAATCGTATGTCTTTTGCTTTAACTGCGGTAAGTATATAAAGCCATAACCGGCATCTTCAAAAAACACTCCGACATTTTCACCATTTAATTTGGCATTGAAAATATGCTCACCTTCGTTCAATTTTATTTTCAAAACCATATTTCCGAGTATATCATTTTGGTAAGCATGATCAGGCATCTTAGTATTATCAATCTTGACTATACCAGCCGTTTTTTCTACTACATTTGCATATTTTTTGTACAACCATTGAGAACTAAATTGTTCCGTATTTTTTGCTACATATCTATTCTCTGATTTTTGTACCATTTTGTAATAATCAACGAAACTTTTAGTAACATCAGGCTGAACAAAATCATCTTGCGCAAGCCAATTTGCCCAATGAGTTTCGATTATATCAGACTTTTGCTCTACCAATGGAACAGTTGGTAAAGAAGCTAACTTATACCAAGGATTTCCATAATTTATCCTATTTACTACAAGAACTCCATTATCAAAACCACCACCATTGTCACCTTTAGGTGGATTCAATTCCTCTATATAAGTGAAAAGAGTATTTACGTATTTCAATCCCTGTTCAGACATTATTTTACCGGTGCTATATTCTCCGCCCGGATTCCAATAATAACCATACGCACAGGGAACAAAGCTCTCGGGAAATGAATGTCCGTTCTCCTTACTCAATCCATATTGCGCCATAATATCTTTAAAGCATTGGATATGTTCTCTCATCGACTTTTCCGGCCAAGGATGATCTTCCCAAGTACTGTACCATTCCGCCCGCTTCATTTTACCATCTAACCAATATTCGTGACCGACACCGTGCAAACCAAACTCCATATACGCAGCTTGATTTTTAACAAAATTCATTATTGTTATTTGACTATCTGAAATATTTTTAGAGTTATCCCAATTCTCCCCTTGCCAAGTAGTTGTAGGGTGATTTCTCAAGATATTCTCTCTATCCATCTCTGCCAAAACAAATAAACTCTGAATACGAGTTCCTACTGCTTCACCCACTTCAACAATGGGTTTGTAATTACTAATATCCATTTTTCTGTCTATGCCAATCCTATATGGACTTTGCTTGTCAATACTCCCTGTATTATTACCAATATTCCACCCCAAATCATCCACAGCAAAGGCAAATGGACGGGGAAAAATAATTCTTCCATTTGATACTGTTGGTCTTTTTGATCCTATAAGAATTTGAGGGAGTACTGAAATTCCTGCTCCTACTATAGTAGATTTCTTTATAAAATTTCTTCTTGATAATAATTGTTTCATAACTTTAATTTTTTACTTGAAATTGCCCTAATTTTAACAGGTGTATTATATTTTTTCTTTTTTCCCTCCTTTGCCTCTAACTCCTAAAGGAGAACCCAATCCACAAGGCTAAAAAATGAAATTCACCTTATTTGACCATATTGGGCATATCATATCAGTCAATCTTATTTACTTTTAACAACAAAAACTTTTTGAAGCTCACCTTAATCTTCGGCTTTGATCCGTCGATTATACCATATTTTACATTATTTATATAATCAAAAACTTTGTATTTTTCATTATTTTTCAATCCTCGTAGCTCAATCTCTCCATCAAAAGTATCAGCGTAAAATGCATAGTATAAATCATTATTTTTTTCAATGACGTGTGTTTCAGGTCTATCAAATCCAATATCATAAAGCTCTCCAAGATAATTTTCTTTGGACAACATCAATTTATTATACAAGCCAATCCATTTCTTCCACTTTTTCTCTTTTTCAGGGGTTAAAACGTACTTTCCCTCTGCTTTCGGATTATCTTTTGGCCAAGTAAATTTACTGCCAAGAACTGCACCTATCCCAAAAGATGATGCAAAATCCTCCGCTCCATCACTCAACTCAACGTGATCGCCATAATAAGCGGTTTTACCGATAATAGCTTTATATACTTTCCCTTTTAGTCGTATCTGCCAACTACTTAACGGGTCGGAACTAACGGCTTGATTGATATATGGCATATTATAAAATGACATACAGCAGCCACAAGGACAATTTTCGATTACAGCGTTAGTCTTTTTACTTCTCGCCCTATTATATACTTCTTTATAAAACACCGGCAATTGCTCACAGGCTTGTTCAGGATAATCCAATTTGTGGTCGGGATGATGATCAGGAGGAACTGCATTCATATGCTGACCATCCATTTTCAAGCCGTCGAAACCCCATTTATCAAAAAATAGATTCAAGGTAGTATCCGTATGAATTTTTGTTTTGTAATACACAGGTGACATATAATATGCGTTCCACCAACTTATTATTCGCGGAATCCATTCATCCGTATAAAGTATAATATCGGGATTGTCTTTAATCAATTTGGTATCGGGATCAACAGCAAGAGGCGCCCACCAAAGTTTTGCTTTCAATCCGTAAGAATGTATCGTATCTACCAAAGCCTTCATCTGCTTGTCTCCGAGTGGAAATTTGTTTTTATTCACGCCCCATTCTCCCTCGCCTACTTGATAACCATCATCCAAAACAGCCCATTTGAACCCCAATTCTTTTACTTTTGGCAAAGTACCGATAATCTCGTCAAGTGTAAAACCCCGTTCATATCCCCAGGCGCACCATACCGGTTCATAAGCCGCTTGTTCGGGTTCAACAAATTTGATTCCTTTGGCTTTCATATAGGCAGTATATTCCTTCAAACTGTGATAGCAGTCACCTGTATGAACTGAAACAAAAGTCTCTAAAGTCGTCAATGTATCTCCCGGATTCAATTCAAGAGGATTTTTGTATTGCTTTTCAATACCAATATTTACTTTCTCTGATTTATATTCTCTTTCGACAGGCAATGAAACTAATTGTGGGTATAGTGTTGTATGACCAACAGCGATTCCGGCATCCCTCCTCCAAATATCTGTAACAGGGATTCCGCCACCGTAATCGGAATTGTTCATCCCCATATAATTGCGCTGATAAAAATCGTCTTTCACAGGTAAAATCCAGTCTGCCCTTTCTGCTGTAGAACTTCCTTGAAAAGACCATACGACACTATCGGAGGGAGTAATAAATATACTGTAATTATGATTTTTCCATTTGGTGATTTTTAATATTTCACTCGAATGATTGATATAATTGACATCGAAAATAGCAAAATCCGGAAAATCCTTATAAATCCTTATCTTAAGTTGCTTTTCAATGTTAAATTCTGAATTATTGCCCTTGAAAAAGTATTCCTTCACCGTGCCGATACTATCTGTTAAGCTTTTTTCACTATTATTATTCAAAATAAAATCGGACACAATCGTTTTTCTTACTTTCACATATTCAGAGGGTTGAAAATCCGGATTAAACAGAGCTTTGCTGACTTTTGAGCTGACTTTGGAATATAATTTATTATTGATTTCAATCTTTAGGTTACCATTATTTATAGTATAGCTTTGGCTGACAACTTTTGAAGCTATTGAAAAAAATACTAAAAAAAAGAAGAATTTGAAATTTATCATTTTTTTGATTATTTGATACAGTATAGTATTAATTTTATTTGATTATTTTATCTATAGATATTTGATTTTCTCTCTGTAATTTTACAAAATATATACCATCAGTTAAAAAATTCAAATCAATATTATTCAACATAGTGTTCAGTGTACTATTATGAACACAATTGCCTTGCAAATCATATATTTTCAATAATGTTTTTCTATTATCCTCCAGACGGATAGTCAATTCTGCATCCGCACCCATTATCGTAGGAAAAATATCGCATTCCAATTCCCTGATATCATTCACCGCATTGTAATTTGTGCCGTAATAATCGATTTTTTGTGTTTCCAATATATGATCGCATTCAATGGATATATTGGGATCTTCACATCCGGCAGAGATATGGAAAGTACGGCTTTCTCCGGGAGCCAATCCTTTCAATGATTCTTGTGACCTTACAAAATTGATAGCGGGATATGCATCATAGTATATAGCTGCAATACCGACATTTTTCACAACAATAATAGATGAATCCGCCTTTGTTTTAAGCGAAACTATCTGAAACTTGTATCCTGAAGCCATACTTGCCTGTTTTATCCTGTCCATCGGTTGATACAAAGGTTGATCATTGCCTATCATATAAGAAATCTGAAACTGTTTTGCCGATTCTTCATAAGAAATCCCGTGAGCACCATCAGGCAAATCCAATACGTGACGCTGATCATAGTCGGTATAATAGCTGAATTCGCCACCGGCAGGAGAAGAAATGTATCGCGTATCTCCGAAAAATTTCCAATTCAATGCATTGACATAAGGATGTTCTTCAGCCATAAAAGAATCATCAAAATTACCGAATTTTATATCCAATAATTCGGGTTTATCCTTGAATGGTGCATACTTGCCATCCGCTGCATCAATGGATATAGACCAAGGAATTTCATGAAAAGAAGAATCGAGTTTATAGAAAAATGTTTCTTGAAATTCTTTGCTTGGAAATGTTTTGCCCAACACAAAAGGACCGTCGTAAATATGATACTCCGCCCATAAGCCAAAACCAACTTGTACAAATGCCAATCTGGGGTCATTATCATATCTTTCGGCAAATTTTTCGTAAAACTCCAATGTGAACCTTTGCAGTTCCTTATTTGTCCAATCAGGAAACCAAGTTGTTTCACCTTCCGATTTACCTTTGGTTTCTTTATAATCCGGCAATTGTTTTATATAGTCCGGAACAGAGGTCTTATACCCAACATAGGTGTATCTGAATCTCAAAATAGCTTGGTGATTCCTTGAAGCTACATCTTCTAACAAATCGTCAACCACCTTCCAATTATACACTCCTTTTTCCTTTACAACATTATTGAATAACATATACGAATATTCCAGGGAAATGGCATCGGTATTGGTTCTATCTCCTCTCCAAAACACAATACCTGTCATCGGTTGAACATCTGTAATTGTGGACTCAATTGTTATGTTTTTAAAATCGTCATGCCCGAATGCAAATGTAATCGCAATGAATATAAATGATATTAACAATTTTGTTTTCATAAAATAATTTGTTTTCTATCATAATGTCGCCCCTATGGGGCTACCATAATGTCGCCTCTACGAGGGCTACCGTAATTTTGCCCCAACGAGGGGCTACCATAATTTTTTCTACCATAATGTCGCCTCTACGAGGCTACCGTAATTTTGCCCCTATGGGGGCTACTACCATAATTTCGCCTCTTTGGGGCTTTTTTAATTATAAAATTCAAAAATATATTTTTTGTTAAACGCGATATCAAACTTTTTCAATAAATTCATATACTCTTCTTTAAATGTTTCCTCTCTGTGATGTTCTTCCTGCTTTTTTATATAATTTATAACATTGTTTCTTTGTGATTTGGAATAGGAAAAAGCGCCATAACCTTTCTGCCATTCAAAATGTCCTTTCACAAAACCATTATCATTAATCCATTTTGATGAATTTGCCTTAACTATTCGCATTATATCTGATATTGAAAATACTGGATTTAATTCAAAAAAAATATGTACGTGATCTTTATACCCATTTACTGCTAATGGAAATTGATTATGATTTTTTAATATTCCTGTAATGTATTTAAATAAATCTTCTCTAAACTCTTTTGTAATGATGTTTTCTCTTCGTTTTACGGAAAACACGGCTTGTATATTCAATTGCGTATATGTGTTTGGCATTTTATTCTAATTTTCTACCATAATTTCGCCTCTGACGAGGCTA
>Ga0256832_1002197_pt1 | contig 13340 bp, 3 predicted proteins | sample 134614metaG_FD_190534 | JGI IMG/M metagenome (GOLD analysis project Ga0256832, IMG submission 190534) | Hydrothermal vent microbial communities from Lau Basin, Pacific Ocean - 134-614 | ecosystem: Environmental > Aquatic > Marine > Hydrothermal vents | place: Pacific Ocean: Lau Basin | collected... | reverse complement strand
TAGTGAGCGTTACATTTCCTGTATTGGTTACAGTTATGGTATAGGCAATCACATCACCCGGAGCCAAATTATGCGGATTATAATCTAATTGGTCGTCCTTGGTTAAAGTAATTTCCGGTTGTTGTGCAATAAAGGTAATGGTTGGGTCGTCATCATTAGCCGGTGCATTAGGGTCAGTGTCGTCAGATACATCGGTGTAATCGACATTGTGATAAGTGACAGTTCCGGTAGCACTATTACTGACTTGTCCGGCGTTGATATCTGACAAGGTAACCGTATGAGTTGCCTGAACCACTTCGGTTTGTCCTACAGCTAAAGTAGCAATAACATTACTACCTGTAAAATTAGCATTGCTGTCATTCAAAATAATGTTATTTAAAGTAACATTTCCGGTATTGGTAACATAAATATTATAAGTGATATCATCACCTACTGCTAAGTTTTGCGGTATATATGCCAGTTGGTCATCTTTGGTAACAACAAAACCGGGTGATTGAACCAAAAATGTAATGGTAGGGTCATCGTCTCCGGGAGGTGCATTAGGATCTAAATCATCGGATGTATCAGAATAGGTTTGTCCGTTAAAATCAGTTGATGCAATAGCCGAATTACTAACCTGTCCGGCATCAAGGTCAGTTTGCGTAATGGTATGTTGGGCAACAACCATGGCAGTAGCGCCCGGAGCTAAATTTAAGATGGGATTACCGCTGACTATTGAAGCATTGACATCGGAAACAGTAATATTTCCCAGGGTCATATTACCTGTATTTTTGACAAAAATATGATAGGTAATAACATCACCTACATTAAGCGTTTGAGGTGTATAAGCTAATTGGTCATCTTTGGTAACTTCAACGCCCGGATTTCTAACAATTTTAGTTATAGTCGGGTCATCATCTCCGGGAAGAGAAGCCAAGTCCGTATCATCCGACAGATCTGAAATACTAACGCCATTATAAACAACACTTGCTGTTGCTTGGTTGACAACTTGACCATTGTCTATTTCTGCTTGCGTAACGGTATGGGTGGCTGTTAAATTGACTGATTGTCCAACATCAAGCAGAGCAATAGTATTACTACCTTGGATATTGGCATTGGTGTCCGTGATAACAATACTGTGTAAAGCAACATTGCCGGTATTTGTTACAGTTATGTTGTAAGTTATTACGTCACCTACTGATAAATTTTGAGGTGAGAAAGGTAAATTATCATCTTTGGTAACGGTTAATTCAGGATTTTGTCCAATTAATGTTATAGTCGGATCATCATCACCAGGTCCGGCAGCAGCATCGGTATCGTCTGATAGGTCTTGAATGGTATTGCCATTATAACCAACTGAGGCAATAGCAGTATTACTGATTTGACCGTTATTGAGGTCATTTTGTGTAACGGTATAGGTGGCGATAACAGTTGCTGAAGCACCTTGTGACAAAGTTGCAATTGGGTTCCCCGAAACAATAGTGGCATTGGCATCTGTAACGTTAATATTATTCAAGGTTACATTTCCGGTATTGGTTACCGTAATGGTATAGGTAATGACATCGCCTACGACTAAATTTTGAGGAGCATAAGGGAAGCCATCATCTTTAGTTACAGTTAGTTCGGGTACTTGACTGATTAAGGTAATAGTCGGATCGTCATTACCATTAGGTCCGGCAGGATCAGCATCATCAGATATATCGGTAATAATTTGTGAGCCGAAATTTACAGTTCCTGTGGCTGAATTTATAACTTGTCCGGCATCGATATCGGCATATGTAACTGTATGTTCAGCAGTGATGGTTGCAGATTGACCGACATCAAGTTGCGCAATGGTATTACCATTGGTAAAAGTTGCATTATTGTCAGAAACCGAAATATTATACAATGTAACATTACCGGTATTGGTAACGACAATATTATATTGAATGACATCACCGACATTAATATTTTGAGGCAATAAGTTGAAATTATCATCTTTGGTAACTTCAATTTCCGGATTTTGTATTAAATGTGTTATAGTAGGATCATCATCGCCACCGGGCGATGCAGAATCAGTATCATCAGATGTGTCAGAGTATGTTGAACCGTTAAAGTCAGTTGAAGCAGTTGCCGAATTACTAACTTGTCCGGCATCTAAATCGGCTTGTGTTATGGTATGTTGCGTGATGACACGAGCCGTTGCGCCTGGAGCTAAATTGGTAATAGGATTACCACTGATAAAGACTGCATTATTATCTGTAACATTAACCAGGTTAAGCGTAACATTTCCGGTATTGGTTACTAAAATTTCATAAGTAATGACATCTCCTACAGTCATATTCTGTGGTGTATAAGGTAATTGATCGTTTTTGGTTACTTCCAGACTTGGATTCTGACTGATATTGGTTATAGTCGGATCATCATCACCTGAAGGAGAACTGGGATCTAAGTCATCGGAATAATCATCATAAACATTGCCATCGTAAGTAAATGTACCAACGGCTTGGTTACTAATATAACCTGCATCTATTTCGGCTTGTGTTACGACATGCGTAGCTGTTAAAACGGCAGTGTCATTTGGAGCCAAAGTGCTAATTACTGAATTACCCTGAATTTGTGCATTTGCATCAGTTACCACAATATTATGAACGGTAACATTACCGGTGTTTTGAACAACTATTTGATAAGTAATTGTCTGCCCTAACGTTATATTTTGTGGCAAATAAGGCATTTGGTCATCTTTGGTAATGGATATTTCCGGTTGTTGTGCTATAAATGTTATGGTCGGATCATCATCGCCGTTTGGTGAACTACTATCGGTGTCATCTGATATATCTGTTACGGTTTCACCTTCGTAGGTTGTTGTAGCAGTTGCCGAATTTTGTATTTGTCCGGCATCGATATCTGCTTGGGTAACCGTATAGGTTGCGAGTAAAGTGACAGAATCATAAGGTGCAATGGTAGCAATAGGGTTACCACTGATAATATTGGCATTAGCATCAGTTACAGTTATGTTGTCCAGAGGAACGGTTCCGGTATTGTTTACAATAATCTGATATGTAATAACATCACCTACAATTAAGTTTTGTGGGGTGTAAGGGTAGCCGTCATCTTTTAAGACTTCTAGTTTAGCTGCTTGTTCACGCCAATCTCTATCACCTCCCGGTGTATCTAAATCAGGGAAATTATAGGCAGTTTGGTTACCATTGGTAGGATCTGCCAGAGAAGGATTTGTATCAAAAGCATCATCTAATCCATCTTCGTCATTATCAATACCTGAAGGATTGGTATCGGGTGTATGATCATTATCGGTATCCCATCCTTCTAAATAATCGGAATCGGCATCGTCATCGGAATTATCATCTAAATAATCCGGATTATCAATACCGTCTGTATTGATAGGAATGATATAAGTTCCGCTGAGACCACCTATACCGAGTTGTAGTAAATCATCGGTATCATAAGCATCATCGAGACCGTCTTGATCAGCATCTGTTCCTGAGAGGTAAATAGGTCCGAAAGTGGTTTGGGCTTCAATATAATCAACAATACCATCATCATCAGAGTCAATGTCTCTGAAGTCGTGATGACCATCGCCATCTGAATCAGGATTGGGAATGGGGGTACCACCTTGATTTAAATCATAAGCATCTGCCAGTCCGTCATGGTCGGCATCGGTCATGCTAATAGGGTTTCCGGGTGTTGGATAATCTACTTGTCCATCTTGGTCGTTATCTGTGCCACCGGCTTCAAAAATATCGGGTAAGCCGTCATTGTCGGTATCGAGATCGACGTTGTTTGTATGGCTGTCATTATCCATATCGCAATCGCGCAATGTGTTAGTTTCATCTAAGTAATGATAAGGGTCCCCAAGTCGTCGTTCTTCAACCGTTAATTCATAGTGTCCGCCGGCATCCCAATAAACAATTTCTATTGGATAATATCCGGTTTGAGGGATATTGAATGAAGGGAAAGTATAAGTTACTGCTCCACCGTTATGGTTTCTAATAGCTACAATATTACCATTGACTTTAATACGAAAACCATCATCGGCTCTAACTCTAAAATTATGATTACCGGCTTGTAAATATACATAACCGGTGAGCCGGATAATACCTCGTCTATTATTAGGCGGGTCATTATCTAAACTGGAAGCATCCGAACCTAAAAATGATTGTAAATGATTCCAATAGCCAAGCCGTCCATTTCCGCTATTGAAATTAGTATGTGTGGCAATAAATGTAGCTTTTGGAGTGTTATTATAAACACGTCTTAATGCAGAGAATACATTCCATACCCAGTAATTGGTACCGTAATATTCGCCTTTTAAACCGGAACATGCCTCATCAACATCTAAAATACCATCATTATCATCATCAATATCGACATTGTCTGGTAAATGATCATTGTCAAAATCGGGAAAAACCAGCACTTCTGCATATGAACGTCTGGTGCTGGGACTGTTTCCGGAAGGGTCATTTCCAGAAAAAACAGCTGTATTGATACCAAAGCAAGGGTCGTCAAATTCTACTGTAAACTGTACCGTAACACTCTCACCGGGTTGTAAAATACCTGAGGAATTATCAAATATATCGGTATCTGATAAGCCATCGTAACTTGTATTGATATTTGGGACTGTGGTTGCTGTAGAACCAGTAACTACCGGAGCAGAAGTGATTCCTACGATATGAGAGGCATCACAAATAGCGGATAAGTCATCTTTTAAAACCGGATTTTCCAGTTGTACATTTGAAGAGTTCCTATTCGTAATGGTTATTTCAAAAGTGATTTCTCTATTGCCACGAAGATTACTGGCAGCTGGTACATCACTGATAATTTTTTTATCAACATCCAATTGAATATTATAGTCCAATGTAATGCCATTGGTATCACAAGTACATTGCCATTCGGAAGAAGGAATGTCAGTCAAATTATCTAATACATAATAGCGGTCTAAATGATCACCTTGATTATCAGACCATATAACATAGGATTGTTGTGCAGGATTTTCTTGACCACCGCCACCGGGTAAAATGACATCGGCATTACCTTGTGTCATACTCGGATTGGGCGCATAAAAACCAAGATAACCGTTATATGAAGTTGGTCCAACGTTGTAATGTATGTTAAAACTGACAGTTGCTCCAGCTGGTAAGCTTTGATTTGCTGCCAAAATACCGGTATTGGTTCCTGTATTGTCCCCACCATCATAAGTTGGATTGGTTGCAATACCGGGTCCACCGGTTTGGGTAATTACTTGTGAATTAATAGGAATACCATTGGCTGTAAATTCATAAAGCGGTAGGAAAAATTGCACATTATTTGCTGTGGCACTGCCATCATTTGTTAAGGTTACAACAATATCAAAATCATAAGTACCATCAGGATTAATAGGCGGCGTATCAACCGGTACATGAATTCCACCGGCAACAGTGGTTTGTGAAGTGTGAAAATCGCTAATGGATAAATGTTCAGTTGAATCTCCAATAGATGAGGTCAATTGAAAAACATTATCAAAGGTTACACCATTGCCGGAACCGACTCCGGCACCACCGGCACAGTTTGGGTCAATTAATAAACAAACACCAAAGGTTATATATTGGCGTGGATATAGAATATTATTGGATACGGCAGCAGCATTAAAAATACCTTCACGCCCTGGTGTTGGATCGGTTTCACTATATTCATTAGTATCCCAGGAACTGGAATCATACATTGCCGGATCGGTACTATTTTGCAGGGTATTCCCTGAATCTAACCAAAGCCGGTCAATATTGGCAATACAGCCATAGCCAAAAATTGAAGCTAAATCATTCTTAATTTGTAAATTTTGAGCTCCATAAGCATAACTTCTATTAAAAACATATACATCGTAATATATTTTATAATAGCCCGAAGCTGTATAGCCCTGATTACAACTACTGATATAAATCTCCGGATCTGTATTGACATAATCCACCGTAATATTCAAATCGGCTGTACCTGTTGTAAAACCATCTGAAGCAGTGTAAGTTACTGTTGGAACAAAACCTACAAAACCTGATGCAGGCACAAAAGTATAACTACCATCGGCATTGAGGGTTAAATCTCCTTCAGCTAAATGAACCGTTGTCCCGGGGGCATAAGTGTTTCCGTTTACAGTGAATGAAACAACTGTTAAAGGATCGCCATCCGGATCGGAGTCATTTCCTAAAACACCGGGTGTGCCTGAATTTAAAGTTGTTCCTTGAGGCGTAACCGCATCATCATCTTGTAAATTTGGCGGAGTATTATCACGAACAGTAATATAAAGGTTTGCCGTATCAACTTCAGCGCCGTCAGACACAGTATAAGTTACCGTTGGGACATTTCCGGTATAGCCGGGTGCCGGCACAAACGTAAAACTACCATCGGCATTTATAGTCAGGTTTCCTTCAGGTAAAACTATGGTTGTTCCGGGAGCATAAGTATTTCCACCTACAGTGATAGAAGTAATAGTAAGCGGGTCACCATCAGCGTCAGAATCATTGCCCAGAAGTCCGGGGGCATTTTCATTTATTGTGGTATCAACTAAGGTTGTGTAACTATCATTATTGGCACTTGGTGGTGTATTTGCCCTGACTGTAATGTACAAATGCGCATCATCAGTATCTTGCCCGTCACTAACGGTATAGGTAATTACCGGTAAATTACCGGTATAACCGTTTGCCGGCACAAATGTATAGCTACCATCGGCATTGATAGTTAAATCTCCTTCGGCTAAATGGACAGTTGTTCCGGCAGGATAGGTATTACCGTTAATAACAAAAGAAACAATATTGAGCGGATCACCATCCGGGTCAGAATCATTTCCTAATAAACCTGGGGCATTTTCATTGGCAGTGGTGTTTTCAAAAATAACAACATTATCATCTTGAGCATCGGGTGGATTATTGTTGTTATTGCCAACAGTAATCGTTAAAGTTGCTGTTGCTGAAGACGTACCATCATTAACTGTGTAAGTAATAACAGGAATCGTTCCGGTATAACCAGCGGCAGGATTAAAGGTGTAACTGCCATCGGCATTTAAAACAAAAGTCCCGACCCCGGAAATGTTAACCGGATATCCGGCAGGATAATTATTACCATTAATATTGTAGCTTATAACTTGTAAACTATCACCGTCAGGGTCAGTGTCATTAGCTAATACACCGGGAGCACCTTGATTTATAGAGGTGTTTACCGGTGTATTCGCCGTATCATCTTGAGGTTGCGGGGGCGGTACTATTGAAAAAGATTTCGCAATTAACGAAATTATTAAAAGGAAAGTCAGATAATGTTTTTTCATGCCGTTTAGTTTAGTGTGTTTAGTGTGTTTAATCTTTTGACAATTAATCTTTTAAAAAATTAAAATTGTTTGTTTTAATTGTGTTGTTGTTACTCTTTCAAATTTAAGTTTTTTTATGACATACTTAGTAAAAAAAGTAAAATAAATTTTATTTATTAATCAGAATCCTATTTTTTAAGATAATTATTATATAATAATTGTAAAATTAACTCATATACTTTTGACACTGTTCTTTTTACAGCTTTTTCTCTGGGTTGTCCAAACTGAAAACGATGTACTTCGGTTGTTTCATTGGTTGCAATAGCTATAATACAAGTACCAAGTGGTGCATTACTATCACCTTTGGTCGGTCCGGCATTGCCGGTTGTGGCTACACTAATGTCCGAATGCATCAGTTTTCGCACATTTTCTGCCATGGCGCGTGCTACTTTTTCGTGTACAACAGAGTATTTTTGTATCAGTTTGGTATCAACTTTTAAGATATCTGTTTTGATATGGGTATTGTATGCGACAATACCACCCATTAAAAATTTGGAAGCACCGGGTATTTGGGCCAAACCACTGACGAGCAAACCGCCTGTACAACTTTCGGCAAAGCTGATGGTTTTGCCTGATTCGGTTAATTGTTGATGTGCAGCTAGCGCCAAATCTTCCACTTGTTCGGATAAAGTCAAGTCAGGAATAATTTGTTTAAGTTTTTGTATTTGTTCGTCTATGCTATTTTTTAATTCGTCAAGCTGTTGTCCTTTTGCCGATAATCTAAGACGAATTCTACCCGGGTGGGGCAGGTATGCCAGTTTGATGTGTCCGGGTAAATGTTGTTCCCAATCTTTTATTCTGTCAGCCAATAGGCTTTCTCCGATACCGAAAACGGTCACGGTTTTATGATATAAATAAGGTAAATCAAATTTAGATTTAATTTTTGGAATCACTTCATTTTCAAAAATGTGTTTCATTTCGAATGGGACGCCCGGAAGAAAAATATAAATCCGGTTGTCTTTTTCTATCCACATCCCCGGTGCCGTACCATAATGATTCCATAATATTTCGGCTTTGGAAGGTAAATAGGACTGCCCTTTATTGTTGTCAGTATAAGGATAATTCATTTTAGCAAACATGTGTTTAATGTGTGCTTCTATTTCGGGATGAAAAACAAGTGTATCATCAAAGAATTCCGTGATGCTTTGCTTGGTCAAATCGTCTAAAGTTGGTCCTAAACCGCCGGTAACAACAATAATGTCAGCTTTTGAATTTTTAAGAGCTGTTTTAATGTCATTAGGTTGATCGGAAATAACCGATATTTTTTGGGTTTCAATTCCCAATTTTTGCAATTGTTGCGCCAGCCATTGTGCGTTGGTATTGTTGATTTGTCCTATCAGTATTTCATCACCTATATTGATTATCTCTGCCGTCATAATTTAAGTTTATTAAAAGTTAAAATTTTGAAATATAAAACAAAATAATAATAATTTTTTATCAAACTTTAAAAAATTTCAGCAAAATTAATAATTTTATTTCATATATTAAAATTTTTTATGATTTTAAATTTAACGGTCAATTCAAGATTCAAATGCAACTTTTTGATAGACAAAGCTATAAAATAAATGGATAGTTTTTTTATAATTGTATTTTTTTTTTGAACTATAAATTTGATTTGTGATGAATTTATTTCAGGACATAACTATTTCAAACGATTACACGATTTCATCTCGTGCTAGTATATTATTTGAAACGCCAATGTAAAAACTAATAACAAGCAACTTAATCAAATAAATCATCTATTTATCAAATAAACATATTTACCAAATACATCTATTTTTTGGGTTAAGCCATAATGTCAATTATGTTATGTTTTTCAATTTGGCAAATTTCAACAATAATTTTTTTTCGCCGTTTTTTTCAAATCTGATAAGGGCTTTTTTATTAGAACCTTTACCTTCCAAATCAATAACTTGCCCTTTACCGAACCGGCTATGTTCTACGCGGTCGCCAATTTTAATATCTTGATTATCATTACCGGTTTTAGGGTCCAAATCTGCTATTTTTTTTAGATTTTTAGGCATTGGGTTTGGATTTTTCTTAATAGCCGTTTTTTTGTTGTTTTGAAATTTTTTCTTTTCAAAATGCGTTTTTTTAGTTTGTCCGGGTGTTGGCATATCAAATAAATCGCTGTCAAGGAAAGGGTTGCCGGATAAATCTGATGCTTTGTAGTTAAATTCCAGGTATTTATCATCAATTTCGTTAATAAACCGGCTGGGTTCGGTATAGTTGAGTTTACCCCATCGGTAGCGTGATTCGGCAAAGGTAATGGTAGCTTTCTTTTCGGCACGAGTCAGCGCTACATAAAACAAACGTCGTTCTTCTTCGAGTTCACTTCTGGTATTGACTGACATGCCCGAAGGAAACAGGTCTTCTTCCATTCCTACTATATATATGTAGGGGAACTCTAAACCTTTTGCCATATGTACAGTCATCAAAGTTACTTTGTTGGGGTCGTCATCATTTTTGTCTAAGTCAGTAAACAAGGCAACGTCTTGCAAATAGGATGTTAGACTGATATCAGCATCCGGCTCTTCTTTTTGGGCATCAATAAAATCTTGAATAGCATTCATCAATTCTTGAATATTTTCAACGCGGCTCAAACCTTCCGGTGTGATGTCTTTACGATATTCTTGCAGTAAACCGGTGTTTTTAATAATATAGTCGGTCAGTTCAAATGCATCTTTTTCTTTGGCAAGTGCTTGAAAACTTCTGATTTTAAGGGCAAATTCTTCCAGTTTTCGTTTAGTCCCTTGGTTTAGTTTGATGTCAATTTTAGACACATTTTCAACAATATCAAATAAAGCAACCTTGTAATGGTCGGCAGCTAGCAGAACTTTGTCCATAGTGGTATTGCCTATACCACGTGCCGGAAAATTGATAATACGTCTTAGGGCTTCATCATCTTTGGGATTGATTACTAAGCGTAAATAAGCTAAAATATCTTTGATTTCTTTACGCTGATAAAATGACAATCCGCCGTAAATTCTAAAGGGAATACCCTTTTTTCGCAAGGCATCTTCCATGGCGCGCGATTGTGAATTGGTGCGATATAAGATGGCAAAATCTTGCGGTTGTAATTGCAAACGCATTTGATGTTCAAAAATATCCGATGCTACGAAACGTCCTTCTTCGGTATCGGTATATGTACGAATGACTTTTATTTTTTCGCCTTCTTCATTGGCTGTCCATACAACTTTGGGCAAGCGTTCTTTGTTTTTTTCAATCAGCGAATTAGCAGCACCGACTATATTTTTGGTAGAACGGTAGTTTTGTTCCAATTTATATACTTCCGCTTCGGGATAATCCCGTTGAAAATTGAAGATGTTTTGAATATTTGCCCCGCGAAAACTATAAATACTTTGCGCATCATCGCCTACGACACACAGATTGTGATGCCGGTTAGACAGGGCTTTAACAATCAGATATTGTGAGTGGTTGGTATCTTGATACTCATCGACTAAAATGTATTGAAAACGCTGTTGATACTTGGCTAACACTTCCGGAAAACGAGCTAGCAATTCATTGGTTTTGAGTAATAAATCATCAAAATCCATAGCGCCGGCTCTAAAACAGCGATCGACATAACGTTGGTAAACACTACCCATCTCCGGACGTTTGGCATAATAGTCGGCTTCCATCAATTCCGGATTATTAAAATATGCCCGTACCGTGATTAAATTGTTTTTAAATTTGGAAATCCGGCTTTGAATTTGCTTTGGTTTATAAATATCCGAATCAAGATTCAAATCTTTGATAACTTGTTTGATCAATTGTAGGCTATCAGCAGAATCATAAATGGTGAAATCACGTGGATAACCTAATTTGTCAGCTTCCGAACGTAGTATTCTGGCAAAAATGGAATGAAAAGTCCCCATCCAAATATTTTTAGCTTCACTTTCACCGACAATTCCGGCAATCCGCTCTTTCATTTCGCGAGCGGCTTTATTGGTAAAGGTTAGGGACAATATATTGAACGGATCCACACCTTGTTCCATCAAGTAGGCAATCCGATATGTTAAGACACGTGTTTTTCCGGAACCGGCACCGGCAATGACCATTAGTGGTCCTTCTTTATGTATAACAGGTGCCCGTTGGGCTTCATTTAATTCTTGTAAATAATTTGCTTGACTCATACCGGCAAAATTACATATTTTTATGTGTCGAATATCATCTCAATTGGAAAACTTATTGACATTATTTAAGATGATATTGATTTATTTGAATGGTATTTACAAGCTTATCAAATGTATTTTTGATTCATATTAATCTGATACATATTGCAATTAGAAGTATGTATTTTAACTTGCTTATTATTTTGTATTTAGAAGTAACTAACAACTTTAAGCTTGATGTTTTTTTTGTTCATCAAGTAATTGCCGTTTCAAGAGTTGCTCTCGTTCTAAAGCAATGCTTCTGAAATTGTTATATTCTTCTTCTATTTTGGTTAAATTTTCCTTGACGGTTTTGGTAATTTTATGACTGTTTTTAAACAGATAAATGAAATACAGTAAAGCTAAAATCAACATGATAATTATTGACCAAACAATCCATTGATAGCTTGATTTTTCAACTGATATTCCCAAGAAACTAATGTTGTCTTTTTCAGATTCCAGTTTTGTGATTTGCTCTTTAGATTGTTTTATATCATTTTGTAAATCAGAAATTTGGTTTTGTAGCTTTGAGATGCTTTGTTGAGCTTCTTTTATTGCCGCTTTTTCTTTGGTAAAACTATCTAAGACTTGTGTTTTAAGTTGATTAAAATAGTATCTTTTAATAACTTTATACTCTTTGTAATTCCCTGAATTTGAATAAATTTCATCAAACTTATCAGAAATACTTCCTTGAGATAAGTCCATTGTTTTTTGAGAATTATTTTGAGCGAATGTTAATAATCCGTTGATAAAGAGAAAAAGGAACATTAATGATCTCATAGCTTGTTTTTTGACAAAGATAATACAAAATTATGCTTTATAAAACGCAAGGTTTGAAAATAAATTATCATTATTACGTAAAATTTTTTCACAAAATTAATTCCTTATCTTTGCAGCAAATTAAAATGTTGTATGAAATTTGATTTAGTCAAACAAGACAAAGATACTAAAGCTAGAGCAGGCACCATTACCTTGGCGCATGGAAAAATACAGACGCCTATTTTTATGCCGGTCGGGACGGTTGGTACAGTAAAAGCAGTACATCAGCGTGAGTTGAAACAAGATATCAATCCGGATATCATTTTAGGGAACACGTATCATTTATATTTACGTCCCGGAACCGATATACTGGAACAAGCCGGCGGTTTACATAAATTTATGGGATGGGAACGCAATATTTTGACCGATAGCGGTGGCTTTCAGGTGTATTCGTTGTCTGACAGACGAAAAATTACTGAAGAAGGGGTCAAATTTAAATCACATATAGACGGGTCTTATCACTTTTTTTCGCCCGAACGGGTTATGGAAATTCAACGAAGTATAGGTGCCGATATTATTATGGCATTTGATGAATGTACCGATTATCCGGTAGCGTACAGATATGCCAAATCATCTATGGAAATGACACATCGTTGGCTAGACCGCTGTATTGATCATTTAGAAAAAGTGCCGCCTAAATACGGTTACAAGCAGAGTTTGTTTCCCATAGTACAAGGTAGTACTTTTAAAGATTTACGTGTGCAATCTGCCGAATATATCGCCTCAAAAGGTGCCGATGGCAATGCCATTGGTGGTTTGTCGGTAGGCGAACCGGCAGAAAAAATGTATGAAATGACCGAATTGGTTTGTGATATTTTACCCCAAGACAAACCAAGGTATTTGATGGGAGTTGGTACGCCGGTCAATATTTTGGAAAATATTGCTCTGGGTGTAGATATGTTTGACTGTGTCATGCCCACGCGTAATGCCCGTAACGGTATGCTGTTTACAGCCGAAGGAACTATTAATATCAAAAATGCCAAATGGAAAAATGATTTTAGTCCTATTGACCCAATGGGCATAACTTTTGTAGATACGGATTACAGCAAAGCTTATTTGCG
>Ga0256832_1002196_pt1 | contig 13341 bp, 15 predicted proteins | sample 134614metaG_FD_190534 | JGI IMG/M metagenome (GOLD analysis project Ga0256832, IMG submission 190534) | Hydrothermal vent microbial communities from Lau Basin, Pacific Ocean - 134-614 | ecosystem: Environmental > Aquatic > Marine > Hydrothermal vents | place: Pacific Ocean: Lau Basin | collected... | reverse complement strand
TGACTGAAGATGGGTGCTGCGCGGGCTTCCGGGATGACTCCATCCTCCGTCATTCCGGCCAAGCGAGCAGAGCGAGCGCGAGCCGGAATCCAGAAACCACGCTGATTCTTGTTGTTGTGGCCTGTCCTCTTTCCTGGATCCCGGATAGCCCGCTGCGCGGGCTTCCGGGATGACTGGGGGTTGGGTGCTGCGCGGGCTTCCGGGATGACCGAAGGGTGCAACGGTTGCGGCTGCCTCAAGCGTGGCCGACTCGGCGATGCCGAGCATCGCGGGCCGGTCGGCGAATCGAGCGAGGGGTGTTTGAGCCCGCAGGGCGAGTTCCCGAGCGCGCCGGCCGACCCGCGACGCGCAGGGCACCCGGAGGGCGAGCCGTCGGAGGCCACGATCGAGGCAGTCGCAACCTTCCAGCTTCCAGCTTCCAACTTCGAGCTTCGAGCTTCCAGCTCCCGGCTTCCTCTCTCATCAGGAATACTGGCAGCCCTTGACATCTGCGGTATATTCGAATCAGGTGAAATTTCCCCCGAGACAGCGGAGGTGCACGTGGCGAATGCAGCCCTGGCAATCGATTCCTACCGCACCCTGGCCGAGGACGAGGTGCAGGAACGCATTCTCGCGGCCCGCGAGGCGCTCGGCGACCGGGCGGTGATCCTGGGCCATCACTACCAGCGTGACGAGGTCTTCCGGCACGCCGACTTCAGCGGCGATTCCCTCAAGCTCTCGCGGCAGGCGGCGGCCTCCGGCGCCGAGTACATCGTTTTCTGCGGGGTGCATTTCATGGCCGAGGTGGCGGACATCCTGTCACGCCCGGACCAGACGGCCATCCTGCCCGACATGGCGGCCGGCTGTTCCATGGCGGACATGGCCACGCTGCGCAAGGTCGAGCAGGCCTGGCGCGAACTCGGCGAAGTCATCGACCCCGACCAGGCCGTCACGCCGGTCACCTACATCAATTCCTCGGCCGATCTCAAGGCCTTCTGCGGCCGGCACGGCGGCATCGTCTGCACTTCCTCCAATGCGGCCAACGTGCTGGAGTGGGCCTGGTCACGGCGCGAGAAGGTGCTGTTCTTCCCCGACCAGCACCTGGGGCGCAACACGGCCCTGCTGAAGATGGGCATGACCGAGGACGACATCGTGGTCTGGGACTTCACGAAGCCGATGGGCGGGCTCGCGCCGGAGCAGATCCGCCGGGCGCGCCTCATCCTCTGGCAGGGCTTCTGCTCGGTCCACATGATGTTCCGCCCCGAGCACATCGGGGCCTTCCGCGAAAAACACCCCGAGGGCCGGGTCATCTCCCATCCCGAGTGCACCTACGAGGTCTGCAGCCGCTCGGACTACGTCGGCTCGACCGAGTACATCATCCGTACCATCGCCGAGGCCGAGCCGGGCACCCGCTGGCTGGTGGGCACCGAGCTCAACCTGGTCAACCGGCTGCATGCCCGCCACAAGGCCGAGGGCAAGCAGGTGCACTTCATGTCGCCGACGGTGTGCATGTGCTCGACCATGTTCCGCATCGACCCCCAGCACCTGTGCTGGACGCTGGAGAACCTGGTGGAGGGGCGTCCCGTCAACGTGATCCAGGTGCCCGAGGAGACCGCGGCTCAGGCGCGTCTGGCGCTGGAGCGCATGCTCGAGGTTTCGCCTTGAGATCACCTCGATGCCGGCACATGCTAGAATTCCGGCCAGAGACAGAACTGGCTGAGGAACCTCCATGGCTGGACACAGCAAATGGGCGAACATCAAGCACAAGAAGGCGGCGAACGACAAGAAGCGGGCCAAGATCTGGACCAAGCTGATCCGCGAGCTGACGGTCGCCGCCCGCGAGTGCAAGACCTCCGATCCCTCCGTCTGTCCCCGCCTGCGCCTGGCCTGGGACAAGGCGCTTTCCGCCAACATTCCCAAGGACACCATCGAGAAGGCCGCCAAACGCGGTGCCGGCGAGCTGGAAGGCGCCAGCGCCTATGAGGAGGCGCGCTACGAGGGCTACGGCCCCGGCGGGGTGGCGGTGATGGTCGACTGCCTGACCGACAACCGCAATCGCACGGTCTCCGAGGTGCGCCACGCCTTCACCAAGATGGGCGGCAACCTGGGCACCGACGGCTCCGTGGCCTACCTGTTCCGCAAGGTGGGCATCATCAGCTTCGCGCCCGGTACCGACGAGGACGCCGTCATGGAGGCCGCGCTCGAGGCCGGCGCCGAGGACGTGGTGACCAACGACGACGGCTCCATCGACGTGCTCACCACGCCGGAGGAATTCGATGCCGTCCGCCAGGCCATCGAGGCCGCCGGCCTGAGTCCGGAGAACGCCGAGGTCACCATGAAGGCGGACACGCTGGCGCCGGTCGATGCCGAGACGGCCGAGAAGGTCATGCGGCTGATCGACATGCTGGACGACCTCGACGACGTGCAGGAGGTCTACACCAATGCCGACATCCCCGACGAGGTGCTCGAGCGGATGGCCTCCTGAGGCCCGGCCGTGAAGCCTTCACCCGCCGTCGTTCGCATCCTGGGCATCGATCCGGGCTCGCGGATCACCGGCTACGGCATCATCGACATCCAGGGCAATCGTCATGCGCACGTCGCCAGCGGCGTGCTGAAGGTCACCGGCGACGACGTGGCCTCGCGCCTCGGCTGCGTGTTCGAGGGCATCCGGGCGCTGGCCGCCGAATGGTCGCCGGCCGAGGCCGCCATCGAGCGGGTGTTCGTGTCCCGCAACGCCGATTCCGCGCTCAAGCTGGGCCAGGCCCGCGGCGCCGCCATCTGCGGCCTGGCGGACCTGGGTTGCCCGGTGGCCGAATACGCCGCCCGCGAGATCAAGCAGGCCGTCGTGGGCCACGGCAACGCCGACAAGCGCCAGGTCCAGCACATGGTCCAGGTCATCCTGAATCTCGCGCGGCCGCCGGTGGCCGATGCCGCCGATGCCCTGGCCGTGGCCATCTGCCATGCCCATGTCCGCCAGACCCGGATGCGGCTGGTGCCCGCCGGCGTCGGGAGGCGCCCGTGATCGGCTTTCTGCGCGGCCGGCTGGCCGGGCGGCAGCCGCCGACTCTGTGGCTGGAGGTCGGCGGCGTCGGCTACGAGGTCGAGGCGCCCATGACCACCTTCTACGACCTGCCCGCCGACGGCAGCGAGGTGGTCTTGCACACCCACCTCGTGGTGCGGGAGGATGCGCATGTGCTCTACGGGTTCTCGCGCCGAAGCGACCGGGAGCTGTTCCGGACGCTCATCCGCATCACGGGCGTCGGGCCGCGCATGGCGCTGGCCATTCTTTCCGGCATGCCCGCGGAGGAGTTCGTGCGCACCGTGCAGGAAGGGGAGGCGAAGGCGCTGACCCGCATTCCCGGCATCGGGCGCAAGACCGCCGAGCGGCTGGTGGTGGAACTGCGCGACCGGCTCGAGGCCTGGGGCGCGCCGCCACCCGCCGGCACGGGCCAGGCCACGGTCGCCGTCCTGGATCCGGTGGAGGAGGCCGTCACCGCCCTGATCGCGCTCGGCTACAAGCCGGCCGAGGCGAGCCGCATGGTGCGCGGCGTGGCGACGGAAGGCCTCGGTGCCGAGGACATCATCCGGCAGGCGTTGCAGAAGGCAGTGAAGGGATGAACGGGGAAGGGGAACGGCGCATGGTGGATCCCGAGGCGGCCTCGCCCGAGGAGGTCCGCATCGATCGGGCCGTCCGCCCGCGCACCCTGGCCGACTATGTCGGCCAGCCCCGCGTGCGCGAACAGATGGAGATCTTCATCCACGCCGCCCGTGGCCGGGGCGAGGCCCTCGATCACGTGCTGATCTTCGGTCCGCCGGGTCTCGGCAAGACCACGCTGGCGCACATCATCGCCAACGAGATGGGCGCCGGCCTGCGCCAGACCTCGGGCCCCGTGCTGGAAAAGCCCGGCGACCTCGCCGCCCTGCTCACCAATCTCGAACCGCACGACGTGCTGTTCGTGGACGAGATCCATCGCCTGAGCCCCGTGGTCGAGGAGATCCTGTATCCGGCCATGGAGGACTACCAGCTCGACATCGTCATCGGCGAGGGACCGGCGGCCCGTTCCATCAAGCTCGATCTGCCGCCCTTCACCCTGGTCGGCGCCACCACCCGGGCCGGCCTGCTGACCTCTCCGCTGCGCGACCGGTTCGGTATCGTCCAGCGGCTGGAGTTCTATTCGGTCGAGGAGCTGTCCCGCATCGTCATGCGCTCGGCCCGGATCCTGGGCGTGCCCCTGGACGAAGGCGGCGCCCTGGAGCTGGCCCGGCGCTCGCGCGGCACGCCGCGCATCGCCAACCGGCTGCTGCGGAGGGTGCGCGACTATGCCGAAGTGCGAGCCGAAGGGCGCATCGATGCCGAAATTGCGAAACAGGCCATGGACCTGCTCAATGTCGACGGCCATGGTTTCGACCACATGGATCGCCGCCTGCTCGGCGCGCTGCTGGAGAAGTTCGGCGGCGGTCCGGTCGGCATCGACAGCCTGGCGGCCGCCATCGGCGAGGAGAAGGGCACCATCGAGGATGTGATCGAGCCTTACCTGATCCAGCAGGGTTTCATGATGCGCACGGCCCGGGGGCGCGTGGCCACCCGCCATGCCTGGCAGCACTTCGGGCTCGAGCCGCCGGCGGACGAACTGCCTCTCTTCGACGGCGCGGACGGCAGCTGAGGCCATGCCGGAGACGGAAGCGCGGGAATTCTCCTGGCCGGTGCGTGTCTACTACGAGGACACGGACGCCGGCGGCGTGGTGTACTATGCGAACTACCTGCGCTTCATGGAGCGCGCCCGCACCGAATGGCTGCGCGCGCTTGGCCTGGATCAAAGCGCGCTGGCCCGGGATCCCGGCATACTCTTCGCCGTGCATCGCGTCGAACTCGACTACCTGCGCCCGGCGCGGCTGGACGATCGGCTGAGGGTGACCGTGCGCGTGGCCTCGCTGCGGCGCACCAGCCTGTGCTTCGACCAGAGGGTCCATCCCGAAGGGCGGCCGGACTCCCCGTGCTGCAGGGGAGAGGTGCGCATCGTGTGCGTGGATGCCGAACGCTTTCGGCCGGTGACGATCCCCGAGTTCATCAAGAGGAGACTGCATGGAGACTGACCTTTCCCTGGTGCACCTGGTGCTCGGCGCCAGTCCGATCGTGCAGGGGGTCATGGCCCTGCTGCTGCTGTTGTCGGTCGTGTCCTGGGCGATGATCATCCACAAGCGCCGGGTGCTGGGCCGGGCCAGCCGCGAGATGGCGCGGTTCGAGAAGCAGTTCTGGTCCGGCGGCGACCTGGCGACGCTCTACAACGACATCAAGGCCTCCGACCGCGAGGCGCTCGGCATGGCCGACATCTTCGAGTCCGGCTTCCGGGAATTCTCGCGGCTGCGTCGTCAGCCCGGCGCCGACCGGGCCGCCATCCTCGAAGGCGCCCAGCGCGCCATGCGGGTGGCCCTCTCCCGCGAGGAGGACCGGCTGGAACAGAACCTGTCCTTTCTCGCCACGGTGGGCTCGACCAGCCCCTACATCGGCCTGTTCGGCACCGTCTGGGGCATCATGAATTCCTTCCGGGCGCTGGGCAACGTCCATCAGGCCACGCTCGCCATGGTGGCGCCCGGCATCGCCGAGGCGCTGGTGGCCACGGCCATGGGCCTGTTCGCCGCCATTCCGGCGGTGGTGGCCTACAACCGCTTCTCCGACGACGTGAACCGGCTCATGAACCGCTACGAGATCTTCATGGAAGAATTCTCCAGCATCCTGCACCGGCAGGTGCATCACTGAGGACGGACGATGGCACGGAACCGCTGCAGGCGCCGCGTCATGGCCGAGATGAACGTGGTGCCCTACATCGACGTGATGCTGGTGCTGCTGGTGATCTTCATGATCACGGCGCCGCTGCTCACCCAGGGCGTGAAGGTGGAGTTGCCGAAGGCCTCGGCCCGGCCCCTGCCGCCGGATACCAGCGAACCCCTGCAGGTGACCGTCGATGCCCAGGGGCGCCTCTACATGAACATCGGGGAAAAGCCCAACGAACCGGTCGACGAGGCCACGCTGGTCAACCGTGCGGCGGCCATACTGCGGCGTCGGCCGAAGACGCCGGTGCTGGTGCGCGGTGACCGTGCCGTGCCCTACGGGGCCGTGGTGCGGGCCATGGTGCTGCTCCAGAAGGCCGGGGCGCCGAACGTGGGGTTGATCACCGAACCGCCGGAAGAGGGCTGATGTTCCGCCTGCTCAGGGAAGATCCGCTCGCCTTCCTGGTCTCGCTGCTGATCCACGCGGGCCTGCTCGCGCTGCTCTCGGTCGGCATCGACTGGAACGTTCGGCCCTCGCTGGGCACGGAGCCGAAGGAGACGAAGGAGATCGTGCAGGCCGTGGCGGTGGACGAGGCCGCGGTCGAGAAGGAGATGGCGCGCCTGAAGGCGCTCGAGGAGCGCAAGCGGCGCGAGGAACAGCAGCGGCTGGCGGAACTGGAGCGCAAGGCCAAAGAGGCCGAGCGGAAGCGGCTGGAGGAGAAACGGCGCCTGGAACGCCTGCGCCGGGAACGCGAGGCCGAGGCTCGCCGCAAGGCCGAACTGGAACGCAAGCAGCGCGAGGAGGCCGAGCGGCTGGCGAAGCTGAAGGCGGAACAGGAAGCGCTGGCACGCAAAAGGCGGGAAGAGGCGCAGCGGCTCGCCGAACTCGAGCGCAAGCGCAAGGCCGCCGAGGAAGCGCGCCGCAAGGCGGAAGAGGCGCGGCGGCGTGCGGAAGAGGAGGCGCGTCGCAAGGCCGAGGCCGCCCGTCGGCGCGCCGAAGAGGAAAGACGCAAGGCCGAGGAGGCCAAGCGCAGGGCGGAGGAGGCCCGCCGCCGGGCAGAGGAAGAAAGGCGCAAGGCGGAGGAGGCGGCGCTCAGGCGACGGCTCGAGGAAGAGCGGCGGGCGCTGGAGGCGGCCGAGAAGGCGCGCCGCGAACAGGTCCTGATCGCGAAATACACGGCGCTCATTCGCGACAAGGTGGAGCGCAACTGGCGGCAGCCGCCCACCAGTCGGGACGGCCTGTCCTGCGTGGTCCGGGTCCGGCTGATCCCCGGCGGCGAGGTGGCCGACGTGAAGATCGTCGAGAGCAGCGGCGATCGCGCCTTCGACCGTTCCGTGATCGAGGCCGTGGGGCTGGCCTCGCCGCTGCCGGTGCCGCCCAACGGGGAACTGTTCGACCGGTTCCGCAATCTGACCTTCCGGTTCGCCCCGAAGCCGCGCCGATGAATGCATGGAGCCGCGCAACATGAAGACATTGCGTAATCTGCTGTGGGCCTGGGTACTGTGCCTGCTGCTGCCGGTGCGGGCCGGTGCCGGCCTGACCATCGAGATCACCTCGGGCGTGGAGGGCGCCACGCCGATCGCCATCGTGCCGTTCGGCTGGCAGGGCAAGGCGCCGCCGCCGGTCGACGTGGCCGCCGTGGTCTCCGCCGATCTGGCCCGCAGCGGGCGCTTCGCGCCCCTGCCCGAGCAGGACCTGATCTCCCGCCCGACCCGCGGCAGCGAGGTCAACTTCCGCGACTGGCGCCTGATGGGCGTCGGCAGCCTGCTCGTCGGCCGCCTGGTGCCGCTCGGCGACGGGCGCATCCGGCTGGAATTCCAGCTCTTCGACACCATCCGCGGCACCCAGCTGGCCGGCTACAGCCTCACGGTGCGTCCGGGCAACCTGCGGCAGGCGGCCCACTACGTCAGCGACGTGGTCTACGAGACGCTGACCGGCGAGCGCGGCGCCTTCCAGACCCGCATCGCCTATGTCACGGTCACGGGCACCGGCAAGGCGCGGCGCTACCGTCTGCAGGTGGCCGATGCCGACGGCTATGGCCAGAAGACCATCGTCAGTTCCCCGGAGCCCCTGATGTCCCCGGCCTGGTCGCCGGACGGCCGGCGACTGGCCTATGTGTCCTTCGAGGGGAAGCACTCGGCGATCTACGTGCAGGAGGTGGCGACCGGCAAGCGGGTGGAAGTCTCCCGCGACCGCGGCATCAATGGCGCCCCGGCCTGGTCGCCGGACGGCACCCGGCTGGCGCTGACCCTGTCCCGGGACGGCAATCCCGAGATCTATATCCTGGATCTGCGCAATGGGCAGCGCCGCCGGCTCACGCACCATCCGGCCATCGATACCGAGCCGGTCTGGGAGCCCGACGGCAACGGCATCCTCTTCACCTCGGACCGGGGCGGCGGGCCTCAGATCTATCGAATCCCGCTTTCCGGGGACCGTGCCCGGCGCCTGACCTTCGAGGGCGGCTACAATGCCAGTCCGGATGTCTCGCCCGACGGCAAACGCATCGCCTTCGTGCATCGTGACGCGCAGGGCCGCTACCGGATCGCCCTGCTCGACCGGGAGAGCGGTCAGATGCAGCTTCTGAGCGACGGCAGGCTGGACGAGTCGCCGAGTTTTGCGCCCAACGGCAGCATGGTGCTCTATGCCACGGAGTACAATGGTCGTGGCGTGCTGGCCGCTGTGTCCGTCGATGGCCGGGTGAGCCAGCGATTGCGGTTCCAGGCCGGCGAGGTGCGGGAGCCGGCCTGGTCGCCGTTCGAACGGCGCTGATCGTGTCGGCAGGGCAGATGATGGATTCGCAACCGGAAAACAGGAGTGGAAGCAGATGATCGGCAGATGGATGGGACTGGCATGGATGGCGCTGGCGGCGGTGCTGCTCGCCGGTTGTTCCGGCATGGGTGTTACGCCCGGCACCTCCGGCGGTGGCGAGGCGGAGGTGATCGAACACGTGCCAAGTGAACCGGGTCTGGCGCCCGGCGGCGAGGCAGCGGAGGCCGGTGCCGTGACCTCGGGGGCGAGCGGCGCACCGCTGTTTCAGGGGATGTCGATCGACAATCCCGAGAGCCCCATCTCGCACCGGACGATCTATTTCGATTTCGACAGCGCCGAAGTGAAGGATGCCGATCGGGAGATCCTGGCCGCACACGCCAGCTATCTGTCGGCCAATCCCCAGGTCAAGGTGATCCTCGAGGGACATACCGACGAGCGCGGCTCGCGGGAATACAACATTGCCCTGGGTGAACGGCGCGCCAGGGCCGTGGCCCGCCTGCTCGAGTTCATGGGCGCCTCGCCCGAACAGATCGAGACCGTGAGCTATGGTGAGGAGAAGCCGGCCGATCCCGGGCACAACGAGGCCGCCTGGGCGAAGAACCGCCGGGTCGAGATCGTCTACGTGATGCCGGAGACACGATGAACGGAACGAAAATCGGGAGCTGGCTGCTGCTGGCGCTGGTGATGTCCGCCTCGGGCGTACAGGCCCGGGATGCCAGGGATCTGGAGGCGCGCGTCTCGAGGCTCGAGCAGCGGCTCGATTCGCAGGCGCTCATCGACATGATGACTACCCTGCAGGCGCTGCAGCGCGAGATACAGCAGCTGCGCGGCGACGTGGAGCTGCAGGGTCATGCCATCGAGCAGCTGCGCAAGCGCCAGCACGAGCTGTACCTGGACATCGATCGCCGCCTGCAGACGCTGGAGGCGGCCCGCACCCTGACGCCGGCGCCCTCCGGCAGCGGCTCGACGCCGCCGGAGGCAGGCCCCGGTCAGACACCGACAACACCGGCCACGACGGAGACGGATACGGCTGCGGTGCGGCAGGACTACGAGCGGGCGCTGGCGATCCTGCACGAGGGCCGCTATGCGGAGGCCGCCAGGGCCTTCTCGGATTTCCTGGCGAAGTATCCGAAGAACCCCTATTCCGACAACGCCCAGTACTGGCTGGGGGAAACCTGGTATGTCAGCCGTGACTACGACCGGGCGCTGGCCGAGTTCGAGAAGGTGGTCAAGGAGTATCCCGACAGTCCCAAGGTGCCCGATGCCCTGCTCAAGATCGGTTTCGTGGAATACGAGAAGAAGCAGTGGGATCAGGCCCGCAGGACGCTCGAGGACGTGATCAGGCGGTTTCCCGGGACCACGGCGGCGCGCCTGGCCGAGAAACGACTGGCGCGCATGAAGCGCGAGGGACATTGAACGCACGACCGATACCATCGGACGCCAGCCTGCGTGTCACCGAAATCTTCCGCTCCCTGCAGGGCGAGGCGGACAGCGTGGGCTGGCCGACGGTGTTCGTGCGGCTCACCGGCTGCCCGTTGCGCTGTCGCTACTGCGACACCACCTACGCCTTCGAGGGTGGTCGCCGGATGTCGATCCCGGAGATCCTCGACGAGGTGCGCCGTCATCCGGTGCGGCACGTGACCGTCACCGGCGGCGAGCCGCTGGCGCAGAAGGCCTGTCTGCCCCTGCTCTCGGCCCTGTGCGATGCCGGTTACCGGGTGTCGCTGGAGACCGGCGGCGCCCTGCCGCTGGCCGGCGTCGATCCCCGTGTGGTCAAGGTGGTGGACCTCAAGACGCCGGGTTCGGGGGAGGTCGAACGCAACCGCTACTGCAACCTCGAGCACATGGGGCCGGATGACCAGATCAAGTTCGTGATCTGCGACCGGGCCGACTACGAATGGGCGCGCGAGCGCATGGAGGAATACGAGATTCCCGAGATCTGCCAGGTGCTGATGTCGCCGGCCTGGGGCGAGCTGGAGCCACGGGAGCTGGCCGAGTGGATGCTGGCCGACGGCCTCGACGCCCGGCTGCAGATCCAGCTGCACAAGCTGCTTTGGGGGGACGTGCCGGGCAGATGAACACATCGCGACCAAAAAAGGCCGTGGTGCTGCTCTCCGGCGGGCTGGATTCGGCCACGGCGCTGGCCGTGGCCCGCGACGAGGGCTTCGACTGCCATGCGCTCAGCATCGACTACGGCCAGCGGCACGCCGCCGAGCTGGCCGCCGCCCGCCGGGTGGCCGCCCACCTCGGGGTGTCGGAACACCTGGTCGTGCCCATCGATCTCACCGCCATTGGCGGTTCCGCGCTGACCGACACGGCCATCGACGTGCCCGAGGCCCCCACCGAAGGCATCCCCGTCACCTATGTCCCTGCCCGCAACACCCTGTTCCTGTCGCTGGCGCTCGGCTGGGCGGAGGTGCTCGGCGCCCACGACATCTTCGTGGGCGTCAATGCCGTGGATTATTCGGGGTATCCGGACTGCCGTCCGGAATATATCGAGGCCTTCGAGCGTCTGGCTAACCTGGCCACCCGGGAAGGCGTGGAAGGCGAAGGATTCCGGATCCGGGCGCCCCTGATCGATCTGCGCAAGGAAGAGATCATCCGCCTTGGCACCCGGCTGGGCGTGGACTATGGTTTGACCGTGTCCTGCTATCAGGCCGATGCGGAAGGGCGGGCCTGTGGCCGCTGCGACAGCTGCCGGCTGCGGGCCGAAGGGTTTCGCCGTGCCGGCGTGCCCGATCCCACCCGTTACCGGTAGGGTCGAAACCATGGAGGTGCGCCGGTCGCAGGGACGACCGGGGCGGTACCCATACAATCGAGCGAGCGGCATGGCCGCTGCCACTGGCATCAGACCGAGGAGAAAGCGATGGAATCCCTACCCATCACCGTGCAGGTTCTGCTCTGGGGCTTTGCGATCGCCGCCGTCATGGGCGCCGTCGCGAACAAGACCAACTTCTGCACCATGGGTGCGGTATCCGACCTGGTCAACATGGGCGACACGGGGCGGTTCCGGGCCTGGGTGTTCGCCATGGCGGTCGCCATCGCCGGTGTCCTCGCCCTGCAGTGGACGGGCGTCGTGAGTCCGAACCTGGCCGTCAGCGGCAGCGACTCCTTCCCGCCCTACCGCACCGCCATGTTCGCCTGGCCGCGCTACATTCTGGGCGGCTTCCTGTTCGGTATCGGCATGACGCTCGGCAGCGGCTGCGGCAACAAGACCTTCCTGCGCATCGGCGCCGGCAATCTCAAGTCGGTGGTGGTGCTCGTCATGATGGCGCTGTTCGCCTATCTCATGATGTACACCAATTTCATGAGCACCGTCTTCCTGTCCTGGATGCAGCCGCTCTTCATCGATCTCTCCGTCCACGGCATCCCCAGCCAGGGGCTGGGTCATCTGGCCGCGGCCGTAATTCCGGTCGAGGATCCGGTCAGGCTGCGCTACGCCATCGCCGGTGTGCTGACGCTGCTGCTGCTCGTCTGGGTGTTCCGTTCGTCCGATTTCCGCAGCCGGTTCGACAACATCCTCGGCGGCGCCGTCGTGGGCCTGGCCATCGTGGGGGCCTGGTACGTGACCGCCGGCCCCATGGGACAGGCCTGGATGGAAGAGGCCGAGTTCATGGACCAGCCGCCGCTGCACGTGGCCGCCCAGTCCTACACCTTCGTCTCGCCCACGGGTGACCTGGTGCACTGGATCGAGAGTTCCTTCGCCACCTGGCTGATCAGCTTCGGCATGATGGCCGGTGCCGGCGTCATGGTCGGCTCCTTCCTCTATGCCGTGATCTCGCGCAATTTCCGCATCGAGTGGTTCGTGAATTTCCGCGACTTCCTCCGGCATGCCATCGGCGGCATCCTGATGGGCATCGGCGGCGTGCTGGGCATGGGCTGCACCTTCGGCCAGGGCATCACCGGCATATCCACGCTCGCCCTCGGCTCCTTCCTGGCCTTCGGCGGCATCGTGCTGGGCAGCGCGCTCACCATGAAGGTGGAGTATTACAGGATGCTCTACGAAGACGCCGGCTTCCTCGACGCCCTGCTCACTGCTCTCGTGGACCTCAGGCTGTTGCCTTCCGGCATGCGCCGTCTCGAGGCGCTCTGAGCCGGGCGGGTTTTTTCATTTCGGTCGGGCAGTTTTTCTGTTCCGTCATTCCGGGCGAGCGAAGCGAGACCCGGAATCCAGAAACCACGCCGATCCATGCCGCCGGGCCGACGCTTTTCCTGGATCCCGGATAGACCGCTTCGCGGTCTTCCGGGATGACCAAGAGGAAGTCATTCCGGGCGAGCGAAGCGAGACCCGGAATCCAGAAACCACGCCGGTCTATACCACCGTGGCTTGAAGTCTCCCCTGGATTCCGGACAAGCGCTGCGCGCTTTCCGGAATGACCAAAGGACTGGATCCTGGATCGATGCTGCGCACCGTCCGGATGACCGATAGCAAATGATCCCGGACTGGCTGCCAGTCTTGGCGCATTTGGGCAGGGACGGTATGATAGGCGCCCCTTCGGGCCGTTAGCTCAGTTGGTAGAGCATCCGGCTTTTAACCGGCTGGTCGTAGGTTCGAGTCCTACACGGCCCACCAGCTTTTCCTTTCTGATTCAATGTCTTGCATGCCTCCCATCCAGACTGTGTCGAAAATGCCGAATGGCTCTGCGTCGGAATTATGCTGGATGGCGAGCGCGGGCGCATGCCGTCGGCAATGTTGTTGGTAGGCGATAGCGCACTTCATCCCCGCGTGCACGGGGAACACGCCGAACGGCGATTGCATCTACCTCGACAGAGCGGTTCATCCCCGCGTGCACGGGGAACACAGTGGCCAGGGCCTCGATGAC
>Ga0256832_1002195_pt1 | contig 13345 bp, 10 predicted proteins | sample 134614metaG_FD_190534 | JGI IMG/M metagenome (GOLD analysis project Ga0256832, IMG submission 190534) | Hydrothermal vent microbial communities from Lau Basin, Pacific Ocean - 134-614 | ecosystem: Environmental > Aquatic > Marine > Hydrothermal vents | place: Pacific Ocean: Lau Basin | collected... | reverse complement strand
ACCTTCGGTGTTGATCAAGGTACTGCAGAGATAGAAGGTGGTTTCATTCCGGAACCAGGCCCGCAGGAGTTCGCAGAAAGTGAGTCCCCTGGCCCGGTTGGGCCGCTCCACGCGGACCTTTCCCTCTCCGTCGATGATTCGGGTGCCGGTACGAATGATGCCAACGTCGGTCCGGTCCTCGGCGGCATCCATGCAGGTCTCGACGAGATCTTCATCGATCTGGTCATCATCAAGGAACAGCAGAAAGTAGTCTCCCCTAGCCTGCTGCAGACAGAAATTGAAGTTGTTGTTGGCTCCTATGTTCCGTTCCTGGCGAAAATAACGGATGCGTTCGTCGTCGTAGGAACGGACCACCGCTTCGGTATCGTCGGTGGAGCAGTTGTCCGAAACGATCACCTCGATGTTGGGGTAGGTCTGCCGCAATGCCCCCTCGATGGCATCTCGCAGAAACCGGTTTGCGCGATTGTAGGTGGGGATGGCGATGGTCACCAACGGGCGCACGGGCTCAACGTTCATTCTTCGTTCCAACTGGGCGCTGAAAAGCAGGTATCCCCACCGGGGAGGGAATCGAGATTGTTGTTGTTCAAGGGTTGAATTCAATCTTCGACCGGACGACAGTATACTTTAACGTTTGCAATTTACAAAAAGCAGAATTTCCTTCGCCCTCGCGGCGGGGACGTCCTTCTGGATTCACCATCGACCTTGTCGACCAACAACCATCGGACAACACAATGTGTGGCATAGCGGGAGAAATGTGCTGGAAAGGGGGGAAGCCCAGCGGGGCCGACTGGGGACGGATCGCCGGGCTGATGGAGCGGCGTGGACCGGATGATGAGGGGATCTGGTCCTCTCCCGAAGAATCATGTACCTTCGCTTTCCGCCGTCTGGCCATTCTCGATCTCAGTCCCAGCGGCCATCAGCCGATGCTGTCGGAGGATGGTCGTTACGCGCTGGTGTTCAACGGCGAGATCTACAACTTTCGAGAGCTGCGAAGCCGGCTGGAGGCCGGCGGACACACCTTCCGCTCCAGTGGAGACAGCGAGGTGGTGCTCCGCGCCCTGATGGAGTGGGGTGCCGATGCCCTGGAGCGGTTCAATGGCATGTTCGCCCTCGCCTTCCACGATCGTGAGGAGCACCGCCTGCTGATCGCGCGGGATCACGCCGGAATCAAACCCCTCTACTATCTGGAGACACCGGAGGGGGTCGCCTTCGCATCGCAGTACGATCAGATCCTGGCTCATCCATGGCGCAATGACCTCCCGGTATCCCGCGAGGCGCTGGCACTCTACCTGCGGCTGTCCTACGTTCCGGCACCCTTCGCCATCCTCCAAGGGAGCCACATGCTGGAGCCGGGATGCTGGCGGGAGTACCGCGGGGACGGTTCGGTTCGTCAGGGAACGCACTACCGGTTTCCCGTCCATCCGTCTCCCTCCTTGCGCGGGGAAGAGGCGTATGAGGCGGTGGACGCCGCCGTCACCGCGGCGGTCGAGCGACAACTGGTCAGTGATGTTCCGGTGGCGGCGTTCCTCTCCGGCGGAATCGACTCCCCGCTGGTCACCGCCAAGATGCGATCCATTACCGGAAACCCCATCGAGGCGTTTACCATCGGCACGGGGGACGATGCCAGCGACGAATCGGCGGACGCAGCGCAATACGCCCGGGAGCTGGGGGTGAAACAGGTGATCGAACACGCCTCTCCCGAACAGGCGCTGGAGATGCTGGACGACGTGATGACGGCGTGCAGCGAGCCCTTCGGGGACTATTCCATCTTCCCCACCATGCTGGTCTCCCGGCTCGCCGCCCGCGACTACAAGGTGATCCTCTCGGGGGATGGGGGTGACGAGCTGTTCTGGGGATACACCAAGCGCGCCACCCAGCTGATCGGGGAGGCGCCCGGTTTCCGCTTTCCCCACTGGCTGCGAACCCTGCATTGGGGAGCGAAACGCCTCGGGCTCGGAAACGCCTCTCATGTGCACAAGCGCTATTCCACCGTGGGTCACTGGCAGCGGGAGAAACACACCCACCTGAAGGAGGCCAGCCTGCAGGCCATCTTCCCGCACCTGCCCGTCTGGCCGGCCGATTTTTCGCTGTTCGACTACGACGGCTGGCAACGGGACGAGGTGGCCGGATGGCTGCGCTGGAACGAACTCCATTCCCACCTGCCCATGGTGCTGCTCAAGGTGGACCGTGCCAGCATGTTCCACTCCCTGGAGGTGCGTGTTCCCCTGCTGGACCGGGAGGTGATCTCGGTGGCAGCCCGGGTGGACTGGCGCAGCTGTCTGGATCTGGAGCAGGGGGTGGGCAAGATTCCCCTGCGCCGCTCCCTGCGCCGTCACACTTCCTATCAGACCAGCGGCAAGCGCGGCTTCAGCGTTCCCATGGATCAATGGCTGAGGGGTGCCCTGCGGCCGATCTTCGAGGAGTGCCTGCTGGGACGAAACGAGCTGTTGGGGCTGGAGCTGGACCGTAGCGCCTTGCGGCGGTTCTTCGACAGTCACCTGAAGGGGGAACGCAATCTGGCGTGGGGACTGTGGCCCCTGCTGAGCCTTGCACTATGGGAGCGCCGTCACTTCCGCTGATCGGCGCCGCGCAGCTTGATCAGGCGCGCCGGGTTGCCCACCGCGATGCCGTTCTCCGGCACGTCCCGGGTCACCACCGAACCGGCCCCGATCACCGCCCCCCTGCCGATGGTCACACCGCTGAGGACGATCACCCCGGTGCCCAGCCAGGCCTCGTCCTCGATGACGATGGGTCCGCGGGACTGCAGCGGCTGTTGATGGATCGGCTGGTCAACCTCCACCCCGTGATCATAGGAGTAGAGAGCACAGTTGGCGGCGATCATCACCTGGCTGCCGATACGGATGGGCTGCAGATAGCCGTTCAACTGGCAACGGGGATGGATGCTCGAATGGTCCCCGATCTCCACGTATCCACCGGCACCGGTCTCGATGATTACATCCCGATAGATCCGTGCATTGTCGCCGAGTGATACCGTACCACCCCCCCGGTTCTGGTAGATCAGGCATCGATCGTCGATGAACACCCGGGATCCCCGCCTCAGCCCGGAGTGGTGGATCACGGCACTCGGAGAGACGTAGCCGAGGGGCGAAAATCGGGCCAGATACTCGCGGGCATAATGGGGCGGTGCCGGCAGCACCGCCAGCCGGGTGGCCAGGCGACCCAGCGGCGTGGTCGAGGAAAAACGCATCCAGAAGCGGCTCCAGCGCCTGGAAAGGGTTCCCGGTCGAGAGATCTCGCCGGTTCTCGTCTCCTCAGATACCATCCTCGTTCTCCTTGCCTGACATCGAAGATTCCCCCTGCGGCCGCCTGCGCAGTCTCATCTTGCCGGCGAACCAGTAGTATTTCATCCGATCCTGCCACGGAAGCAGGGCCAGCGCCCGGGACCGATCGTCTTCTGGAACGTTGCCGGATCCCTCCGCTGCCCGGTAGCGCTCCATCTGTTTGAGCGTGGTCAGGATGCGCCATTGCAATCGCCTTCTGAACGCCGCCCGATCGGGCTCCACGGCCGCCAGATGATTCTCGAACAGCTGCAGCTGGCTGGACCAGGTCCGCATCGCGTTGCGGGTCAGGGAGGCATGTCCCTGCCGATAGAGGGAGACCACATGGGGCACATAAACCACCGGGCCCAGCCGACCCAGACGGGCATAGAAATCCTTGTCCTCCGCGGCAAAGCGGTATCGCCCGTCGAACCAGCCGATCCGCTCCCCGTCGGCCCGGCGGAACAGGGTGGTGTGGGGCAGCGCGGCCACCCTGGGCCACAGTACCGCCTCGTCACCGTGCTCGAAAAGGATGTTCTCTTCGGTTCCGTAGTGGTTCTCCGGCAGCCAGCGCTTTCCGGTGGGTTCCCCCTTTTCGTCGATATAGGCCAGATCCCCCACCGCGAACACGGCGCTGGGGTGTTTCCGCAGTGCGCCCAGCAAGCGCTCGATCCGGTCCGGTGGCATCAGATCGTCGTCGTCCAGGAAGGTGATGAACTCCCCGGTGGCCAACCGGCAGGCGTTACTCCGCGCTGCGGCGATCCCCTGGTTCTCCTGCCGGTGATAGCGAATACGATCCCCGTAACCGGCCATCAGCTCTGCCGTGCCATCCTCGGAACCATCGTCCAGCACGATGATCTCCACAGGCCGATAGCGCTGGGACAGTGCCGACTCCAGGGTAAGGGGCAACCACTCTGCGCGGTTGTAGCAGCAGATGATCAGCGAGACGAGGGGGCGATTCACGTTTTATGGATCATTGTCGTTTGATCTTTCAATGCTGCCAGAAGGACCGATGGCATTCAATCGGTCTTCGGGGATCACTTGCCGATGCAGAAGCCGGAGAAAATCCGGTCCAGCAGATCCTCGTTGCAAAACTCCCCCGTGATCTCACCCAGCGCATGCTGCACCTGGCGCAGCTCTTCGGCAAGCAGCTCTCCGGCCCGCTGGCGCAGCTGGGCGCGCCCCTCCTCCAGATGCGCCAGCGCTCGATTGAGTGCCTCGAGATGGCGCCGCCGGGCCATGAACGTCCCCTCTCCCGTATTCTGCAGACCGATGCAGTGGATCAAGTGCTGCCGCAGCAGCTCGATCCCTTCGCCGGTCAGCGCGGAGAGCCAAATCTCCTTGCCCAGCCGCCCTTCCGTCACGGCGGGCGTGGCACCGCTCCGATCGATCTTGTTGCGCACCACGGTGATCGGAATGCCCGCGGGGATCCGCTCCATGAACCTGGGAGGACCTTCATCCGTATCGGCATCGTCATCGATCACCAGCAACAGATGGTCTGCGTTTTCGATGGCCTCCCACGCACGCCGGATCCCTTCCTGCTCCACCGGATCACTGCTCTCCCGTAGTCCGGCGGTGTCGATGATGTGGAGCGGCACACCGGCGACGGCGATCTGCTCCCGTACCACGTCCCGGGTGGTGCCGGGGATGTCGGTCACTATGGCGCTCTCCCGTCGGGCGAGTGCGTTCAACAGGCTGGATTTTCCGGCATTGGGCCTGCCGGCGATGACCAGACGGATCCCCTCTCGCAACAGACAGCCCTGCCGGCTGCTGGTCAGCAGTGACTGCAGCTGTTCGACGATGCGGTCGATCCATTCGGCCAGCCGCTCGTCGGCCAGAAAGTCGATCTCCTCCTCGGAGAAGTCGATGGAGGCCTCGACATGGGTGCGCAGCCCGATCACCTGTTCCACCAGCTCCCGGACCCGGCGGGAAAACTCCCCCTGCAGGGAACTGAGCGCAGAACGGGCAGCCTGCTCGGTGGCGCTGGAGATGAGATCGGCGATGGCCTCCGCCTGAGCCAGATCCAGCTTGCCATTGAGGAAGGCCCGCTCGGAGAATTCCCCGGGCCTGGCCAGGCGGGCACCCAGGGCAACCACCCGCTGCAGCAGCAGGTCCATGACCACCGGTCCACCGTGACCCTGCAGCTCGAGCACGTCCTCGCCGGTGAAGGAGTGGGGGGAGGGAAAAAACAGGGCGATGCCGGTATCGAGCACCCCCCCGTCTTCATCCCTAAAGGGAAGATAGTCCGCCTGACGGGGTTCCGGGATCCTGCCGAGGATGGCCCGGGCGATTTCCGGTGCCGCCGGGCCGGAGACCCGGATGATCCCGACCCCTCCCATCCCCCGGGGAGTAGCCTGGGCGGCAATGGTATCCGATGCCGCCAGGTCTCTCTTCGTCAGCTGCCCTTCTCCATCTTGTGGGTGATGTACCATTGCTGGGCGATGGAAAGCACGTTGTTGACCACCCAGTACAGCACCAGCCCCGACGGGAAGAAGAGGAAGAATACGGTGAACACGAAGGGCATGTACAGCATGATCTTCGCCTGGACCGGGTCAGGTGGCTGAGGATTCAGCTTGTACTGGGCAAACATGGTGGCACCCATGATGATGGGCAGCACGAAATAGGGATCCTTTATGGAGAGATCCTTTATCCAGCCGATCCAGGGGGCCTGGCGTAACTCCACACTCTCCAGCAGCACCCAGTAAAGCGCAATGAATACCGGTATCTGGACCAGGATGGGAAGGCAGCCCCCCAGCGGGTTGATCTTCTCTCGCTTGTAGAGGTCCATCATCGCCCGCTGATATCCCTCCTTGTCATCGGCGTAGCGCTCCTTGATACTCTTCAGACGGGGCGCCAGCTTGCGCATGTTGGCCATGGAGCGATAACTGGCCGCCGACAGCGGGAAAAAGAGCAGCTTGATGATGATGGTCAGAATGATGATCGACCACCCCCAGTTGCCCACCACGGCGTGGATCTTGTGCAGCAGCCAGAAGATGGGATTGGCGATGATGGTCAGATAGCCGTAGTCGACGGTCAGCTCCAGATGGGGAGCCAGTGATTCCAGATCATTTTTCAGTTTGGGACCCGCATAGACCACGTATCCGGATTGTCCGCTCTCCCCGGGAGCCACCACCAACGGCTCCTTGGTGACCATCCCCAGCACGTAGCGGGAGTCGGCCACCCGCTTGCTGTAGAAATGATTGATCTCCTCCTGATTCGGAATCACCGCCACCAGGAAATAGTGCTGGATCATTGCCTCCCAGCCGCCCTTCATATCCCGATCGACAGGGGTCTCCGCCATCTCCTCGAAATCGACCTTTTCATAGCGCACCTCCTCACCCGTTTTGGCATCGATACCGGAGATGACCCCGCCGGTATAGGTGTGCATGGCGAAGATGCTCTTGTTCTCCACCGGAGGAATGCGCTGCAATTGGCGGTAGAGATGGCCCCGCCATTCACGATCGGTGTGGTTCTCTATCTCGTAACGGACATCGAAAGCATAGCTGCCCCTGCGAAACAGGTAGACCTTCTCCACCTTGAGTCCCTCGTCTCCCGCCCAGCGGAGACGCACTTCCAGCTGATCCTCTCCATCCTCCAACCGGTACTCGGCCTGCTCCGCGACAAAACGCGCATGATGGTCCACCGCCCGGCTCTGCTTGTCTGCCGGCAGCAACCCTCCTTGCTGGACAAACAGGCGTCCGCCATCGTCTGCCATCAGGCGAAGCGGAACATCGGGCTGCTCGATGGATACCGGATAGGCGGGCAGGTCCAGTCGACGCAGATCACCACCGATGGTGTCTATCTCCAGATCCAAAACATCGGTCAGAACCCGGATCCGATCACCCGACGTCAGGCTTGCAGCGGCCGGTTTGGGCTCGGCAGTAGGAACCGATGGTACCTCCTGGGAGGTGGATGGAGATTTTTTCTCCTCGGCCTGCTGACCTGCCGCCACCTGGGGCTGCGGATTATGGTCCTGTTCCCAGGCCTGCCAAATCAGCATCAGCACAAAGGCCAATGCCAGCCACAGGATCATCTTTTGAGTTTCCATCGGTTATTTCTTGTTCTCCGGAACGGGATCGAACCCGCCTTCATGCCACGGGTGACAGCGGGCGATGCGGCGGATGCTCAGCCAGCCGCCCTTGACGAGGCCAAAACGCAAAATGGCGGTACGGGCATAACTGGAACAGCTGGGATGAAAGCGGCAGTTGTTACCAAGCAACGGGCTGATGACCAGCCGGTAACCATCGATCAACAGGATGGCTAGCCTGCGCATTGGCGACGAATCCTCTCCCAGTGTCCCCTCAAGGAGCGGTGCAGCTCGGCCGTGCTCTTTTCCGCAGCGCCGCGCCTGGCCAACACCACGATATCCAGCGGTGGAAGAAGGCGTCGATGGGTACGGAAGCTCTCCCGTATCACCCTTTTGACTCGGTTACGAACCACGGCCGATTTCACCTGTTTCCTTGCGATGGCCAACCCCAGTCGCGGATGGGTCAGCTGGTTTCCCGCGAACAGCACGGTAAAGACCCCATCGACACTCCTCCTGGCATCCGAGAAAACCCGCTTGTACTCGGATGGCCTGAGCAGTCGGAGAGAGCGGCCGAATCGCTGCCCACCGTCGTCACCGCTGGCATCCAACGGGATCAGGCGGCGAGCCGCTTGCGCCCCTTGGCCCTTCTGGCGTTGATGATCTTGCGCCCGCTGCGGGTCTTCATGCGGGCGCGAAACCCGTGGTTGCGCTTGCGCTTCAGGTTGCTGGGCTGAAATGTTCTCTTCATGGCTGTTTCCGTTCACATCCTAAAATTTGGCGCCTGGCATCAAAAGGCGAAGAAAAATAGCTTTACAGTATATCCGATGTCAACCGCTCTTCGCCATGTGGTGACCGAACTTTATTCGGTTTCAGGCCTGGAACAGCCGTCGATTTCACTTTGTTGCCGCCGTACGACGGGATCCCGCGTTCCGCTGTGGATAACTCCGGCGTTGGAGTATAATGGAGCATGGTGTCCGATTCGGACCGGAATCTCATGGCAGCAGAACGATCATCCATGTCTTCACCCCTTTGGAACAAATGTCTCGACCATCTGGAATCGGAGCTGGGCGCCCAGCAGTTCAATACCTGGATCCGACCGCTTCAGATCATCGAGGGTGAACAGGAACTGGAACTGCTGGCACCCAACCAGTACGTACTGGAGTGGGTCAACGAACATCTGCTGGAACGCGTTCAGCACTTCATGCGCCACATCTCCGATGGTGCCGCCCCCCGCATCACGGTCCGCATCGGTACCCAGCGCAGGGAGGAACCCTCGGATACCGCCATCACCACTCCGGCCCCTTCGGCCCGGAACAGGGAGAACATCCCGCCACTGAAGCAGAGCCGCCTCAACAGAAACTTCACCTTTGCCAATTTCGTAGGCGGAAAATCCAACCAGATGGCGAGAGCCGCCGCCACGCAGGTGGCGGAGAACGTGGGCTCCGCCTACAACCCCCTGTTCATCTACGGGGGGGTGGGGCTGGGCAAGACCCACCTGATGCATGCGGTAGGCAATCTGATTCTGGAGCGTTCACCAGAGTCGCGCGTGGTCTATCTGCATTCCGAAGGTTTCGTCGCGGAGATGATCAAGGCGCTGCAACACAACCGGATAGACGACTTCAAGCGATTCTATCGCACCGTCGATGCCCTGCTCATCGACGACATCCAGTTCTTCGCCGGCAAGGAGCGGTCACAGGAGGAGTTCTTCCATACTTTCAATGCCTTATTGGAAGGTCAGCAGCAGATTGTGCTCACCTGTGATCGCTACCCCAAGGAGCTGGACGGGCTGGAGGAGCGGCTGAAATCCCGGTTCGGCTGGGGCCTCACGGTGGCCATCGAGCCGCCCGAGCTGGAGACACGGGTTGCCATACTGATCTGCAAGGCGGAGCAGTTCGGTGCCGACATCCCCTACGAAGTGGCCTTCTTCATCGCCAAACGGATCCGCTCCAACGTCCGGGAGCTGGAGGGAGCCCTGCGGCGCGTCATCGCCCATTCCCGCTTCGTCGACAAACCCGTCAACATGAATCTCGCCAAGGAGGCGCTGAAGGACCTGCTCGCCCTGCAGGCCAAGCAGGTGACCATCGAGAACATCCAGAAGACCGTCGCCAGCTACTACAAGATCCGGGTTTCCGATCTGCTCTCCAAACGGCGCACCCGCTCCATCACCCGGCCAAGACAGATCGCCATGGCCCTGGCGAAAGAGCTATCCAATTACAGTCTTCCCGAGATCGGGGACGCCTTCGGTGGCCGGGATCACACCACAGTGATCCATGCCTGTCGCAAGGTCAAGGAGTTGAGGAACTCGGACAGGCTTGTCGAGGAGGACTATCAAAACCTGTTGAGAACCTTGACCACATGATCGGAATAATCTGTGGATAAAACGGGGATGTTTTTTCGAATATGATTTCGACACAGCTTATCCACATCCTGTCCCAAGGTTACAAGGGGGCTTTGTCAACCACGATTTGTTCTGTAATACGTTGATATCATTATATATATCAAAGTTATCCACCACGATGGAGCCGACTGATTATTACAGTTTTTCATATTTTTTATTTGATTGATCAGGAGAGCAGATGAAATTCTCCATCGAACAAGAGCAGTTGCTCCAACCGTTGCAGACAGTAGGAGGAATCGTCGATCGGAGGGCTACCACTCCCATCTTGGGGAATTTCCTGTTGCGTCTTACTCCGGAGAGCCTGTCCATCACCGGGACGGATCGGGAACTGGAAATGATAATGCATATCAATATCGATAACTCCGAGCCAGGGGAGATGACCCTGCCCGCTCGCAAGTTGATCGATATCTGCCGTTCACTGCCGGCTGGTTCCCGAATCGATATCTCGCAGCAGGGAGAAAGAGCGATCATCCGTAGTGGACGCAGCCGTTTCACCCTGGCGACGTTGCCAGCAGATCAATTTCCCGAACTCAAGGAGCCAGAGGTCATCCTGGAGTTTTCCATCACCCAGGAGATTTTGAAGCAACTCATTGATAATATTGCTTTTTCCATGGCCGCTCAGGATGTCCGGTACTTTCTGAACGGAGTCTGTCTGGAGGTGGGAAGCGACTACGTGCGGGGCGTGGCCACGGATGGTCATCGGTTGGCCTTTTGCTCGCTGTCCACCGAAAGGATCGATACGGAGGGGGATCACAGGGTCATCGTCCCACGCAAGGCCGCCCTCGAACTCACCCGGCTCCTGGACGGGTCCTCCAGCGAACCCCTGAGGGTGCAGATTGGAGAGAATCACATCCGGTTCCTTCTCGCCGGAGCCGGTACGGTGTTCTCCTCCAAGTTGATAGATGGACAGTACCCCGATTATCTGCAGGTGATCCCGGAAGGGAACCGCAACGAGCTGATTGCCGATCGGGAGGCGCTACTGGTCGCCTTGAGACGGGTTTCGATCCTCTCCAATGAAAAGCTTCGCAGTGTTCGTCTGGCTCTCGGAAAAGAGGGTGTGCTGCGTATTGCCGCTCACAATCAGGAACAGGAGGAGGCGGAGGAGGAGCTGGAAGTACGCTACGACGGGGTGGAGCTGGAGATCGCATTCAATGTGCAATATCTGATCGACGTGCTGCAGGCCATTCGCAGTGATGAGGTGCGGTTCCTGTTTGGTGATGGCAACAGTAGTTGTCTCGTGGTCAACGAGTCCGAGGATATGGTGTGCCGCTATGTCATCATGCCGATGCGCCTGTAGGACGGACGTTCCGTTACTAAGATGGGCGGTTTTCTCAGCCGGATCGAGGTAACTGCGGTCCGTAACCTGGAACATGTCTCGCTTCATCCGGCGCCACGAATCAACGTGCTGTACGGTCCCAACGGGAGCGGAAAGAGCAGCTTTCTGGAGGCGATTCACCTGCTTGGTGTGGGTCGATCGTTTCGTAGTCCCCATGTCCGCCAGGTGATATCGGCCGGGAAAAAAGGACTCGTTGTCTTTGGCGAATACAGCTCTCCCGAAGGCGGTTCCACCTCTCTGGGAATTGCAAAGGAGACGGAAGGCACGACTATCCAGATCAACGGGCAGCGCGTCGCCACCCTGTCTGAATTGGCCCGACGGTTGCCGCTCCAGCTGATTACACCAGATTCTTGCCGCTTGATCGAAGGGAGCCCCAAATACCGCCGCCGGTATTTAAACTGGGGAATGTTCCACGTGGAACAGAGTTTTTTCCCCCTTTGGAAAAGGTACCAGCATATCCTGAACCAGAGGAACGCTGCGTTGCGGGGGAAGTTTCCGGATGATCAGATACGCACCTGGGACAAGGAGATGTCACGGTTGGCCATCCGGATTACCGAACTCAGACACCGCTATCTGGAGCGACTGCTCCCCTTGGTTCAGCGAGCGATGGCCAATCTGTTGAGGCAGGGGGGCGAAAGGGAGCTGACGCTGAGGTTCTCACCGGGGTGGAATGAGGAAAAGGGATATGACGAGCAGCTCGCCACGGCTCTCTGTAAGGACAGGGAACGGGGTTATACCCGCTACGGACCTCATCGTTGCGATCTCCACGTTCTGTTGGATGGAACTCCGGCGAGGGAGCGGGTTTCCCGGGGGGAGCAGAAGATAATGTCGATGGCAATGTATCTGGCCCAGGTTGAACTGATGGTCCAGATTGAACGTCAAATGTGTGTGGTATTGGTTGACGACCTTCCCTCCGAACTGGATGAGAGGTCGAGATCCGGCCTTTTCCGGTATCTGCAAGAGCTGGGGTGCCAAGCCTTCGTTACCGCTGTCGATAGGGACCTGCTTGGCGACAGGCTGGCCCCGGAGATCGACGGGATGTTCCACGTGGAACACGGAATCATCGAAAAGGTGGTATAATTTATCCAATTATTTCCCGCAGTTACATTACTTTTCGGCCGGAAAACGCAGCCGAATCCGAACGTGGAGTTATTATGAGTCAGGACAGTTACGATTCCTCAAATATCAAGGTGTTGAAGGGGCTGGATGCGGTGCGCAAACGTCCCGGGATGTATATCGGTGACACCGATGATGGCACCGGCCTGCATCACATGGTATTCGAGGTGGTGGACAACTCCATCGACGAGGCCCTGGCGGGATACTGCTCCACGGTGGAGGTCACCATCCACAGCGACGGTTCTGTGTCCGTAAAAGATGATGGGCGGGGGATCCCGGTGGATATCCATGAGGAGGAGGGACGTTCCGCGGCGGAGGTGATCATGACGGTACTGCACGCCGGCGGGAAGTTCGACAGCAACTCCTACAAGGTATCGGGAGGCCTGCACGGTGTGGGTGTCTCCGTGGTGAATGCCCTGTCCGAGACTCTCCAACTGACCATCCGGCGGAATGGTAAGGTGTATTGTCAGGAGTACCGACTCGGTGAACCGGTGGCTCCGCTGAAGGAGACGGGGGAAACGGACGAGAGCGGTACCGAGATCCGCTTCAAGCCCAGTGGCGAGATCTTCAGTGATACGGAATTTCACTATGACATCCTCGCCAAGCGGTTGAGAGAGCTCTCGTTCCTCAATTCCGGGGTGCGGATCGTATTGACCGATGAGCGCTCACAAAAGCAGGATGTGTTTGAATATAAAGGGGGAATTCAGGCTTTTGTGGAGCATTTGAATCAGAAGAAGACCCCCTTGCACGACACGGTGATCCACTTCACGGCAGAGAGAAACGGTATCGTCGTCGAGGCCGCCCTGCAGTGGAACGATTCCTACCAGGAAAACATCTTTTGCTACACCAACAACATTCCACAGAGGGACGGTGGTACCCATCTGGCCGGTTTCCGCAGTGCACTGACCCGGACCATCAACCAGTACATCGAGCAGGAGGGACTGGCCAAGAAGGCGAAGGTCTCTCCCACAGGGGACGATATCCGGGAGGGGCTGACCGCTGTGCTGTCGGTCAAGGTCCCGGATCCCAAGTTCTCCTCCCAGACCAAGGACAAACTGGTGTCTTCGGAGGTAAAAGGGGTAGTAGAGGCCTGCCTTGGAGAGAAGCTGCAGGAGTTTCTGATTGAAAATCCATCCGAGGCGGCTGCCATCGCCGCAAAGGTGATCGAGGCGGCCAGGGCCCGGGAGGCG
>Ga0256832_1002194_pt1 | contig 13349 bp, 11 predicted proteins | sample 134614metaG_FD_190534 | JGI IMG/M metagenome (GOLD analysis project Ga0256832, IMG submission 190534) | Hydrothermal vent microbial communities from Lau Basin, Pacific Ocean - 134-614 | ecosystem: Environmental > Aquatic > Marine > Hydrothermal vents | place: Pacific Ocean: Lau Basin | collected... | reverse complement strand
GCTGGTGTGGCCGGTGCGCTTCGACAGCTTGGCCCCGCCGGGGGCGCGCAACAGCGGCAGGTGGTACCACTTGGGCTCGTCCCAGCCGAAGGCCTGGTAGAGCAGCTTCTGGATCGGCGTGCTCACCAGCCAGTCCTCGCCGCGGACGACGTCGCTGACCTCCATCAGGTGGTCGTCCACCACCACGGCCAGGTGGTAGGTGGGGAAGCCGTCGGACTTGAGCAGGACCACGTCGGGGATCTCGCGGTTGTCGAACTCGATGTTTCCCCGCAGCACGTCGTGGACTACGGTCACGCCGGTCTCCGGCGTCTTGAGCCGGATCACGTGGGGCTCGCCGGCGGCGGCGCGGGCCTCGGCCTCCTCGCGCGGAATCTTGCGGGCGCGGCCGTCGTAACCGTAGCCCAGGCCCTGCTTCTGCAGCTCCTCGCGGATGGCGGCCAGCTCCTCGGGGGTCTCGAAGGCGCGGTAGGCCAGCCCCCTGTCCAGAAGCTCCCGGGCGTAGCGGCGGTAGAGCTCGAGCCGCTCCGACTGGCGGTAGGGGCCGTTGGGGCCGCCCACGTCGGGCCCTTCGTCGTAGTCGAGACCCAGCCACTTCAGGGCGCGCAGAATGCCCTCCTCGGCCCCCTCGACGTAGCGGTTTCGGTCGGTGTCTTCGATGCGCACGATGAACTTTCCGCCGTTCTTACGGGCCCAGACGTAGCTGAAGATGCCGATGTAGGCGGTTCCGACGTGCGGGTAACCGGTGGGGCTGGGGGCGATGCGGGTCTTGACCATACCGCAGGTATTGTACAAGGAGCAGGTGAAGGTTCCCCAACCGCGCGCGGGCGCGCCTGAGGTGCTGCCGCCGGACCGTGTCGCCGTCGCGTAAGGTAAAGATTCGTCTACCCGCCGAGAAAAATGCCCCGTCCAAGACGGCTTTGCGTGCTATGCTGAGGTTCGTTAAACAACCCGGCCCGGACGAATTCCGAGCGTATTCTCCCCGCACTTCGGGCAGGGGAAAGGAGAGGTGTATGTTGAAGCGATTGACCCAGGCATTCGCGCTGGCCGCGCTGCTCGCGGCGACCTTCCTCGGGGGCGCCTTCGCCCAGAAGCTGGTCATCGAGAGCTGGCGCACCGACGACCTCAAGCTCTGGAAGGACGTCATCATCCCCGCCTTCAACAAGCATTATCCCGACATCGAGGTCGTCTTCGCGCCCACCGCGCCGGCGGAGTACAACGCCGTCCTCGACAGCAAGCTGCAGGCGGGCACCGCGGGCGACCTGATCACCTGCCGGCCCTTCGGCAAGTCGCTCGAGCTGTTCAACAAGGGCCACCTGGCGCCGCTAGGCGACCTGCCGGGCATGGAGAACTTCACCGACTTCGCCAAGGTGGCCTGGACCACCGACGACGGCGCGACCACCTACTGCGTTCCCATGGCCTCGGTGATCCACGGCTTCCTCTACAACAAGGACCTCTTCGACAAGTACGGCTTCCAGCCGCCCAAGACCTACGAGGAGTTCATGGACCTGCTGGCCCAGATGAAGAAGAAGGCCCCGGCGCTGGCGCCGCTGGTGATGGGCACCAAGGACCAGTGGGAGGCCGCCACCATGGGCTGGCACAACATCGCGCCCAACTACTACGGGGGCGAGGCGGGCCGCCGCGCCTTCCTGGCCGGTAAGGAGGGCTTCCACACCGACGGCTTCCTCGAGGCCTACAAGGCGCTGGCCCAGTGGGCGCCCTACCTGCCGCGGGGCTACAAGGCCGTCAGCTACTCCGACGCCCAGCAGCTCTTCACCCAGGGCCGCGGCTTCATCTACCCCGCGGGCTCGTGGGACATCGGCGTCTTCCGCCAGATGAACCCCAAGCTCAACATGGGCGCGTTCAAGGCCCCGCCGCCCGCCGGCGCGACCAAGAGCTACATCAGCGACCACCAGGACATCGCCCTGGGGCTCAACCCGGCCAGCAAGAACCCGGAGGCGGCGAAAAAGTTCCTCTCCTGGCTGACCACCCGCGAGTTTGCCGAGCTCTACGGCAACGCGCTGCCGGGCTTCTTCCCCTTGCACAACTACGACATCACCATCACCGATCCGGTGGCCAACGAGTTCCTCTCCTGGCGCCAGACCAGCGAGGGTACCTTCCGCATGACCTACTACAAGCTCTCGGACCAGAAGCCCGACGCCGAGACCGACCTGTGGACGGCCTCGGTCAACATCCTCAACGGCAAGATGCAGCCGGAGGAGGCCGCGAAGTGGATGGAGTGCCGCCTGGCCTCCTGGTACGGCCCGCACAAGCACTTCGCAAGCGAACTCAACTGCAAGTAGAGCCACGTCGCGGGGAGGCCTCGGCCTCCCCGCACCCTTTCGCAGGTCCGGAGCCTGGAGCATGAGGCGAAAACCTTTTCCCTGGCACATCACCGTCTTTCTCGCCCCGGCGGTCGTCGTCTACACCGTCTTCATGATCTACCCCATGTTGGCGTCGTTGAAGTTTTCGCTCTACCAAACCGCAGAAGGGGGTCGGCAGGTCTTCGTGGGCCTGGGCAACTACGTCCGCCTGCTCACCGACCCCATTTGGAACGAACCCTTTTGGAACGCGTTTTGGAACAACGTCGTCTTTTTCGTCATCCACATGACGCTGCAGAACCCGATCGGACTCTTCCTGGCGGTGCTGCTGGCCGCGAACATCCGCGGGGCCTGGATCTACCGCACCATCATCTTCACCCCCACGATCCTCTCGGTGGTGCTGATCGGCTTCGCCTGGAAGCTGATCCTCAGCCCCACCTGGGGCATCTGGTTCCCGCTCCTCGACCGGCTGGGGCTCGGGGACAACGAGGTGGCCATCGCCCTGTTGGGCAACGAGTCCTCGGCGCTGATCACCCTCTCGCTCATCTCGGTCTGGCAGAACATCGGCATTCCCATGATGCTCTTCCTGGCCGCGCTCATCCGCATCCCTCACGAGCTCATCGAGGCCGCCCAGGTGGACGGCGCGGGCAGCTGGCGCATCTTCTGGCGCATCCAGTTTCCCCTGATCGTGCCCACCGTGGGCATCGTCGCCATCCTCACCTTCATCGGCAACTTCAACGCCTTCGACCTCATCTACGCCACCCAGGGGGCGCTGGCGGGGCCCGACTTTTCCACCGACATCATGGGCACCTTCTTCTTCCGCACCTTCTTCGGCTTCCAGCTGCGGCCGGGCGACCCCAACATGGGCGCGACGGTGGCGGGGATGATGCTGCTCATCATCCTGGTCGGGGTGCTCCTCTACCTCTACGGCTGGCAGCGGCGCATGGAGGAGGTGCAGTTCTGATGACCGGCGTCCGTTACCGCTGGCTTCGCTTCTTCAAGCTGGGCGGCATCCACGCGACCCTGCTCGCCTACAGCGCGCTCGTGCTCTTTCCGATACTGCTCGTCTTCATGAACTCCTTCAAGGACCAGATGGCCATCTTCGGCGAGCCGCTCAAGCCGCCTACCCCCGCGACCTTCTCGGTCGACGGATACAAGACGCTGTTCGAGATCGCCAACTTCCAGCACTACTTCCTCAACAGCCTGATCGTCACCGTGGTCTCGCTCCTGCTCATCGTCTTCCTGGGGGCGATGGCGGGCTGGGCGCTGGCGGAATACCGCTTCCGGCTCAACACCTTCATGGCCATCTACCTGGCGCTGGGCATCATGGTGCCGATCCGCCTGGGCACGGTGGGCATCCTGCGCCTGATGGCCGACTGGAACCTGGTCAACACCCTGGCGGCGCTGATCTTCGTCTACACCGCGATGGGGCTGCCGCTCTCGGTCTTCATCCTCAGCCGCTTCTTCGCCCAGCTGCCGCCCGACTTCAAGGACGCCGCCCGCATCGACGGCGCCAGCGAGTACCGCATCTTCACGCTGGTGCTGCCGCTGGTGCGCCCGGCGCTGGGCACGGTGGCCGCGATCAGCATGATTCCCGTCTGGAACGATCTCTGGTTCCCGCTCATCCTGGCGCCGTCGGAGGAGACGAAGACGATCGTGCTGGGAGCGCAGGTCTTCCTGGGCCAGTTCCTCAACGACTGGCAGGCGGTGCTGGCGGCGCTGAGCCTGGCCATGATCCCGGCGGTGCTCCTGTACATGATCTTTTCCAAGCAGCTCATCCGCGGGCTGACCGCGGGGGCCGTGAAGTAAGGAGGTGCAGCGGTGAGGATTGGCATCGTGGGCGTAGGAACCATGGGGCGGGTGCACGCGGAGGCCTACCGGCGCATCGGTGCGGAGCTGGTGGGCGCGTACGACCCGAACCCGGAGAAGCTGGCCGAATTCGTAGCCCGGTTCACCGTGGATCCGTTTCGCAGTTATGAAGAGCTGCTCCTGCGCGTGGATCTGGTGGACGTGACCGCGCCGACCTTTGCGCACGAGGAGCTGGCCGTACGGGCGCTGGAGGCGGGCAAGGACGTGATCCTGGAAAAACCGCTGGCGCTCGACGCGGCGTCGGGGCGGCGGATCCTGGAGGCGGCGCGGGCCAGCGGGCGGCGGCTCTTCGTCGCCATGGTGGTGCGCTTCTTCCCGCAGTACCGCCGCGCCGCGGAGCTGGCGCGCAGCGGCCAGCTGGGCCGCGTAGGGGTGGTGCGGCTGAAGCGGGTCCTCTTCCCGCCGGGGCCCGGCTGGTACCGCGACCCGGAGAAGTCGGGGGGGATGCCGGTCGACCTGATGATCCACGACCTCGACTACGTCCGCTGGCTGCTCGGCGATCCGGCGCGCGTCTTCGCCCGCCGCAGCCCGCCGGTGGAGGGGGAGGTGCTCGAGCACGTCCAGGCCGTGCTGGGGTACGCGGACGGCCGCATGGCCATCGTGGAGGGGGGCTGGGCCTACCCCTCGGGGTACTTCCGCACCGCCCTCGACCTGGCCGGGGACCGCGGTCTGGCGGAGTGGAGCTCGGACCAGCCGCCGCCCCTGGGCACCCTCTTCCCCAAGGACGAGCCGGCGCCCGAGGTGGGCCTGCCGATGGCGGGGCTCGAGGAAGACCCCTACGAGCTCGAACTGCGGCACGCGCTCGAAGCCCTCGAGCGCGGCAAGCCCTTCGACGTCACCCCGGAAGATGCCCTGGCGGCGCTCGAGCTGGCGCTCGCGGTGCGCGACAGCGCGCGCACCGGGCGCGTGGTGGAGGTGGCCTGATGCGGATCGGCATCCTGAGTTTCGCGCACCTGCACGCCGAAGGGTACGTGCAGAACCTGCGGCGCATCTCGGGGGTCGAGGTGATCGGCTTCTCCGACACCGACCCCGAACGCGGCCGCCGCTTCAGCCAGGCCTACGGCCTGCGCTGGTTCTGGACCCACGAGGACCTGCTCGCCGAGCACCCCGACGCGGTGATCGTAACCTCGGAAAACGCGCGCCACCGCGAGCTCGTGGAGCTCGCCGTCCGCTCCGGGGCGCACGTGCTCTGCGAGAAGCCCATCGCCACCCGCACGGAGGACGCCCTGGCGATGAAGGCGGCCGTGGAGGCGGCCGGGGTGTCGTTCATGACCGCTTTTCCCATGCGCTTCTCGCCGGCCGTCGAGGCCGCGCGCGCGATGGTGGCCGAGGGGGCGCTGGGCCGGGTGCTGGCCGTGGTGGGCGTCAACCACAGCGAAAACCCCAAGCGCCACCGCGCCTGGTTCGCCGAGAAGGCGCTCGCGGGGGGCGGCGCGACGATCGACCACACCGTGCACCTGGCCGACCTTTACCGCTGGATCTTCGGCGTCGAGGTGGCCGAGGTGACGGCCGAGATCTCCAACCCCTTCGACCCCGAGGTGGACGTGGACACCGCCGGGCTGCTGCTGCTCAAGCTGGAGAACGGCGTGCCGGCGAGCATCGACGCGAGCTGGAGCCGTCCGCCCAGCTACCCGCGCTGGGGGCACCTCAAGATGGAGATCGTCGGGGAGAAGGGCACGCTCGTCCTCGACGCCTTCGCGGGCCACCTGCACGTCTGGCGCCGGGGGCAGGAGCGGGCCTACGAGTGGCTGGGTTTCCATCCCGACCCCAACCAGGGCATGCTCGAGGCCTTCGTGGACAGCGTGCGCAACGGAACGCCGCCCCCGGTGAGCTGGCGCGACGGTTACGAGGCCCTGCGGGTCGTCCTGGCCGCCTACCGCTCGGCGGAGCGGCACGCTCCGGTGGCGCCCGGCGATCTTTAGTCGACTTAGGACATTATTCTTGCTTGTCCTCTACTAAAATCAGGGTGGAGGTCGAGATGAAATGGGTCAAGTGGTTCTCCGAAGTGGGCATCCACGACGTGCCCCTCGTGGGGGGCAAGAACGCCTCGCTGGGTGAGATGCTGCGCACCCTGGGGGAGGTGGGGGTCCGCGTCCCCGACGGGTTCGCCGTCACCGCGGAGGCGTACCGCTACTACCTGCGCGAGGCCGGGCTCGAGGACAAGATTCGGGCGCTGCTCGACGGGTGGGACCGCTCCGACCCCGCCGACCTGATCCGGCGCGCCCGGCGCATCCGCAACATGATCGTGCGCGCCGAGTGTCCGGAAGACCTGCGCCGGGAGATCGCCGAGGCCTACGCGGAACTCTCGCGCAAGTACGGCACCGAGGAGGTGGACGTCGCGGTGCGCTCGAGCGCGACCGCCGAAGACCTGCCCACGGCCAGCTTCGCCGGCCAGCAGGACACCTACCTGATGGTGCACGGCGAGGCCGAACTGCTGCTCTCGGTGCGCCGCGCCTTCGCCAGCCTCTTCACCGCCCGCGCCATCAGCTACCGCGAGGACATGGGCTTCGACCACTTCAAGGTGGCCCTCTCGGTGGGCGTGCAGAAGATGGTGCGCTCCGACCTGGCCTCGAGCGGCGTGATCTTCACCCTCGACACCGAGACCGGCTTCCGCGACGTGGTGCTCGTCACCTCGATCTGGGGCCTGGGCGAGAACATCGTCCAGGGGCGGGTGGTTCCCGACGAGTTCTACGTCCACAAGCCGACGCTGCGCAAGGGCTTCCCCTCGCTCGTCTGGAAGAAGCTGGGCGCCAAGGAGTTCAAGCTCGTCTACGACGAGCAGAAGCAGCGCCTCAGCAACCAGCCCACCCCCAGGGACGAACGCGAGCGCTTCTCGCTCGAGCCGGACGAGGTGCTGCAGCTCGCCCGCTGGGCCGTAGCCATCGAGGACCACTACTCCAAGGTCCACGGCGAACCCACGCCGATGGACATCGAGTGGGCCAAGGACGGCCTTTCCGGCGAGCTCTTCATCGTGCAGGCGCGCCCCGAGACGGTGCACAGCCAGCGCAAGGGCCTCAAGTTCACCGTCTACGAGCTGAAGGAGAAGGGCAAGGTGCTCGTTCGCGGCCTGGCCGTGGGCGAAAAGATCGCCAGCGGCAAGGTGCGCGTCATCACCGACCCCAACAAGATGGACGAGTTTCAGCCGGGTGAGGTGCTGGTCACCACGATCACCGACCCCGACTGGGAACCCATCATGAAGGAGGCTGCGGCGATCGTCACCGACCGCGGCGGCCGCACCTCCCACGCCGCCATCGTCGCCCGGGAGCTGGGGATTCCCGCGGTCGTCGGATCCGAAAACGCCACCCGGGTCCTCAGGACCGGGCAGGAGGTCACGGTTTCCTGCGCCGAGGGCGAGGACGGCCGGGTCTACGAGGGCCGGCTCGCCTTCGAGGTGCACGAGGTCGACCCCGAGACGCTGCCCAAGCCCGAGCGAACCCGGATCCTGCTCAACGTCGGCAACCCCGAGCTGGCCTTCAAGCTCGCCCAGTATCCGGTGGACGGCGTCGGGCTCGCGCGCATGGAGTTCATCTTCGCTTCCTGGATCCGGGTGCACCCGCTGGCGCTGACCCGCTACGATCAGCTGCCCATCCGCGTCAAGCGGCAGGTGGACGAGCTGACCCGCGGGTACCCCACCAAAGAGGAGTACTTCATCGACAAGCTGGCCCAGGGGATCGCGGTCATCGCCGCGGCCTTCTACCCCCGCGAGGTCATCCTGCGCTTCTCCGACTTCAAGACCAACGAGTACGCCCACCTGCTCGGCGGCGAGCTCTTCGAGCCCCGCGAGGAGAACCCGATGCTGGGCTGGCGCGGGGCCAGCCGCTACTACCACCCCGACTACAAGGAAGGGTTCCTGCTCGAGCTGGCGGCGGTCAAGCGGGTGCGCGAGGACATGGGCCTCGACAACCTTAAGGTGATGGTGCCCTTCTGCCGCACCCCCGAGGAGGGGCGGCAGGTGCTCGAGGTGATGCGCGAAGGCGGGCTCGAACCGGGGAAGAACGGGCTCGAGGTCTACGTCATGGCCGAGATCCCCTCGAACATCTGGCTGGCCGACGCCTACGCCGACGTCTTCGACGGCTTCTCGATCGGCTCCAACGACCTGACCCAGCTCACCCTCGGGGTGGACCGCGACTCCGACCGCATCGCCGCCCTCTTCGACGAGCGCAACGAGGCGGTCAAGCGCTCGGTCGCGCACCTGATCGAGCGGGCCCACGCCCACGCGCCGCGCCGCAAGGTGGGCATCTGCGGGCAGGCGCCCAGCGACTACCCCGAGTTCGCCGCCTTCCTGGTGGAGAAGGGGATCGACAGCATCAGCCTCAACCCCGACGCCGTGCTGCGCACGATGAGCCGCGTCGTCGAGATGGAGCAGAAGCTGAAGGCGCGCGGCTAGCCGCGCGCCGCCGGACGAACGGGCCGCGACCAGCGGCCCGTTCGGCTAACGCAGGGTGAAGAGCGTCCAGGCGGCCAGCGCCCAGACGTAGGGGGCGAACCAGCGGAACTGGCCGCGCCGGAGGATGCCGAAGAGCCAGAGCATGGCCAGGTAGCCGCTTACGAAGGCGGCGGCGATCATGGCCAGCACCGGCGCCGCGTCCACGCCGTCGGGCAGACCGTCCTTCAGGCCCAGCAGCATCACCCCGAAGCTCGCCACGCTGTACATCAGGAAGCTCAGCTTGGCGGCCATCACCGGCGAGAGGCCCAGGTGCAGGAAGGCCGCAATCGTGCTGCCGCTGCGGGAGACGCCGGGCAGGATGGCGAGGCTCTGGGCCAGCCCGCCCAGGAAGGCGTCCTTGTACGCGATGCGATGGGCGGTATCCTTACGGCCGCCGGCGGGCGTCGTCCAGAGGATGACGCCGGTGAGCAGCAACCCGAAGCTGACGAAGACGGGGTTGTTGATGCGCTCGAAGACGTCCTTGAGCGCCAGGCCCACGACCAGCGCCGGCAGGCTGGCCACCAGGATGAGGAGCGCCAGCTTCCACCCCTCGCTCTCCCGGGCTTCGCGCCGCGCCAGCCCCGCGAAAAAGCCGGTGAGCGCCTGGGCGATCTCGCGGCGCATCAGCAAGAGCGCCGCCAGGAAGGTTCCGGTGTTCGAGGCGATGTCCACCCAGAGGGGGAGGGCCTGGCCGCCGAAGAGGTAGTAGTCCGCGAGCACCAGATGGCCCGAGCTCGAGACCGGCAGAAACTCGGTAAGCCCTTGCACGACGCCCAGGACGATGGCACGAAAAAGATCCATACCCACGCAGTCTATCAGGAGCGGCGCGGCGCGGCGGCCCAAAGAAGAAGGCCGCCCGGTGGGCGGCCCTTCGGATGCACAAGCGGGCTAGCGCTTGGAGTACTGCGGCGCCTTGCGGGCCTTGTGCTTGCCGTACTTCTTCCGCTCGACCTCGCGGGCGTCGCGGGTGAGGAAGCCGGCCTTCTTGAGGCTCACGCGCAGCTCGTCGTCGTACTGCACGAGGGCGCGGGCGATGCCCATCTTGATGGCGTCGACCTGGGCCGACTTGCCGCTGCCCTTGACGGTGATGAGCAGGTCGAACTGCCCTTCCTTGTTCACGTGGCGCAGCGGGTCGAGGGCGGAAGCGGCCTTGATCAGCCCGCTGAAGTAGTCTTCGAAGGGCTGACCGTTGACGGTGACCTGCCCCTTGCCCGGGCGCAGGAAGACGCGGGCCACGGCGGTCTTGCGACGACCGGTGCCGTAGAACTGTTCGATCGCCATTACTTAACCTCCAACTCGATGGGCTCGGGCTTCTGCGCCGCGTGCGGGTGCTGCGCGCCGGCGTAGACCTTGAGCCGCTTGAGCATGCGGCGGCCCAGCGGGCCCTTGGGCAGCATGCCCTTGACGGCGTGCTGAAGCACGCGTTCGGGGTGGCGCTTGAGCATCTCCGCCACCGGGATGCGTTTGAGGCCGCTGGGGTAGCCCGAGTAGCGGGTGTAGGTCTTCTGCTGCAGCTTGTTGCCGGTGAGGTGCACCTTCTCGGCGTTGATCACGACCACGAAGTCGCCGCTGAGCATGTTGGGCGTGTACTCCGGCCGGTGCTTGCCGCGCAGAATCTTGGCGATCTCACTGGCCAGTCGCCCCAGCGTTTTCCCCTGGGCATCGACCAGAACCCACTTGGGTTCGATTTCTTTGGGTACGTACGTCTTGTGCACGCCTCTCCTCCAGATTGGCTCTTGCGGAATTCGCTGCACAGGGGGGATCGGGGCGGGGCCCCCTTGCAGGATGCCAGCGAGCAGTATAGCACAGGCGCGGGGGGCGTACAATGGTGCCCATGGAGAAGCGCTGGTCGGAAGAACAGATTCGCCACGCCCTCGAGGGGCTGGAAGGATGGCGCTACGACGACGGGCGGATCGAGCGCGTCTTCGAGTTCGCCACCTACGCCGACGGCGTGGCCTTCGCCACCCGCATCTTTCTGCTTTCCGAAAAACAGGACCACCATCCCGACGCGGTCTGCGTGCTCTGGAAGAAGGTGGGGGTGGCCTACACCACCCACGACGTCGGAGGGGTCACGGAGCGCGACCTCAAGGCCGCGACGATGATCAACCTGCTCTACCAGCGCTTCAACGACTGAGCGCGCGGCTGCGGTGCGGCGGTTGACGCGCCGCGGACGCGCCCGTATACTTATGCACGAGATGAAGCGCCGCGCTCGACGACTGCACTAGCACGGAAGGGGACAAGCGCCTTTGGGTGGGGCTTGGCCCCACCTTTCTTCTGCGGACGCGGCGTGAATCGAGGTGACGTGAATGAAAGTCGTTTTGGCCTACTCCGGCGGTCTGGACACCAGCATCATCCTCAAGTGGTTGATCGAAGAACGCGGTGCCGAGGTCGTTGCCTTCACGGCCGACATCGGCCAGGGCGACGAGGTGGAGGAGGCGCGCGAGAAGGCCCTGGCCACCGGCGCCAGCAAGGCCATCGCCCTGGACCTGCGTGAGGAGTTCGTGCGCGACTTCGTCTTTCCCATGTTCCGCGCCGCCCCGCTCTATGAGGGCTACTACCTGCTCGGCACCTCGATCGCCCGCCCCTTGATCGCCAAGTACCTGGTGCAGATTGCCGAGCAGGAGGGCGCCGAGGCCATCAGCCACGGCGCCACCGGCAAGGGCAACGACCAGGTGCGCTTCGAGGTGACGGCCTACGCCCTCAAGCCCGACATCAAGGTCATCGCGCCCTGGCGCGAGTGGTCGTTCACCGGCCGCAGCGAGATGATCGACTTTGCCCAGAAGCACGGCATCCCCGTGGTCCAGACCCACGCCAAGCCCTACTCGATGGACGCCAACATGCTCCACGTCTCCTACGAGGGCGGCATCCTCGAAGACCCCTGGGCCGAGCCTCCCGCCGAAATGTTCCTGCTAACCAAGAACCCCGAGGAGGCGCCCGACGAGCCCGAGTACGTGGAGATCGAGTTCGAGCGGGGCGACGCGGTGGCCGTGAACGGCGAGCGGCTGTCGCCGGCGGCGCTGCTCGCCCGGCTCAACGAGATCGCCGGACGCCACGGCGTGGGGAGGGTGGATCTGGTGGAGAACCGCTTCGTGGGTATGAAGTCGCGCGGCGTCTACGAGACCCCGGGCGGCACCCTGCTCTACCACGGCCGCCGGGCGGTGGAGAGCCTGACGCTCGACCGCGAGGCGCTGCACCTGCGCGATCAGCTCTCGCCGAAGTACGCCGAGATCGTTTACAACGGCTTCTGGTTCTCGCCCGAGCGGGAAGCGCTGCAGGCGCTCTTCGACGAGGTGGCCCGGTCGGTCAGCGGCACCGCCCGCCTCAAGCTCTACAAGGGGGGCGTGACCGTCGCCGGCCGCAAGTCGCCGGTGAGCCTCTACGACCAGAAGCTGGTCAGTTTCGACGAAGAGGGCGGCTACGACCAGCACGACGCCGAGGGCTTTATCAAGCTGAACGCCCTGCGGCTTTTGGCCCGGGCCCGGGCGCAGAAAGGCTGACGATGGCTGGGGAGGGATCGAAGAAGCTCTGGGGCGGCCGTTTCGCCGTCGAGACCGACAAGCTGGCCGAGGCGTTCAACAACTCGCTCGGCTTCGACCGGCGGCTCTGGCGCGAGGACCTGGACGGCAGCCGCGCCCACGCCCGGATGCTGGCGAAGCAGGGCATCCTGAGCGAAGAAGAAGCGCGGACGATTCTCGAGGGGCTCGACCGGATACAGGAAGAAATCGAGGCCGGCACCTTCCCCTGGCGCGACGAATACGAAGACGTTCACATGAACATCGAGGCGCGGCTGACCGAGCTGGTGGGCGAGGTGGGGGGCAAGCTGCACACCGCCCGCAGCCGCAACGATCAGGTGGCCACCGACCTGCGCCTCTGGCTGCGCCGCGCCCTGGGGGAGGCCGTGGACGCGCAGCAGCAGCTGGCGCGGGTGCTGGTCGCCGAGGCCGAGCGTCACCTGGAGCCGCCCGTCATTTTGCCGGGCTACACCCACCTGCAACGCGCCCAGCCGCTGCTGCTTTCGCACTGGTTCATGGCCTACTACGAGATGCTCGCGCGCGACACCACCCGGGTGCTCGACGCCCTCTTCCGCATGGACGCGTCGCCCCTGGGGGCGGCGGCGCTGGCGGGGACGAGTTTTCCCATCGACCGCCATTTCACCGCCGAGCAGCTGGGTTTCTCGGGGCCGATGCGCAACAGCCTCGACGCCGTGGCCAGCCGTGACTTCGTGCTGGAGGCGCTCTCGGCGGTGGCCATCGGCCAGCTCACGCTCTCGCGCCTGGCCGAGGAGCTGGTGCTCTACTCGAGCTTCGAGTTCGGCTTCGTCACCCTGCCCGACGCCTTCGCAACCGGCAGCTCGATCATGCCGCAGAAGAAGAACCCCGACATCCCCGAATTGATTCGCGCCAAGGCGGGGCGAACGATCGGCGATCTGGTGACGCTGCTCACGGTGGTCAAGGGCCTGCCGCTGGCCTACAACAAGGACCTGCAGGAGGACAAGGAACCGGTCTTCGACGCGCTGGATACTTATACATCCTCCCTCAAGCTGATGGCGGCGCTGCTCCCGGGGCTCGTGTGGCACCCGGAGGTCACGAAACGGGCGGCGGCGGGCGGCTTCGCCCTGGCCACCGACCTGGCCGACTACCTGACCCGCAAGGGCCTGCCCTTCCGTCAGGCGCACGCGGTCGTGGGCCGGATCGTCCGCAAGCTGCAGGAAGAGGGTCGCGACCTGGACGACCTTG
>Ga0256832_1002193_pt1 | contig 13350 bp, 11 predicted proteins | sample 134614metaG_FD_190534 | JGI IMG/M metagenome (GOLD analysis project Ga0256832, IMG submission 190534) | Hydrothermal vent microbial communities from Lau Basin, Pacific Ocean - 134-614 | ecosystem: Environmental > Aquatic > Marine > Hydrothermal vents | place: Pacific Ocean: Lau Basin | collected... | reverse complement strand
GCAAATATCGCGGGGCGCATGATTGTGCGGCGTAAAAGGTAGACAATTAATGGATATTTTTAAAAAGGAGAGTCTCTATGGCGACAATTTGTGAAGTGGCGCAGAATCATATAATAGAGGTAAAGGGTTTCAGCTTCTACTACGCCGGTGTAGATAGCCCGAATCTCAAAAATATAAACATGCCGATAGGCGAAGGAGCCGTCACGGCCCTCATCGGCCCGAGCGGATGGGCAAAACCACACTCCTTAGATGTTTCAACCGCATGCACGACCTCTACCCCGGCAACCGCTACAGGGGTGAAATTGTCTTTGAAGGGCGCAACATCCTTACCAAAAAAGAGGACCTGATAAAACTTAGAACCCGTATCGGCATGATATTTCAAAAACCGACACCCTTTCCGATGAGCATCTACGACAATGTCGCCTACGGGCTGCGCCTTCAGGGGATAAAGAGCCGAAGCGAACTCGACGGCCGTGTCGAACAGGCGCTGAAAGACGCCGCACTATGGAAAGAGGTCGGCGACAGGCTCAAAGAGAGCGGCACCGCACTTTCGGGCGGCCAGCAGCAGAGGCTCTGCATCGCAAGGGCCATAGCGGTCGAACCGGATGTGCTGCTCTTCGACGAACCGACATCGGCGCTCGACCCCATAAGCACACAGGCCATAGAGGAGCTGATTATAAAGCTCAAAGAGAGAGTCACCATCATCATAGTGACGCACAATATGCAGCAGGCCGCCCGAGTAAGCGACTACACCGCCTTCATGTACCTGGGCGACCTGATAGAGATGGGAGTGACGGAAGAGCTCTTCATCACCCCCAAAGAGGAGATGACCGAGCAGTATATTACAGGCAAGTTCGGCTGACTCGCCCTCGACCGGGGAGCGTTCAGCCGCCGTAAGCGGCCATCTTCGACCCCAGTTTCTCCATACGTGAAAATAGCCGCATAATGGAGTCTCTCTGAATACTCCTCAAAGAGGCCTCCTCCTCTTCCAAAAGCATCTGCTTTTCGAGGATCTTCTCCTCTTTCGCGACAAGCTTTTCATAACGCTTCTTCAACTCTTCGTACTCGCTCTCAAGAGCCCCGAGCTCCTTGACAAGCCTTCTGTAGTCACGATCGAGGGCTTTGAGTTTTCTGCCGCTTTCGGTCTTTAGAATCTCCTTTTTGACCCTGGCTATTTTGTTGACTCTTTTGTGTATCTTTCGCTCCAGCTTTCGCATCTTCGAAACTGTCTGTACAACCTCCTCTTCGATTTCGGAAACCTTCTCGTGAAATTTGTGGATCAGAGCCTCTATATCGTCGAGCCTCCCTTCACTCTCTCCGAGCAGCTCCATGAGCTCCTCTATCGCTTTTTTTGTCCTTTTCAGCTCTTTTTGCATCTGCATCCTTTTTTTTTCCATATATTTTACAAAACCATTTTTCAAAATACTGCTACCTGAAGTACAGAACGGCGCCTTTAAACAAGGCTTTCATCGAAAACAGACTTCTATCACGAAGGCATCGTCAAACAGTTTTGCGATACAATCGCATTAAACCGGTTTTTGGAGAGAGCATGTTCGAAACGGACAAAGAGTGCACAGGCAGGGAGTACCATGAGGCCACCAAACACTCGTGGCTTTCGGTAAGGCGCAGCCCGAACCGGCTTGAGTGGGAAAACCGACCCTCTTCCATGAAGTTCTACCCCGAGTCGATGCCCCGTACCAGGCTTTTAAAAAGTGTGGCCGCCCACAACTTCATCTACCACATAGGCGGCATAACGGCAAAAAAGAGCTACCCCGGAGTCGAGTACTACCTAAGAACGAACCCGAGTGCCGGAGCTCTGTACCCGAACGAGCTATATTTTCAGGCTGTTGGTGTAGAAGGGTTCGACGACGGCATCTACCACTTCGAGGTCGGCTCATCTTCGGCGGTGCTTCTTCACCCCATAAAAGAGGATGAGGGTATAGAGCCGCTGCTCGGGATACCGTGGAGGATGAGGGGGCTGCTTTTTCTCGTAAGCTCTCCATACTACCGCTCGGCGTGGAAATATAGGGAGAGGGCTTTTCGCTACTGCCTGCTCGATGCGGGCCATATACTCGGCTCCATAGAGGCGGCGAGCCGGCTCTATAACCACGCCTACCGTATAGCATACGACATAGAGCTCGAGAGACTAAACACGCTTTTTGGCTTCGGCAGGGAGGAGTTTTTTCTCTCCGCCGCAATCTGCGCCGTCCCGGAAAAGGAGATGATCGTAAAAGTTCCCGATACTGCCATTATAAACGCCGATGCTACCGGAGTCTTCGAGCCGACACCTCTCATAGAGGCGGCGTACCATGACTGCATGGAGCTAAAAGGGTGCAAAAAGGTGCCCGGATATCCGAAATTCACCTTCGATAAAAGAAGGTGGGAAGAGGCTATACTCAATAGGCGCTCGATAAGGGAGTTTTCCAAAAAAGCCGTAAGTGCTGCGCAGTTCGAGGCCATCATGAACCATCTAACGCAGCCGGTTCCGAGCGACTGCGACGAACCGGTGCGTATCTACGCCGTCGTCAACCGGGTAGAGGGGATGCAAAGCGGCATCCGGTACGACGGCGGGTTTCTAAAGGTCGGGGATTTCAGCGAAAGAGCCGGATATCTCTGCCTTGAGCAGCGGCTCGGAAGCGATAGTGCGGTTACGATATTTCTGCTCTCGAACGGCTGTAACTACAGGGCCCTTTACCAGAAGGCGGGCCTGATCGGCCACAGGGCCTATCTCGTTTCCGAGTATCTGGGTCTTGGATGCAGCGGTATCGGGGCCTACTACGACGACGATGTCAACAGATTTCTGGATGCCGACGGCATGGTTCTGTATGCTCTGGCTATAGGAGCCTGAAGTTCTCTTTTTGGACCGCAGGGCTTGAACGTCGATACAGTATAGACACTGAACGGTTTCGACCCGATTACAGACAAAATAACCGCATCTCTTTGGCTACTTTAATCAATGCTTTGCTAATATTTGTCATTAATTACCGCACCGATTACCTACCTTAAAGATTGAGATAGTTAGTCGGTGCGGTAATAATTTCATATAGGTGGAAAGAATGCAGATCAACACATTCGAAAAGATGCAGAAGAAGGCGGTAAAAAAGAGCCGCTCCGACTTTCTGTATCTGGGAATTTCCCTTATTTTCATGGCTATCGTACTCATAGCCACGTACAACAAGATACCGGGCAACCCCTTTCTTGCGATAGCGGCGGTGTTCGGCGCATATATGGCCATGAATATCGGTGCGAACGATGTGGCAAACAATGTAGGCCCGGCCGTCGGCTCGAAAGCGCTTACGATGACAGGCGCCATAATAATCGCCGTAATATTCGAATCTGCCGGAGCCCTGATAGCCGGCGGGGATGTGACCGGAACGATCAAGAAAGGGATAATAGACCCCGCGGCTTTCGCGGACCCGCTCTATTTTGTATGGGCCATGACCGCCGCTCTTCTTGCCGCCGCTTTGTGGCTCAACCTGGCAACATGGCTCAAGGCCCCCGTTTCCACCACCCACTCCATCGTAGGGGGCGTAATGGGCGGCGGCATAGCGGCTGCGGGGACATTTGGGATCGTCGCATGGGGAACTATGGGCAAAATAGCCGCAAGCTGGGTCATCTCCCCGATACTCGGAGGTCTTATAGCCGCAGGATTCCTTTTTGCGATAAAAAAGAGCATCCTCTTCAAAGAGAGGACAAAAGAGGCTGCTATGAAGTTCGTCCCCCTATACGTAGCCGTAATGGGATGGGCATTCGTTACGTACCTTATATTGAAGGGCATGAAAAAGGTGGTGAAGCTCGGCTTCCCCACGGCTGCCGGAATCGGGCTGGTCGCCGCGGTTATCATATTTTTCGCGGTAAAAAAGGTGATAGAGAGATATTCGCATAATCTCAGCGACGAACGCAGCAGTGTAAACAGCCTCTTCACCATCCCGCTCATATTCGCCGCCGCACTGCTAAGCTTCGCTCACGGCGCCAACGACGTAGCCAACGCCGTGGGGCCCCTGGCGGGAATCTATGACGCGCTTGCACACCAGACGATCTCCACGAAAGCGGCCATCCCCCTATGGGTCATGGTGATAGGTGCCGTCGGTATCTCGCTCGGACTGGCCCTTTACGGTCCCAAACTGATAAAGACAGTCGGCAGCGAAATTACCGAACTGGACCAGATAAGGGCCTTCTGTATCGCTCTCGCCGCCGCCATCACGGTAATCATAGCCTCTCAGCTGGGTCTGCCGGTAAGCTCGACTCACATAGCGCTGGGCGGTGTTTTCGGTGTAGGATTCCTAAGGGAGTGGCTCGACAGGACGCAGAGGCTGGAGTACCGCATAAAAGAGGAGAAGGAGAAGCTCGAAGAGCTGAAAAAGAGGCTGGAAGCCTACAGAAGCGAACTCGAAAGCTTGGAGTCTAAAGAGAAGAAAACGCAGCAGGATTACGAGCGCATCGTCCACCTCTTCGAGCTCATATCGGACCATGAAAAAATGGTCAAAAAGGAGAACAAGGCCCTGAAGTCGGTTTACAAAACCAAGTATGTACAGCGAAACGCCCTGAAGAAGATCGTAGCCGCCTGGGTCATAACCGTTCCCGCAGCCGCTCTGATTTCGGCGATGATATTCTATATAATAAAAGGTATAATGGTATAAGGAGCCTCCAGGCTCCGGCCGATCATAAGAGTTCACGCTCGAAAAACCGCTTGCCGTAAGCTATTTTCGTATCTTATCGGTTTTATAAACATAATAACTTTACAATATTTCTCTTATGCCGATATTCTCATTATATTTTCAATAGACAATATGGAAACAGCAGATGACAAAAAAACGGATTTCGTTTATCACTCTTCTTTGCAGTGCCACCCTCGCCTTTTCATCCGAGAGCATGGACGATCTGCTGCGGGCTTTCAAAAGCGAGTCGGAGCTGTCGAAGATAACCAAAAGCGAATCGGCCGGCTTTCTCGACATCTATACCCGTGAAGAGCTGGAGAAGATGCAGGTTCGCACACTCATGGACGTACTGAAGCTCTTTACCGTACCAAACATCACAAGAACCTCCAACAACATAAACCAGTTTACAAAACCGACCTTTCCCGTAATGCCCCCCTACGCGATACGCCTCTATGTAAACGACCACGATATGACCTCCGCATCGTTCGGAAGCGCACTGATGCTCTGGAGCGACATGCCGGTCGAATATATCGACCATATAGAGGTATACAAAAGCGCATCTTCGGTGGAGTTCGGCAACGAGCCCGGCAGCGTCATAATTAAACTCTACACCAAAAAGCCGGAAAGAGAGGAGGGTGGCAAAGCGAGACTTGCGGCCGATCAGCGGGGCAGCACGGAAGCCGACCTTTACTACGCCCATACAACCAGAGACGGCCTCTCCTACTTCTTTTTCGCAAATGCCGACAACGTAAATCGCAAAACATATAAAAACCTCGGCCACGAACTCGATGCCGACAACCACGCCCAGAGTTTTTATGCAAACATCTTCAAAGAGGGGTGGCGCCTCGAGGGGGGATCTTACAGAAAAGTCAAAGACACCTTCCTCGGCCTCGGCAGAGCCTACACTCCCAACGACGGCGAGATCGATAACCGCCACAACTACATTCAGCTCGAAAAGATATATGACAACGGTTTGAAAATAAGAGCCGGTTACGACCATCTCGACAGCTACGAAAAGGAGTCCGACGACAGCAAAATAGCGGCCGGCGCAGCCGGGTATGTAACGAATTACGCTCTACAGCTCCACGACAAAATTGCCTCTTTGATAGCCGAAAAGAGTTTCACCCACGCAAACGGAAAACTACTTGTAGGCGGCTTTTACAAATATAAAGGGCTGGAAGCCGAAGGGGAGTTCGACAGCCGCTCCACTTCGTTCACCAATGCGCTCCACCTCTACTCGATATATCTGGAGGAGAGTTACAGCTTCAACCCCACGACCACCTTCATAGGCTCCTTCAAGGGAGACTACTACAGATATGAGAAACAGATAGAGGCGAAAAAAGAGCACATTTTGCGCGCCGGTCTCATAAAAAACTACGGGCCCGTCCAAATAAAGGCTTTCTACACCAAAACCTACTACGCCGTACCGTTTCTCTATCTATACGGGCCCGACAACACCCCATACAAGGTGAACCCGAAGCTCAAGTTCCCCGAACCCACACTTACATCACTCGGTGTACGATACAAAGATGGCCGCCATACCGTAGATGCCAGGATGTCGCTTATTACCGTAAAAAACAAGGTTCTTCAAAAACGTGACGGGACGCTCTTCAACAATCCCAAAGGGTGGTACCACCAGTACGAACTGAAATATAGTTACAACTTCGATGCAAGGAACAGCCTGAAGATGGATCTCTATATGGGAGAGAACGCTTCAGGATTGACGATGAGCCCGAAATACGGCGGACATATCCAGCTCTTCAACAGCTTCGACAAAGTCGATCTATACAACCAGATAGGCTATAGAAGCAACTGCGATTTTTACGGTGTTAATATCGATCCGACATACGACTATACGGCATCGGTCAAGTATCATGTGACAAAAGATCTATCGATAGGGCTGAGAGGTGAAAATATCTTCGGAACCGGCTACAGGCAGAGTTACGCAAGGCTCCCCTACTCTATGCCTGTATTCGACAGAAAGTTCTGGCTGAATATGGAGTACCTGTTTTGAAAAAGTTGATACTCATCCTAATATCCGCCCTCCTTCTGAGCGCATCCCCGGCAGAAAAAGAGAGAAGTATATACCGTACCATTCTAAATGCGATATTCCCCGACAAAGCGGTGATCCACGTCTGGCTCGACAACCCCAAGAAGAGAGCTATCTTTGAAAAGATAAAGCGGGTCGAAGTCGTAAACGACCACAAGAGAGCCGATATACTGATTCTTTACAACTCGTTCGACGTGCCGGCCGACAACAAGATCATATTCGCCGACGGCTACCTCGTTTTCGAACACTTCAAAAACAGACTGGTAGGAGGCTTCTACTGGCAGAAGGGTCGTCCGAACCTGGTCTTCATAAAAAAGAATCTAAAAGATCACAACATAAGCCTTCCTCCAACTCTAAAAGAGTATATTGAGGACGATATGTGAAATCGATAAGCCGTATCTACTTCTTTCTGATAGCCTCTATCGTAGCGGCCGTTATCTATCTTTACTACGGCGTATCCACAACCAATATCAAGCTTATCAAAAATCTCGAAAAGATATTCGTAGTCCAGGCGGGCAATTTCGCCGAAAATATAGAGCAGGAGATAAAAAAACATACCGACCCGGACAAAAGGCTCTACGATCTTCTCAAAGAGAATGCAGAGGTGAGAGAGGAGCTCGAACACACACTTTCGGCGCTTGTCACTCCATCTTTCAAATATGTATATGTCCTATATAGAGACGAAAAAGGGAAATACCGCTATCTTCTCGACGGCAGCAAGGAGGATAAAGGTAGTTTCGATCAGAAGCTCGATGTAGACAAGCAGAAGTGGAACCGCTGTTACGAAACGAAAAGTGACCAGGTACTCATGCAGAACAATCTCGAGGGGCTCTGGATAACATACCTCAAACCGGTAGTTAGGAACAGTAACGTGGAAGGGGTCATAGCTATAGACTTCTCTACGCGCCTTCCCTCGACCATAGCACAGGCGACAAGGCCGCTCGAAAACATCTTTTTCTACATTTTCGCCGCTATAGGGATACTGGTGCTCATACTTCTGTATCAGACCATTTTGAGCATAAGGACAAAAAAAGAGAGCATCATAGACCCGCTGACCTCTACATACAACCGAAACTTCCTCAGATCGTTCCTAAAGTCGATCAACCCTGCCAAATACCAGATAATGATGCTCGATATAGACCACTTCAAAAAGATAAACGACAACTTCGGACATAAAGCGGGCGACCTTGTTCTTCGCGAAGTTGCCGCCGCCATAAAGAGCGAGCTCAGGGAAAAAGACCGCATAATACGTTTCGGAGGGGAGGAGTTTTTGATATTTCTCCATAAACAGAAGAAGGATTGCCCGGCTGCGGAAATCATCTCCAAGCGTCTCAAAGAGAGTATAGAGAAGAGAACTTTCAAATACGAAAACACCCCCATTCATATAACGGTCTCCATAGGCATCACGTCGAACCCGGAACACTTCAAGAGCGTACCGGATGCTATAAAGAGGGCAGACGAGATGCTCTACATCGCCAAACGGGAGGGACGGAACAGGATCATATTCGACAATCTCGACAAAGAGGCGCACGTTAGCGAGAAGAAGACGATTTCCGAAGTAAAAGAGGCGCTCGAAGAGAACAGAATCGTCTGCCACTACCAGCCGATCGTCGATATGAAATCGGGAGAAGTGGTCAAGTACGAAGCGCTCGTGCGAATGATCGACAAAGACGGAAAAACGCTTTTGCCCTATCTTTTCCTGGAGTCTGTCGCATATACGAACATCTATACGGACCTGACCAAAAGGGTTCTGACGATAGTCTTCGACCAGATCAAGCTCCACCGTCTGCCCATAAGTATAAACCTGAACATTTCAGACATTCTCGACAACAAGATTTTTACGATTATTGTAGACGAGATCGAAGAGAACATTCAACTGGCAAAATGGCTCGTTATCGAGCTGCTGGAAAACGAACACATAAGCAGCATCGAGAGTATGAGAGAGAGACTATCGAAACTGAAGTCTTACGGTGTGAAGATCGCAATCGACGACTTCGGAAGCGGTTTTTCAAACTTCTCGATCTTTCAGGATCTGCCCATAGATACCCTAAAGATAGACGGTTCTCTGATAAAAGATCTCGACTCCTCCAAAATCGCCTACTCCATAACCGAATCGATAACACACTTTGCGAAAAAGCTGGAGATAGAGAGTGTAGCCGAATTCGTTCACAGTGAAGAGATATTACGAATCGTAAAAGATATGGGAATAGATGAGGGCCAGGGTTTCTACCTGGGAAAACCCTCCGATACCATCAAACCCGGAAAAAGAGGCCTCAAACAGGCATCTGAAATTTCTGCGTAATCAATTCACCCTCGTCGTTGAAATAGAGATAGTAGAGCAGATCCCTCTTTACACTCTCGCCGGCAAGATACCTCAGAGCCAGATTCGCCTGCAAAGATGCGATGTGCATAACGATCGGAGCTGCAATTCCGGCGGGCCGGCGATCCATTATCTTGAAAGCGTCGAAGCTGCTTCTCTCTATGAAGCAGACCTGACCGTTGAAAGCCTCTACGGAGCCGTATATCCAGGGAGTTTCGATCTGCTTCGCATAGCGGTCTATCTGCGCGCGGCTCGGCAGGTTGTCCGTAGCGTCGAGTATCAGGTCGTACTCCCGTGGCACCTTTGCAAACTCTTCAAACCTGACCGTATGGGGCGTGACCTTCACGTATGGGCAGCGGCTCTCTACCAGTTCTGCCGCCGCTTCGGCCTTGAGCCTCCCTTCGTCCCCTACCCTGAATGCTATCTGACGGTGGATATTGTGTACGGAGACCTCATCGAAATCTACAAGGTCGATATGTCCTATTCCGCTGGCTCCCAGGGCTATGGCGAGAGAACTTCCGAGCCCGCCTGAACCTACAATGACGATCTTTCTCTTTTGCAGCGAGGCCTGCACATCCTCCCCCCAGAGCATCACCTGGCGATTGAAGTAGTGGAAGTAATCTTGCATATTCCGCTCCGTTTTCTATAGATTATAGCATATCGATTACATCACTTGTCAAAATCGTGCATAAATTCCGGGCAAAGCCCAGAATTTGAGAGTATGTTTGCCCCAGCAGACATCTGAAGCCTCTAAATCCCAGACTTGAAGACATTCTACGTGAGTAATTCGACAAATAGATTCGCGAAGATATCGAAACATATTTGCATAGTCGATATGTATATAGAGTCTGCTGCATCAGGTTTTGCAGAGAGAGGGAAATCATACACATACTCGTTGAAAATAGAGTCGTGGTAAAACATACTTATGTTATAATAACTTGAATTATCATAACACAGGTTATCAAATGAGATTCTACAACAGGGAGAAAGAGATTGAGATACTCGGCAGGGCCGATTCGCTAAAAAGCGAGCGCGGTATCATGACGATGGTTATAGGACGAAGACGGGTCGGAAAAACCGCCTTGGTTCTACAACCCTTTTCGGAGGGAAGGGTGCTATACTTCTTCGCCTCCAAAAAGAGCGAACCTCTGCTTTGCGAAGAGTATCTCGAAGAGATCGCGAACTCACTCTCAAAAAAGCCGCATGGGCGGATCGAGCGGATAGAAGAGCTTTTTGCATATCTGCTCGATCTCTCCAAGTCTCTTCCCATGACAGTAATTTTCGATGAGTTTCAGGAGTTTTTTCATGTAAACCCCTCGATATACGCTTCGATTCAAAAATTGTGGGACAGGCACAGAACGGAAGCAAATATCCATCTCATTGTCTGCGGATCGGTCTACTCCATGATGAAGCGGATATTCGAAGATGCAAAGGAGCCGCTGTTCGGTAGATGTGATTTCAAGATAGACCTGAAGCCTTTGAACCCTTCTGTACTCAAAGAGATTTTACAAGAGCACGGTGCCTACAGTGCCAAGAATTTACTCGACATCTACACCCTGACAGGCGGAGTGGCCAAATATATCGAACTGTTCACGATAAGAGGAGCGTTCGATCTCGATAGTATGGTAGACGAGATCGTATCTCCCTTCTCCCTCTTTCTCGACGAGGGACGCAACCGGTTGATCGAAGAGTTTGGAAAAGAGTACGGCACCTACTTCTCCATACTGTCGCTAATCGCCTCCTCCAAAACCTCCCGAAGCGCGATAGAGTCGATACTCGAACGTAACGTTTCAGGCCATCTCCACAGACTTGAACACGATTACGCCGTCATCAAAAGCATAAAACCCATTGGCGCCAAACCAAACTCGAAGGTGCAGAAGTATAGAATCGAAGACAATTTTCTCGCCTTCTGGTTCCGGTTTATCTACAAATACCAATCCTACATAGAAGCGGAAAATTTCGATCGGTTAAAAGCTATAATCCATCGTGACTTTCCAACCTTTCAAGGCCGTTTTCTCGAAAAACTGTTTACGGAGTTGATGAAAAATGAGGGATACTCGCAAATAGGAAGCTATTGGGAGCGGGGCAATCGAAACGAAATCGACATCGTTGCCGTAGACGAAGAGCGAAAAAGGCTCGTCATATGCGAGACGAAACTCTCAGCCAAGCGTCTCGATCGAGACGATTTGATACGTAAATCGGCCAAGCTACTGAAAAAATTTCCCGGCTACGAAGCTGAATATAGAGTTTTGAGTGTCGAAGACATCGATAGCTTTGTCGATAAATAAGTAGCGGAATGCCAAAGTGTCCACATGTAAATGTTCGATTGAGCCGGTAAACACTTAATCTGACACTCTTTATTTTCACACGATCCCTATTATCGGATATGACAGATCTATACCCTGTCTCCTTGCGGGCTCCATTCAAATCAGAGCCGGCGGGTATTAGGGCATATTCAAATCGCTTCGGTAGTCATTTTATATCGGCTCTGCTTTTAAGCTGCTTCTCGAAACCCCATGCCCTCTTTGCTTCCCTGGTCCTCTTTCTATCTACCGAAACGACCATCAGAGCCTCTTTCTCTCCGAGTACGCTCACCACCTCACCGTATGGATCGATAAGCATTGAGTCTCCGTAAAACTTCCACTTAAGCTCTCTGTCGGTGTAGTCTCCGACCCGGTTGGCTCTAAGTATGTATATGTTGTGCAAAAATGCCCGGGTTTTGAGAATCTCTCTCCATCTGTTGTGAGATTCGAATGTCGAAGAGGTCGGCAGCAGCAACACGTCCACATCCCTCGCGTTGAGGCGGTCGAAGAAGTGGTTGAAGTGGAGCTCGAAGCCGCCTATCACCCCGAAACGGATACCCTTATGGGTAAAGACGAGCGGATCTTCGAGCCCCTTTTTCTCGTTGGCGAAAAACGCGGCTTCGTCCCAGTGGCCGTAATCCATAAGAATCTGCTGGCGGTACGTATGTGTACTTTTGGGTGTCACCTTCACGACCGTTTTGTAGCATCTGCCGCCCTTGACCTGCACCAGCGGAGCGACTACGACAATATCGTATTTTCTGCTGAGCTCTTTCACCATCGTGAGGTGGTGGTCGCTCTGGTCTTTTATCATATTTGGCGGCATCTTTTCAAGCTCTTTGAAGAAGTGGTTCAGCACATATTCACCGAGCAGTATTATCTCAGCCTCTTTGGCCCCGGCCGCTTTGAAGTAGTGGTCAAGCGCGTTCGGGCTCATCCCCTGTGTAGGCATCTGAAGCGCGGCTATACGGATCATTCCGCCTCTCCGCTCTCTATATCGCTCTTCTCTATCGTCTCCACCTCGAGCTTAGCCTCCTCCAGTATCCTGCCCGCCTCTTTAAGAAGCTTCATGCCCTCTTTATAGAGCCTTACACTCTCTTCAAGAGGAATTTCAGGATCCATCAACCTCTCCATTATCCTCTTCGCCGCTTCGATCTTCTCTTCGAAATCCGCCTCTTTTTCTTCAGCCACGTTACCCCTTTTTGATAGATTCTATTTCAGGACGTCGGCCACATAGTCCGAGAATTTGTCGACCTCGACCAAAAAGGCGTCGTGGCCGTAGTCGCTGTCTACTTCGTAGTAGCTGACGAACCCGCTCTGCCCCTGCGCATCCATCACTATCTTTATCTCCTTCATCTCTTCGGGCATGAAGAGAAGATCCCTTCTGAAAGAGATGAGATGAAGATCGGTCCTTATCCTTCCCAGCGCCTCGTCGAGCGTATCGTAACCCCTCGATATGTCGAATATGTTTATCGCCTTCGTAATATAGAGGTAGCTGAGGGGGTCGAACCATTTGCTGAATCCGTACCCGTTGTACTCCAGATAGCGCTCTACCTGAAACTTTCCGAAGAGCTCGAAAAGCCCGTCGGTCTCCACATAGCTTCGGCCGAACTTTCGATCCATCGACTCCGGGCTCAGGTAGCTTATGTGCCCGGCCATACGCCCTACCGCCAGACCTGTAAACCCATCCTCTTCGAAATCTTTGGGGTCGTAGTTGCCGTTTTTGAATCTCGGGTCTTTTATTATCGCTTCCTGCACCACCTTGTTGAAAGCTATGGCCCAGGGGCGCGTGGCATGAGTCGCCGCCATCACTATCGTATGTTTTGCAAGCCCCGGGTACTCCACGGCGAACCTAAGAGCCTGCATTCCTCCCATAGAGCCCCCTATCACCGCATGAAGACGGTCGATTCCCATTCGGCTGAGCAGAATTCTCTGCGCCTTCACCATATCCTTTACCGTGACTACCGGAAAACGGAGGCGGTAGCGCTCTTCGCCCGGGTAAATTCTGGACATGGGGCCGGT
>Ga0256832_1002192_pt1 | contig 13354 bp, 12 predicted proteins | sample 134614metaG_FD_190534 | JGI IMG/M metagenome (GOLD analysis project Ga0256832, IMG submission 190534) | Hydrothermal vent microbial communities from Lau Basin, Pacific Ocean - 134-614 | ecosystem: Environmental > Aquatic > Marine > Hydrothermal vents | place: Pacific Ocean: Lau Basin | collected... | reverse complement strand
GATGACCGCATCCTTTTTCGCCTGGGGCGCGGTGCGCGGCATCACCACATGGCAGGGAATGCCCCGGCGCCCGGCCGCATAGGACAGGCTGAGCGCGTGGTTGCCCGAGCTATGGGTAGCCACGCCCTTCTCCAGCATGTCGCCCGCCAGGCCAAACACCGCATTGCACGCCCCGCGCACCTTGAAGGCGCCTGCCTTCTGGAAGTTTTCGCATTTGAAGAACAGCTCCGCCCCGGTCGCCTCGTTCAGCATGCGCGAGGTCAGGACCGGCGTGCGATGGATATGAGGGGTTATCCGTTCGCGCGCCGCCAGCATGTCGTCATAGGTGGGTATTTTCATGTCAGCTCCTGTAAAATTCCTGCGCCGCCGCCACACCCGCGCCCGGCGTCACCTCGAGCCCCATATCGGCCATGGCCATTTCGGCAACGGCCAGCCCCAGCAGCGCCTGCGCCTCGCTCAGCATTCCCAGATGGCCGATGCGGAAAAGCTTGCCCGCCACATCACCCAGCCCGGCGCCATAGGCCACCTGGTAGCGGCTGGCCGCATGGGCCACCAGCGCATTCGCGTCGAAACCCTCGGGCGTCAGGATGGCACTGACCGAGTTCGAGTACAATTCAGGCCGGCGCGCGCACAGATCCATGCCCCAGGCGGCAATGCCGCGCCTTATGCCCCCGGCAATATGGGCGTGGCGGGCGAATACCTTGTCCAGCCCCTCCTCCAGCAGCATCTCGGTCGCGCGCGCCAGCCCGTTCAGCAGGCCGACCGGCGGGGTATAGGGGAACCCGGCGCCCGGATAGGCCGCACGCATGTCGCGGATGTCGAAATAGGTGCGCGGCAGGCGGGCCTGGTCCAGCATGGCCAACGCCTTCGGGCTGAAGCCGACAATGGCCAGCCCCGCCGGCAGCATGAAGCCCTTCTGGCTGCCGGTTACCGCCACGTCCACGCCCCAGTCGTCCATGCAAAAATCCATGGAGCCGATGGAGCTTACCCCGTCCACGAACAAGAGCGCCGGATGCCCGGCTGCGTCCATTGCGGCGCGCACGGCGGCAATGTCGCTGACCACGCCGGTGGCGGTCTCGTTATGCGTCGCCAGCACCACCTTGATTGCATGCGCGCTGTCGGCAGTCAGGATTTCCTCGAACCGCGCGACCGGGATGCCCTCGCCCCATGCCACGTCAACCTGCACCACGTTCAGACCGTGGCGCTTGCACATGTCGATCCACTTGTGGCTGAACATGCCGTTTCGCGCGGCCAGCACCGTGTCGCCCGGAGAAAGCGTGTTGGTAATGGCGGTTTCCCAGCCGCCGGTGCCGGTCGCGGGAAATACGAACACCTCGCCAACCTCGGTTTTCAGCACCCGCTTCACCCCGTCGAGCGCCGGGTGCAGGATACCGGCAAACTCGGCCGAACGGTGATCCATGGTGGGGATGTCGACCGCCCGGCGCAGGGCCTCCGGCATGTTGGTCGGGCCGGGAATGAAAACCGGGTTTTGCGCAAGCATGAAGCATTCTCCGTGAGTGGTGAAGGCACCTTAGCGCGACCGTTCGGTAAACGCCATTTTTTTGAAAAAGTTTTTCATTATTCTGGATTCTTGATTTTCTCCCTGCTAATCAATGAATTGCAATTTTTCAGAAAGGAAACCGCAATGCCCGAGAAAAAACGATTGCGCGGCAGGCCCAAGGCTTTCACCGCAAAGCCGGAGCAATCGCGCATCCAGTCTCTGGACCGCGCGCTGGATGTGCTGGCGACCGTTGCGGCGGGCGACGGGCTGACCCTGTCAGAGATTTCCAGCGCGCTGGAACAATCCCCCGCCACCATCTATCGCGTCCTTTCGACATTTGCCGCGCGCGGCCACCTGGAGATGGATGCCACCAGCCAGGAATGGTTCATCGGGGCCGCTGCCTTTCGCACCGGCAACGCCTTTCTCCGGCGCACCGGCCTCATTGAACGCGCCCGTCCCGTGATGCGCGCGCTCATGCAGGAAACCAATGAGACCGCAAATATCGGCGTCGAAAACCAGGGCCAGGTGCTGTTTCTGAGCCAGGTCGAAACCCACGAGGCGATCCGCGCTTTCTTTCCGCCCGGCACGCTCAGCCCGATGCATGCCTCCGGCATCGGCAAGGCGCTGCTGGCACAACAGGACGAGGCGGCAATCGACCGTTATCTGGCGCGCACGGATCTGACCCGTTTCACCCCCTCGACCATCTGCGATGCAAACGCCCTGCGCCAGGAACTCGCACGCATCCGCGAGGCCGGGCATGCCTTCGACAACGAGGAAAAGAGCCCCGGCATGCGCTGCGTGGCAGCGCCGGTTTTCAACGCCTGGGGCGAGGCCGTAGCCGGAATATCGGTGTCGGGTCCGACCGCACGGCTCAGCCTTGCGCGCATCCGCGACATCTGTGCCCTGGTGCGCGCGCGTGCCCGCGACCTTTCCGAGAGCCTGGGCCACCGCCCGGGGTGATCTTCTTCATCTTGGTACAAATACCTCCGGGGGTCCGGGGGTGGAACCCCCGGCCAACCCTTTCGGTGCGTTTGCAGGCAAACGCACCTGCCGGGCACGGCGATTGCCAGAGGCAATCGCCTCCGGTCGCCCCGGCTGAGCCGGGGCGAAACCGCTTCCTGCCGCAAGCGCCCGCCAAGGGGTCGCATTTCACTGGATTTCCGCCCCTGCCCGCCGCAATAAGGATCAAACGCGGAGGTCAGGCATGTTCCTGTCGGTTTTCGACATGTTCAAGGTGGGGGTGGGGCCGTCATCGTCGCACACGATGGGGCCCATGGTGGCGGCCGGGCGGTTTCTGGACCTGTTGCGCGGCCAGGCCTTTCAGCCGGCGGGCCTGCGCGCCAGCCTGCATGGCAGCCTTGCCTTCACCGGCATCGGCCACGCCACGGATCGCGCCACCATCCTGGGGCTCGCGGGCTTTCTGCCTGACACCTATGACGCGCGCGCCGCCGACGCCGCCCTTGCCGAGATCCGCAAGACCCGCATGCTCCGCCCCGAAGGCCTGCCGCCCTTGCGCTTCGACCCTGCCCGGGACCTGCGGTTCGACTATGACCACAAGCTGCCCGGTCATGCCAACGGCATGGTGCTGAGCGCCACCGACGCCCAGGGCGATGTTCTGGTGCAGGAGACCTATTATTCCATCGGCGGTGGCTTTGTGGTGACCGCCGCCGAACAGGCGGCCGAGCCGATCCTGGACCGGCGCGACGCGGCCGCGCATCCCTATCCTTTCGATACTGCCGCCACCATGCTGGCCATGGCGCGCGACAGCGGCAAGACCATTGCCCAGATGAAGCGCGCGAACGAACTGATGCACCGCGCGGCACCCGAGCTGGACACAGGCCTTGCCCGCATCTGGCAGGTGATGAATGCGTGCATCGACCGCGGTCTTGCCGCCGGCGGCACCCTTCCCGGCGGGCTGTCGGTCAAGCGGCGCGCGGCGGACATTCACCGGCAACTGCTGGCTGAGCGGGGACGCAACCTGACCGCGCCGCATACGATCAACGACTGGATCAGCACCTATGCCATGGCGGTGAACGAGGAAAACGCCGCCGGCGGCCAGGTGGTGACCGCGCCCACAAACGGGGCGGCCGGGGTGCTGCCGGCGGTGCTGCGCTACTGGCTGGACCATGTGCCGGGCGCGGCGCCCTCGCGGGTTGCGGAGTTTTTGCTGACGGCGGCGGCCATTGGCGGGCTGATCAAACACAATGCCTCGATCTCGGGCGCCGAGGCCGGCTGCCAGGCGGAAATCGGTAGCGCCGCCGCCATGGCCGCCGCGGGCTTTACTGCCGTCATGGGGGGGTGTGCGCACCAGATCGAAAACGCCGCCGAGATCGCGCTGGAGCACCACCTGGGCCTGACCTGCGACCCGGTCAAGGGGCTGGTGCAGGTACCCTGCATCGAGCGCAACGGGCTGGGCGCAATCAAGGCGGTGGCCGCGGCCTCGCTGGCGCTGCGCGGCGACGGCAGCCATTTCGTGCCGCTTGACGCCTGCGTGCGCACCATGATGGAAACCGGCCGCGACATGAGCGAACGCTACAAGGAAACATCGCTGGGCGGGCTGGCGGTGAATGTGCCCAATTGCTGAGACCCGGCGCCACCTCGCCCGACGTCATCATTCTGGGCGCCGGCATCCTGGGCATCACCCTGGCCTGGAACCTGACCCGGCTGGGGCTCGTGCCTCTGGTGATCGACCCGGGCGCGGTGGCCGGCGGCACCACCGGGGCCAGTTTCGCCTGGGCCAATGCCTCGACCAAGACCGGCGACGCCGCCTATCACCGGCTGAATGCGGCCGGGGTTGCGGCCTATGGGCAATTATGCGCGGAATTCGGCGCCCGGGCGCTGGGGATCAGCCGCACCGGCGCGCTGCAGGTGGTGCGCACAAGCGACGCACCGGGACACGCCGCGATGCTGCGCGACCTGGAAATCCTGACCGGCTTTGGCTATCCCGTCTCTCTGCTTTCGCCTGGGGAACTCGGCGCCCTGGAGCCCGGGCTGGCCCTGCCCCCGGATGCCGAGGCGCTGCACCTGCCGGCCGATCTGGTGGTGGACGCGCCGCACTTCACCCGGTTTCTGGCCGCGCGCATGGTCGAAGCCGGCGGCAGTATTTTGCACGCGCGCCCGGCTACGCTGATCGCGGATGATACCGGCCGCGTGTCCGGTGTGGAAACCGACCAGGGGCGGCACCTGGCCGCGAACGTGGTGCTGGCCACCGGCAAGGATACCGGGCAGGTGCTGGCCGATCTGACCGGGCATGCGCCCTTTGCCCGCCGGTTCCCCCTGCGCCAGGTGCCCGGGCTGATCCTGACCACGCCGACCCTGACCGGGGCGGACCTCGCCCATGTGCTCTATACCTCCACCACCGACGAGCTGCACATCCTGCCGACAGGCACGGGTGCGTTGCGCATCGGCTCGGACGATGTCGACGCGCTGATCTGGGACGATCGCAGCCCCGAAGCTCTGCACACCGCCGGCGCGGCGCTGCTGGCGCACGCCAGCCGGATCCTGCCGGCCCTGGCCGGGCTGAACCCTGCCGCGTGTGACCTGCGCATCGGCATCCGCCCCTACCCGGAGGATGGCAAGACGATCATTGGCCCATTGCCCGGCGCCGATGGCCTGATGCTGATGGCCACCCATAGCGGCATCACCCTTGCCCCGGTGCTGGGACGGCTGCTGGCGGGCTGGATTTCATCGGGCAATCGTCCCGAAGCGCTGGCACCCTTCGGGCTGGAGCGTTTTGCAGGCTTTCAGGCGGGCTGAGCCAGACGCGCCAGCACCTCGCCCAGCGCCGCGCGCGGCACCATGACCAGAAGGCCAGGGCCATCGGCCTCGATCCGCACCAGCCCCCCCGCTGCGACCCGGTTCGACGTGCCGATGCGCCCGGCGGGCTCCAACGCCAGATCGTCAAGCGGCCAGACCAGCCCACGCGCCCGCACGACCACCCGGCGCATGGGGAAAAGCGAAAACCAGGCCCCCGGGGGCAACGCCAGTTCCAGCGCCGGAGGCACATGGAAACAGACCTCACGATCGGTCAGAAGGACCACGCGGCCGGGCGCTGCACGCGCCAGTGTTGAAAGGCTGGCAAGCGCATGGTCAAGCCGCCCCCCCAGCAACCCGACACCCAGAATCAGTGGTGCGGAAATCACCCGCAGCACCTTGTCGAAATCGGTGGTTTCCTGTTCGTCAATCGCTATGATCGCCGCATCTGGCAATTGTCCGCGCATGTCGGGCGCAAGCGAGTCCATGTCCCCCACCACCAGCGCCGGCACCTGCCCCCAGCCGAGCGCGCGCGCGGCCCCGCCATCGGCCGCGATCAGATTCGGTGCGAATTTTAACGCTTCTTCAAATACTTCCCGACTACACTCACCGTCACCGATCACGGTAACATTACTGCGAAAAGGATAATTTGCTGTGGTCATCGCATCTATTGTGTCCAAACTGGAAACGAGTCACATTCCTGCCGTGAAAAAATACCGCATTTTTCGTGAAAACGTGCAAATTCCGAAGCGGGTTCATGGTAAACATAGCCTTGCTGGATCGGGGGAGAAAGCGAGAAAACGATGGTGAGTACGAGTAAGATCCTCACAGTATCCTACGGTACGTTTTCGTGCACGCTTGAGGGTTTTGATGACCCGTTTTCGACCATGCGTTCAATCGCGGAGTATTTTCGCGACCTGGCGGCACAAGACCGCTATTTCGGGGCAGAGCCCCCCACCCCGGACGCCGAAATGCTGCACCAGATTGCCGAGCGGGAATTACGCCGCCCGGTAGAAGCCCGTATCGAAAACAACAATGTCGTGTTGCGCCAGGCCGAGACGCCTGAACCTGCGGGCGAGCCTGCCGCGGTCGCCGGCGAAACGCTGCTTGCGGAAACGCCGGGCACACCGCAACCAGCCATGGGCGAGCCACGCCCGGCCGGCACCAGCGATGCCGCACCGCAAGAGGCCGACGGCCGGGAAACCGGCAACCAGACGGCTGACGCGACCGGGCAACCCGCCAAGCGGAAAAAGGCGACCAAGGCCCGGAAGGCCGAAAAGGCCGCCCGCCAGAAGGCCAAGAAAGCCCGGAAAGAAGCCAAGGCGAAGAAGCGCGCGGCACAGCAAAAGGCGCGGGCAGCGGCACCAGAAGCGGCAGCGGCGGCCAAAGCGGCAAGCCAGCCCGCCCAGACTCCGGCGCCGGCCGGCGCGCCTGCGCAGGCCGAACCCGAACAGGTCAAGGAGGCGGCCGCAAGCCTCAGCGACGTGTCGATCGCCGCGAAATTGCAGCGTCTGCGTGCCGTGGTCAGCCGGGAATCCCCCGACACCGACGATACCGACCTGTCATATGTCGAGGATTTCTATGCCGAGATGGCTGGCGAATCGCAGGATGGAACCGACACCGTGCCCGAAGATCACCTGGCACCGGCTGAGCCGATCCAGTTTGCGGATGAGGATGCGGACCTGACCGACGATGCGGCAAATTCGCCTCAGCCGGTCAAAACCAAAGCGCTGGACGCCACCGCGCCAATCGCGCGGGTGGTCAAGGTGCGCCGCAAAACCGCCGAACCGCAGCACGCGGATCAGGAAGACAAGGCCACGCACGGCGAAACGACCGGGCAGACAGCTGACGCGGCACGCGGCTGGGACGCAGTCGAGCCATCGAGCCTGTCGCCGGAAGATGAAGCCGCCCTGATGGCCGAGCTTGCCCAGGTCGAGGCGGAAACGCAGGCAGAGCAAGGCCGGGCCCCGGACATCACGGCCCCGGAAGTCGCGGCCGAAAGCGCTCCATCGGACATGCAAGCCCAGGAGCCGGATCGCACGGACGTATCGGGCGAGGAGACGTCCCCCCCTGCGCGCACCGCGTTTGATGACAGTGAAATCGAAGGCGCGACCGCGATCGAGCGCATCCTTGCCGAGACAGACGCAAAATTGCAAAGCGAGGAAGCCACGCAGAAACGGGCCTCGATCGCGCATCTGCGGGCCGCGGTGCAGGCCAAGCGGGCCGAGGCGGAAGGAGACGGTGCCGACAGCGCATTCGATCCGCTGCTTCTGACCGATGGGCGCGTCGATCCGGCGGGCGAGTACCGCGACGATCTGGAGCAGGCGGTGCAGAACCGGCACCGCAATCGGCGGCGGGCGGCCATGGCGCCGCTGGTTCTGGTGTCGGAACAACGCATTGATGAAAAGCCCGCTGATCAGGAACGCGCAAACACACCCGAGCCGGTACGCCCGCGCCGGGTCCGCCTGAAAAGAGGTGCGGGAAACGAGGATGAGAGGCTAGCCGCCAAGCGCAGACGGCAGTTGAACATCGTGCGGGAATTCACCGAGTTTGCCACGAGCGTCGGCGCGCAAGGGGCCGAGGAACTGCTGGAAGCAGCAGCGGCATACCGCATCCATGTGGTCGGGCAGGAAACCTTTTCGCGCCCACAGGTGATGGGGCTGGTGTTGAAGTCGGAAATCGACGGGGAAATCACCCGCGAAGCCGGGCTGCGCGCCTTCGGCTCGCTGATCCGAAATGGCGCAATCCGCAAGATCGAGCGCGGTCGCTACACCGTCAGCGACAGAAATCGCTTCAAGCCGAACAAGGCGCGGGCAAGCGCCTGAAGGATGGGGCCATGAACCCGGCGGACAGGCTGGACATATTGGCCGGGCAGTCGGAAGCCCGATCGCATGATTCAGCGAAAACAGTGGGGTGGGCCGATGGCCCGCCCCCTTGTTGCGTGGACCGCGCCGTCAGGGCGCATCGCCCGGATCGTGGGGATAGGTGTCCGGACCTGCGTCCGGATCGGGCTGGCCAATACCACGAAACACCCGCTTGAATGGCAATGCCCAGAGAAAGCCAAGACCGACATAAATCAGCAGCTCCAGCCAGATCGGTGGCCGGTCAAACAGCGACACGACCTTGATCGCCACCACGATATAAAGCGGCAGCCCGATCAGCAGGATTACCAGCGACAGGCGTTTGCGGGTCTTGTATGACAGGGCCATGGTCAGCCTCCATTCAGTCCCGGAAGGGATCGGTGACAAGGATGGTATCCTCGCGCTCGGGGCTGGTGGACAGCATCGCCACCGGGCAGTCGATCAGTTCCTCGACCCGGCGCACATATTTGATGGCCGCCGCAGGCAGCTCCGCCCAGGACCGCGCGCCCTCGGTCGTGCCGGACCAGCCTTCCATTTCCTCGTAGACCGGCACAACCCGCGCCTGCTGATCGGCCGCGGTCGGCAGGTAATCCAGCCTTTCGCCGTCCAGCTCATAGCCGACGCAGATTTTCAGCGTGTCGAACCCGTCCAGCACGTCAAGCTTGGTAAGCGCGATGCCGTTGATGCCCGACAGCGCGCAGGTCTGGCGCACCAGCACCGCGTCGAACCAGCCGCAGCGGCGCTTGCGCCCGGTGGTGGTGCCAAATTCGTGCCCGCGCGTACCCAGCCGTTCGCCGTCATCGTCGAACAACTCGGTCGGGAAAGGCCCCTCGCCCACCCGGGTAGTATAGGCCTTGACGATGCCCAGCACGAAATCGATGGCGCCGGGACCCATGCCGGTGCCGGTGGCGGCCTGTCCGGCAATGACATTGGACGAGGTGACAAAGGGATAGGTGCCGAAATCGATGTCCAGCAGCGCGCCTTGCGCGCCCTCGAACAGGATGCGTTTGCCGGCGTGGCCCGCGTCGTTCATCACTTTCCAGACCGGCGCGGCAAAGCGCAGGATCTCGGGCGCAATGGCCGTCAGTTCGGCAAGCAGCCGGTCGCGGTCGATTTCGTCCAGGCCCAGCCCGCGCCGCAGCGCATTGTGGTGCACCAGCGCCCGGTCGACCCGCAGTTCCAGCGTCGCGCGGTCCGCCAGATCGGCAACCCGGATGACCCGGCGCCCGACCTTGTCCTCGTAACACGGGCCGATGCCGCGCCCGGTAGTGCCGATGCGCGCCACCGCATTCTGACCTTCCCGGGCCCGGTCAAGCTCACCATGGAAGGGCAGTATCAGCGGCGTGTTTTCCGCGATCAGCAGGGTTTCGGGGGTGATTTCCACGCCCTGGGCGCCGATGGTGGCAATCTCTTCCATCAGATGCCAGGGGTCCAGCACCACGCCGTTGCCAATCACGCTGAGCTTGCCGCCGCGCACCACGCCGGACGGCAGCGCGTGCAGCTTGTAGACCTTGCCGTCGATCACCAGGGTATGACCGGCATTGTGACCGCCCTGGAAACGCGCGATCACATCGGCGCGCTCGGACAGCCAGTCGACGATCTTGCCCTTGCCTTCGTCGCCCCATTGCGCGCCCACCACGACTACGTTGGCCATTCGTCTTCTCCTGAATTGGCAGAACCCGGCCCCGTATAACGGTCATGGCCAAGCCGCGAAACAGCTAAATCGCCGCCGGGGCCGCTCTGGGCTGGACAGGCCTGCCCCGTTTGGTGCATTTCTGGGGAAAAGGGATGTTCGATGGGTATTTTTCTGCGCTGGCTTTTCGCCTTTCTCCTTGTTGCCGCCACCTACAACCCGACGCGATGGAATTTCGTCCGCTGGGCGATGGACAATTACGCCACCGAAACCCCGATTACCGTTTTTCTGGGGCTGATTCTGGTGATCTGCTATGTCATTTTCATCCGCGCGACGCTGCGCTCGATCGGGGTTTTCGGCATCCTCCTGGTGGCAGCTTTGGTCGGAGCCCTGATCTGGGTTCTGCTCGACATGGGCTGGCTGAGCCTTGAGAACAGCGCGCTGAACATGTGGCTGGGCATCTTCGCCGTGTCGGTCGTGCTGGGGATCGGGCTGGGCTGGTCCATCGTGCGGCGCCGGTTGTCCGGGCAACTGGACGTGGACGACCACGACGACGACTAGCGGCGGTTGGGGGGTTGCGGGCCGGCGCGGTTGCGCCTAGATACTGGCCACCCGCGAAATTTGAGGCTAGCCCATGGAAACCGTCGTTCTGACCATCCTGCTTATTTTCGCCGTTGCCCTGGTAGGCATCGTGCTCCTGCAACGCTCGGAAGGCGGCGGCCTGGGAATGGGCGGCGGCGGCGGTGGCGGCGTGATGAGCGCGCGCGGCGCCGCCACGGCTCTGGCCAAGATTACCTGGTTTCTGGGCGCGGGCTTCTTCGCGTCGGCCATGGCCCTGACGGTGATTTCAGCCAAGAACGCGGCAAGCTCTTCGGTCATCACCGATGTCACGGTCGAAGAAGCGCCGGCGCCCGCGCTGCCGGACAACCTGACATTGCCGGCGGATTCCGGCGTGGTTCCCGCACCTGCGGTCGAAGACCTGATGCCGCCGCCGGCAGACAGCCCGGAAACGCCCCCGCCCGCCGAATGATGCGGGCTTGGCGGCCCGGGCCGGGCCACGGTTCCACCCCACAAATTGAGGCGCCGCTTTGTTGCGCCGCATGATCTAGCGTCACCATTGCGCGAAACAGCGAATCCCGCTATGGGTTGACTCCCGTGGGAGAGCGACAGATTTCGCCGTTCCAGAAGCCTGAACTCACGGGGGATGCCAAGCATGGCGAGATATATCTTCATCACCGGCGGCGTTGTGTCGTCCCTGGGCAAGGGGCTGACCTCGGCTGCCCTGGGCGCGTTGCTGCAGGCGCGCGGTTTCTCGGTGCGGCTGCGCAAGCTCGACCCCTATCTGAACGTCGATCCGGGCACCATGAGCCCGTTTGAGCATGGCGAGGTATTCGTCACCGATGACGGCGCGGAAACCGACCTGGACCTGGGCCATTACGAACGCTTCACCGGGGTGTCGGCGCGCGCCACCGATTCGGTGTCATCGGGGCGGATCTATTCCAATGTGCTGGAAAAGGAACGCCGTGGCGACTATCTGGGCAAGACGATCCAGGTGATCCCGCATGTCACCAACGAAATCAAGGACTTCATCAATATCGGCGACGATGAGGTGGATTTCCAGCTGTGCGAGATCGGCGGCACGGTCGGCGATATCGAGGCGCTGCCGTTCTTCGAGGCCATTCGCCAGTTCAGCCAGGACAAGGAGCCCGGCCAGTGCATTTTCATGCACCTGACATTGCTTCCTTACGTGGCCGCCGCCAAGGAGCTCAAGACCAAGCCGACCCAGCACTCGGTCAAGGAATTGCGCTCCATCGGCATCGCGCCCGACATCCTGGTGTGCCGCTCGGAACACCAAATCCCCGAAAAGGAGCGCGCCAAGATCGCGCTGTTTACCAACGTGCGGCGCGACGCGGTGATCCCGGCCTATGACCTCAAATCGATATACGAGGCGCCGATGGCCTATCACCGCGTGGGGCTTGACCAGGCGGTGCTGGACGCGTTCAGGATATCGCCGGCGCCCAAGCCGGACCTTCGCCGCTGGCGCGATGTGGAGGACCGCATCCACAATGCCGAGGGCGAAGTGCGCATCGCCGTGGTCGGCAAGTACACGTCGCATTCCGACGCCTACAAATCCATCGCCGAGGCGCTCACCCATGGCGGCATGGCCAACCGGGTGCGGGTGCGCGCCGAATGGGTGGACGCAGAAGTTTTCGAAGATGCGGACCCGGGGCCATGGCTGGAAGGCTTCCACGCGATCCTGGTGCCGGGCGGGTTTGGCGAGCGCGGCACGGAAGGTAAAATCCGCGCGGCAGAGTTCGCCCGCACGCGCAAAGTGCCCTATCTGGGCATCTGCCTGGGCATGCAGATGGCGGTGATCGAGGCCGCCCGCAATCTGGCAGGGATCCCGGACGCCGGGTCCGAGGAATTTGACTTCGAATCCGGCAAGAAACGGTTCACGCCGGTTGTCTACCACCTGAAGGAATGGGTGCAGGGCAATTACACCGTGACGCGCAAGCAGACCGATGACAAGGGCGGCACCATGCGGCTGGGCGCCTATACGGCGGTGCTGGAGCCGGAGTCGAAGGTGGCGGAGATTTACGGCAAGACCGAGATCGAGGAACGCCACAGGCACCGCTATGAGGTGGATGTGAAATACCGCGCGGCGCTTGAGGACGTCGGGCTGAAATTTTCCGGCATGTCGCCCGATGGCAAGCTGCCGGAAATTGTCGAATGGCAGGATCATCCGTGGTTCATCGGCGTGCAGTTCCACCCGGAACTGAAGTCCAAGCCCTTTGCACCCGCACCGCTTTTCGCCGATTTTGTCCGGGCCGCGAAAGAGGTCGAACGGCTGGTGTGAGTGATACGGTCGGACCGGGGGTTTCGCACCCCCGGACCCCCGCGGGATATTTGTCGCCAGAAGAAGACCGGCACAGCGCTGCCCTTGACCCCGGGTCTGGCTCAATGGCAGGATTTCGCCGGAACCCAGTGAAAAAACGAGGATCGCGAGATGGCCAAGGGCTATTGGATCGGACGGGTGGATGTCGACGATCTGGATGAATATGCCAGCTATGTGGCAGCCAACAAGATGCCGTTTGAAAAATACGGGGCGCGTTTTCTGGTGCGCGGCGGGCGTTTCACGAACCCGGAAGGTGGCGCGCGCGAACGCAACGTGGTGATCGAATTTCCCACCTACGAGGCGGCGCTGGAATGTTATCACAGCGCCGAGTATCAGGCCGCCAAGGCGTTGCGCGACCCGGTGGCGCAGACCGACCTCATCATCATCGAAGGCTACGAGGAATAGCGCCGGTTGACAGGCCCTCGAACTTGGCTGAAACAGGGGCCATGATCGGTACTCTTCTGAAGTCTTTATTTGCGCCCGCGCCGACTGAATTGCCGGAAAGCGATGCGCGCATTGCTCTGGCAGCACTTCTGGTGCGCATTGCACGCGCGGACGGCGATTATGCCGGGGTCGAGATTGACCAGATCCGCCAGATCCTTGGCAAACGCTATGGGCTGGACGCGGGCGCGACCGGCGACCTGCTGATCGTCGCGGAAAATCTGGAACGCGATGCCCCCGACACGGTACGCTTTACGCGCGCGATAAAG
>Ga0256832_1002190_pt1 | contig 13360 bp, 12 predicted proteins | sample 134614metaG_FD_190534 | JGI IMG/M metagenome (GOLD analysis project Ga0256832, IMG submission 190534) | Hydrothermal vent microbial communities from Lau Basin, Pacific Ocean - 134-614 | ecosystem: Environmental > Aquatic > Marine > Hydrothermal vents | place: Pacific Ocean: Lau Basin | collected... | reverse complement strand
GAGCTTGCGAAGGCGTTTGTTTACTGTTAATGGGAGAGCTGGTGCTTTCCCTCTCATAATTTTTGTTTTTTGGTTATTCTCTTTAAACGTTTTAATATTGGATTTATTTTGTTCTTGGCGCACTAGTCACTAAAACCTTTAAGAGGAGTCAGAGGCATAGAATGAGAAAGCGAAGAAATGAATATTGCCATCCCCGACAGGGGATAAATGTGAATAACCATGGGTAAAACCCGCGGTAAATTCGATTGAGAAATACAACTCCGAATGGAGTTGAATATTAATATTTCATGACAGACTAAATAGTTAACAAAATCTATGATAGCTAAAAAAGAAATGCAAATATTCCCAAAGGGATTTACTCTTTATCTACATAAAATTTTATTATGAAACATAAACTTATTTTTATGAAACCCCGGATTTATTTCTTCATTCTTGTCATTATTATTATTTCTTGTAATCAGCAAAATAGTCAAAAGGAATTGACGGGAACATGGATAAACACTGAAAAGAATAAATTTAACAATGATTATCTAAAATTCAAATTAAATAACAAACTAGAAATTAAACATCAAAAATCTAAATATGATGGGAATCAGTTTAATGAATTTAAAAATCTTGAAGAAATGTATAGAAAAACAATCATTAATCTTGATTATTTCATAGATTCTATAGATGTTAATAATGGAATTTATTATACTATTTCGAATGATAGTTTTAGTGAAAGAAGATTTGCATTAGTTGATTATCCATATTTGGTAAATTGTGGGGTAAAACCAAAACCCAAAGATAGAAGTTATTTGTATGCGCCTCAAATTTACATTTCAGATGAAGTAAACAGTAGCTTAATTACACCAAATTATCACAATTATGATTTTATTATTCCTGATACTTTGGAATACGGAGAGATAAATATTTATTTCAATAACCAATTGAATAAATCACAAATAAAAACTATTGATAAACAAATTATACTAAATCACTTAGGAGTAATTGATGTTGATGAATGTTTCGACCCACGATACTTGGTGTTTGAAAAATATCGTGCTTTTATAAAGAAAGACAATAAATTACTAAGCATTCCTTTTTTTTATAAAAATGTATATTGGGGACATGATTCTACTAATGATGAAAAAATAAAAGCAAAAAAACAATTTATTAAGAGTAGATGTCCGGATGATACTTCAAAGTGCTTAATATTTTCAAATCTGAATAATGGAAGACGGTACTTTTTGAAAAACTATAACCGCAAATTAGAAGGAGGGGATGTAATAAGTCTTACTTATACGACAAGGAAATTGTTATTCAAAGAATATGATAGGCTATATTATGGAGAATAATAAATCAACATAGTAATCGATAAATAAAATCCTAAATAACAAGTGATGATGAAAAATACTTAAATCTAAACGATCGCTCCGAGCAGTTTCAATTCTAACTAAAAAGTAGAACAGAGGTTCGGAACATTAATTTTCGCCAAAATCAAAATTGGTATTCAGATCTTTGTAATATAATTTACTCTCTGTGGTTCGGGCAAAAAAAGTGAAAATCGCCAACGCGCTTTTTGGGTTTAACTATAAATTTCAAGGCTGAATTTTAAATGAAAATTCGGTTTAAAACGGCTAAAAATTCAGATTGATCGGCTTGGATTGCAAAATTCAGGTAAAAATTCTTTAATTTGGTTGTAAGTAATTGGCATTATTCTTTTTAGTGGAAAAATCGGTCAAGATTCGTTAAAAACGGATTATTGTTTGAGCCCTGACGAAGTCGGGCGAGTTTTAAGACGTTTAGAATTTTGAGTGATTTTGGAATGTTAAAAAAGAATACAGCCTTGATTTTTTTTTGTTTCGTTTTTTGTATCAAGACAAAAAATGAAAGTTATCGGCTGTGGTAGTAATAAAATAATATAAAATATGAAAACTAAATCTAATTTGCTCTTTATAGCTGTCCTTTATTTTTTTTCTTGTTCTAATCCGGAAAATGATAATAACATAAAGTCAAATCACTTAGAGTTTGTCCGCAATTATGAATTTAAAGTTGGTATGTCAATCAGAAGAAAACATTCGGGAATATATTATGATAAGGAAGAAAAACAAGAATATATGTATTTTGGCAATGTTGTGACAGACAAAGTCATTAAGTTATTTTCATTTGAAAATGGTTTAGTAAGAAAAATACCTTTGGACAAAGTGACAAATGAAGAAAATATTGAAGATTTTTCTATAATTTCTCTTGATACAATTATAGTTTTAAGCCAATACACCAATAAATTGTTTTTTATAAATAGAGAGGGCGATATTTGGAAAAAGATAGCGCTAGATAGTTTAATTATACACCCGACAAAAGATTATTACGAATTTAGCACTTCCCCATATAGTGAAATAAATATTGATAATTCTAGAATAATTTTAGGCGCAGATTGGAGAGAAAAAGATCAAAAACCTGACTATAAAACGCAATTAGAAGAAATAAAAGACTTTTATTATAATCTTTGGAAATCTGATAGATACTTACGAATAAATATTGATGCCAATGGCATAAATGATTATCGATTTGGATGTAGTTTATATAATACATTTTTTCCTGACGATTCAATCGTAGACTTTATTGAATTAGATAATTATTATATTGCTAATAATGATATATTTGTTTGGAGTGATTATTCTAATAAGATTATGATTCTAAATTCAGATTCTTTGACTATTAAGAAAACAATTAAAATAGAATCGAAACTAAGTCCAATTGGCGCAAATTTAATCCCAATAAACGAGAAAACGGTAACAAAGCTTCAGGAATTAACACTGAAAAATGCGAGAACTAGTGGGATTATTACTCGTATATTTTATGATTCTCATAATAATATTTATTATTTTGTTATGTTAAAACAAATAAGCTATGACTTTTTTGAAAAATACAAATACAGACCTTCAATTTTAATGATTTTTGATAAAGAGTTTAATAAAATAGAGGAATTCAATATCACGAGAGATCAAAAAGGTTTTATATTTTCTTCTAACAAAGGATTGTTACTAAATAAAATTGATGACAGTAAATCGGAGAATATAAAGTATTCTGATCAAAGAATAACTTTAAGTTTATATAAGTATTATGAATAGATTTATTATAATTCTATTATTTATTTTTCTTAATTCTAATTGTGTTTATCACAAGTCAAAAGATACTAAATTATCTGAATATTTGAGTCAGAAAAAAGTATCTGTTGATTCTTTGGAAGCAATTTTTGTATTAGATGAGACCAGATGTGTAAATTGTAATAAATCGTTTTCAATTTTCATATCAAATCATTTAAAAAATCCCAAAATTAAAACAGTATTAATAGCGAAAGGAAGACGAATTGATATTTCTACATTACTTGATTCTGAAAATACAATAATTGATTTTGGAGGAAGATTCTATAAATTGGGCTTGTGCCAAAGCTCCTCCACTATTCTGGTTAAAGATGGAAAAATTGATGCGATAATTGAATTAAATGCTAAAGATTTAGAAAATAATTTATTGTATCTAGATTTTATCCTAAATGATAAAAACAAGTATTAGTTCACGATATTATTTTGATACTAGCTATAAGAAAACTGAAAAATGAGAGAGTATTTTAAACTTCAATATCAGTTATTAAATAGAAAAATGGATGAAGTAGGCTTTACTTCCTTTACTCAATTAAGATTCATTATAATTTTCACTTTGACAACTAAATAATATTTTTAAAATCGAAAAAAATTAGTTACATTCGCAGCCATATTATACCAAATAGATTTTAGAATGACGTATAAATATTATAGAATTAATTTTTCAAGATTGAGTTAAAAAACACAGGAATAGCCTAGCTATGGCGAGTATTTTTAACGAAAATATTGGAAAATTAAAATGTAATATATGTGTTATTTTAGAGTTTATTTGGTATTATTTAATAATTTTTTCTAAAAACAACATATAATGACGTATAGAATAAAAACTATGGGGCAACAGGCAGGACGTAGGTCTTGGGCTGAACCTTGGAAAATCAAAATGGTGGAACCGATAAGAATGACTTCACCACAAGAAAGAAAAAAGGCATTGAAAGATGCCGGTTATAACACTTTTTTGCTTCATTCTCGTGATGTATATATAGATTTGCTTACCGATAGCGGTACCAGTGCAATGAGCGACAGACAATGGGCAGGAATGATGCTCGGAGATGAGGCTTATGCAGGTAGTGTCAATTATTACCATTTGGAAGAAACTATCAGAGAAGTATATGGCTACAAGGAATTGATCCCTACTCACCAAGGGCGTGGTGCTGAACATTTGATGAGTCAAACACAAATCAAAAAAGGTCAGTTTGTACCGGGAAATATGTATTTCACTACAACAAAATTACATCAAGAAATGGCAGGCGGAACCTTTGTTGATGTGATAATTGACGAAGCCCATGACCCAAATAGCGAGCATCCTTTCAAGGGGAATATGGATATTGCTAAAATTGACAAGATTGTAAAAGAGCACGGTGCTGACAAAATTGCATATTTAAGTGTTGCGGGTACTGTTAATATGGCCGGGGGACAACCTGTGAGTATGGAAAACATTAAAGAATTAAGAGCTTACTGTGATAAGCATGGTATTCTTTTGTATCTTGATGCCACCAGATTGGTTGAAAATTCATATTTTATCCAACAAAAAGAAGATGGATATGGAGATAAAACCGTAGCTGAAATACTAAAAGAATTCGCAAGTTATTCTGATGGAGCTTGGATGAGCGGTAAAAAAGATCACTTGGTTAATATAGGTGGATGGTGTGCTGTAAATGACCCTGAAGTAGCAGATAAATTGAGAAACTTAGTGGTAGTTTACGAAGGTCTTCATACCTACGGAGGAATGGCAGGTAGAGATATGGAAGCGATGGCTATCGGTATCAAAGAATCAATTCAAGATGATTATATCAGATCAAGAGTTGGTCAAGTTCAATATCTTTGGGAGCTTTTGGACAGTTGGGATATTCCTATAGTAAGACCTTCCGGAGGTCATGCCGTATTTTTGGATGCAAGAGCATTTTATCCACATATACCTCAGGATGAATTCCCTGCTCAAACCCTTGCAGCCGAACTGTATTTGGATTCCGGAGTAAGAGCTATGGAGAGAGGTATTGTTAGTGCAGGTAGAGATGCAAAAACAGGAGAGCATAAATATCCAAAATTGGAAATGGTAAGAATCACCATTCCAAGAAGGGTTTACACAGAAGCTCATATGGACGTTGTAGCTGAAGCGATAAAAGAAGTTTATGAAAATGCAAAAAATGTAAAAGGACTAAAAATGATTTACGAGCCGGCATACTTGAGATTTTTCCAAGCCAGATTTGAAAGACTATAATTTGGAATAATAAAGTTCAATATAATAAGGGCTGTTTCTTTTCGGGAACAGCCTTTTTTATACCAAATTAGCTTTAAAATTCCCCCAACTTTTCATCTTGATTCGTTTATTTGGTGTTCTTTACAACAAAAAAGCCAACTCAAAAAAGTTGGCTTTATTTCCGCTTCACATAGTAGCGTGAGGCAGGCTTGAACTGCCGACCTCAGGATTATGAATCCTGCGCTCTAACCAGCTGAGCTACCACGCCATTTTTTCAAAACGGATTGCAAAGATACATCAATTTTGTAAAATCAAAAATACTACAAAGTTTTTTTTCATTTTCCTTTTTTTTTCTTGTTTAAAAAAGGATAATCTTCCATCTTTTTGAAAAAAAATAAAAAATACTTGGCCTTCAATACAATATTTTTCTATATTTGCACTTTGTAATACAAAGCACTTTGTTATGGATACTAAAATACAAGAAGAATTAAAGCATATTAGAAGCATGATGGAGAAATCGACCAGATTTCTATCATTGAGTGGTTGGGCAGGTATAATGGCTGGAGTTTATGCATTGACCGGAGCATATTTTGCTTATAAGATTATCTATAAATCACCAACAGTAATTTATTATGATATAGTAGATAGAAATTTTTCAACCGGAGCTTTTATTTTACTTGGCATAGCCTTAGCTGTTTTTATTCTAACATTGGCAACAGCCCTCTATACAAGTTCAAAAACAGCAAAGAAAGCAAATAAAAAACTTTGGACTCCGGCAGCAATAAAATTGATATACAATATGGCAATTCCTTTGGTGGTCGGGGGAATTTTATCAATTATACTCATTCTAAAGGGTTCTATTGGTTTGGTAGCACCGGTAACATTGATATTTTATGGACTAAGTCTGATTTTGGCTGCAAATTATACTTATAGCAATGTAAAGATCTTGGGAATATTCGAAGTAATCATCGGTCTGATAGCTTCGTATTACCAAGGATACGGCTTGTATTTTTGGGCACTTGGTTTTGGGATTTTTCATATCATATACGGTATTTTTATGTATTTAAAATATAAAAAATAGCCATGAAACATTTTTTCCAAAATCTTGATAAAGCATTTGACAACAAAATAAGACTGGGCATTATGTCAGTGCTGATGGTTAATGAATTCGTTGATTTCACCGAATTAAAACAGTTGATGTCACTTACCGATGGCAATCTGGCCAGCCATATCAAAGCATTGGAAAAAGCGCAGTATATAAACGTAAATAAATCATTTCTTGGTCGAAAGCCAAATACAAAATACAGCGCGACAGACCAAGGGAAAATTGCATTCAAAAAGCATGTAGATGCTTTGGAAAAAATATTGAAAGGTAATAAAGAATAGTAGTATTCACCAAGAGGTCAAAGTCCTGCTGTACAGCAGGATGGCTCAGATTTAAGTGAGTAATTGAGACCAAAGTTTTTAACCTCTGGTTAATTGGAAAGAGCGGTTTTCACCAAGAGGTCAAAGACACTTCGGCTCAGGTTGAGATGTGACATTCGCCAAGAGGCTCAGGGTAGTGAGAGTAACTGAGATAAAGGTTTTTAACCTCTTATCGAATGGAAACAAACAATTTTTTTTAACTATTTACTTTGTATTTCAAAGTACTTTTATATAACAACAAAAAAAATGAAACTAATGAAAGACATTAAAAAGAAACTAACAGAATCGACAACACTAAAAGTAATCATTATCATAGTGCTTATCGTATTGTTTATGATACCAAATGCAATGGTAAAAGAGCTGATTTTTGAACGTCAAAATACAGAATTTCAGGTAAAAAAAGAAATAGGGAGCAAATGGGGTGCACCTCAATTCCTGACTGGACCATTCCTTGTAATACCTTATAAGAAAAAGAAAATAGTTACTTTCAACGCAGGTGAAGAAAAAATCGAATTTTACGATAGAGAATTACAAGTACTACCAAAAACACTTAATATATCAGGTGATTTGAACCCTATAGTGAGAAAAAGGGGAATATATAAAGCCATTCTTTATGATGCACTATTAGATTTTGAAGGAAATTTTGAATTACCTGATTTTGATAAATTAGGAATTGATACAAACTTGATAAACTGGAATAAAATAGTGATTAATATAGGAATTAAAGATATGGGCGGAATCAAAGAATCAATTACTTTAAAATGGGGCAATATTAACAGTATCAGTTTAGAACCCGGGATAAAAGGAAACATTGCCGGTACAGGAGCCTCAGCTATCATTAACTTTGACAGGGAGAAATATGGAAATTCTATAGATTTTAGTTTCAATGTGAAACTGCAAGGTAGCGAATCTATATACTTCACTCCGCTTGGCAAAACCACTACTGTCGCTTTAAAATCCTCCTGGGATTCCCCCTCATTTCAAGGTAGATTTGTTCCAGATGACAGAGAAATTTCTTCAGACGGATTTACCGCCAACTGGAAAATATTGGATATGAATAGAAACTATCCTCAACAATGGGAAGGAAGTAAATACAATATCACTCCTAGCAAATTCGGTGTAAAACTGATAAAGCCTGTCGGTGAATATCAAAAAAACATGAGGACAATAAAATACTCTCTATTGATAATTGTATTGATATTTTTGATATATTTCTTCTTTGAGATACTAGGAAAATTTCGAATTCACCCTATACAATATTCATTTATCGGTTTGGCTTTGACTATGTTTTTCGTACTGCTTTTGTCTATTTCCGAACAATTGGGTTTCAATATAGCATACTTGATTTCCTCGCTTGCAACTAGTGCGATAATATTGATTTATTCCGCATCACTCTTGAAAGATAAAAAGAAATTAGGGGTTTTAACCGGATTTTTAGCGCTGATATATGGTTTCATCTATATTGTACTTCAACTTGAGGATTATGCCCTCCTTGCAGGAAGTATCGGTTTGTTTTTAGCATTATTTGCCGCAATGTTTTATTCCAGAAAAATCGATTGGTACAATATTAATATAAATATTCCGGGAAAGGATGAATAAAGCATCTTCCAAAAGAATAATACACCTAACATAAGGGGGAGAACTGTGTATTCGAGGGTTGCCTGAGGCCTGCCCTGTGAAATTCAGTTATGAATATTTCACCAAGGGGGCTGTTGTGCCAAATTTGTGTAAAAATATTCTTCATCTCCCCCAATATCTCCCCTCAAAAACTCCTAAATATTGTTAAATTCGAAAGTTTAACACAAAATAAATGTTAAACTTTTGCTTATAACCCCTTTTTGATATAATTTTGCGCTGTATTAATTATTGAATAAACCATACCAAATTAGAAAGTAAAGTTACTTAGCATGTCTAACCCCAAGCATGTATATAGGTGACGTCCGACTATTTGGTATCCAAAACCAAATATTATGAAAAGAATTTTTACGTTTTTTGTGTTTGTATCATTTTACACTTTTGGTATTGCTCAATTACCAATCATATCCCAATATTATGAGGGATCAAGCAATAATAAATGGATTGAAGTTAATAATCCTACCTCTAGCACGATAGATATAAGTGGATATTATGTTTGTAATTTTAACAGTAGCACCAGTAGTCCAACGGCATGTGTACAACTTTCGGGTACTTTAGCTCCAAATAACTCTTTTCTAGTTAAAAATCCAAGTGCTACTTTGCCTGCATATGCAACAGCAGATGCTTCTGGAGGCTGTAGTTTTAATGGTAATGACAAAGTTGTAATTACCACTTCAAATACAGGAGCAAGCAGTTATAATGATAGAATTGATGAGATTGGAGGAACCCCTGGAGGAAGTAATTGGGGTAAAGACAAATCATTTTATAGAAATCCTGGCATAAATACTCCAAGTACTACTTATAGCGCATCAGATTGGACACAAAAGACTATAAGCGAGGTTGATAACGCTGCTGTTAAAACTTTTGAAAGATTAGGTTGGCACAATGTCGATCAATTACCTATAACTATTTTCACATTAGAAGCAAAAAATATCAATAACAACACTTTAGTTACTTGGTCAACACTTTCAGAGGTCAACAATGATTATTTTTCTGTAGAATGGAGTACAGATGGTTTAAATTTTGAAGAGATTGCGAAAGTAGCCGGAGCAGGTACAAGCAGAGACAAAAGAGAATATAGTTTCGTGCATAAAAGCCCTAAAAAAGGTGTCAATTACTACAGACTTACACAATATGATTTTGATGGAAGAAGCAAGACTTTCAATGTAGTATCAGTTGTCTTTGATACCAAATCATTGGATATGGCTATAGTTCCTAATAGAGTAGAAAATAGCCTTAGACTGGAGTTCACTAAGCCTGTGGAAGAAGGAAGACTACATATATACAATATGGAAGGACAAAAAGTAAAAAGTTATGTTCTTGCTACCGGTGTAGATGCCTTTAATTTTGATATTTCAGGCTTTACAGCAGGACAATATATAGCAAAGTTTGTTGATAGCAATAAGACAATATCAAAGAGATTTGTAAAGTTATAAACCTATTGGTTAATTAATAACAGGCCTTCAAAGTTTTCAAAAACCTTGAAGGCTTTTTTTATTTAACCAAATCCAAGACTCGGAAGCTCGAAGAGATTCCGAAGCTGATTTTTGAAAACCAAATCCAAGACTCGGAAGCTCGAAGAGATTCCGAAGCTGAATTGATTTATGTATCTAAACCGGCTTCACAATCTTCCTACGTCAGCTTGCGAGTCCTACGTCTTGCGTTCAAAAGAGATTCCGAAGCTGAATTTGAAAACCAAATCCAAGACTCGGAAGCTCGAAGAGATTCCGAAGCTGATTTTTGAAACCGAATCCAAGACTCGGAAGCTCGAAGAGATTCCGAAGCTGAATTTGAAACCAAATCCAAGACTCGGAAGCTCGAAGAGATTCCGAAGCTGAATTTTGAAAACCAAACCCAAGACTCAAAAGCTCAAAGAGATTCCGAAGCTGACTTTGAAAACCAAACCCAAGACTCGGAAGCTCGAAGAGATTCTGAAGCTGAATTAATTAAAAATACTTCCATCTATTATATCTTATTGATAGCAAAATTATGGGTTAATCGATATTCGATATTCATTTGCTCATTTTTCATTAATCCGGTATCAATTTGAAATTCAACCCCAATGCGTTTGCTATTTGCAAGAAATTTGATAAACGAACATCTTCTCCATTTTCAACACGTGAAATATAGGGTCGTTTTTTCCCTACAATATTTGCAAGTTCTTGTTGACTTAATTTTAATTGTTTTCTACGGCTCTTCAATATTTCACTCAGATAATAAGAGTAGGCATCTTCCTTGAATTTTTCACGTTTTTCACTCCCCTCTTCTCCCACTTCTTTATTTAATATTTCACTTGCTTTATATATCTTGTTCATCACACTCTTTTTTATATTTCATGATTAATTTTTCTGCAATTTTAATCGCTTTTTTATAATCTTTTTTGTTCTTCTTAATAAATCCGTTCAACAAAATAGCTTTACTACTTTCATTAAAGTTTTCATGATCACAACAAAAAATCATAATTCTATACTCATTTTTTACGCTGATTCTTAGTTCATAAAATCTTGTATTAATCAGCTTCTTTACGAAACTTGAATGAATTATTTTTTGCTCCATCAATATTTGTAACAAATACAGGAACTTTTTCTTTACTTGTTGTTCTTCTTCTACAAATTTATGACATTCCTCCGAAATTAACACTTCTCTCATTGCACAAATGTAACGATTTCATTACAAATAATATAACTAATTAGTTCCTTTTTTTTCTTTTTTTTATTCTTTTTTATAATTCGTATACTTTTCAATGATACCAAACCCAAGACTTAGAAGCTCGAAGAGATTCCGAAGCTGATTTTTGAAAACCAAACCCAAGACTCGGAAGCTCGAAGAGATTCCGAAGCTGAATTTGAAACCAAACCCAAGACTCGGAAGCTCGAAGAGATTCCGAAGCTGATTTTTGAAACCAAATCCAAGACTCGGAAGCTCGAAGAGATTCCGAAGCTGAATTTTGAAACCGAATCCAAGACTCGAAAGCTCGCAGAGATTCCGAAGCTGACTTTGAAACCAAATCCAAGACTCGAAAGCTCGAAGAGATTCCGAAGCTGAATTGATTTATGTATCTAAACCGGCTTCACAATCTTCCTACGTCAGCTTGCGAGTCCTACGTCTTGCGTTCAAAAGAGATTCTGAAGCTGAATTTGAAAACCGAATCCAAGACTCGGAAGCTCGAAGAGATTCCGAAGCTGAATTGATTTTAGCTAACTTTTTTCTATTCCGGCTTCACAATCTTCAGCTAGCTCAGGATTTCTCTTCGTTCAATCCTTCGGCTTCAGCTTGCGAGTCCTACCTCTCTCATTTGAAAGAGATTCCGAAGCTGACTTTGAAACCAAACCCAAGACTCGGAAGCTCGAAGAGATTCCGAAGCTGATTTAATTTGTGTATCTATTCCGGCTTCACAATCCTTCGGCAGGCTCAGGATTTCTCTTTGTTCAATCCTTCGGCAGGCTCAGGATTTCTCTTCGTTCAATCCTTCAGCTTCAGCTTGCGAGTCCTATATTTCGTGATTGAAAGTTCTTCTATTTATCAAAAATTAATCCCAGCTTTTTTATATTCAAACTATCATTTTTAAACAAATTATGTAGTTCAACGAATGTATCATTCCCTCCTAACCACTCTAACATTTCCTCTCTTGCAATTATCGTTTTTTCGGTATGAAGAAAATCACGATAGGAAGAGAATTTCCATTCTCCATATTCTTGTGTTAATCCATGATGTATAGGATTGTGATGAATATAGCATAGAAGCCTTTGAATAGAACCATCTTTACTAACCTTAACTTTTTTAATTTTATTAACAAAAAGAGAGCCTTCACGAAAATACTTATTATTATATTTTATTGAGTAAGAACTAAATAATCTTTTAAATTGATTACCAATAAATACACTTATAGGTATTTCTTCATTCAAATACTTGACTGCACTTTTAGTATTCTCGTTTTTTAAAGCCTCTTGTATTTCCTCTCTTGTCTTCATTCTAATCAATAAGTGAAAATGATTAGGAATAAGACAATACGCATAAGTGCTAAAATAATGTTGAAAATACTCCTTGTATTTCGACATAAAATAAAGATAGTCATCCCCATTTCTAAAAAGTTTTATTTCAGAAATAGCTTTATTGTAAATGTGATAAGTTTGCCCTTCTTCGATGTTTTGCCAGTAGTTAAAGCTCATGTTACAAAAATAATATTATTTTATTGAAACGACAAATCCAAGACCAAGAAGCTCGAAGAGATTCCGAAAACCAAACCCAAGACTTAGAAGCTCGCAGAGATTCTGAAGCTGATTTTTGAAACCGAATCCAAGACTCGGAAGCTCGAAGAGATTCCGAAGCTGATTTAATCTTAGCTAACTTTTCTTCTAATCCGGCTTCACAATCTTCAGCTAGCTCAGGATTTCTCTTCGTTCAATCCTTCGGCAGGCTCAGGATTTCTCTTTGTTCAATCCTTCGGCAGGCTCAGGATTTCTCTTTGTTCAATCTTCCTACGTCAGCTTGCGAGTCCTACCTCTCTCATTTGAAAGAGATTCCGAAACTGATTTTGAAACCGAATCCAAGACTCGGAAGCTCGAAGAGATTCCGAAGCTGATTTAATTTGTGCTGACTTTAACAAAAAAAAGAGATTACCATAAACTGATAATCTCTTACATAACCCCAAAGTCAACCTTGAGACGGTTGACATACTTATGACGATACAAAAATATTAAGTCACAATTTATTATGAAAAATAATAAATAAATAGACAATTTATTAAATAAAGTTAATTATTGCTCAGATTTTTCATTTTTGTGCAATGATTTGATACCTTTGTATCAATCACTTGTGAAAAAGTCACGATATGACAAAAAGAATCAATTTAAAATTTGACTTCTTTTTTCATACACTAATTATCTTTGCGGAAATAATTAATATATGCTGAATAAAATATATAAGGATATTGTAAGCGGTAAAGCAGATGGCAAAAAAA
>Ga0256832_1002189_pt1 | contig 13364 bp, 26 predicted proteins | sample 134614metaG_FD_190534 | JGI IMG/M metagenome (GOLD analysis project Ga0256832, IMG submission 190534) | Hydrothermal vent microbial communities from Lau Basin, Pacific Ocean - 134-614 | ecosystem: Environmental > Aquatic > Marine > Hydrothermal vents | place: Pacific Ocean: Lau Basin | collected... | reverse complement strand
CGCGCACACCTTGCGCTTCCGTCCCAACACCCAGGCCCACCGCGTCGCGGCGCTCGGGCATTGCTCCCCACCCGCATAGAAGCTGCACTGATACGGGTTCAGGCGCACCGCCTACATTCCTCTCAACAAATCATCGATGCGCGCATACAGCTCCTCCAACGCCCCGTTGTTGGGCAAAACCACATCCCCCTCCCGCACCTCGATGCCTGCCTCTGACGAATGCGCCCGCACCTGGGGCGCATCATCCCGGCGCACATGCCAAATCACCCCGCCGCGGTCCCGCACGAACGCCGCCTCCTCCTCATAGCGCACATCCGAGAACACCACGCCCGGCCAATACCGGGGCACCGACTCCAGCCAACGGGCTGCGCACCGCACCCAGATGTCCGGCGCCACCATCTCCCGCCCCCACTCCGTACCCAGGGTTTGCATCAGATCCCTCAGACTCTGCCCGATCCATAGAACAACTGTTTCCTTGTCCTCGCCAAACACCAAATCCTCCGGCAGCTCAAACATGGCCATCAGCCCGCGCTTGACCGGATCCGCAAAGGCGTAGTCGCCAAAACTGTGCTTATCCACCAGATGCATGCAAACCGTGGATTTCCCCGTTCTGGCGCGTCCCGCCAGCCCAATGATCTTCATCGTCATCCCTCCTAGTCTTCGTCCCAAACCAATTGCTCAGGCGTTTCGATCTGCGCCAGGCGCTCCTGGGCCAGCGTCAATAGCGCCTGAATCGACTCCGGCCGGTAACAACGCATCGTCACCGGCACCGCCTTCAGGCCACAGGCCGCCAGCAACCGGCCCACCCGGCCGATCTCTGCCTCCTTCATACGGCTCACCGTCGTTTCCGACACACCCATGCACTCGGCCACCCGCCGCTGCCCCGCCTGCGCAAGGCCACGCAAAATCGCCATCTCGTTCTTTCTCGCCCTTTCATCATCCATTCATTACCCTCACATCCATGATTCAACCCAACAAAAAACCCGGCCCGCGCGCTTCCCAAACGCGCTTTCGGCCGGGCAAACGAGGAGTTTCAATGGGAAAAAGAAGGACGAACCCGCGGCGGCGTACTGAGGGGAGGGAGGAGCCACCCGCGGGCCGTCCTGTTCGGTCAAAACCAGGCACCCTAAACGACCCCCAGGGCGCGAACAGGGCGGCGATTACCCCCGTGGTAACATTGAATTGCCAAAAACAACCAACCACGGAGGAAATCACCATGAACCTCATCGATGTCCATATCACCTTTCTCCATAATGCAAGGCCATATATAAGCGGCGGTGAAATCGCCAATACCAAGATCTCATGCCTGCCAGGCGCATTACCCAATAAAGGGGACATCCTGAAACTGCCAGGTATAACACACCCAAAGGGCGCCTTCGTTGTCGCCTATCGAGTGGTAGAAGCACATGAGGATTCGCCATGTGACATAGCCATAGGCGTCGGAATAGAGGGCGAGGTGTAGCCGTATGCGCCATCAAAACACCTCCTTCATCGACATGACATTCAGCCAGGAAATGTGCGACGGCTCGATAACAGAAGAAATGCGCATATCAATTCCATTGCAGTACGTCGAATTCATCGCCTCCGGAACCGCCTCCCTGCCCATTGGCTTCCTTACACCCGCATCAAAAACGGGGCAGTAAAAATGGTAAAAATCGTTTCCATCCCGCTTGTAAATCGCGCCTTCGATAAACCGGCCGCAATATGTGCAATGCATGCTCACCGCTCCTTCATTGTTATGGCGGCAACCTCCCCCGTGGTAGCATGGGCCTTCCACAACACCACAACCACGGAGGAAATCACCAATGAACACAACCATCGAACGCATCGCCGCAGACATCCTCATCGCCGCGCTATCCGTGGATCGGTCAAAATTCGACATAACTGCACCGAACGCTGCCGAAAACAGCGCAAAGAACATCGCCAGCGCATACCGCGTCATTCATCAGGCTGTTCTGGAATCTCACCAGAATCGGCCAGACGACCGATAATCCGCCGGTATTCGCGCTCCACCTGCGCCACGGATAAATCAAACTCTATCCTTAATTCTGACGTGAGCTGGAGCGCCTTTTCGATGATGTACTGCGCTTCATCGTCGCGTAATGCCGTTATCTTGTCGTTCATATCCAATCTCCGTTCATGCCGCCTCATGCCCCAGCGTCCCCGTGGCCCCCGCGCCCTGGGTGGCACGATCAGCGGAAGAACCACGAAGCACCGCCCAGTCCACATCCGGGCGCAGATCCTCGCAACGCACCACGCCGGACGTGGCCCGTTCGATCTGCGGACAACGCCCGACCGGCACAGGCCGAACGCCGCTGATCCACTGATGAACCGTGGGCGGCGTTACCGCCAGCTCTTTCGCCAGCGCCGTGATGCCACCGACCACATTGGCGGCGTTTTTGACTGGGTGTATTGCATCCATGCTGCAAAGGTTAGCCTAGCTAACGATAAAGTGCAATAGCCTAGCTAACCTTAGCATAGCTTAATATAAACAAATGAACCGACGGGTATTACTTCGAGAATTGATCGACAATAGGTACGAGGGGAATGTCGCCTCATTCGCGCGCGCGATTAAGAAATCCCCGTCTCAAATACACCAATGGCTTTCTGGTCATCGCACTCTTGGTGACGCAGGAGCACGCCACATAGAACGCACCGTACCTGGTCTATGGCAAGGATACTTTGACGGCGAATCGAAACCATCATGGCCTGATTCCGACCCCAACACCCCAAACACAAAACCTGGGCCACAAATCCGTGGACGTGTGCCACTGATTTCCTGGACCACCGCCGGCAACTGGGCCGAAGTGGTGGACAACTTCGCACCGGGCGATGCTGAAGACTGGATCGTGACCACGGCAAGGGTGGGGCCCCATGCCTTCGCCCTGCGCATCCGCGGCGATTCCATGACCCCGCTGATACCTGACGGCGCCATTGTCATCGTGGACCCGGACACCGACGCCAAGCACCGCTCCATCGTCATTGTGCGCCAGAACCACGACACAGAAGCCACCTGCAAGCGCCTCATCTACGACGCCGCCCAACCCTACCTCCAGCCCGAAAACCCGCGCTATCCGGTCATGCAAATGTCACCAGATGCAAAAATCGTGGGCGTGGTCAGACAGGTAATTACGGATTTGGAGTAAAATGCCGCATACACCCGATTCCAGGACATCATCATGCGCCATATCATTGACCTGTTGAAATCCGCCTATCTGGATCCAGGGCCGTCCCCGTGGGTGGTGGCCTTTTCCGGCGGCAAGGACAGCACCCTGGTGCTTGATTTGGTCTTCAACGCCTTGCTTGAGCTGGACAGCGCCGACCACCAGCGTCCGATTCACGTAGTGGCCAATGATACTCAGGTGGAAAGCCCCCTGGTGATTGGCCACCTGGACGCCCAGCTGACGCAAATACGCCAATTCTCTGACCGTTACAATCTGCCCGTGAGCGTGGTGAAAACCACCCCAATGGCAACGGAAACCTTTTGGGTCAATCTGATTGGCAAAGGCTATCCCCCGCCGTCGAGAATGTTTCGCTGGTGTACTGAAAAGCTCAAGATCAACCCGACGACGCACTATATTCGCCGTCAGATTCTGCGCAACGGAGAAGTGATCCTGCTTATGGGCGCCCGCGCCGCAGAAAGCGCCACCCGCGCCGGCAGCATCAACCGCCACGCCACCAGCCACTACTACGGGCGGCATTCCAAACTCCCCCGCTGCAAAACATTCATGCCCATTCGGGATCTGACGGACGAACAAGTGTGGGAATACCTGTCCATTGCCAAATGCCCCTGGACCCGGAAACCCTACGATGCGCTGATTGACCTTTACCGCGACGCGGGCGGCGGCGAATGCCCCCTAGTGGTCGATGACAGCCAGTTGCAACAACCCTCCTGCGGCGAAAAATCACCGCGCTTCGGTTGCTGGGTATGCACCCTGGTCAAAAAGGACAAAAGCCTAGACGGCCTGGTCAAGTCAGGATATTCAGAACTCAAGGCCTATTCACGGTTCCGCTCCTGGCTGATGGAAATATCGGCCGACAAAAACAATCGCCTGCCCTTCAGCCGCAAAGGTGTCGTCCGGTATGCCAAGAACGGCCGCATCAGCCCCGGCCCGCTGACGCTGGACGCCCGCAAGCGCATCCTGACCCGGCTGCGCAGACTGGAAAAAACCACCGGACAGAAACTGTTGTCGGACGATGAATTTCGCCGCATCAAACAGATATGGAAAGACGATCAATTTGCCTACGACTTCATAGGTAAAGACGTAGAGGAAACCTTGAGAAAGCGCATGATGGAAGCTTGATTATGGACGCCACCGCTGTTTCGATCTATGAACTGTTCACGGGGTTCAAAGGGCGCAACCCCACCTATGTGATTCCCCACTTCCAGCGCGGCTACGCATGGAAAAAAGAGCAGGCGGAAACCCTCATCGAAGACCTGCTGGAAGCCCAGGGCATAGGCGCGTCCGCCTACTTCATTGGCGCGGTCACCACCATCAACAACGATGGCGAACGATTCGAGGTCATCGACGGACAGCAACGGCTGACCACCATCCAACTGATCGCGATCGCGCTTCGGGAACGCATCACCCCGCCAGACCCCAAAGACCGCCACAGCAAAATCACAACCACCTGGAAACAGCTGGATAACCTCATCGGATATTCTGATCGAGGCCAGCCACCGATTCAGCATACGCGCAGCGACGACAAGCAGGCATTTCAACAAGTCTGGGAAGGCAACATACAAGGGCGCGGCACACACCGCATTCACGAAGTGTACGACCACCTGCTCAAGCGCCTGGCGGAGCTTCCGCCAGACACCTTGCTGGAATTTGCGGCTTATCTTCTCCAGTCCGCGCGACTGGTCATCATTCACACCAAGGACGAAGAATCCTCCTACCAGATCTTCGAAACACTCAACAACCGGGGTGAAACCCTAAGCCCGCTGGATCTCATAAAGAACCGGATCTTCCGCACCATTCGCACGGAGCGCCTCATCGAAGAAGGACTCAACCTGTGGGACCAGGCCCTGCGCCGCCTCGAATCATCCAACGTGGACAGCCGTTCCCTGGATACCGCCCTGCAAACGCTATTTGCCGTTCGCTTCAGTATCGACCGCCAGGAATGGATCGAACCAAAGGCGTTATACCAGGTTGTCAAGAAAACCCTTGACCAGATAGGAGAGCCTCGCAAAGCCATGGACTGGCTGAAAGACATGCTTTCTGATGCATCGATAAGAACCTGGGTGCAAATCTACCGCCGCAATGGCGCCATTATCAGCGTCAAGCCCTATGCCGACGCCGTGCGCGGCGCCGCCGAATACAAAGTATTCTGGCCCGTGTTGTACGTTATGCTCATGAAAGAAAATGTAGGCGACCCCAGCGACAAGAAACGCGAGCAGGCCATCGACAAATGCGCCAGGCTCATGTACCACTATATCCGCCGGGTGCGCCTGGCCGGGAAAGTGCCCGTGCAGAAGTTGGGGCGCAAGATGTCGGAAGTCGCGGCAACCCTGCCTCAAGCCACGGGGTCATGGAAAAAAACCATCCGCGCCGCGCTCAAGGAAGTGGACGCGGAAACCGTCGGCGTATTCGACAACGCCAACTTCAAGGAACTCGTGGCCCGCAAACCCAGCATCGACCTCAACCAGGCGAAACTGGCGTTCATTGATCTGGTCAACGCCCGGGCGCAATCCGCAGGCGAGCGCCTGGAATCGGCCAAAAACCTGCACCTGGAGCACATCCTGCCCCAGCGCCCAAACTTCAAAGACTGGCCCGCCTTCACCCAGGATCAGCATGCCAACTACCTCAATCGTATCGGCAACCTGACACTCCTGGGAGAAAAAATGAACACCTCCATCTCCAACGGCCCCTATGCCAAAAAGAAGCCGGAGTTCTCCGAATGTAACTACTGGATCACCAACGAGATTCCAAAAGAATACGCCGACTGGTCGGCAGATGAAATCGAAACCAGAGGACGGCGGCTTTTGGACGAACTCACCAAAATCTGGTCACTCGGCTGATCGATATTGGATGCACCCCGTATCCCTTCCCATTCTCATACAATCCGATGCTCCACCCTCAATACCCACCGCCCGGTCAGCCAGCCCCTCATCGACATCCGATACCGCGACAAACGCCTCATCAGCGCCCAGGCGCCGCGTTTCCCAGTTCTCTGCCGTGCCCTCGATCCTTTTCTCGCTCTTGCTCATATTGAAGCGCCCTCCGCCCTATTCATCCAGCAACAAATCCGCCGACATGCCCAGCGCCCGTGACAGCCGCAACAGGCCGTCCGCCCTGGGAATCACCTTACCCGATTCGATATTGGCAATTTGCGATTGTGTCATTCGCGCCTGCTTCGCCAGCTCGGCCTGACTCAACCCCGCCCACTTGCGCCACGCCTTGAGCAGGCTGTAACCCTGCTGCACGTTCATTTTCACCACCTCATGCGGCAAGGTTGTGCGCCTGCCAGCATCTTGCCGAACCAGCGCTTCATATTCCTCGATGGGCACCACGGCGAAGGCGGGCTTGCCGCCATGGTGAATGATTTGCACATCAGTAGGTTCGTTCATCACGTTTCTTGACCTCTTCAATAATGGTGATTTCGATCACCTGATTTACCGTCATCAACACCCGGTAGCGCCCGGCTCTCAGCCGGTGCGTATAGTGATGGTTCGACAGCGCTTTGATGTCAACCGGCTTGCCTTCAGCATAATCCTCGATAGCGTCAAAAATTCGCTTTACCGCTTTTTTATCCCTGATCTTTCTGAGCTGCTTGCGGGCCTTGTTGCGCCATTCGATCTTCATGGCAAAGATTATACGTGTTTCGATATAAAACACAAGAATATATATACAAATAATATGTTAGCTCGCGCCATCTCCTACCCACCCACCACCCTTCCAGAAAAATTTAGCTTTGCTATTGACTACGATAGTTAGCCGGGCTAATCTTCCCCACATACCCCAGCAAACCCACCACCAAACACCACCCCCAGCCGGGTTTGCCGGGGCTCCGGGAAAGAGCTGGGGGTGGCATCACCAGGAGAACACATGGCAACCGAAAACACCCTGCTCCTTCTGGCCTTTATCGGCGCTATCTGCGCCGGGCTGTGCGCCGCTGGCGCTATCGAATGGGCGTTCCGCAAATTGTTCACGCGCCAGGAGCCGCGCCAATGAACATCACCAGCGACCGCACAGACTGCCTGCTGCTGGTTCTGATGAACCTGCTGGCCCTGGCCATCGCCCTATTCAGGTGAACCACCATGACCATCACAGCGGTCTGTGCAAACACTGCGAACACGCCCGATGGCTGGGCGACAGGCCCAACCTGTCCAGCAAACAGCTGGGCATACGCGCCTGCGACCACCCGAAAAACCCGGTCATCACCGCCAGTCACCGGCGGGTTGGCCTGGTCGTTATCGAAGAATGCAACCGCTACCAACGCTACCCGGGAGCAGAAACATGAAATTCATTCTGATCATGCTTGCAATCAGCCTCATCGTCTCCCTGGCGGTTGCTCGCTTCATCGCCGTAGGCAAAGGAGACTGGAAATGAGCGGCTACACCTACGACATCCAACCCGGCTCAAGAACCGGAACATGGCAATGGCAGATCACCGACCCCTACGGCAACCCCAACGCCTGGGGCGCCAGCGCGCGCAACAAGCGCGACCTCGATGCCAGCCTCAAGAAAACCGTGTCCCGCCTCAACAAAGGGCTTGGAAACTGGAAGAAGAACAGCCAGCAGGTCAGCATCAACCCCACGGCCACGCCATGAGAGAAGACACCTACCAGGCAATCGAAAACATCCATGACCGGCAGGTCTATCAACAGGCCAGGTCCCTCATGGACGCACTGGAAACGCGAAAACAGTTCAACCCGGCAACCTTCCCCAAAACCATGAGGAAACTGCTGGTTGAACTGAACCGGTATATGGAAAAACAGGAGAAAACCAAATGACCGACAGCATCAACGAAACCCTGCAAGACCTCGATGCAGGAATTTTTCTCGGCAAACTCGACAAAGCCATGCGCGAAGTCGCCCTTGGCGTTGTCACCAATGGCCGCATGGGCAAAGTCACCGTCGAATTCAAATTTGAACAGATTGGCCAAAGCCAGCAAGTCAACCTCAAGCACAAAATCAAATACGACAAGCCCACGGCCAGAGGCAAATTCATCGAAGAAGACGAAACCGAAACGCCGCTCCACGTCAACCGCGGCGGCAATCTCTCACTCATGCCCGACACCCAGGGCAAACTGAAATTCAACACGGAGGAAAACTAATGGACAAATCCGCCATCCAGGCCATCACCGAACTGGCCCAGGGCGCCACCGCCCCCTACATCAACATGGAAACACCATTCCAGACCATCCCAAAAGACTGGAAGCTGGAATCCCTGGAACCATACCTGTACCGCCCGGTCCGTCACCGCAACACCTACAAAACCGGCGACCTGGGTTCTTTCATCAGCTACATCTGCGACCAAGAAAGCAACAACAGCACCAGCGTCATCTACATTGACCCCGATGAAATGGCCGCCACCGCCATCCTGGACCACGGCACCCCCGATGCACCCTCATTCGGCACCCATCGGGCCATTCTGGACATGAACAAAACCCCGGAATTCCTGGACCTGACCTTCCGCAACGGTATCCCCTACGCCCAACAAGACTTCATCGACTGGGTTCAAGACTGGGAACCCATCCTCACATTCCAAAACGATGGCAAGCCGGTAGAGATCAAACAGGTACTCGCCGCCGTGCGCCGCCTCACCATCACCGCCAAACGCGCCGCCACCTCACAGGTAGGCGACTACAAAACCGAAAAAACCGCCCTGCAAAGCGTGGAAATCGAGGCAGACAACAACCTGGCCCTGCCGGACACCCTGACCATGACCTGCATACCCTATGACGGCCTGGAAGAAACCCGCATCGACTGCCGCATGTACGCCCGCACAGGCGACGAACCGCAAATCCTGTACCGCATCATCGGCCTGGAGCGGCTCATGAAAGACACCGCAGAGCAAATGAAAATGCGCATCAGCGTCGAAACCCCGTCACTGATCTACCTCGGCACCGTCATCCACCAGGGAAAATGAACATGGAACCTATCGAAAAACTCGAACGCACCCTGGCCTACCAGTGCGCCCGCACAGACATCGAAATGCTGTGCCTGGGCACCATCGCCCCCGGCGGAGTCACCCAATGGCACCTCGACACCACCCAAGAAGACCCGGACGACGCCCAGGCCCTGGCCAACGCCATCCGCTATTTAGACCATCGCGGCCTGCTGGAAAGGCGCATCGACAATCCAAACATTGCGCAAATCAAACCGGAATAACACTGGCACGGCACGGAAAAGATGAATTTGACAACCGCGCAAAATATGGGCTACGTTCCTCCAGCCATCCCTTGGAATGCAGACCGCCATGACAGACACCACTCACGACGAGCACCAACTGTGGCATGTAGCCGCAGAGATGGAAAGCCTGCGGCGCATAATTCCCCTCTTGGTGGAAAGCTGGGCCACCACTGGCCTGCTGGCCGCCCGCATCGGCAACGTATGGGCACTACTCAAGATGATGGAGCGCGACATCAAATCTGTGCCGAATGGAAAACCAATCGATCCAGACGACCAAATCAACGCCAACTTTCAACACCTGGCGGAAAGCATCAACGCACTTATCAGAAGACTGGATCAACTTGGCGTTCGCAACATCCGAATCCGCATCATCCACCGCTTGCTGATGCGCCTGCACGGACAAATCGAACAACTGCGCACCCGAATACGGGAGCACGATGCCGACTGCCCGCCACCACTGCATGGGCCTTACGAGCGCATCGAAGAACTGATCGACGCGCCCAATACCCCACCAACATTTATCGTCAAAACAGCCCAACAAAATGGCATATGGACCGGGGAATGCGACCCCATCGGCCTGGTGACCGAAGCCGACAGCTTCGAAGAACTCACCCGGCGAGCCTGGGAAATCGCTCCAGAACTGGCCGAACTCAACGGCTATCACCTGCGTCCAGACACACTGCGCTTACACTTCGAGCACATCGAAACATCCCCACTGCCGCCGCGCCGCTCCTGATTCGGCATGAGTCGCCTCTATGTCACCTTAAAGCGCATTCTTCAAAATCACGGCTGCCAGTTCATCCGTCAAGGCAAAGGCAGCCACGAAATATGGGAAAGCCCCATCACCGGAAAACGGTTCTCCGTTCCGGTCACCATCAAGGCGCGCCCAACAGCCAACGCCATCCTGCGCCAAGCGGGAATCACCGACAGCCTCTGACCCCCTACTCTGCCTCGTCTTCACTCTCCGAAGGCTTGTTCAGCGCATTCCCGAGCAAAAAAGCCAACTTCCATCCAACAACCACGCCGCCAACAAGCCCGATTACACCGCCCAGCGCATTATCGATAACCTGCCTGGCCAACCAGGCGCCAAGCATGCCTCCCGCAACCGGAAAACCAAAAACCGCAACAGCAGTAATCGCCAGCCTGGGCGCAAAGAAAAATCCGGCAATGAGCACCAGGGTCATCATCAACCCGGTACCACCAAGATCATTGGCTCCCATAGCCCCCTCCATTGACACAAGGAAAGCCCGTATCTTGACACAGGGACAAAACCCGGTCTATGCTTTCCCCGTCACCGCAAAATCGGTGACCGGGATTTGCAGCCCGATTCGCACGAGCGCACCACGGCGCTCACCCGAAGCGTCTTTTTTATGCCTACAAGTTTATGGTGGGTGTCATGGGGAACCTTCGGGTTCGCCGGTCTCGTGCCCGGTCTGCAAACCCGTGACATCCGCCACCCTCTTGATTTGCAGCAATGGTGGCGGTTCTCTCATTCAGCACGAGGACACCACCATGAACCACTCTCTTTCTGTCCTGAACACGGACATCCGCATCCACGACGGCCTGTATTCCCTCAACGACCTGCACCGTGCCGCTGGCGGCGAGCAGCGGCACAAGCCGGGCAACTGGCTGCGCATCGACCAGACCCGCGAACTCATTGAGGAAATCGAGCAGTGCTCAGATCTGAGCACTGCCCCAATCAAGACCGTCAACGGCGGCAAGGCGCCAGGCACCTACGCCTGCAAAGAACTCGTCTATGCCTACGCCATGTGGATAAGCGCCCGGTTCCACCTGGCCGTCATCCGCGCCTTCGACGCCCTGGTCACCGGCCAGGCGCAGCCGGAGGGCCAGCCCAAAGCCCTCCCCCACGCCACCAAGCAACAACGCGAACCCCTGGTCAAGGCCATCCGCCGGGTGGTGAAGGTGGCCGAGGCGCGCGGCCGCAAGCTGGGTTTCGACGAGGCCCACGCCATCGTCAACCTCAAGCTGGGAGTGGCGGACGTAGAACACATGACCGTCGAACAGGTGCAGAGAGGCATCGCCCTGGCCGGCGCAATGCTCGAAAAAGTCGTACTCGAAGGCGAATACATCCACCGCGACGAATGGCAAGGCCAGCCGTCACAACAAACCGAAGACAAACGTCTCACCGCAAAAGAGCGCGCCGCCTTGACCGAACACATGCGCCAGGCCCTCGGCGGGCTGGACCCCAGCGACATCACCCCCGCCATGCAATGGCTGAACAACCGCATCCGTGTCAAATGCCACCTGCGGCACCTGGACGAACTCACCCATGACGACCTGCCCGCAGTAAAAGACGAACTTGAACACCTGCGCACCCACGACCTGCCCGAATTCTTCAAATTCCGGGCCGAACTGCGCGAATTCCTGCACCAGGAAATCATCGGCGCGGGCACCCCCTGGACCCCCGCCATCGCCCGCAAATGGCGCCAGCGAATGAAAACCATCCTCCCCGAGCGCCCGGACTGGCAGCGCCTGCAGCAACAAACCCAGGCAAAAGGAGATTAAATCATGAGTAAAAAAACAATCTATTACAGAGTAATTGACGACTGCGAGGACAGCTACTACGAAGTGAAAACAAGCTGGGATATTGACGAAGACCCTGATTATATCGCACAAGACGCTGCCGATGATTATTACTCAAGCCATGACGGATGGGAATCAGATTGGCCATTAACTATTGCTCTGCATGAGCATGAAGATGGGCCAGAAAAAACGCGGATGATTGTTGACATGGAAGCGCTGCCGAATTTTACGGCTAGGCATATTGAAACATAACGACATAGATAACCGGAGAGGAACGAAGCAGTGAGTGAAACGAACAGCGTAGAGACGAGTCCGGTTGAGCGTTTTGTTAAACGCCCGGTTCTTGATGTTTGTTGCGCGTCGCGATCGATGTGGTTTAACAAGCAGCATCCAGCAGTAGTATATGGAGACATAAGACGCGAAGTGATAACAGTGACCGACAGATCACACAAAGCTGATGGAACTCGAACATTGCGGATTGAGCCTGACGAAATTATTGATTTTCGCAAGCTTCCATACCCGGATGAGTCATTTAAGTTGGTAGCGTTCGACCCGCCACATCTGGAACGCGCAGGCCCTAAGAGTTGGATGGCTGCGAAATATGGAAAACTGTCAGATGACTGGCGTAATGATTTGCGGCTAGGATTCGCAGAGTGTTTCAGGGTGCTGATGCCAGAAGGTGTATTGGTATTTAAGTGGAATGAAACGCACATAAAAGTCAAGGAAGTATTAGCGCTGGCCGGCGCGGAGCCATTATTTGGGCAGGTTTCCGGGCGCGGAGGCCTCACGCACTGGCTGGTATTTATGAAGGGCGTTTAACGATTTAAGTGTGCGGCGCGAGGTACGAGCGTCCACACGACTTGCTTGTTAGCGTAAAAATTATGGGAAAGCATCGTAAGAAACAGATTGTAGATATACACGGAAGAACAATTAAATCCGGAGACATTGTTAGAAACACGTTTAATGGGACTAATGGGCATCAAGAGTTTCAAGTATTAAGCGAAGAAATGCTGTATTTGGGTGATTTTGATTCACCTCTTGAGAAGTTTTATCCGGAAAAATATTGGGAAATTATTTCACGATGATTATTAATGAATGAGGAACTAATTATGAGCACCACAACACAACTGGTAACACCAGATATCAATCAAGTAGATAAGGTTGTTGAGGCGTTTTTCGACATGAGAGAAGAATGTCCGCATTACTACGGGATAAAGCGTGACTTGTCAGATGTGCAGTGCGACCATGCCGATAACAGACACGGAGATTGGTGTGGCATGGATTGCTGCCCGGTGCTGCACGCTCACGCCAGAGAACACGGCGTTGGCTGGGATTGATTGCGCTAACGCTTCGCGTAACCGGCGGCTAAAAGCATTGCGAGCGATAGCGAACGATGCTTTTAGCCGTCCGAGTTGACGCGATTGTTATATTTATATTGTACGGTATTTATTATTTTACCAATT
>Ga0256832_1002188_pt1 | contig 13369 bp, 13 predicted proteins | sample 134614metaG_FD_190534 | JGI IMG/M metagenome (GOLD analysis project Ga0256832, IMG submission 190534) | Hydrothermal vent microbial communities from Lau Basin, Pacific Ocean - 134-614 | ecosystem: Environmental > Aquatic > Marine > Hydrothermal vents | place: Pacific Ocean: Lau Basin | collected... | reverse complement strand
CTCCGTCCGCCCCCGCCTATGCCATCGTTCAGACCGAACCGGGACAGCCTGCACCACCTCGCAGCCAGCCCCGCCCCCGCGCAGCCCGTGGCAGCGAACGGAAGCATGATCGCAGAAACGGTGCCCACCACCGTAACGGCTGAGCATCAGAGCCGCCCGGAACGCATGTGAAAAACCCGCCGGATTTCCCGCCATTCCCGGCTCATATCAGGCCCGCTCAGGATGGGTGCAGGCGCTACGGATCCCACAACTCGTGCGAACCGGGCTCTTCCCATCCTCCCTCAAGGCCTTCCGCCGGCGCCAGAATCCGCTCCGCATTCTCCTGCATCCGGAAGGCTTCGCGCAGGTCATGGATTTCAAGCGCATGGCGCCCGTTTTCCTGAAGCTGCCTGGAAACCCTGTTTGCAAGCCGTTGAAAATCCTCGAGCGTCTGGCGCACCCGATCAAGCCCCTGCAATGCGATCACAGGCACCGCTCCATTATCGGCATTGGCATCCAGACACTCTCCCACGGCGTGTTCCACTGTGCCGACAAGAATGCTCATCCGGCAGAATTCCCTCGCCATTCTCTCATGGAGCACACCGATATCTATCCGATCAGGGGCCTCTTCAGAAAGTTCCGGAGCTCGCTTGCATTGCCTTGCCTGTGTCATCACAGCCGCCCGACAACCGCTTCGATGCAGGCACGAAGATCCTGTGGCGTGAACGGTTTCTTGATGAAGTTGTTCATGCCGAGCCGGCGGCCCGTCTCGATCGTTTCACGATCCGCCCGCCCCGTGATCAGGATGAAACCGGTGCCCTTCGTTGCCGCATTCTGGCGCAGATGCTGGAGCAGCTGGAGCCCGCTCATGCCCGGCATGTTGAAATCGGAAATCACCAGATGCACCGGAGAGCGCGCTATCGCTTCAAGCGCGGATTTTCCGTCCGCCACCGCCGCCACGTTGCGGATACCGAATGCATCCAGCGCCTGGGTGATCAGCCCGCGGCTTGTGGACATGTCATCCACGACCATGATGCGCAATTGATCTCTGAGTGCCATGACTGCCTCTTCCGGTTCATGTTGTTTCGGTTGGTGGAAGGCGATAGGCCGTGGGCCCGGCAACGACGAATTTCCCGGCGACATCCTCCGAAAGACGCTCGGAATGGCCCAGTATCAGCCATCCCCCGGGAGCCGTGTATTTCTCGAACTTGCGCCAGAGCGAATCCTGGGTTTCGGCATCGAAATAGATCACGACATTGCGACAGAAGATCACGTCAAACGGGCGCTTCATCGGCCATTCATGGAGGAGGTTGAGCTCGCGGAAGCAGACGATCCGGCGCAGCGGCTCAATGATTCTGGCGGCCGTTCCGTTGTCATCAGCCGGCTCGAAATATCTCTCCCTGTAATCCTCCGGCACATCCCCGAGCAGGCCTTGATCATAGATCCCCGCCCGGCCGATCCTGATGACATTCGGATCGATGTCCGAAGCCAGTATGCGGATATCCATCTGCAGATAATCCGGCTCCAGATCTGCGAGCACCATCGCAATCGAATAGGCCTCCTGCCCTGAGGAGCATCCGGCGGACCACAGGCGCAGGCGCTCACCACGCCTCGCCCTCTCCAGCAATGGCGGGAGGATCTCGCCGCGCAACAGATCGAAATGGTGTGCCTCGCGAAAGAAGCTGGAGACATTGGTGGTGAGCGAAGAGATCATCATCCGCCGCTCCTGCGCCCCTTCCGGGCTTCTGAGCAGCGCACAATAGGCATCGTAACCGGGCAGCTTCAGAGCCCGGATGCGCCGGTTCAGCCTGGTGCGCACGAGCGGTGCCTTGCTCTCCGGGAAAACCAGCCCGGCCTCCTTGTGCGCCAGATCGGCGATGAAACGGAAATGCGCCTCGCTCATCTGCCGCGGATTGGGGGTGGATGCGGTATCGCTCATTTCAGGCCGCTTCGATTTCTGTTGCGGGCAATGCCGCATCAAGATCAAGAATGCGCACCATGCGTTCCTGAACGATGGTGAGCGCGCTGACGAAGGTTCTGGGCCCCTCGGTCAGCATTTCCGGGGGTGGCTGCAGATCCTCGGCCGAGACCGTCAGGATGTCGGAAACGGCATCCACCAGGAGCCCGACAAGCTGGCTGCCGGCCTCGACGACGATGATCACGTTGCGCTCGCTGAATTCGATCGGCCCCATCCCCAGACGATCGGAAAGATCGACAATGGTGAGAACGGTGCCGCGAAGATTGATCACGCCCCGCACGAAGGGCGGCGCATGTGGAAGCGGGGTCGCGTTCGTCCAGCCGCGTATCTCGCGCACGGTCATGATATCGACCGCATATTCCTGCGTGCCCACCCGAAAGGAGAGCAGCTCCGTCTGATCGGCCTTGGCCTTGTCCTCGGTGTCCGTCATTGTGATTATCCTGCTAGTGAAAGATCCGCCTGCATGTTGGGCGCCTTGTGGCGGGAATTGGCAACGATATCGGCGGGGTCCAGGATGAGAGCGATCTTGCCATCGCCAAGGATCGTTGCCGCGGCGACGCCCGGCACGCGGCCGAAGGTATCCTGAAGCCCCTTGATCACGACCTGGCGCTGATCAACGATGCCATCGATCACGAGAGCCGCCCGGCTCTCGTCCTCGAGCGCGACGAGCAGCACCACCTTGCCGGTAAAGCTTTCGAGGGGTGGCCTGAATCCCATCTCCGCGCCCAGATCGAAAAGCTGCACGAATGTATCGCGGATCTGGACCATCCGCGTTTCCGGGCCGAGAACCCGGATATCGCGGGCACCAAGGGTCAGCGTCTCGGATATGGTGTTGAGCGGCACGACGAGGGTCTGACCGGCGGCTTCCACAACCATGCCATCCAGAACGGCCAGGGTGAGCGGCAGGCTGATGGTAAAGGTCGTGCCCTCGCCGGGGCGGGAGTGAATGGTAATGCGTCCGCTCAGCGCCTGGATGGCGCTTCGCACCACATCCATCCCGACCCCGCGACCGGAAAGATCGGAAACCTCGCTCGCGGTCGAAAACCCGGGCAGGAAGAGAAGGTTGTCGATCTCGTTGTCGGAAAGCTCGGCATTTTCCGCGATCAGCCCCTTGTCGATGGCGATCTGGCGAACGCGTTCCCTGTTGATCCCGCTCCCGTCATCGGAAACGGTGATGACAACCCGGCCCGAGCGATGCCCCGCCGAAAGGGTGACGACGCCCTGGGCCGGTTTCCCTGCCGCCATCCGCTCTTCAGGGGGTTCAAGGCCGTGATCGACGGCGTTGCGGATCATGTGCGTGAGCGGATCGGCCAGGTTCTCGATCACCGTCTTGTCAACCTCGGTGCCCTCGCCCTCGGTGCGCAGGCGCACGTTCTTGCCAACCGCCGCGGCGCTCTCGCGAACGATCCGCGCCATACGCTGGAACAGCGATTTCACTGGCTGGGCGCGGATCATCATCACGCTGTCCTGAATATCGCGGGTCAGCTGCATGAATTCGCTCAGGCCACTGTCGATCTCCGGATTGGTGAGCAGCCCCGCCTTTTCCACGCTCTGCGAGATCATGGCCTGGTTGATGACAAGCTCGCCGACGAGATTGACCAGGCGATCGATCCGCTCCAGATCCACCCGCACGGTCGGCTTGGCCTTGACGGCACCGGATGCCTTGCCCCTGCCCGCGGCCTTGCTGCCGCCCTCATTCCGGCCGCATCCCACGCTCCTTCCGCCCGCCTTCCGTGTTTTCTGGGCCGAAGGAGGCGGGGAACCCTCGGCCTCAGGCTTTCCCGACGCAACCTCGCCGGATGATCCGGGGGCATCACCGGCCATCAGGGCCCCATCGCCGGCAGTTCCGCCCGGTGACACCTCGTCCCGCGCGATCGCCTCGGCATGGCGGACAAGCTCGGCCATGTCATCCTCGGTCAATGGCGAGATCGTCAGATCGCAGACATCCTCCACGAAATCGAACAATTCGCGTATCGCGTTTTCCTCTTCGGTCGTCTCGAGGAAGATGTCCCAGTGCAGGTAGGATTCCTCGCAATCCATCTCGCCAAGCGGCGGCAGGTCTTCCGCATGGCACAGGGTGGTCATCGTTCCCATTTCATCGAGCAGGCGCAGCAGATGTAGTGGCTCATTGCCGCTGGCAAAGAGCGCCGAATGGGGCCTGAAGCGGATACGGAATCCGCTACCGGCCGGGGCCGGAGCGCCTTCCATGCACTCCATGCCCCCCCCTGATGCCCCGGCCTCGCCAGGCGCGGGCAACGCATCCGCTTGCGCACCCGCCTCTGCGCCTTCCCCCGCATCCAGAGGCCCAAGATCGAGCGAAAGTGTCATCGGCGTGAAATCCGCCACTTCCTCCTCTTCGGCGCCATCGCCATCAGGCGCATCCGCGCCGATCAGAGCATCAAGCGCCTTTCCCGCCTCCTCCGTCAGCGCTGGATCGGCCGCCTCGCCATCACGCGCCGCGCTGACCAGATCGTTCAGCGTATCACCGGCCCGAAAAAGAATTGAGAGCGCCTCGCCATCGATTTCCAGCTGATGCGAGCGCGCCGCATCGAGCACGGATTCGAAGCGGTGGGCGAAACGCACCAGATCCTCGAGCCCGAAGGCCCCCGCCCCGCCCTTGATCGAATGCACCGCCCGGAACACGATATTGATGGTTTCGTCATCGGTGCCGCCCTCCTCCATGGCCTGCAGGCCATCCTGGAGCGCTTCGAGCAGTTCTTCGCATTCGATGAAGAACGTGGCCCGGATTTCCGCCATGGGATCGTTTTCAGTGCTCATGATGTCACCCGGCAACCATCTTCAGCGCCCGCACCAGCCGTTCGGGATCGAAGGGTTTGACGATCCAGCCCGAGGCGCCGGTCTGGCGGGCGCGCTGCTTGAGTTCGGGCGCGCTTTCCGTCGTCAGCACAAGGATCGGCACGCTGCGGTGCCTGTCGCGGCTGCGCACGGCCTCGATGAAGCCGAAGCCATCGAGCCGCGGCATGTTGATATCGGTGATGATGACATCGGGCTCGGGATCGAGGCTTTCCAGCACCTCGAGCCCGTCCTGACCATCCTCGGCGAGATGGGTGGTGAAACCGGCCTGCGTGAGCGTCAGATTGAGCATGTCACGCATGGTGCGGCTGTCGTCAACGGCCAGAATGTTGAGGCTCATGCGTTTCCTCCGGCGAAATTTTCCTGGGTGAGACCGAAATGGGCGAGAGCCGACAGCATGGCTTCGCTCGGATCCTTCAGGCGGAATTCATGCCCGCTTCCGGACCGCTCCCGCGCGGCGGCGAGCAGAACCTGCAGGCAGAGCGTGCCCAGATGGCCGACCTGGCTTGCGTCCACTTCGATATCCTTGCCGCGGCTGGAGAGGAATTCCATCTTCAGCGGCGCGGCCTCCTCGAGGCCGAGCCGCCTTGCAAGCACGATCATTTCCGCCATTGCGGCCCTCCCGAAGCTTCCCTTGTGCAGGATCGATATTGCATGCGCTGCTGCATCTGCAGGCCCCTGTTTCGAATGTTTGCGGATCCGGTCTAGGACCCCAGTATTAAAAAATCGCTTACGGCAAACGGAGGCCGGGCTTTCGTTCGTTAGAATTTTCGGGAATTGCCTCAGGCAGGCTCCGACACTCAGGCCAGGAGCTGCGGCTCGCGGCGCGCGGGGCATCCCTCAAGCGGGCAGATGCGGCAGCCGGGGCCCACCTCAACGGGCGCCGCCGGCTCATGCGCCCCGTCCGGCAGCGCGCCGGCGGCCTGGGGCGGGATGATGAGCATGGTGCCCCGCAGCAGGGGATCCTCGCCGAGGCAACCGGGCGCAAGGGGCTCGGCGATGGCGCAGATGCGAAAGCGCATCGCCTCGTTGCCCTGAAACGAGATCTCGCGCGCAAGGATCTGGGCCGGTCGCGAAAAGGCCAGAAAAAGCGGCCAGCGCGGGCAGGCCGAGACAAGCCCTGGCCGGGGGAAGGCGGGCACGGGCTTTTGCAGGAGCATCCCGCCCCCGCCATCGCATATCACGAGCCCGAAAGGAGAAGCGCTGCCCTGCCCCGCCGCCTGCCCCGCCCCCGGCCCCGCCTCCTGGCCAGGAGCGCCGCCGGTCTTCCCGCCGCAGGCAGGCGCCTGATCCCAGGGCACGAAGGCAAGCCGGCGCATCACCCGGCCGGTTTCGCAGCCGAAACGCGCGGCCAGTGCCGCGGGATCGAAATGCAGGTCGCGCGCGGCTTCGAGAAAGGGCCGCGCAGGCAGCGCGCGCGCATCCTGCGCGATCACGCCGAGCCATGTCCGGGCTTTCGCACGGGCGGGCGCGGCAAGCCAATCTGGCGCGGCGTCGAGCAGCTTTTCCATCACGGGATCGGACTCCGCACCGTTCTGCCCCTCGAGCGCGGGAAAATGCCAGCCATGTGCAGCGAAGAACCGCTCGAGCTGATCGAGATGAGAGAGCGGCTCGTGCTGGATGTTGGCCGCCTCCTCGAGGTAATCGGCAAGGGCACGGGCGCGTTCCGCGAGGGTGCCGGCGTCCTCGTCGAGATTGCGCTGGAAGCGGGCACGCCAGGCGGGATCAAGTCCGCCGCCCCCGCCTTCCCCGCCGTCTCCGCCATCCGCGCCATCGGCTTCGGCGAGGATGGCGGCCGTGGCCCTGATCGCCGCGGCGCTGGTGATCATGCCGTGCAGGATCCCCGAAAGCTGCGGATCGTTGGAGAGGCGATCGCCGAGCGCCTCGACCATCCTTTCCAGCGCCTCGATCCTCTGTTGCTGGCGGGAGATGACGAGGGCCCAGCCGGGAAAGCGCGCCATGAGATCATGGGCGCTCTCCACATCCCCCCGCACCGCGCCGCCATGCTGCTGCGCGGCAAGAGCGAGAAACTCCATCTGCGCCGCATCCGGCTCGGAGCCGAGAAGAGCGGGATCAATACCGAGCGCCCGGGCGATGTCGATCAGCAGCCGGCCGCCGATTCTGCGCTTGTTGTGCTCGATCAGATTGAGATAAGCGGGCGAAATTCCGCATTTTTTCGCCAGTTCGGCCTGCCTTATTCCAAGGTCGAGGCGGCGCTGGCGGATGCGGGTCCCGGTAAGCCCCGCCCGTCCGGTGAATTTTCCACGTTCTTTCATTGCCTTATGAACCTCTCCCCGCCCGGCCTGAAAAGTAATTTACCAATTTACAGGCCGCGCTGTGCATATCTTTACAAAACTTTCTTGCAATCAAAAGGGATTGTTGCGTTTTTTTCATTTCAGGCGCGATAATGCGCAAGCCTGAGGAGGCTTTCCGCGGCGCGAGGAGGCGCCGGGGATACCCACAAACCGAAACCACGGGGAAATCCTGCGCCACTACAGGTGCGCCCCGAAGGGAGGAAAGAAATGACGACATCCAGATTCACACGCCGCGGCGTGCTCAAGACCGGCGCGGTGGCCGGCGCGGGGGTTGCCCTGCCCACCATCTTCACCGCCGGCTCGGCCTCGGCCTTCACCAACGAGCCCAAGGGCGATACCGTCACCTTCGGCTTCAACGTGCCGCAATCGGGCCCCTATGCCGATGAGGGCCTCGACGAACTGCGCGCCCAGAAGCTCGCGGTCGAGCATATCAACGGCGAGGGTGACGGCGGCATGCTCAACACCTTCTCCTCGAAGGCGCTCGACGGCACGGGGCTTCTCGGCAAGAAGGTCACCTACGTGACCGGCGACACCCAGACCAAATCCGACGCCGCCCGCGCCTCGGCCAAATCGATGATCGAGAAGGACGGCGTGATCATGATCAACGGCGGATCAAGCTCGGGCGTGGCCATTGCAGTTCAGGGCCTCTGCCAGGAGGCGGGCATCATCTTCATGGCCGGCCTCACCCACTCCAACGACACCACCGGCAAGGACCGCAAGAAGCACGGCTTCCGCCACTTCTTCAACGCCTACATGTCGGGCGCGGCGCTGGCGCCGGTGCTGGCCAAAGCCTATGGGACCGATCGCAAGGCCTATCACCTGACCGCCGATTACACCTGGGGCTGGACCCAGGAGGAATCGATCAAGGCCGCCACCGAGGCCGTGGGCTGGCAGACGGTGAAAACCGTGCGCACGCCCGTGGGCGCGGGCGATTTCAGCTCCTACCTCACCCCGGTGCTGAACTCGGGCGCCGATGTGCTGGTGCTCAACCACTACGGCCGCGACATGATCAACTCGATCACGCAAGCCGTGCAGTTCGGCCTGCGCGACAAGGTCGTGAACGGCAAGCAGTTCGAGATCGTCGTGCCGCTCTATTCGGAGCTGATGGCCGAGGGCGCCGGCGAGGCGATCAAGGGCGTCTATGGCTCGATGAACTGGAACTGGCAGCTTGACAACCCGGGCACGAAGGCCTTCGTCAAGTCCTTCGGCGAGAAATACGGCCGCCCGCCCTCCAACTCGGCCCAGACCTGCTATGTGCAGACCCTGCTTTACGCCGATGCGGTGGCGCGCGCGGGCTCCTTCAACCCCTGCGCGGTGATCGAAGCCCTCGAGGATTTCGATTTCGACGGCATGGGCAATGGCCCCACCTTCTACCGCGGCGCCGATCACCAGTGCTTCAAGGACGTGCTGGTGATGAAGGGGAAAGAGAACCCCACCAACCAGTTCGACATCCTTGAAATCGTCGAACTGACGCCGCGCGCGCAGGTGGAATACGCGCCCGATCACCCGATGTTCGCCGGCGGCACGCTCGGCGAGTGCAACCCGGGCGACTGAGCCACCTTCAACTGACTGACACTCCCGGTCGCGCTCCGGCGCGGCCGGGCTTTCGCGGCAACTTCATCGGGCGGGGACGATGGACCAGATCATACTCCAATTCATCAACGGGCTGGACAAGGGCAGCGCCTATGCGCTGATCGCCCTCGGGCTCACGCTGATCTTCGGCACGCTGGGGGTGGTGAATTTCGCCCATGGCACGCTGTTCATGCTGGGCGCCTTCTGCGCCGTGGTGATGCAGCGCATCCTCACGCTTTCGGCGATCACCATCGATCCCACGCAGAAGGATTTCCTCGGCCGCCCGCTCGAAGTGAAAACGCCCTATGTGGAGCTGTGGTTCGGCCATGACATCGGCCAGCTCCTGATCGACTGGGCCGTGCCCCTCTCGCTTCTTCTGGCCATCCCCTTCATGGCGCTCGTCGGCTGGGTGATGGAACGGGGCATCATCAAGCATTTCTACAAGCGCCCGCATGCCGATCAGATCCTCGTCACCTTCGGCCTCGCGATCGTGATCCAGGAGATCGTGAAACAGATCTTCGGCGCCAACCCGATCCCGGTGCCCGCCCCGAAGGCCTTTTCCGGTTCGCTCGATTTCGGCGTGCTGCTCGGATTTGATCCCAATGTGATCGTCTATCCCTACTGGCGGCTTGTCTATTTCCTCTTCTCAAGCGTGATTCTCGCCGCCGTTTTCGCCTTCCTGCGCTATACCACCTTCGGCATGGTGGTGCGCGCCGGCATGGCCGATCGCGAAACCGTGGGGATCCTCGGCATCAACATCGACAAGCGCTTCACCATCATGTTCGCCATCGCCGCGATCGTGGCCGGGGTGGCGGGGGCGATGTATGCGCCGATCAACTCGCCCAATTACCACATGGGCATGGATTTCCTCGTGCTCTCCTTCGTCGTCGTGGTGGTGGGCGGCATGGGCAGCCTTCCCGGCGCGGTGCTCGCGGGCTACCTTCTCGGCATCCTCGAAAGCTTCGCCTCGATGAACGTGATCAAGGACGCCCTGCCCGGCATCGATCAGATCATCATCTATCTCACGGCCATCGTCGTGCTGCTGCTGCGCCCGCGCGGGCTTCTGGGCAAGCGCGGCGTGATGGAGGATTGAGCCATGCTCGGACTTAACCGCAAAGACACCACCTTCTTCCTGATCGTCATCGCCCTGACGCTCTTCACCCCCTTCCTGATGCAGCCCTTCGGCGAAACCAGCCCGCTGGCTCAGTTCAACGGCGGCTATCCCGATCTGATGGCCAAGGTGGCGATCTTCGGCATCTTCGCCATCGGCTTCAACATCCTCTTCGGCCTCACGGGCTACCTCTCCTTCGGCCATGCGGCCTTTCTCGGGGTGGGCTCCTATGCGGCGGTGTGGATGTTCAAGCTGCTCACGCTCAACGTCTTTCCCGCGGTGATCCTCGCGGTGATCATGTCGGGGCTGCTGGCGCTGCTGATCGGCTGGATCTCGCTGCGCCGCTCTGGGATCTACTTCTCGATCCTGACCCTCGCCATGGCCGAAATGGCCTACCGGCTCGCCTATTCGGTGCTGACACCTCTCACCAACGGCGAAACCGGCCTGCAGGTGCGCCCCACCGATCCGCGCATCCTCGACGGGCCGGGCGCTGCCGATTATCCCAATCTCTTCGGCCTCGAGCTCAGCCGCTCCTGGCGGCTCGAGATCGGCGATCATCTCTTCACCTTCAATGTCGGCTATTACTTCTGCGCCGCCTTCGCCATCCTCGCCTTCTACATCTCGCTGCGCATCTTCCGCTCGCCCTTCGGGCTGATGCTGCGCGCGGTGAAGGCCAATCAGCAGCGGATGAACTACACCGGCCTGAACCCCAAGCCCTACACGCTCGCCGCCTTCGTGATCTCCGGCATGTATGCGGGACTCGCCGGCGGGCTGATGGCGGCCATGGATCCGCTTGCCGGCGCCGAGCGCATGCAGTGGACGGTAGGCGGCGAGGTGGTGATCATGACCATCCTCGGCGGCGCCGGCACGCTCATGGGCCCGGTGCTCGGCGCGGGCACGATCAAGTATCTCGAGAACATCTTCTCCAAGATCAACGAAAACGTTCTGCATGACTGGTTCTCCTTCCTGCCCGACGGGCTCGAGAATGCGGTGGTTTGGATCCTTTCGCGCTTCACCGGCGAGGGCTGGGCGCTGACGCTCGGGCTCGTGTTCATGCTGGTGGTGGCCTTCCTGCCCGGCGGGCTTGTCGAGGGCGGGCAGCGCATCGCGCGCCTGCTGCGCCGGCGCGGCGGCAAGGGGGAAGGCGGCGCCGGGGGCGGAGAAGAAACCGCCCACACCTCCCCCTCCACCCCGCCTGCAGCCGAGTGAGGAGAGACGAAGGACATGGGTATTCTCGAAGTCAAGAACGTCAACAAGAGCTTCGGCGGCCTGCACGCGCTGAAGGATGTCAATCTCAGCGTGCGGGAAAACACCGTTCACGCGATCATCGGGCCGAACGGGGCGGGCAAGTCAACGCTTCTCAACGTGCTCGTGGGCAAGCTCATCCCCGATACCGGCAGCGTGATGTTCGACGGCAAATCGGTGCTCGGGCGCAAGCCCTACGAGATCAACCAGATGGGCATCAGCCGCGTTTTCCAGACACCGGAGATCTTCGGCGATCTGACGGTGCTCGAAAACGTGCTGATCCCATGCTTTGCCCACCGTGACGGCGTGTTCAGGATGCACGCCTTCGAAACGGTGGAGCGCGAGGCGGCGATGATCGAAATGGCAGAGCGGATCCTCGAGGACGTGAACATGGCCGACAAGCGCCATGCCCATGCCGCGGCGCTTTCGCGCGGCGACAAGCGCCGCCTCGAGATGGCCATGTGCCTCGTGCAGGAGCCCAAGCTCCTGCTGCTCGACGAACCCACCGCCGGCATGGCCCGCGCCAACACGAACAGCACCATCGACCTTCTGAAGGAGATCCACGAGAAGCGCGCCATCACCATGGTGATCATCGAGCATGACATGCACGTGGTGTTCTCGCTCGCCCAGCGCATCACCGTTCTGGCCCAGGGCACGCCGATCGTCGAGGACACGCCGGAAAACATCAAGGGCAATCCGAAGGTGCGCGAGGCCTATCTCGGCACGGCGGAAGTATAGGGAAAACGCCATGGCAATCATGACGAAAACGGTAACCCACCCCGAACCCGCCTTCTTCTCGGTCTGGGACATCCACGCCTATTACGGCGAGAGCTACATCGTGCAGGGGGTGAGCTTCAACGTGCATGAAGGCGAGATCCTCGCGCTTCTGGGCAGGAACGGCGCCGGCAAGACAAGCACCCTGCGCGCCATCGCCCGCCTCGACGAGCCCATGGTGACGCATGGGGAAATCTGGCTCGATCACCAGAAGCTGCACGAGATGAGATCCTTCGAGGCGGCGCGCGCCGGCTGCCAGCTGGTGCCCGAGGACCGGCGCATCATCCCCGGCCTCACGGTGGAGGAAAACCTCGAACTGGCCCGCATCGCCGAACCCACCGGGTGGTCGCTCGAACGGATCTACGATCTCTTCCCGCGCCTGCGCGAGCGCCGCGGGCAGGAGGGGATCACCCTCTCGGGGGGCGAACAGCAGATGCTGGCGATCGCCCGGGCGCTGGCACGCGACATCAAGGTGCTGCTGCTGGACGAGCCCTACGAGGGCCTCGCGCCGGTGATCGTGCAGGAGATCGAAAAGACCCTGCATCTGATCCGCGAGCAGGGCATCACCACGGTGATTGTCGAACAGAACGCCATCGCCGCGCTGAAACTCGCCGATCGCGCGGTGATCCTCGATACCGGCCAGGTGGTGTTTGACGGCCTCGCGCAGGAAGTGCTTGATAACGAAGATCTTCGGGCCGAATATCTCGCCATCTGACATTCAAGGACATTCAAAGACCGCAAAAGCGGCCCCGCAGGAAGGATGAAGACATGGAAGTGAAAACCTATCCCCCCAGCCCCGAATTCGTGAAACACGCCCATGTGGACGCGCAGAAATACGAGGAATGGTATGCGCGCTCGGTGAGCGATCCCGATGGTTTCTGGGGCGAGCAGGCCAAACGGCTCGACTGGATCAAGCCCTTCACCAAGGTGAAGAACACCAGCTTCGAGCCGGGCAACATCTCGATCAAGTGGTTCGAGGACGGCACGCTCAACGTTGCGCAGAACTGCATAGACCGCCATCTCGAGAAGCGCGGCGATCAGGTGGCGATCATCTGGGAGCCCGACGAGCCCGCCGATCCGGTGCGCAAGATCACCTATCGCGAGCTCCACGATCAGGTGAGCCGCATGGCCAATGTGCTGAAGGCCCAGGGCGTGGGCAAGGGCGATCGGGTGGTGATCTACATGCCGATGATCCCGGAAGCGGCCTTTGCCATGCTGGCCTGTGCACGCATCGGCGCCATCCACTCGGTGGTGTTCGCAGGCTTCAGCCCCGATGCGCTCGCAAGCCGCATCAACGATTGCGGCGCAAAGGTGCTGATCACCGCCGATGAAGCCCCGCGCGGCGGGCGCGTCACGCCCCTCAAGGCCAATGCCGATCTGGCGCTGGCGCAATGCAATGGCGATGTGAAATGCCTCGTGGTCAAGCACATGGGCGCCACCGTCCACTGGGAGGAGGGGCGCGACGTGGATCTGCTGCACGAGATGCAGGAGGCCAGCCCCGATTGCCCGCCCGAGGAGATGAACGCCGAGGATCCCCTCTTCATCCTCTACACTTCCGGCTCCACCGGCAAGCCCAAGGGC
>Ga0256832_1002187_pt1 | contig 13371 bp, 11 predicted proteins | sample 134614metaG_FD_190534 | JGI IMG/M metagenome (GOLD analysis project Ga0256832, IMG submission 190534) | Hydrothermal vent microbial communities from Lau Basin, Pacific Ocean - 134-614 | ecosystem: Environmental > Aquatic > Marine > Hydrothermal vents | place: Pacific Ocean: Lau Basin | collected... | reverse complement strand
GGATCGGAAGCATAGACGACATGGGCATTGATCGCATCATCGATCAGCCGGGCGGTATATTGCCCGTCCGCCCCCCGCGCGGACAGCAGGGAATGGCCGAACCACCCGCCCGCTAGCCCGAGCCCGACGAGGGCAAGCCCGGCGGCGAGGGCGCGCCAGGGCACATGCGCTGCCGTCCCGGCCTCGCGGGGCAGGGGCGGGGCCTTGCGGGGTGCTGGGAAGAGGCGGCGCAGGGCCTCGTTCTGGGCCTGCCAATCGGCCACTTCGCGCGCCTTATCAGGATGCGCGGCAAGCCAGGCTTCCACGCGCCGCCTGTCTGCTTCGCAAAGCTGACCGTCCACATATCCGTGCAGCATCTCTTCGGAAATGTCGTTTCGCGCGTCACTCATGATCTGCCCTGCCTTTTCATGATCGGGTTTTCGCCACCCGCCGCGCGCAGCGCCGCCCGGGCGCGGGCGATGCGCGACATGAGCGTGCCCTGTGCAATATCGAGCACCTCCGCCGCCTCCTTGTAGCTGAGCCCGCCGAGCACCACCAGCAGGAGCGCCTCGCGCTGCTCGCCCGGGAGCGCGGCCACGGCGTGCGAGAGATCGGCGAGATCGAGCCGCGCGGCAAGGGGATCGGCGGCGCGTGCCTCATGGGCGGGGTCGTCCGCATCGATCGCCACCAGCCGGGGGCGGCGCGCCTCGCTGCGCCGTTGATTGCGGTAGAGATTGAGGAGCATCTTCATCAACCATGGCTTGAGCGGGCCGGTGGGGCGCCAGAGCCGGCGCTTCCTGAGCGCGCGCTCGGCGCAATCCTGCACCAGATCATCGGCGAGATCGCGATTGCGGGTGAGCGCATGGGCATAGCGCCACAGATCGGGCAGGCATTGCTGCAATTCCCGCTCGAATATGCTCATCAGCCGCTCCCGGGTAGCCGGCCCCGCGCAAGCCGGGCCGGCGATCTCATGCGCGCCCCTCAGGGACGGGCCACGTGCCACACGCCCTTCACACCGTCGCCGGTGGTATCGCCGGGCTTGTGATCCTTGAACCATGTATAGAGCGGTTTTTCGTGCCAGGCGAGTTGCTGCGTGCCATCCTTGCGCGCCACGATCGAGAAGCCCTTGCCGAGCTTCTGACCTTCTGCGGCCGGCTGGGGCGGCCATTTCTCGGCGCAGGGGCCGTAGCAATTGGAAACGCCGGGTGCGTCCTTGTCGAACACGTAAAGCGTCATGCCCGCGTCATTGGCGAGCACCTTGCCGATCGCGGTATCCTGGATGGTCACGCCATCGGCGAGATCCATGTTGCCGGCGGTGGCGGCGCAGGCGGCAAGGGCGAGCCCGGCAAGGGTTGAAAGGGGGAGGGAAAGGCGCATCTTCTCGTTCTCCTGTCTGTTTCAGGTCTGTTTCAGGCATCATTGCCGCCAGCCGTGCCGGATCGCTTCGCACGATCGCGTTGCGGGCTGGCATGAGATACAACACCGCGCTACGGGACTTATTCCCGCCGGGGCGAAAAAAGGTGAAAAAAGTTCCGGGTTTAAAGAATCCGCAATTGAGCTGCGCGGGCGGGATATCAGCCGGGCGCCCGGCTGATCCGGGTGGCGAGATGGACAAGGCTTTCGGAATTGCGCACGCCGGGGATGGCGCCGATTTCATCAAGGGTGCGGTCGAGCTCCTCGGTGGTGTCGGTGGCGAGGCGAAGGATGAGATCGAAGCGGCCGCTGGTGGTGTGGGCGCTTTCCACCTCGGGAATGGCTTCGAGACGGCGCAGCACCTGCGCATTGGCGCGCGGCTCGATCTGCAGGAGCACCGTGGCGCGCAGCCGGCCCCTTGCGAAGCGCTCGCCCGGCACGATCGTATAGCCCGCGATCACGCCCCGCCGCTCTAGCCGCTCGAGGCGCGCTTGAAGGGTGGTGCGCGCCACGCCGAGGCGGCGGGCGAGCACCGCGAGCGATTGGCGCGCATCGCGCCCAAGCTCCGCGAGCAGGGATTTGTCGAGATCGTCCATCTGCGCATTTTGCCGAAAATATCATCGTAATGACGTAACTTTATCCGATATCGCCCAGACCGACAAATGATTTCGGCCACCCCGGCGCTTATTCTGGGGGAGAGAACAGCCCCCGAAGAAAGAGGCCGCCCCATGAGCAGAACCCCCGCCCTGTGGCCCGATCCGGCAAGCCATATCCGCCACGCGGCGCCGGAAATGCCCACATATTACATGCGCCCGGATTGCCTTCAGGCCACGGCCCGGCGCTTTCTGCGCGGGTTTCCGGGGCTGGTCACATATGCCGTCAAGGCCAATGACGCGCCGGTGGTGCTGGAAAATCTCGTGGCGGCGGGGATCGGGGCCTTCGATGTGGCCTCGGTGGCGGAGATGGAAAGGGTGCGCGCGGTGCTCCCCTCCGCCGTGCTGCACTATAACAACCCCGTGCGTTCGCGCGCCGAGATCCGGGCAGGCATCGCCATGGGCTGCGTTTCCTGGGCGGTGGACAGTCTGGGCGAGCTTGAGAAGCTGCGCGAAGAGGGCGTGGCGCAAGGAGCGGAGATCGCGGTGCGCTACAAGCTCCCGGTGGCCGGCGCGGCCTATGATTTCGGCGAGAAATTCGGCGCCGATCCCGCGCAGGCGTCCGAGATCATGCGCCGCGCGGCTCGGCTTGGCTACAGGGTTTCGCTCGGCTTTCACCCGGGCACCCAATGCGCCGACCCGGCCGCCTGGGCGGCCTATGTGCGGGCGGCGGGCGAGATCGCGGCGCGGGCCGCAGTCCGCCCCGTGCGCCTCAATGCCGGCGGCGGTTTCGCCGCGCCCGACGGCGCCGGCGGCCCGGATCTCGAGGCGATCTTCCGCGCCATAGCGGATGCCCGCGCTGCCGCCTTTCCCGCGCGCGCCCCGGCGCTGTTCTGCGAACCGGGCCGGGCCATGGTGGCCGCCGCCTTTCGCCTTGCGGTGCGGGTGAAGGCGATCCGCGAAGGCGGCGCGGTGTTCCTCGATGACGGCATCTACGGCCATCTCGGCGAACGCCCTGCGCCCGGCGCGCTTCACCGCTTCGCGGCCCTTTCCCCCGACGGCACGCCGCGCCGGGGCAGCCGAAGCCCCCGCACCGTCTTCGGCCCCACCTGCGACAGCCTCGATCGCCTTCCCGAGGAGCTCGCCCTGCCTGGCGATCTCGCGGAAGGGGATTATATACTGTTTCATGATATGGGTGCCTATGCCGGGGTGACCGCGACAGGTTTCAACGGCTATGGCGATTGCAGGCTCGTGACGGTCGGATCCTGGTAGGCGGGCCGGCACGGAGCCGGAGCGGAAGGAGTGGCGATTGGCCTGGTTTGGCCGCATGATCCGGCGCATGGCGCGCCTCAGCCCCTGGGCGGCGCGCATGCCGGCGCGCGCGGAGCGCCGGCCGCTCGATCACGTGATCATCCTCGATGGCACCATGTCCTCCCTGAAGGAGGGCTTCGAAACCAACGCCGGGCGCACCTACAAGCTCCTGCGCGAGGCGGCGCGCGAAGGCGGAGCGGCGCGGCTCTCCATCTACTATGAGGCCGGGGTGCAGTGGCAGGGGCTCACCCATTTCGCCCCGGTGATCACCGGCCATGGCATCAATGCAAGGATCCGGCGCGCCTATGGGGTGCTTGCCTCCCGCTACCGCCCGGGCGACAGGATCTTTCTCTTCGGCTATTCGCGCGGTGCCTATACGGCGCGCTCGCTCGCCGGGCTCATCGATCGCATCGGCCTGTTGCGTGCCGAAGAGGCGACGGAGCGCAACATCCGCCAGATCTGGCGCCATTACCGCCATGATCCCCACGGCCCCGCCGCCCGCGCCTTCGCCGCCGCCTATTGCCACGCGGAGGCAGAGATCGAGATGATCGGCGTGTGGGATACGGTGAAATCCCTCGGCCTGCGCCTGCCTTTCCTGTGGCGGCTGACGGAAAAGCAGCATGATTTTCACAGCCACCACCTCGGCCACAGCGTGCGCCACGGCTATCACGCGCTGGCGATGGACGAAACGCGCGAGGCCTTCGAGCCGGTGCTCTGGGAATGCCCCGAGGGCTGGCGCGGGCGGGTCGAGCAGGTCTGGTTTCGCGGCTGTCACGGGGATGTGGGCGGGCAGCTCGATGATTTCGAGCCCGCGCGCCCGCTGGCCAATATCCCTCTGGTGTGGATGCTCGAGCGTGCCGAGCGCGCGGGCCTGGCGCTTCCGGAAGGCTGGCGGGCGCGCTTTCCCTGCGATCCGGCGGCGCCGATGGTGGGCAGCCTGCGCGGGCTCGGCAAATTCTTCATCCTGCGGCGCAAGCGGGTGATCGGGCGCGACCCGAGCGAATCCGTGCACCCCACGGCGCGCGAACATCTGGCGCGCAAGCGGCCGGCGAGGCTTGCCGATCCCGCCCTGATCGCGCAGGACGGGGCCGCGCGCGCCACAGGCGAAGCGCCGGCACTGCAGGGGCAGGGGGCGGGGCTGGCGCTGCCGGGCGAGGGCTGAGCGGGCAGGGCGCCAGGGATCGTCCGACCCCGCCCGCGGGGCTCCCGGCTCTCAGGCCACGTTTTCGAGGCTGGCGCGCGGCTCGATGCCAAGGGCGTGGCAGATGGTGCGCGTCAGATGCGGGCGGTTGAGGGTGTAGAAGTGGAGATCCTCGACCCCGCCGGCGATCAGATCGGAGCAGAGTTCGGTTGCGAGGCTGATGGACAGCAGCTCCTCGCGCCCGTCGCGGATCGCCTTTTCATAGGCTTCGTCGAGCCAGGCGGGCACGGAGGTGCCGCAGCGCAGGGCGAATTTGCGCGCGCCCTTCCAGCTTTCGATCGGCAGGATACCGGGGATGATCGGCGCATCGATCCCCGCTTTCACGCAGGCATCGCGGAAGCGGAAGAAGGTTTCCGCCTCGAAGAAGAACTGGGTGATCGCGCTCGAGGCGCCGGCATCGATCTTGCGCTTGAGGAATTCGATATCGGCGGCGTGGCTTTCGGCCTCGGGATGCTTCTCGGGATAGGCGCCGACCCTGATCGTGAACCTGCCGGTAGCCGCCAGCGCCTCGACCAGCTCGACGCTCGAGGCAAAGCCCTCCGGGTGGGGGGTGAATTTCGCCTGACCCTTGGGCGCATCGCCCCTCAGCGCCACGATCTCGCGCACGCCCGCCTCGTGATAGCGCTCGGCGATTTCGAGCGTCTCGGCGCGGCTCGCGTTCACGCAGGTCAGATGCGCCGCCACGTTGAGCCCGTAATGCTTGTGGATGGTGGCCACCGCCTCATGGGTGAGATCGCGCGTGGTGCCCCCCGCGCCATAGGTGACGGAGACGAACCGCGGCCCGAGCGGCGCCAGCGTGCGCACCGTTTCCCAAAGGCGAAAGGAGGCCTCGAGCGATTGCGGCGGGAAGAATTCGAAGGAAACGCGCGGGGCGGGCGGGGTCGGGGCAGGCGGGCGGCCTTCGCCGCGCTTTGCGTCCTGATCGGCGGATTTCATGGGTCTGTCCTCTTGATTTCGGCCCTTTTCGCATGGACAAGACCGTGAAGCAAATTCATAATTCTCAAGATCAACATGAAATTGAAAGCATCAGGGCAAGCACATGCATCTTGAACTGCGCCATCTGCGCACCATCCGGGCGATACACGAGGAGGGGGGGCTTGCGCGCGCGGCCGAGCGGCTGTGCATTACCCAATCGGCGCTGAGCCACCAGATCAAGGCGCTCGAGGAGCAGGCCGGCGTGGCGCTGTTCGTGCGCCGCTCCAAGCCCCTGAAGCTCTCGCCCGCCGGGCGGCGCCTCCTGGCGCTTGCCGAGGAGGTGCTGCCGAGGGTGGCGGCGCTCGAGGCGGAGTTTTCCGATCTGCGCGAGGGCTCGGCGGGGCGGCTGCACATCGCCATGGAATGCCACGCCTGTTTCGACTGGCTGATGCCCGTTCTCGATCTCTTCCGCCGCGCCTGGCCCGAGGTGGATCTCGATATCCGCCCGGGCCTTGCCTTCGGCGCGCTCGACGCGCTGGAGCGCCAGCAGGTGGATCTGGTGATTTCCTCCGACCCGGAGGAGATCGCGGGCATCGAATTCGTGCCCCTCTTCGATTACGAGCCGCGCTTCGTGGCCTCCGCCGCCAATCCGCTCGCCGCGCGCCCCTTCATCGAGGCGGCCGATTTCGCCGATCAGACCCTCATCACCTACCCGATGGATCGCGAGCGGCTCGATGTGTTTTCCGAGCTTCTGCTGCCCGCGCGCATCGAGCCCCGCGCCGTTCGCCAGGTGGAGCTTACCGAGATGATCCTGCTGCATGTGGCCTCCAACCGCGGCGTTGCCGTGCTGCCCGACTGGGTGCTGCGCGAGGTGCGTCGCGATGGCGATTACATCACCCGCCCGCTCACCCGCCATGGCCTCACCCGCCGTCTCTATGGCGCGATCCGCGCCGAGGAGCGGGAAAAGCCCTACATGGCCCACATGCTGCGCCTGTGCCGCTCCGAGCCGGTGAAGCTGCAAAGGGGATGAGGGGAAGAGGGCCGATCCCCCCTGCGCCCGTTTGCCCTCCGGTTGCTCCCCGGTTGCCCCTTGGCACGCCCGGCCGAACCCCGTAAAGGGGGCGGGAACGAAGGAGTGCTGAAAACATGCAGGGCAGTGCCAATCTCAATGTCATGATCAAGGCCGCGCGCAGGGCAGGGCGTTCGCTGGCCAAGGATTTCCGCGAGGTGGAGAATCTCCAGGTTTCCGCCAAGGGGGCAGGCGATTTCGTCAGCCGCGCCGATGTCGCCGCCGAGGCGATCATCCGCGAAGAGCTCATGGCCGCGCGCCCCACCTATGGCTGGTGCGCGGAGGAGAGCGATGCGGTGGCGGGCAAGGATCCCACGCGGCGCTGGATCGTCGATCCGCTCGACGGCACCACCAATTTCCTCCATGGCCTGCCGCACTGGGCGATCTCGATCGCGCTCGAGCACAAGGGCGAGATCGTGGCCGGGGTGATCTACGATCCGGCGAAGGACGAGCTTTTCCGCGCCGAGAAGGGGCAGGGCGCCTGGATGAACGAAACTCGGCTCAGGGTTTCGGGGCGCAGCCGGATGATCGAGAGCATCTTCGCCACCGGCCTGCCCTTCGCCGGGCGCCCCGGCCTGCCCGAGACGCTGAAGGATCTCGCCCGTCTGCTGCCCCAGTGCGCCGGCGTGCGCCGCTGCGGTTCGGCGGCGCTCGATCTCGCCTATGTGGCGGCCGGGCGCTTCGAAGGCTTCTGGGAGCACGGCCTGCATGAGTGGGACATGGCCGCCGGGCTCGTCATCCTGCGCGAGGCGGGCGGGCTGGCCGAGCCGATCGACCCTGCGGGCGATATCCTGCGCGATGGCGAGATCGTCTGCGCCAATGGCGAAATCTTCGAGAAATTCGCCCGGGTGATCCGCGAGGGGTGAGCGTGCCCGAGGGGCGTGCGGGCCTGCGGTGTCTCGCCCGTTGCGTTTTCGCCTCGCTTTGCCTATGAAGCGGGCAATTGCCCAATAATTGGACAAAGGCCGGGTCTTGCACATCAATCTGGCAGATATCACCCTCACGCCCCCCGTTTTCCTCGCCCCCATGGCGGGGATCACGGATCTGCCCTTTCGCCGGCTTGTGGCGCGCTTCGGCGCCGGGCTGGTGGTGAGCGAGATGGTGGCGAGCCAGGAGATGGTGCAGGCCAAGCCGGGCGTGCGCGAGCGCGCGGCGCTCGGCCTCGGCCCGGATGCGGCGGGAGCGGGGCGGGCACCAACGGCTGTCCAGCTTGCCGGGCGGCAGGCGCGCTGGATGGGCGAGGCGGCGCGCATGGTGGAGGCCAATGGCGCGGCGATCATCGATATCAACATGGGCTGTCCGGCGAAGAAGGTGGCCGGCGGCGGCTCGGGGGCGGCGCTGATGCGCGATCCCGATCTTGCGCTTTCGCTGATCGAGGCGGTCGTGGGCGCGGTTTCGGTGCCGGTGACGCTCAAGATGCGGCTCGGCTGGGATGAGGAGAGCCTCAACGCTCCCGATCTTGCGCGCCGGGCCGAGGCGGCCGGGGTGGCGATGATCACGGTGCACGGGCGCACGCGCCGCCAGTTCTACAAGGGGCGCGCCGACTGGGCGGCGATCGCGGCGGTGAAGCGGGCCGTTTCCATTCCCGTGATCGCCAATGGCGACATCACCGATACGGCCGGCGCACGCCGGGCGCTGGCGCTTTCGCGGGCCGATGGGGTGATGGTGGGGCGCGGGGCCGAGGGCGCGCCCTGGCGGCTGGCCGAGATCGCGGCCGCGCTTTGGGGCACGCCCGCGCCCGAGATCCCGCAGGGCGCCGCCTTCGCCGGGATGGTGGCGGAGCACTACGACGACATGCGCGCCTTCTACGGCCCCGATCTCGCCCTGCGCGTGGCGCGCAAGCACCTCGCCTGGTACATGGATCGCGCCGCCACGCCCGCGCCGCTGCGCCGCGAGGTGCTGACGGCGTGCGATCCGGCCCGCGTGCTTGCGTTGCTGCCGCTGGCGCTCAGCACCCATGCGGAGGCATATCCGCAGGCTGGGGCGGAGGCGGCGGCATGAAGGTGGCGGCATGAAGGCGGGGGATCTGTGGTCGGCGCTGCCCGAGCCGGCGCTCCTGATCGATGCGGCGGGGCGGATCGAAGCCGCCAACCCGCTTGCCGAGGCGTTTACCAACCGCTCGGCGCGCGCGCTGGTGGGCCGTCCGGTGGAGGCCGTTCTGGCGGCGGACGGGCGGCTCGGGGAGGCGCTTTCGCGGGTGCGGCGCAGCGGGGCCAGCGTTTTCGTGAAGGACATGGCGATCGCCCCGGCGCGGGGAAACGGCGCCGGCAGCGCTGAAAAGGAGGGCCGGGAGGGGCCTCTCTGCACCCTGCGCATCGCGCCCTGCGGCGATCAGGGGCGGATGCTCCTGATGATTGCCCCCCAGGATCAGGGCGCGGCCCTCGCCCACGGCCAGCCGGCGCGCAAGGCCGCCAAGGCGGCGATCGGCATGGCCGAGATGCTGGCCCACGAGATCAAGAATCCGCTCGCCGGAATCACCGGCGCGGCGCAGCTTCTGGCGATGAATCTCTCGCCCGAGGCGCGGGAGGAGCGGGAACTGACGGAACTGATCGTCTCCGAATGCCAGCGCGTGGTGAAGCTGCTGGAGCAGGTGGAAGAATTCGGCAATCCGCGCCGGCCGGCCCTTCGCGCCATCAACATTCACGATGCGCTCGATCGCGCGCGCCGCTCGGCCGCGCTCGGCAAGGCCGCGAAGATGCGCTTTCGCGAGGATTACGATCCCTCGCTGCCGCTCACCCGCGCCGATCCCGATCAGCTGCAGCAGGTTTTCCTCAATCTCATCACCAACGCCGCCGAGGCCGCCGGCCCGCAGGGCGGCACCATCACCCTGCGCACCCATTACGATCACGCCATGCACCTGCGCCGCCCCGACGGCACCCGCACCCCCCTGCCGCTGCAGGTGGAAATCATCGACGACGGCCCCGGCCTGCCGCCCGAGATCGCCGATGACATCTTCGCCCCCTTCGTTTCGGGGCGCGAAAACGGCACCGGCCTCGGGCTGGCGCTGGTGTCGAAGATCGTCACCGATCACGGCGGGATCGTGAGCGTCGAATCGCGCCCCGGCAGGACGGCTTTCCGCATCTCGCTGCCGGTCGCGCCCAGAGGGGAGGAATAGGCATGGACGGCACCGTGCTCGTGGCGGATGACGATCGCACCATCCGCACCGTTCTCACCCAGGCCTTCACGCGCGCGGGCTGCAAGGTCCATGCCACATCCTCGATGGAAACGCTGAAGCGCTGGGTGCGCGAGGGGATGGGGGATCTGGTGATCTCGGATGTGGTGATGCCCGATGGTAACGGCCTCGAGGCGCTGCCCGAGATCGCGCGCGCCCGCCCCGGCCTGCCGGTGATCGTCATCTCGGCGCAGAACACCATCATGACGGCCATCCGCGCCACCGAGGCCGAGGCCTTCGATTATCTTCCCAAGCCCTTCGATCTCCCCGATCTTATGCAGCGCGCGGCGCGGGCGCTCAAGATCCGCCGCCGGCGGGCGCGCCCGTCCGTCAAGGATGGCGGCGATTGCGGCGCGCGCGGGGAAGGCGCCGTTCCCGCAGCCTCCGGCGCGACCGAAAGCCCCGGCGGCGCGGCACTTGCGCTCGCCACCGATCTGCCGCTGATCGGCCAGAGCCCGCCCATGCAGCAGCTCTACAAGCTGATCGCCCAGGTGATCCATACCGATATCGCGGTGCTGATCCAGGGGGCGAGCGGCACCGGCAAGAGCCTGATCGCGCGCGCCGTTCATGATCTCGGGCCGCGGCGGGAGGCGCCGCTGGTGAGCGCCGGGGCGCTTGACCTCACCGATCCGGTGGCCGCGCGCGATCTGATGCACCGGGCGCGCGGGGGCACGCTCTTGATCGAGGAGCCGGGGGATCTCGGCCCCGGTATGCAGGCGATCCTGACCCGCCTTCTCGATCTGGCGGAGGCGAGCGAGGTGCGCCTCATCGCCACCTCGCGGCGTGATCTCGCCACCGCCACCGAATCCGGAGAATTTCGCGAGGATCTCTATTTCCGCCTCGCCTCCCTCGTGATCGCGGTGCCGCAGCTTTGCGATCGCATCGAGGATATCCCGCTTCTCGCCCGTCATTTCCTTGCCGGCCATCCGCGCGGCGCGGGGCTTGCGATCAGCGCACGGGCGGAGGAACTCCTGCGCCGCTACAGCTGGCCCGGGAACGTCCGCCAGCTTGAAAATGTCATGAAGCGCCTGGCGCTGACGGCGACAGGCCCTGAGATCCGCCGCAGCGATGTGGAGGCGGCGCTTGCGGGCCAGCCCGAGGCGGCGCAGGTGAGGCGCGGGGGAGAGGGGGAAACGCTTTCCCAATCCGTGGCCGGCCACCTGCGGCGCTATTTCGATCTCCATCAGGGCAGCCTGCCGCCGCCCGGCCTCCACGCGCGCATCCTCGCCGAGGTGGAGCGCCCCCTGATCGAGATCGCGCTCGAGGCAACGGGCGGCAATCAGATCCGCTGCGCCGAGCTGCTCGGGATCAACAGGAATACCCTGCGCAAAAAGATCGCCCTCCTTGATATTCGCGTGACACGGCGGCGCAAATTGATGTAAATAGGCAACATGCCGGGAGGAGGAGGCGCCGAAAAGCGGCGTTTGCCCCGTGCATATGGTGGTTGGGGCCGTGAGCGATACCAGTTCTTCCATAAGGCGGCTGTTGCCGCAAAAGCGCACCCAGGCGTGGGAAAAGCTGCGGCGCCTGCGCCGTCAGCGCCGTGTGCAGAATGCGGCCACGCTCGGGCTGGTGCTGCTCGGCCCGGTGATGGCGCTTCTCACCTACATGGTGCTCGGGCCGCTGGATCAGGGCGCCGCATCGCCCATGCTGCGCATCGTGCTGCTGGCCGATCTCGTCTATGTGCTGCTGGTGGCGGCCCTGGTGCTGCAGCGGGTGGCGCGGATGGTGGCGGCGCGCCGGGCGCGTTCGGCCGGCTCGCGGCTGCACCTGCGCCTCACCGGGGTTTTCGCGCTGATCGCGCTCATCCCCACCGTGCTTGTGGCGGTTTTCGCTGTGCTGACGGTGAATGTCGGGCTCGAGGGGTGGTTTTCCGAGCGCGTGCGCCAGGTGCTGGGCAATTCCCTCGAGGCCGCCCAGGCCTATGAAAACGAACACCGCCGCGATCTTGTCACCGATGCCCGCGCCCTCGCAGATTTTCTCGATCGCGCCAGCCGCAGCCGCTTCTTCATCAGCGACGGCGAATTGCGCCAGCTGCTGACCCAGGGCCAGGCCCAGATCCAGCGCGGGCTGAAGGAGGCCTATGTGATCGACGGCACCGGCACCATCCGCGCCCGCGGCGAGCGCTCCTATCTCTTCGATTTCGAGCCTCCCACGCCGGAAGAGATCGCAAAGGCCGACAAGGGTGAGGTTGTCGTCATAAAGGATTGGGACAACAACGAATTCCGCGCCCTCAAGCGCCTTGACGAATACACCGATCGCTATCTCTACGTCTCGCGCAAGGTGGATGGCAAGATCCTCAACCTGCTCGACGAAACCCGCCAGACGGTGGATCTCTATCACCAGCTCGAACAGGACCGCGGCAAGCTGGTGTTCGAGTTCGGCCTGCTCTATCTCGGCTTCGCGGTGATCCTGATCCTCGCCGCGATCTGGCTCGGCCTGTGGTTTGCCGAGCGCCTCTCGCGCCCCGTTGGCCGGCTGACCAGCGCCGCCCAGGCCGTGGGGGCGGGGGATCTCGATGTGCAGGTGATCGAGGACGAGGGCGAGGACGAGATCGCCATGCTCGGGCGCTACTTCAATCAGATGACCCGCCAGCTGAAGGCCCAGCGCGGGGCGCTTCTCGAAAACACCGAACAGATCGAGCGCCGCCGCCGGCTGTTTCACTCGGTGCTCGGCTCCGTCACCTCCGGGGTGATCGGGCTCGATGACGAAGGCGCCGTGGCCTTCATCAACCCGTCAGCCGAGCGGATGCTGGGGATCGAAGGCACGAAGGCCGTGGGCGCGGCGCTGGAGCGCATCGTGCCCGAGTTCGCCCCCCTGCTCGCGCGGCTCAGGGCCGAGGGGGCGGAGATGCTGCAGGAGGAAGTGAAGCTCGCGCGCTCCGGCAAGCTCGAAAATCTGCTCGTGCGCCTCGCCACCCGGCGCAACGAGGCGGGCGAGCCCGAGGGCTATGTGATCGCCTTTGATGACGTCACCGATCTCGTGGCCGCCCAGCGCATGGCCGCCTGGGGCGATGTGGCGCGGCGAATCGCCCATGAGATCAAGAATCCGCTCACCCCGATCCAGCTTTCCGCCGAGCGGGTGAAGCGCAAGTTCAGAAAACGCCTTGGCGAGGAGGGCGCGCAGCTTGAGCAATACACGGATGTGATCATTCGCCAGACGAACGATCTGCGCCGCATCGTGGATGAGTTCTCGCGCTTTGCGCGCATGCCCGAGCCCGAGCGCCGCCCCGCCGATGTGGCCGCCATTCTGCGCGATGCGGCGCTTCTGCAGGAAAACGCCCTGCCGGGCCTGCGGCTCGTGCTGGACATCCCCGAGCGGGAAGTCTGCGCCGAGGTGGATGAAACCATGATCTCGCAGGCGCTCATAAACCTCATCAAGAATGCCGTGGAAGCCATTGAAACAAGGATCGAAAATGGCGTTCCCGATGATTTCGCGCCGGTGATCCGCATCGCGCTCGAGGTAGATGGCGATGCGCTCCTGATCCGCATCTGCGACAACGGCATCGGCCTGCCGCCCGATCGCGCCCGCCTCTTCGAGCCCTATGTGACCACCCGAGAGAAGGGCACCGGGCTTGGCCTGCCGATCGTCAGGAAGATCATCGAGGAACACGGCGGCACGCTCGGCCTCGAGGACGCGCCGGCGTTTGGCGATGACGGCCACGCCGGGGCCTGCGCGGTGGTCTGCCTGCCGTGCGGTCCGGCCAAAACGGGCGCCG
>Ga0256832_1002186_pt1 | contig 13374 bp, 14 predicted proteins | sample 134614metaG_FD_190534 | JGI IMG/M metagenome (GOLD analysis project Ga0256832, IMG submission 190534) | Hydrothermal vent microbial communities from Lau Basin, Pacific Ocean - 134-614 | ecosystem: Environmental > Aquatic > Marine > Hydrothermal vents | place: Pacific Ocean: Lau Basin | collected... | reverse complement strand
TGGAGGCATGGATACGGGTGCGTGTGTAGGATTACCATCCTATATCTTTTAGAAAGGAACAATGAACAGATGTCAGGGCTACGCCCCTTTATTTTTTTTTGTAGTTCTACTTATTACGAAGATTAAAGGGCTAACGCCCTTGGAAGAGGATATATTGATGTATCGGATGTCTATATGTTATTAGGGGCGTAGCCCTAATATCTTCGTAATAACGACTAGCAATGGATTGATTAGGGGCGTAGCCCTGTAATCTAAAACGTAAAGATATGGCAAATGCTCCCATATTACAAGCTTACATTATGAGATGGTAAGTAGTTACCAATTTTCTTTGACAAAATTAGCCCTTTTACCGGCAGGATTTACATAAAAGTCAAGATATTCCTTTACCGGTTTAAACTTTTTATACAGCTCTGAAATGTGCTTAATTAAAGCATCCTTATCCAGTCTTTTAAGTTCTGATTTTACTTCTCTAAGTCCCATGATTTTCTAACCAATTATATTTTTTTAAAGTGACTAACACCTATTCGTGAGTCATTTTTATTTTATTTCAATTTTCTTACCTAAAAACTTAGGTTTTACTCCAAATAAAATATCTAAGTAAGCCTTTGCCCTTGCAAAATATTCACGAATTCTAGTTTTTAAACCATATTTTCCACTTAAATCTCTCGCATTAAATCCAATTGCGGAAATTCCATTTTTTTCGGCTAGATAAATTGCTCGTTCATTATGAAATTTTTGTGAAATAACAGTTATACTCGTTTGTCCAAAAATTTCTTTGGCTCTTACTACAGAATCTAACGTGCGAAATCCTGCGTAATCCAGAAAGATTTTATTGGCCGGTATTCCCTTTTTAATCAATTCGTTTTTAAAATCAGTAGGTTCATCGTAGTTTTTATTTCCATTATCTCCACTTACTAAAACAAAATCGATTTTCCCTTTTTTATAGAGTTCGACTGCAGCGTTTATCCGATACTCAAAGTATAAATTTATTCTACCGTTTTTAAAAATTTTCGAGGTTCCAAGTACAAGTCCGATTTTGTTTTTTTTAATTTCAGATGAGTTTGAAAATGTTTTGTTTTCAGCGTTCTTCTCTATTGAATAGTTCGCAGTAAAAACTAAAACAACTGGAATAATAAAAATCAGAAGTAATATTATTCTTTTTTTCTTTTTCAGTGCCTCTAAAACAACTTTTGGCTTAAATTTGACAGTAAATTTTCTCCTTTTCATAAGCACAAATTTAAGCAGAATTATCGGACTGTTAGCCACAGTCCGATAATAATATCCTTTATCTAAACATATACACAACTCCAATCTGCAAACCACGATGAGAAAATGCCCGCATATTCATGTCCATAGTCTGGTCGTACCATTGTTTGTACGGAGTCAGACTATGGCTGTATTTGAGGGATAAAAAGAGGTTGTCCCTGAGCTTGTACTCGGCTCCAATCGACAATCCAAGTTCGGGGCGAATAGAAGAGTAACGCCAATCCCGATGGAGCAAATAACTTGATTCCACACCGGCGCTAAGAGACCATTTGGAATTTACTTTGATAACAGCGTTGACATGGGCGTATAAGATATTGTTTTTATGAGGGCGTATTTCTCCCCCTCTTAAAAGGCCGTTATTCCTTATCAAGCCAAGTCCAAAATCGAGATCTATATTATTGAGAAGGATTTTCCTTCGCGCCTTCAATCCAAGGTGATAGCCAATGCTCATTCCGTCGGCTGGCAAATAATTGATATTAGACTGCCCATAACCGTAATCTATGCCGGCATCTAGTCCGAAATTCCACTTTTTTTGCGACGTGGCAAGATTTGCGATAAGCAAAAGGATAACAACAAGGCTTAGTTTTGGTAAATTCATGTCTTTTAGTTTTTATAGCTTTATTATCAATATATTACACTACAGAGAGAGACGCAAAACGAATTTGGTTGTAACAGCTCCCTTGTTTTTTATCAAAAAATATTATATTTGCTAAACAAAGAACACCACAGACCACTTTTTCACCATCAATACTTTGTTATGAAAAAATGTTTAGCGCTATTAGCTTTTGCCTTTCCGTTAATGCTGTCGGCGCAGCTTCCGCAAAATTGTAATACGGATGATCGCTTGTTGATGATGGGTGACAGTTGGGCGCAATATATGTATGATGATAATGTCCATAATGCTGCTTTGAGTGCTTACGGGCAGGCAGATAAGACCATCCGGAGTAGCGTATTTGAGGTGACACTCTTTTCGGCTGACCCTGACCCACAGGGCTCGTATTATGCCGTTTCGGGGAGTGAAGCCCGACAATGGAGGGATGAAAGCACCTATGCTTATCTCCAGAATGTGCGCGACCAACTAAATGCCAACCCGCAAATAAAGCTCGTGATTTTCAGCCTTGGCGGCAACGATGTATTGGCAGGACGGTCGGATTGTGGTTGGTACAAAAATATGGATTTAGACCCCGATTTATCCGGCAGAGGCTGTGGCTTTAGTTCTGAGGCAGAATTTTTTGACAAGCTCGAAAGTGATATTACCTGGATAATTAATGAAGTACTGGCTGTTCGTCCGGATATTGAAGTCCTCATCAGTTCGTATGATTATCCCAATTTTAATGTAACGACGAGTTGGGCGGGTTGTCTGGGGTGTGATTTATGTGATTTTTACGCTTGCCCCAAGCGTTATGATCTCAGTTATGATGTCAATGGTGATGGCAGTATCGATGGCAACGAATTAATTACCGATGCAGAAATCAATCAAATGATGCTAGATATAGAACTACGCCGTCAGGCTATTGCCAATGCTAATCCCCGCATCTACTATGATAATAGTATGGGGTTGACGCAATATTATTATGGATATGCCGCCGGATTGGGAGGGACAACGCCTTATCCGGGTGATGCTCCGAATTACAGCCCGGGAGGCAATCCAAGCTATCCAACTGAAAGGGACAATTTTAGGCTTGTCAGTATTCCTTTGTGGTTCGATGCTCCTGCTGACCCCATTCATTTGACCGCCTCGGCTTATTTCTACAAAGCCAAGCACCAAATGGATAGAGTCATCTTTGAGAAAATGCGCGGTTTGGAAGACGAACCTCACCACCTGACAGTCTGGTCAGAAGGTAATAACGATGGTTATGTTGATATTTTAGATAATAATGCTTTTCTGAATGGATTGCGGATGGGGGATGAGGATACCGGTTGGTTTGGGTTGGATAATGACTATAGAAGCATTCTCTCGTTTGATACCGGCATCTTACCGGATAATGCAGTGGTGACAGGTGCCAGCCTTTACATCATAAGAAGCTCAGAAGTAGATAACCCATTTTATCACACAGACAGAAATCCTGTAATGGATATTAAAAATGGATATTTTGGTTCTTCACCGGGCTTGGAGGTCGCCGACGGGACGTCTCCGGCCAGTGCAACAAATATAGGCTGCTTTGTCGGGAAGGCACCTACCGACAAATATGCCATTCGTGTAGATGTTAATCCAAATGCTTTGCAGTACGTTAATACGACGGGAAAGACCCAATTCCGGCTATATTTTGACTACGCCGACTGGTCGGATGAATACATCAACTTTTACGACGGCGCCGGCAATCCAGGGCTTCTGCCTCCTAGCGAAGAAGAGAAGAATAATGCTCCCGTTTATGAACACATCGTCAGAAAGAAAAAACTAAATTCGGATGGAACTTATACCGAAGAAATTATAGAACAGTCCGGTAAATTACAGCCAAGGGAAGGTTACATTTTTGAAGAGATTGTCACAGGAAAAGAGGAGGATGATGATGGGAATATTATCGAGACCGTTAAGACCCTGTTAGTTGTAGAACACCCTGGATTGGCAAAATACATGAAAGATAAGTATAATGCTCCCGCCAATGGATATGCCCCTTTTCTGGACATCAGCTATTCTTTAGTATTGCCTGTAGATTTAGTGGCATTTTCTGCAAAAAAATCAGGAAATAATGCCCTATTAACGTGGGAAACAGCGAGTGAAGCAGGCGCCTTAGGCTTTGAAATTCAACACTCCGAAGATAGGAGAAATTGGGAAAAAATCGGATGGCAAGACGCTGTTGGTCAGAACGCCGAAACGATGTCTTATCAATTTTTGCACAGAGTGCCATCTTCAGGATATAATTACTATCGTCTGAAAATGATAGACCAATCCGGAGCATTTGAGTACTCAGATGTTAAAGATGTTTTCTTCGATGAAAAGGCAAATCCGGTAGTCCTATATCCCAATCCGGCTATGGATGTACTGCATGTTCGCATAGTAAATCCGGTGATTAGACCGGTACGGATTCAGGTTGTTGATATTTTTGGCAAAGTCCTGATTGAGACGACAGATTTGGATATTCGGGTGGGTGATTTGCCCCGTGGGACGTATTTTGTACGAATAGAGTTGGATAATTTTACTTATATGGAGAAGGTTCTGCTGAGTGAGTAAAGAGAACTAGTTGCTGCAAATTTAACCCGCCACCAATGATTTAAAATACAAAACAAAAAATGATATGAATTTAGACACCATTAAAAAGAATTATGCCAGAATGAATAACATCAGGCTACTTGAACTGGCTAATGCCCCTAAAGGATTGGCTTTTGAAGTACTCCCTCTCCTTCGGGAAGAGTTGGAAAAAAGAGGATATGAAAAAGAGGCGCATAAAATAACCGAATACTTGGAAAAATCCGATTCAGAGACACAAGAAGAGGTACTGGGAGATGAATTCAAAGAACACGGACTCCGCATTTTTCAGGTTATTGCTGAGGAGGAAAAAGAAAAAGGTGCACTGGCCGAAACTATTATGTCTTTGAAAGAAGAGGGGCTGTCGGAAGAGGAAATCAAGCAGAAAATGAAAAGAGAACATGACCTCGATCAACAAAATTTTGACGAAATCAAATCCAGTCAAAGAATGTATGGACGAATACAAAAAAGATTTGGAATAGGGGTCGCAATAATAGGCTTTGTAATCTTCCTTATCATGCTAGATGGTCGTACGTTTTTTGCCAGCCCTTTTCTATTACTTTTGATTGGACTTTCATTGTTCCTGAATGGAAAGAGAAAAATCAAATTAAACAAATAAAAAAGGTAGTGTCATAAATATGTTCTCAAAGCTTACTGATGCCCAATGTATGAGCTATCTCGGAAACACTCCACCCTAAATGTCTAAAGTATCAAAAAAACAGTTGGCTTTTTATGTAAATCCGGCGACTTCATTTTCTTCCACTGAGCGACCGGCTTAGAAATAATGAGTTCGTCCGGGAGGGTCAATCGGGAGGCGATGCCTAGCGTTGTGTTAGCCGAAAGGGTATCGATGAGCGTTTTGAGCAGAGCATTGTTGCGATAGGGTGTTTCGATAAAAAGTTGGGTTTGTTTGTACTTTTTGGAGCGTGACTCCAAGCGCTTTATCTCCCGTACCAAATCCGGTGTTTTCTGTGGTAAATAGCCCACAAAACTAAAAGACTGTCCGTTCATGCCCGAAGCCATTAATGCCAGTAAAAGGGAGGAGGGACCGACAAGTGGTTTGACGGCAATGCCCAGCTTATGTGCCTGCGCCACTACTTTTGCTCCGGGATCAGCAACTCCCGGGCAGCCCGCTTCCGACATCAGGCCTATATCATTTCCCGAAAGGGCAGGTGCCAGGAAGGAGTCAATGCCTTTCTCCGGTTCGCGCTTATCCAACTCAAAAACAATCAGGTCGCTTATCGGACGCGGCGGATTGGTTGTCTTAATAAAACGCCTGGTTGTCCGTGCTCTTTCCGCAATGAAGTAATCCAGTCCGTGGATGGTTTTAATGCAATAATCCGGTAGTGAGAAGAGGGCATCTTCCCCCAGTGGAATAGGTATCAAGAAAAGTATTCCCTTTTGCATCGTTGTCTTTTTTGTTAGCAAGTACTGTATGGTTTTCCAATTAAACCCTATCTTTGTCCGATTATATAGACAATGAGTCACACAAATATGTCCGACACATCCTACAATATAAAACTTCCCCAATTCGAGGGACCTTTTGATTTGCTGCTCTTTTTTATTGAGCGGGACGAGTTGGATATTCACGATATCCCCATTGCCAAAATCACCAATGACTTCCTCGATTACATCCGACAGATGGAGCGGATGAATATTGATTTAGCAAGCGAGTTTATCCTCGTGGCGGCGACTTTGTGTCGAATTAAGGCAAAGATAATAATCCCCCGCAAACCCGTCGATGAAGAGGGCAATGAAATAGACCCACGCCACGAATTAATCCAGCGCTTACTCGAATACAAACGCTATAAGAGCGTGCTCGATGATCTTCAGAAACTGGAAGAATCGCGGTCGAAGAAATTTCCCAGAGGTAACATCGCACGAGAATTGCGGACCATCGCTACCAAGGCACTGGTCGATGCCGAATTGGAGTCTCTTACACTATTCAAGCTGCTAAAAACCTTCGAGCGGCTGATGCAAAAACTCGAAGATTCTAAGCCCGGCATTATCCATAAAGTTTATACCTTTAGCTTTACGATTGAGGAGCAACGCGCTTATATCAGCTCAAAAGTGGCAGGTGGAAAACGCGCCGGTTTTAAAGACATTTTCAGTACTTGTCAAAACAGAATCCACGCCATCGTTACCTTCTTAGCCTTATTAGAACTCCTAAACATGCAGCGTATCAAACTAACGCAAGGAGAAGGACTGAATAATTTTTGGCTCACGGAAGGCGAGCCCGACACGGACGACACCCCTCCTCCCGAGTAAATCTCAAGTTCACAAACACCCAATCAAAGACAAAACTCCAATCCTCGATGCTTCACAAAATTCCGAAGCATCAAAGAAGGATTTTGTCACTTATATTGGAAAGATAAATGCTAACCTTGAAGGAGGGGAGAAAATATTTTTATTAATTTTTTGTTTCAAAAACTTGCATATTAAAACAAAATATATTACATTTGCAGTGTAACCAAACAATTTTGTTATGGAATTGCAAGTATTAGTTAGCAAAAAAGGAACAAAAGTCGTCACAGCGAGTAATCTTCATCAGGTACTTCAATTGGCCAATCATCACTTCTTAGCAAATGTAAAAAAGTGGTTGGACGATGTATATGAATTCCATGACGGCATTCGCAAGCCCGTCAAAATGCAGGATTACGCCCGACGTAAAATCAAGGGGAACCCTATTATGGAGGATTATTATTTGTCCGTTGAGTTTGCCAAATTGATTACCCTAAATACAAGGAGTAAGGTCAAACAAAAATATGCCAATCGGCTCGCGTCCATGGATAATAAATACGAGAGCAGCCCAAGACTGACAAAGGAGCAGGTATTGAATATTATGGAGTTGACTAAGACCATGAGTCTTGTATCCTGTCAGGAAAGTTGTGAAAAAGAGCATTTCAAAACCTACGAAGAACGCAATGGCGGACACGCTGCTTATTGGCAGACGCACCGCTCCGAAGTACTTGGTCGCAGAACTAAAACCAACAAGCCACAAAAATCTACAGCCGTCCGACGATACGACAAAAAATCGTTGCGGGCGAAGTTGTTCCAATCGGATAAATACGAAATGATTCGCACCGGGGTCATTGATTTATTTATGGCGATGGGTAAGAATAGCAAATACGCCGCTTATGTAGGGGATTTGGCAAAATATTTTGCCAAGGAACTGAACCTTGAGATCATCGACGATAGGAATGCGGCTATTACATTCCCGAATGAACAAATCAACACCCACCTCGCTAATCAGATTAATAATTTTGATAGGAATAATTTGCTGACGGGGTGGCGGTAGTAATCTACCCCTCCTCCACCAACTCCATCCATACCAATTCTTTTTCTTCAATCTGTTCCTTTACTTCGGCGAGCTCTTTGGAGAGGGTAGCAATTTCTTCGGGGGTAATATCGGGGCTGGCGAACTGCTGTTCGATGTCCGACTTTTTTTCTTCCAATTTGGCAATTTGTTTTTCGATACGGCTGATTTGTTTGCGTTGTTCGTAACTCAAACCGGGTTTCGTTTCCTTGTTTTGTTCCTTACCCTGTTGTTCCAGCTTACGGGCTTGGCTACGCCTGGCTATTTCCATTTCCTTTTGGATAACGCGATAGTCTGTATAATCGCCATTGAAGTCACGTATTTTACCATCGCCCTCAAAGACAAACAGGTGATCGACGATTTTGTCCATAAAGTAACGGTCGTGGGTGATAATAATGACGCAGCCCGGAAACTCCATGAGGAACTCCTCCAATACGTTAAGCGTCATAATATCGAGGTCATTGGTTGGTTCATCGAGAATGAGAAAGTTGGGGTTTTGCATGAGGATTGTGAGCAGGTAAAGCCGTCTTCTTTCACCACCGCTTAACTGAGATACAAATACCTGTTGTTGCTTTCGCGGGAAGAGAAAGCGTTCCAATAGTTGCTCAGCGGTCAGTTTTTGTCCCTTGTCTAATGGGATATATTCGGCAATATCCCTGATGACATCAATGACTCTTTTATCCGACTGCAATGTTATACCCTCCTGAGTATAAAAACCAAAGACGGTATTGCCCCCCACGACGACTTTGCCTTCGTCGGGGCGCAAGGAGCCGGTCAACAATTGCAGGAAGGTCGTTTTACCGACGCCGTTTGGCCCGATGATGCCCACCTTTTCTCGTTTTTTGAATTTATAGCTGAACGCCTCCACAATCTTAATATCCCCAAAGGACTTACTAATGTAGTGGGCTTCGAGTATTTTCTTTCCGAGGCGCTGACCTTTGATGTCAATTTGCACCTCTTTGTCGATGCGTTTATTCGATACCTTTTCTTTGATGTCGTCGAAGGCATCAACGCGGCTTTTCGCCTTGGTGCCCCTTGCTTTGGGTTGCCTTCTGACCCACTCCAACTCCTTTTTATAGAGTTTTTTTGTCTTTTCGTATTCGATGGATTCGTTTTCCATTCGAGTTGCTTTTTTGTGTAGGAACTCAGAGTAATTACCGGAATATCGATAGATTTGTCCTCTGTCCAACTCGACTATCTGGCTACATACACGCTCGAGAAAGTAACGATCATGTGTGACCATTAAAATAGTCAGATTGGGGTTTTGCAGGTAGCTTTCCAGCCATTCTATCATATCCAAGTCGAGGTGGTTGGTCGGTTCGTCGAGGATGATGAATTCCGGCTCATCAATGACCATTTTGGCAATAGCCAGTCGTTTTTTTTGTCCACCGGAGAGGTGTTTAACCCGCTGATCTAGCCCCGTAATATTCAGCTTGAAAAGGATTTCTTTTATTTTTGCTTCAAAATCCCATGCCTTAAGGTCATCCATCTGGGCAGCAGCCTTTTCCATGCCGGCCAAGTCGTCCGGGTGTAATAGAGCATTTTCATAGGCTTTGACCGCTTGAATGAGCGGATTGTCGGAGTCGAGAATGGCCTCTATGATAGTATGCTCTTCATAGAACTCGGGATCCTGCCGGAGAAAGAAAGTGCGAACGCCTTTTGCCAACCTGACCTTAGAGGCTTCGCCCTCTCCGGCTTCGATACCGGCGATGACCCTTAGAAGCGTACTCTTACCCGCGCCGTTTTTTGCGACGATGGCTACCTTTTGTCCTTTGCTTATTTCGAGATTGATGTTTCTAAACAACACCTTCTCTCCATAGGACTTCGTGACATTCTCCAATGATAAATAGTTCATACGCTTATATCCCCTAGTTAAAAAATCCCCTGCAAAGATGGGATAATTATGGTAATTGCGCGTATTTTTTATTGGTAAAATGACGGATAATAAAACACAAGTAAAATTTTTTAATAAAATAGTTTTAAATTATTTGTTTATTAATATTATTTGTGTTATCTTTACGGCAGAAATGAAAATTATTGATTATGATTCGAGAAGATAGAATTAAATTAAACGAGCGCTTTATCAAGGTTTTTAAACTTTTGGAAGATAGAGGCGACATTATTAAGAACGATCGCAACGGAAAAGGAATGGGGGATTTTGCGCAGAAAATCCTTGGGAATAGAGCCTATGGTCACATCGTTAGAGCCTATCTCAATGAAAACGATAAGCGCTGTTTGGATTACCGCCAAGCGCGGATTTTATGCCGGGAGTATGGAGTGAATGAGTCTTATATGCTGGATGGTGTAGGTACGCCTTTCGGGTTTGACATACCGAAGAAAAAAGTAGACGACACCGGCGGAAAGAAAGTGGGAAATATACTTTTTACAACGACAGAGGCCTTTGCCGGTGCCACCATCGAAAACAACTCTTTCACTTTCGAGGATAATGATTATTTTAATATTCCCGGGCTCACAGGGAGCAATCTGGTCGCATTCCCGATTAAGGGAAATAGTATGGAGCCGGTCATCAACGATGGCGACGTGGTTGTCTGCCGGCAGATAAGTGGTGTCAGTGATATTCGCGACAACAAGATATACGCCGTCAAGAGCCGGAGTTCAATATGGGTCAAATACGTTCAGCGCATTCCGAATGCGAAGGGACGCATCGCTCATTTGAAGCTCATTTCTGCCAATCACTTGGAGTATGACCCTTTTGTAGAGGAAGTCAATGAATACACCCGTATTTACGAGGTGATTCGACGGATTAGCACACTTTAGGTATTTTCAGCGCAATCGCGGTTCTGTCAGCATCGACAGGAATAACAACTCCTTGTTGTTAGGGGGCGTTTATCGTCCGGATTAAATCAAAATCCGAGTACAGATGAGCCCTCCCACTAGTGCATAGACAAATGAGTTATGCCACGCCCAAAGATACAACAAACACACATCCAGATGTTTTGTTCATACAAGGCATCAGTCAGGTTGGAATTTTTATGACAGCTTGACATGGTTTTATCCTGCTGTTTTTTTATACTCCCATACCGTTGGTGTGGGAGTTTTTTTTGTTCCGCCGATATTCAGCTAATGAATGCTACCGTATCCGCATTATATGTTCTAGTGGCATACCCTTTTTTTTGCAAAAAATGTTGACAAGCCGCTTTGTCCTCTTTTGATAGGTGAGTATGTTCATAAATAACCACTTTGGGCAGGAAGCGATTAAAATCAAACAATTTGATGATTTCAAAATCAAACCCCTCCGTATCTATGTGTAAAATATCGACTTTTCCGACTTTATAGCGCTCGAATAAGGTCGGAAAGCTCAGGCACGCTACCTCCTCGTAGGTAATATAGTCTGCTTTATTCGCAGGAGGAGTAATACCGTACTTTTTGCACATACGTCCTACGTGCCCATTATCTATTTGTGCTTCGACCTGTGATTTTAGAAAGGAACTAATACCACTTGCCCATCGCTCATTACTAAAGGCAATTTTGTAGAGTTTTTTGCTGCCGTCTATATCGCTTATCGCAATATTTAGTGGAGTGATATTTTCGTTTTTATAAGCAAAAGAAAGGTGCCGAAAAGCCTCCTTTTGTGGTTCGATCATAATGCCTTGCCAATGATCTCGCTTAATGAATTTGCTCAAAGGATCATGCTGAATTCCGTCGTTGCTACCGACCTGAATAAAAAAAATATTTTTATTGTTTTTGGAAAAGTCATCTAAGAAAGCGCTAAGCGTACCGGCAGCCGGATGCCAAATATTTTGATAATAAAACTTGATTAAGGGCAAATTATTAGCCCACAGCCGACGTTTTAGCTTGTTCAATGCTGATTTTACTTGATATTTTAGCTTCATTCAACGTATTTTGGTGCAAAGATGGCATTTTTAAAACAAAATACTTACATTTACCGTTTTTCTGAATTCAAAATCAATTATGAGTAATATTCGTCACTATATGGTTGACTTTACCATGGATGAGCCACTTTCGGAGGAGTTTTTTGATTTGGTCTCCTATCAGCGCGTAGCGGTCAATAAATATTTTCAGGAAGGGAAGATGGCACACTATGCCTTGTCTTTAGAAAAATCGAAGTTGTGGATGGTCATCGCAGCAGAGAATCAGATTGAGGTTATCACCATTATCGAAAATCTCCCGCTGTCCCGCTTTATGGATTACGAGATTCATCTCCTAAACCAATTCGACAGCCACTCAAACTCCGTTGAGCCGGTATTTTCCTTGAATTAGCACCATTTTTTAGAAAATTGAAAAGGGGTTTGGTATTGGAATCAGACAGAGCCTTTTGCTTTCATTGAAAAACAAATTCCGGTCTTTAACAACTAAGACGCCAGAAAGTCAAAAAATCCACACCTCTACACTACTTTTTTTCAAAAAAATACACTTTTTCTATGTTTTTGGGTACATTTGGCGGGTATTTACAATAAAAACACAGGCAAGAAGTGCTTCAATTATTCAAAACCAATCAGTTTTCCGTCGGAATTTTATTCTTCTTTTATGCTGCAATATTGAAGGTTGGTGATTTTTTGCCCACGGTAGTGAATAAAACTGCTCCGGTCACAGGGTACCTCCACGAGCAATTATTATCCCGGCTACCTGAACCTGTTCTATTACGGTTTTTCATAGGGATTGCTATCGTCTTTATTGGGGGCTTTTTGATGAGCATTATTACGGTAAGGCAGCGATTGGAGAGTGAAGTGACTTTATTGTCGGGCTTGTTTTTTATTCTGGTTATGGCGCTACGACTCGATTACGTGATGCCTTCCGGGTTGACGATAGGTGCTGTTTGCCTGATATTGGCATTGCAAAACCTGCTTTATAGCCCCAATAAAGTTTACAACGCTATTTTCTTATTCAATACAGGCTTTTTTATAGGATTAGCCGGTTTGTTTTACTGGTCGATGTGGGTCTTTGTTTTATGGGCAATACTTGGGGGCTTTCAATTATTGGGAGCGAGGCTCAAAGAGACCTTGATGATTTTGACGGGTTTTGTCATACCTTATTTTTTCATGGCTTTTGAATACTTTTGGAACGGCCATTTTTCGGAATTTAGTGGAGATTTGCTGTTTCAATATTTTGACGCAACACAGATTCCCTTAATGGGTAAAAACTTGAAAGAATGGATTGCCACGGGCATTTTAAGCCTTTTATTATTGAGTGCTTTGTTTAGCTATAACAAAAACATCAAGAAAAAGCAGGTTATTGTTCGGCGGAAAATCAACGTCATTTACTGGATGATTCCCTTTATTCCTTTGGTGGTCATTCTTCAGTCCAGTGCTCAGGTTTACGATTATGCGTTGTTTGCAATTCCGCTAAGTGTGGTTATGGCATTTCAGTTTACCCGATTAAAATCGGGTGCAGCAGAACTATTACATTTTATCCTGGTGGCAATTGCCGTTTATCTTAGTTTTTAACTCCTTGACTTTAGCCATCTCCAACATAAGCCAGAATAATTTTCTTTTTCATTTCCTGAAACTCCTCTTCGGTCAGGATGCCATCCTCCTTGAGCTGAGATAGTTCTTTCAGTTTTTGCACGACATCTTCCTTTGTTTTTGGAGCATCCGGAATAGTGTCAGGAGTAGGAGTATCTTCC
>Ga0256832_1002185_pt1 | contig 13375 bp, 12 predicted proteins | sample 134614metaG_FD_190534 | JGI IMG/M metagenome (GOLD analysis project Ga0256832, IMG submission 190534) | Hydrothermal vent microbial communities from Lau Basin, Pacific Ocean - 134-614 | ecosystem: Environmental > Aquatic > Marine > Hydrothermal vents | place: Pacific Ocean: Lau Basin | collected... | reverse complement strand
TGGTAACTGGATAGCTAATCGTTTCCCCGGACGGGACAAACAAATGAAAAACGATTTTTCAAACGGTGAATTCAAATTATCGTTTAGTTATATTTGGTAATTTTAGGTCAATAGTACTTTTTATGAAGTTGTTTGTAGGCGAGCTATTATGCTATAGAAGTATGTATTTTTTTTAACTTACTTAGGTAGAGGTATTTATAATCCGTTACGGCTTAGAGATTAAAAAATAAAAATACTTCTAAACTTTTAGCAGGCCACATTTAATAAAAAAAGTGTAATTTTATCCATTAATTAAAAAATACCCTGTTATGAGATACGAACCGCTTCCTGCAAGTTTATATAAAAAAAATCGCCAAAAATTTATGGCGCAAATGAAACCTAAGTCTATTGCCGTTTTCAATTCTAATGATATTTATCCGGTAAGTGCCGATAGTACACTTCCCTTTGCGCAACATCGTGATATTTTTTATTTGACCGGTGTTGATCAAGAAGAAAGTATTTTGCTTCTGTTTCCGGATGCCCCGGACCCCAATAACCGTGAAATTTTATTTTTAAGAGAAACCAATGAGCATATCAAGGTTTGGGAAGGTGAAAAACTGACTAAGGCAAAAGCAACTGAACTTACCGGTATAAAAAATGTACATTGGTTGCAAGATTTTGATGCTCTATTGAAAAAATTAGCTTTTCAAGCAGAAAATATTTATATCAATACCAATGAACACTACCGTGCTTCAACCGAAGTGGAAACCCGTGAGGATCGTTTTATTAAAAAAGCCAAACAGTTATTTCCCGGACATACTTTTGAACGTAGCAATCCCATTTTACAACGTTTGCGAAGTGTCAAAGAGCCGGAAGAAATAGCACAAATCCAAAAGGCTTGTAATATAACCGAAGCCGGTTTTAAACGCATTTTAGACAAAGTGCGTCCGGGTATAAAAGAATATGAATTAGAAGCGGAATTTGCACATGAATTTTTACGTCGTGGTTCGCGCGGCTTTGCTTATACGCCTATAATTGCCAGTGGAGCTAATGCTAATATATTACATTATATTCAAAATGATGCCGAGATTAAAGATGGTGACTTAATTCTGCTAGATGTAGGAGCGGAATATGGGAATTGGGCATCGGATATGACACGCTGTGTACCGGCAAACGGTAAATTTTCGCCCCGTCAAAAAGAAGTTTACGAAGCGGTCTTACGTGTTAAGGATGCTGCTGCAAAGATGCTGAAACCCGGGGTTATCTGGGCGGAATACCAAGATAAAGTCGGTCGTATTATGGAAAAAGAACTCATTAAACTCGGCTTATTAACTGAAGAAGATATCAAAAATGAAAATCCGGAATGGCCAGCTTATAAAAAATACTTTATGCATGGGACTTCTCATCATATGGGATTAGATACACATGATTACGGCATACTTGAAGAACCGATGCAAGCCGGTATGGTCTTTACGGTAGAGCCGGGTATTTATATCCCTGAAGAAGGTATTGGAGTTCGTATTGAAGATGATTATGTTATTCAAGAAGAAGGCGACCCCATCAATCTGATGAAAAACATACCTATTACAGTAGAAGAAATCGAATCATTAATGGCAAAATAGAAAAGCTTTGCATGCAATCATATTAAGATGTATCGATAATAAAGTAGGTTAATTAAAGATGTAAGTTATAAAAAAAACAGCTTATTACAATCAGATTCGTCCTAACAAATCTTTTAGAGCTTTAAAACTGACTTTTTTATCGGAAAAATATTTTTCTGCCTTTTGTCGTTCTTCTGGTGTAGCTTTAAGAAAAGTTAAGAGGTTATTCAAGTGCATCTTCATATGTCCTTTTTGAATACCCTCGGTTATCAATGAATTGATTGCTGCAAAGTTTTGAGCCAAACCCGATGCTGCTATGATTTGCATCAATTCTTTGGCAGATGGATTTTGCAATAATTGCAATGAAAATCGCACTAATGGATGAATTGCCGTAATACCGCCGACAGTTCCAACAGCCAAAGCCATTTCCAGCCAATAATACAAATTGCCGTTTTTGATTTCGGCATGTGATAGCGATGTATATTGTCCGGTTCTACCGGCAAATGCGTGTGCATTGGCTTCAACGGCTCTAAAATCGTTGCCGGTAGCAATGACTACCGCATCAATACCATTCATAATACCTTTGTTGTGTGTCACAGCTCTATAAGGTTCTACTTCAGCTATTTTTATAGCTTGAACAAATTTACGAGCATATGCCTCACCCGATAAATTGTGCGTTTTTAAGCTGTTAACCGGACAACTAACCGAAGCTTTTACACGACAATCAGGAGTATAATTAGACAGGATACGCATCACAATTTCCAATTTTCCGGTCAATTGTTTTTGGGCTAAATTTTGTAAAGTTTCAGCAGCTTCTTCTAATACTGAATTGATAAAATTGGCACCCATGGCATCGGCAGTATCAAATTGAAATTCTATTTGGTAATAGTCCGGCATTGCATCGGTTTTATCTATCAAATTAATATCTTTGATACCGCCCCCACGCTTTTGCATGTTGGCTTGCATACCGGCTACGGATTGTAATATTGTATCACGATTTTGTCTGAAAAACCGAATCAATTCCGCTGTTGTGCCGGTATAAGTAAAATGTATATGCCCTAATTTTTCGATATTGATAACTTCGGTTTTAAAACCCCCTTTGTCTAACCAAAATTTAGCTGCTTTTGATGCTGCTGCTACTACAGAACTTTCTTCGATAGCCATTGGCACTGCATATAATTTGTCATTAATCAAAAAATTAGGCGCCACGGCATACGGCAAGTAAAAATTTGTCAAAGTATTTTCTATAAAACCATCATGTAATTCTTGCAAAGTTGCATCATTGTGCCAATATTGTTCTAGAACCCGACGGGCATCCGGCACATTGTTAAAATAAGTTTGCAACAACCAATCTATTTTGGCTTGTTTTGATAACTTTGAAAATCCGTTAACTTGCATGGCTATTGTATTTGAAACCGCAAGATACTTATTTTTGAAAAAACTTTTTAATTTTACAATAAGGATAATTGGAGCCTGATACACCTGATATGTATGCCATAAATGTTTTTGATTTTGCACAAAATACGCCTTAATTTTGTATTTTTGTTTTTTGTTAATACTTCCTATTTATTTACTTTAAGTAGCATATAAGCTTTAAGCAATAGTAATCAAGGGTGAAGAGAAGGGGAGTGGGTGAAAATTAATTTACTTTATCCTTCAAAATGTTGTATTTACGAATTGAACTCACGAATTAAATAGCGATGATAGATAATAAATACTTTAAATTAAATATGATTTTGCCAATATGGCTCTGGATTCTGATAATTACATCTTGCCAAAACCACCGGCAAACCGATACGACATTACCCTTAGCCATAGAAAAAGACAGCTTTAATTATTTGCCCACATCCACAACCGGACAAGTGGTTCGACATCATTACTACACTTTATCTTACAACGAAAAATACGAAAATGCAGAATGGGTAGCATACAGTTTGAGTCCGAAGCAGTTAAGTCATAGACAGATTGAACGCCCACGTTTTATTAGAGACCCCTTGGTTAAAACACGTTCGGCAAGTTATAAAAATTATTATCCGAACGGCTATGAAAAAGGGCATTTGTTACCTGCTGCCGACCGGCGTTTTTCTATCGATGCTTTTGATGAAACATTTTATACATCGAATGTCAGCCCTATGGATCATTATTTTAACGGTGGTATCTGGAATCAACTAGAGAAACAAGTGCGTTATTGGACTAAGCGTTACGGAAAATTATATATTATTACCGGGGGCATTTTGCAGCCGGGACTGGAACGCATTGGTAGAGAACGGGTCGCCGTTCCCGATTATTTTTATAAAATTGTCTTGGATTATAAAAATCCGAAAAAAGTCCGTATGATTGGTTTTTTGGTGCCGCATAAAGATTTACAAGAAGATTTAAAAGATTTTGTCGTACCGGTTGATAGTATCGAAAAACTAACCGGAATTGATTTTTTTCCAGCTTTACCCGATAATCTTGAAAACCAATTAGAAGCCAGTAAACACCCGGAACAATGGCGATTTGTCAAGTTTGAATCTTGGCAGCGTTAAAGAATGTTGTTTACCCTTTTCTTTTGATAATCGGCATAATTTCATTCGGTACCAATTTGGAAATATCACCGCCGTTACGCCAAATATCACGAACAATACTACTACTGATAAAGGAAGTTTCAGGTCCGGTTAGTAAAAAGATGGTTTCTACTTCACCGAGTTTCCGGTTGGTTTGGGCAATGGCTTTTTCAAATTCAAAATCCGCAGGATTGCGCAACCCACGTAAAATAAAATTTAATTGGCGTTGATGACAAAAATCAACTGTTAACCCCGAATATTTAACAACCTGTATTTTGGGTTCGTTGTGATAAACTGCCTTAATCATTTCTATGCGTGTTTCGGTGTTAAACATGTATTTTTTATCGACATTGATACCTATAGCAATAATCAAACGGTCAAATAATGGTAAAGCTCTGTTGATAATATCGGTATGCCCCAACGTAATGGGATCAAATGAGCCGGGAAAAACAGCTGAAGTCATAATTGTCTAATTTGCGTAAAAATAGAAAAAATAACCAATATAATAAACATAAAATAGTCAAATGATTATGGATGCATGTTCAATCAGGGAGAATGCACTAAAAAATATAGTATGTTTGCTCTTCAAATATCCAAAACATACATTCCGGTTTCATTTATTTTTAATAAATTTAGCCTTTTAAACAACATCTGTGAGTTTAGTAAAAAGATTTGCCAAGGATACCGCCATTTACGGCATTGCCGCCGTCTTGCCCAAACTGATTAACGTCTTATTGGTCAGATTGCATACCGGTATTTTAAATCCGAAAGCCTATTCGGATAACACGCAGTTCTATATTTATGCTACCTATTTTAATGTATTATTAACACTTGGTATGGAAACGGCTTTTTTTCGTTTTTTTACCAAATATAAAGACAACCAAAAAGTAGCGCAAACGGCTTTTACTGCCATTTTGTTAAACAGTTTGTTCTTTTTGACGGTGTTTTTGGTCTTTTCCAACCAACTTTCTGCTTTTTTAGACATTGATAAAAGCTATTTTCAAATACTGATCAGCATTCTGATATTAGATACTTTAGTCGTGATTCCGTATGCTTATTTGCGCGTGACGCATCGACCTGTTCGATTTGCTTTTTACAGATTATTTAATATTACGGTTTATGCCATTTTAAATATTGTTTTTTTGTGGTGGATACCAAGATTGATAACTGCCGGTAGATTGAGTGAGAAAACAACGGTTTTGTATAATGAACACCCCAAAGTCATCTATATTTTTATAGCCAATTTAATCGCCAGCTTTTTAACTTTTGTCTTGTTTTTACCGGTTTTAAGACGATTTAAACTGGGGATAGACAAGAACTTGCTTAAAAAAATGCTGACTTACAGCATTCCTATTATGATTGCCGGATTGGCATATGCCACCAATGAAAATCTCGACAAATTGTTAATAGGACGTTTGCTCGACAAAGAAACCATGGGGGTTTATGCAGCAGTTTACAAGATAGGTGTGTTGATGTCGTTGTACGTAACAGCGTTTCGTTTGGGTGCCGAACCCTATTTTTTTAGTCAGCATAAAGCCGATAATGCCAAAGAACAATATGCCCATATCTTATTGTGGTTTACCATTTTGGGTGCGGTGTTTATGGTAGCGGTAATGGCATTTTTAGATATAATTGTACATTTATTAATCGGGCAAACGGTTTATTTAAAAGCCTTAAATATTGTTCCGGTTATTCTGACCGCTTATTTGTTGTTTGGCATTTATAATAATTTATCTGTCTGGTATAAATTGACCGACAGAACCCGTTACGCCATGTTTTTATCTATAACAGGCGCCGTAATCACCATTGTATTTAATATCGTGATGATTCCCAAAATCGGGTACATGGCATCGGCATGGGCTACTTTAGCAGCTTATGGTACAATGAGCATTTTGTCGTATTTTCTAGGACGAAAATATTACAAAGTACCTTATGAAAGTATTAAAATTATTTTTTATGTATTGTCTTCAGCTTTAACCGGATTTGTTATTTTTCGCTATTTTTATGACAATTATCCCGTCAAAATCGAGCTGTTACTATTATATATTGTAATGGTCGGCATTTTAGAACGTCAAAAAATAAAACATTTGTAGAAAATATTTTTAATTTCTAAAATTCGTCAAGTATCCACATAAGAATCAGAGCGGATATATCAACAAATAACCAAATCAACATTTATCACTAAATTTGCAGTACAACCATAGTTTAAAAATAAACAGATGAAAAACAATATTCTAATTTTTAGTTTACTCTTATTATTGTCTTTTCAAGCAAATGCTCAAAAGAAAACTAAAAAAATCGGTTTTTACGGTGGCTTCGGATTGAGTCTCGGCACCGGCTATACTTATATTAGTTTGCAGCCCGGGATTACCTATCCGCTTTTTGATAAATTCAGGCTAGGTGCCGGTGTACAATATACTTATCTCAAATCTAATAAAACTTATTACGGTGTCAATTATAGTTACAATATTTACGGCTTTAACACCATGGCGTTATTTAATCCTTATAAAGAATTGGAGATATCAGCCGAATTTGAAGATTTGTATGTCAATCAAAATTATAACAACATCAGCAACAAATTTTGGTCACCGGCATTATTCGGTGGCTTGGGTTATCGTTACGGTCCTGTTGTAGCCGGATTCAAATACAATTTTTTATATGATCCCAAAACAAGCATTTATCAAGATGCTTTTATTCCTTTTATCCGAATATATTTTTAAATGATGAAGCATAAGTTTTTTAGTTTTTTATTATTTCTCATCTATTTTACTGCACCTGCGCAATATGGTAATTTGTTGATTTACAACGATTCAACAGATTTCAAACCAAAAAATCTGACACTAGGTATTGACAACATGGCTTTTGTAAAAGACAATGAATATTTTAATCTGATTGCCGACGGTTACACACTATTGGGCAACCAAACGGAAGTGTCTTTAAAATATCAAGCACACCAAAATTACCGTTTTACTGCCGGATTTTATGCTTTAAAATACTTTGGAACCAATAATTTTGAACCCTTAATTCCTTATGTCGGTTTAGAAATCAACAAAGGACACAGCCGGTTTAATATCGGCAAACTTTATACAGATGACCGGCACCAACTACCCGATGAAATTTATGCTTTTGAACGGCTTTTGGACTACCGCCGTATCGAACACGGCTTACAACACCGGTTTAAAAACACACATTGGCAAACCGACACTTGGCTCGAATGGGAACATTTTATACACAAAGCCGACCACCGGCGCGAACGACTCAATTTCGGACAAACCACAACTTTCAGACAAACATTTAAACACTGGCAACTGACAATTCCCTTACGAATTTATCTACAACACCGTGGCGGACAAATCAATGTTAGAGATACCGGTAACAGTCCGGTTAATAATGCAGTGGTTTTTGCCAATTCGGCTCTGGGTTTAGCCCTTGAAAACAAACTTAACAACCGGATGAGTGTCGGTGTTAAATATCAATATCTGCGATTAGACACCAACACTGATAATCCCGAAGAATTACTGTTTACATCGGGTTATGCTCACAAATGGCAAGCTTTTGTCAAATACCGGCATTGGCAAACTTATGTATCCTATTGGAACGCTAACAAATTTGTAGCCCCAAAAGGCAATGATATGTTTCAAAGTGTAAGCCGTCGAGTTGAAAAATATGTGGATACTCAAAACCAACCGGCTGATGTCTTTAAATATCATACTGAGCCACACCGGCAGCTATTAACTTTATCGACAAGATACCAAAAAGAAATTTTTCCGGATTTGGATTTAGCTTTTGTCGTTGATGTATATTACCAGTTGAACCGGTCAAGTATTCAAAGTGTCTATTACAACACCGAAGTCTATCATCAATGGGACTATGCTTTAGGCTTGTATTTGTGTTATCATTTTGATTTTAATCTCTATAAGTAATAACACATAATAAGTTATTTTAGATACTATCAAAAATCAAAACATCCCTAAAAATTTCACAAGTAATTCCAAGCAAATAAAAGTGTATCTTTGCCGCTTAATATTTTAGAACATCAAAATTAGTATGAAATCAATCAGAAATATTGCTATTATAGCACACGTTGACCATGGTAAAACCACTTTGGTTGACAAAATTATCCAAGAAAGTAACTTATTGGATGAACGCAAAGAACACAAAGATTTATTGCTGGATTCCAACGACTTAGAACGCGAACGCGGTATTACCATTTTATCCAAAAACGTATCGGTAGAATATAAAGATATAAAAATCAACATTATAGACACGCCCGGTCACGCCGACTTTGGTGGTGAAGTGGAACGGGTGTTAAAAATGGCTGATGGGGTACTGCTACTGGTTGATGCCTTTGAAGGTGCTATGCCGCAAACCCGTTTTGTATTGCAAAAAGCGCTTTCATTGGGTTTAAAACCCATTGTGGTAATTAATAAAGTAGATAAAGAAAACTGTAAACCCGATGAAGTTCAGGAACAAATATTTGACTTGATGTATAATTTGGGAGCGACCGAAGACCAACTGGATTTCCCCACAGTTTATGGTTCTGCCAAACAGGGCTGGATGAGCACAGATGGCTGGACTGAGCCAACCGGAACAGTCAAACCTTTGTTGGATACAATTATAAAACATATTCCGGAAGCACCACATAATGAAGGACCGTTACAAATGCAAATTACATCTTTAGATTATTCCAACTTTGTCGGTCGTATTGCTATTGGTCGTGTTTTTAGAGGGGTAGTTAAACAAGGAGAAGATGTTTTGTTATTAAGCAAGGAGCATCCCCCTAAAAAATCACGTATCAAAGAATTGTATGTTTTTACCGGACTGGGTAAAGAAAAGGTTTCTGAGGTACATAGTGGTGATATTTGTGCCATTGTTGGTCTACAAGATTTTGAGATTGGTGATACCATAACCGATACCGAACATCCGGAAGCTTTGGAACGTATTGCTATAGATGAGCCGACCATGAGTATGTTATTTACCATTAACAATTCTCCCTTTTTCGGAAAGGAAGGTAAATTTGTAACATCAAGACACTTGCGAGACCGTTTGATGAAAGAAACAGAGAAAAATTTAGCCCTGCGTGTTGAAGAAACCGACACGGAAGACAAATTTAATGTTTACGGTCGCGGTATTTTGCATTTATCAGTTTTGATAGAAACCATGCGGCGTGAAGGTTACGAACTGCAAGTTGGTAAACCGCAAGTTTTAATTAAAGAAATAAAGGGACAAAAACATGAACCATATGAAACATTGGTTATTGATGTTCCGGAAGCATACAGTGGCAAAGTCATTGAACTGGTAACCGGACGAAAAGGCGACTTACTGGCAATGGAACCTAAAGGTGACGTGATGCATTTGGAATTTGATATTACGTCTCGAGGTTTAATCGGGTTACGAAACAATATATTAACAGCCACTGCAGGAACTGCTGTAATGAATCACCGTTTTAGAGAGTATGCGCCCTATAAAGGTGAAATTACAGAACGAAATAAAGGGGCGCTGATTTCTATGGATGCCGGAAAAGTTTCTGCTTACTCTTTAGACCGGTTGCAAGACCGTGGTCGTTTCTTTGTTGAACCCGGTGATGAGGTCTATGTGGGACAAGTGGTCGGTGAACACACTCGTGATAATGACTTGCCGGCTAATTTGACCAAAGGAAAAAAAATTACCAATATGAGAGCTTCAGGAACAGATGAAAGTATGAAAATAGCCCCTAAAGTTGAGTTTTCTCTCGAAGAAGCTATGGAATATATTCGTGATGATGAATTTTTAGAAATTACACCTAAAAGTTTGAGAATTAGAAAAATAAATTATAAAGCTTAGTAAAAAATTCTTGATGTTTTTTAAGTAAGATTTTGTTCTGTTTCACCGTAATGATAAGTATTAAAAAACTGTTTACTTAATCCGAAAAATTCATAAAATTTTATACGACTAAGTAATACCAACAAATTTGGGGTTATTAAAACACCCAAATTTGAAGTATTTCTGCCTATCCCGATTTTTAGTCGGGAGGGTTTCCCGTTTTCTATCTCTTTATCCATTGCTGATTCATATAATTTACGGCGTTCTTATATGAATAATGCAGGTGAAAAAGATTGGGCAATCTGTGCAGCTAATCGGGCATTGTTAAGCACCAACTCAATATTGGACACCAAACTTTGTCCGCTTGTTAATTCTTTGACTTTTTCCAATAAAAATGGCGTACTCTCTTTGCCTTTAATACCGGCTTTTTGTTGTTCGTCTAGGGCTTGTTCAATAGCTTTTTTCATAATTTGTTCGTCAAGTGCATACGCTTCAGGCACCGGATTGGCAATAACCACACCGCCGGTTAATCCTGTATCCCATTTGACTTGTAGCAAGTCGGCAATTTCTTGTGGGCTTTCCATTTTATAATCGACTTTAAATCCGCTTTTACGGGTATAAAATGCCGGTAATTCGTCAGTTTGATAGCCCAAAATCGGCACCCCCATAGTTTCAAGATATTCAAGGGTTAACCCTAAATCTAATATAGATTTGATACCGGCACAAATAACAGCCACATTGGTTTTTGCCAATTCTTGTAAGTCAGCGGAAATATCAAAAGTTTCGCTTGCCCCACGATGCACACCACCTATACCGCCGGTTGCAAAAACCTTGATACCGGCTTTTTCGGCAGCAATCATAGTAGCGGCAACAGTTGTGGCACCGGTCAATTTGTGAGACAAGACATAAGGCATATCCCGCCGGCTGGTTTTGATGACTTCGCGTCCTTTTTGCGCTAAAAGTTTTATTTCCGCTTCGGTTAACCCGACTTTTATTTTACCGTCCATCAAAGCAATAGTTGCCGGTATGGCACCTTCATCTCTAACGACTGCTTCAACATGTAAAGCCGTTTCCATATTTTTGGGATATGGCATGCCGTGTGAAATAATGGTCGATTCTAATGCCACAATCGGCTGTTTATTTTGAAGCGCCTCTGCGACTTCGGGTTTTATATCTAAGTATTTCATTTTATTAATTGAGTTGAAAGTTAAAAGTTAAAAGTTGAAAGTGTCCTATACAACAATCATTTAGATTCTATGACCACTAGCTACTATAATTGTTCTACCCTATCTCGTGATATATCCGGATTGACCGCTTCGGTATGACTGACCGTTAAGGCTGCCATACGCATACCATAAGCTGCCATATCTCTCATGCTTTTTTGCAAGGTGTCGGCATAGACCAATCCGGCAACAAACGAATCACCGGCTCCTATGGTATTTTTAACTTCTGCTTTTACCGGTTTTTGCTGCTCTATAAAATTCTTTGTGCCGTAAATCACCCCTTGCTTGCCCAAAGTAATAAAAACTTTGGTTACGCCTTGTGCTATAAAATAAGAAACCAATTTTTCCAAATCCTTATCATTTTGCACTTTGATGCCGCTAATCATTTCGGCTTCCAGTTGATTGGTTTTTAAGATATGTAAATACTTCAAAATAGCTTTGGCACGAAGGGCTTTTTTACCTGAAACCGTATCTAATACAAATTTTTTATCAGGGTATTTTTCAATAACCTTTTGTAAAATTTTATCAGACAAATTCGTTTCTAAAATGATATATTCTGAATCGATTTGATGTGGCAAATTTGAAATGAACAAAGTATCATCAATATTATCATATAATTGCATAGCCGAAATACCGACTGCCAAATCATTTTGATGGTCGAGAATAGCTATAAATGTTGAAGTAGGCATATTTTTCAGAAATAAACTTCGAGCAATGTTCAAGCCCTTGTTTTGACAATCGTTAATCAGAAAATTGCTCAATGGATCATCACCGAAAATACTGATGAGTTCCACATCAAAATCTAAATGTTTAAGATTTTCGGCAATATTACGACCGACACCTCCGGCTGTCGTTTTCATATTTCCGATATTGGCATCTTTATAGACCAATTCCCCGTCAGGAAATCCGGTAATATCGACATTGGCAGCGCCAAAAACAGTATTTTTAGATGCTTTGTTCATTGGTTTTAAAATATTTGATAAATTTACAAGATAAAACCCAAATAATGACACACAAATTTCAAAAAATATTCGGAAATAAAAAAGCCGTTATCGGCATGATTCATCTGCAAGCGCTTCCGGGGACGCCGAAGTATGCCGGTGATATCAATCTAATCATAAAAAAAGCTCTTGATGAAGCCCGTACCTATCAACAAGCCGGTATCGATGCATTGATGATTGAAAACATGCACGATGTACCTTACATCAAGAACGATGTCGGACATGAAATCAGCAGTTTGACGGCAATCATCGCTTATTTGATCAAACAAGAAACCGGCTTACCTCTTGGTATTCAGATTCTTGCCGGTGCCAATAAAGCTGCTTTGGCTGCTGCTCTTAGCGCCGGCGCTGATTTTATCCGTGCCGAAGGATTTGTATTCGGGCATTTGGCTGATGAAGGTTATATTGACAGTCAAGCCGCAGAATTGCTACGCTATCGGAAACAGATAGGTGCAGAACATATTGCTATTTTTACCGACATCAAAAAGAAACACAGTTCACATGCACTGACAGCCGATTTGGATATAGCCGAAATGGCACACGCTGCGGAGTTTTTCTTATCCGACGGTTTGATCATAACCGGCATGCACACCGGAGATACGGCAGATTTAAACGAACTGAAAAAAGTCAAAAAGGCAGCAAATTTACCGGTTTTGGTCGGTTCGGGAGTTAATTTAGACAATGTTACCGATTATATGGCGGTAGCCGACGCCTTGATTATCGGTTCCTATTTTAAAAAAGACAGCTATTGGGCAAATGATGTCGATGCTGATAAGGTGCAGGCATTAATGAAAAAAATGGGGCGGTAATTATTAAACTTACAAACCTGAAATTTAATACTCCTCCTGTAACACATTTCCTAAAAATTCATTAAGTAATTAAGCTTACAATTTGGCAGATTTTTTGTAGTAGAATGTTGAAAGTACAAAGTTGAAAACGGAGCGCAGCGACGTCTCTATGAAGAATGAATTGGGATTAGTTGATTAAATAAGAGATAATTGAAAATAAAACCATATAAGACAACATAAGGACACAAAAGAAAAAACTTATATGAACTTATATGCCTTATATGGTTCAAAAAAAATCTGAAATCAATTTCCCTGTAACACTTTTCCTAAAAATTCGTTAAGTAATAAAGTTTACAATGAGTAATTTTGTAACTTTAGGCTTGGCGGATTTTTTTGTAGTTGAAAGTGAAAAGCGAAAAAGTGCGAATTTGATAA
>Ga0256832_1002184_pt1 | contig 13377 bp, 12 predicted proteins | sample 134614metaG_FD_190534 | JGI IMG/M metagenome (GOLD analysis project Ga0256832, IMG submission 190534) | Hydrothermal vent microbial communities from Lau Basin, Pacific Ocean - 134-614 | ecosystem: Environmental > Aquatic > Marine > Hydrothermal vents | place: Pacific Ocean: Lau Basin | collected... | reverse complement strand
GCTGGGCGATGCGGTTGGGGTCTCCGATCTGCCAGGTGAACGGATGCGGGCCGTGGGGCGCGTGCCACAGTGTCTGGCCATGACTGCCGATGGCACGGACCTGCTCCGGAGCCACCCCGGAGTCCTGGAGGAGCGTACAGGCCGCCTTGGCGAACAGCTCGCCCCAGGCGGCGTCCAGCTCACCCAGCTCGGCGGCCGTGACCGGTTCGCGCATGGCCCGGCGTGTACGTCGGACCAGATCCTGAGGCAACGGCGTCTCGGCAGCAGCGACGAGCTGTGGGGCCTCCCTGACGGCGAAACGGACCAGAGCCGCATCCACCGCGTCCATACTGGTCCCGGACAACAGGCCCAGGTACAGCGCCGCGGACTCCCGTGCCCCTGAAGGGACCGTCAGGACTCAGTCTCCAGAGCGGGCCAGATGCACGTGCCGATGCGTCTCGAGCTCGGCCCGCAGGGGTTGGATGTGGGCCCGGAAACGGCGCAGCTCCGCCTGCGGCAAGGGATCGCCACGCCGCGCCGCCACCTTGAGCGGGTCATGGTGTCGGCCATCGATCCGGAACTCGTAGTGCAGATGGGGGCCGGTGGCGAGCCCCGAGCTGCCGATGTAGCCGATCACCTGCCCTTGGCGGACCCGGTTGCCCACGCGCAGCCCTCGCGCGTAGCGCGACAGATGGGCGTACAGCGTGGTATAGCGTTTGCCATGTTGAAGGATCACCGTGCGTCCATAGCCGCCCTTGCGGCCCTTGTAGATGACCTGCCCGTCGCCCGTGGCGCGCACCGGGGTGCCGGTCGGAGCGGCGTAGTCCACGCCCTTGTGGGCGCGGAACCGGTGCAGCACCGGGTGCCAGCGCTTCAGGCTGAACCGCGAACTGATGCGGGCCATGTCCACCGGGTTGCGGCTGAACTGCTTCTGCACGGGCTCGCCCTGCTCCGTGAAGTAGGCCGTCCTGCCGTCCCGTGTGGTGTAGCGGAAGGCCCGGAAGCTGTGCCCGCGGTTGGTGAATTCCGCGGCGAGGATGGGGCCGTCGGCGAGCTTGCGTTCGTCACGCCAATGTTGCTCGTAGACGACGGTGAATGTATCGCCTGCGCGTAGATCGCGCGAGAAGTCGATGTCCCAGCCAAACAGCCGGGTCAGCTCCGCGAGGATCGAGTCGGGCAGACCCGCGGCCTTCCCGTCCCGGTACAACGAGTGGGTGATGGTGCCGCTGGCCACGAAGGTCTGTTTCTGGGCAGGGCGGTGTTCCCACCGTGCCGCGTACCCCGCGCCGTCCCGGCGCACCACGAGGCGGCGCAGCGGATCGGGATCGTACTCCAGCCGTTCCATCTCGTCGCCGTTGACCAGGATGCGCAGCATGTCCCCGGGCTGCAGGGCGGCGAGCCGGCCGGCGGCGTCGGAGGAGCGGACCAGACGGGTGGCCGAGGTCTTCAGGCCGGAACGCTTGAAGATGGCCGAGAGGGTGTCGCCACGGCGCACCACCACCTCGACAGCCTGTACGGGGGTCGGCGCTGGGGGCTCGCTCTCCGTCATCTCGTCGGCCAGCTCGGCCGGGATCTCCTCGGTGCGGGCGGCATGCCAGAACGCGAGCACGGCCACCGTGATCCACAGCATGGCGAGGGGGTGGGTGGGCTTACACATGCGTGGGGCTCCCCAAGTTGGTGGAAATCGTCAACTTGTTCTTGTTATGGCCCGATTCGACGCATTTTTTTGCCGGGTACGGTACTGCTTTCCGAGCGCCCGGTCAAATCCGGACGTCGGTGCTGGCCGGGCAGGTCGTGCGTCGCCTCCTCGGCGGTTTCAGCGACGGCTGGCCACCGGTGGGGCGGACCGGAACTTGGGGCGTTCGGCCACCGTGACCCGCCAGCGCACCGGGGTGCCTGCACGTACACCCTCGATTTCGATGCGGTCGCCCGGTTTGTGGCGGGCGATACGCTGGAAGGCGTCCAGCGCGTCGGAGACCGGCTCACCGTCGATGGACAGCAGCAGGTCCCCGGGTCGGATGCCGGCGCGTGCCGCGGGGCTCCCGGCGACCACTTCCGTGATGAGCACGCCCCGGGGTTTCTGCATCCGGTTGAGCCGCGCATCCCGCCGGTTGACCTGGCGGCCCTGCACACCGAGCCAGCCACGGATGACGCGTCCGTGTTCGACGATGTCCTTCATCACTTGAAGGGCCAGGTGCGAGGGGATGGCGAAACCCACCCCGTTGGACCCGCCGGCGCTGGAATAGATGGCCGTGTTGATGCCCACCAGTTCGCCCTTGGCGTTGATGAGGGCGCCACCCGAGTTGCCGGGATTGATGGCGGCGTCGGTCTGGATAAAGTTCTCGATGGCGCTGATGCCCATGTGGGTGCGGCCCGTGGCGCTGACGATGCCCTGGGTGACCGTCTTGCCCACGCCGAACGGGTTGCCGATCGCCAGCACCACGTCGCCGACCCGCAGATGCTCCGAATCGCCCACCACGATGCTGGGCAGGCCTTCGTGGGGGACCTTGAGTACGGCCAGGTCGGTTTCCTCGTCTGCACCCACCACCTCGGCCTCGAGTACCCGCCCGTCGTCCAGGAGGACGCGGATGGCATCGGCGCCGTCGATGACGTGATTGTTGGTGAGCACGTAGCCGTGCGGGCTGAAGATCACCCCTGAGCCGAGGCTGTTCTGGGTCCGTTCGGGAATCTCGCGCAGCCCGTTGCCGAAGAACTGCCGGTACATGGGCTGTTCATAGAGGGGATGGCGTCTGGAGACCGTCTTGCTGGTGAACACGTTCACCACGGCCGGCGCCGCGCGCTCCACGGCCGGTGCGTAGGTGGCCGGGGCCGGCGGAGGGGTGGGCGCGGGTGCAGCGGCGGCGTGGACCTCCACCACCGGGCGAAGCGGGGCCTCTTCCTCGGGCAAGATCCAGAGCACGACCAGTGCGGCGACCAGCCCGGTGAGGGCGACACGGATCCAGAAACTGAAAATTGAGAGGGAATCCATGTCCGCTTACCCTACCATGCGCGAAGACGGGGCGTCACCGCAATGGGGAGGCAGGCGCGTATGGCGGCACTGCAGGAGCTTGCGCACTATCTGGACGAATTGCTCGAGGTGCGGCGCTACGAGGACTATTGCCCGAACGGCCTCCAGGTCGAGGGCAGGCCACAGGTGCGACGCATGGTCGGTGGCGTGACCGCCTGCCGGGCCTTGATCGAGGCGGCCGTGGCCGCACACGCCGACGCCATCCTCGTGCACCATGGATATTTCTGGAAGGGAGAGGATCCGCGGGTGGTGGGCCTGAAGGCCGCGCGGCTGCGCCTCCTGCTCGCCGAAGGGGTGAGCCTGTTCGCCTATCACCTGCCGCTGGACTTTCACCCGGAGTTCGGGAACAACGTTCAGCTCGCCAGGCGTCTGGGACTGTCGGTCACGGGTGGTCTGGCACCGGACGGCGGGCCGGATAAGGGCCTGTACGGCACGCTGGATCCACCCCTGGCCCCGACTGCGTTCGCGCGCCGCATCGAGGAGGTCCTGCAGCGCGCGCCGCTGTGGATCGACGGGGGCGGACAGACCATCCGCAGCATCGCCTGGTGCACCGGGGCGGCCCAGGGATTCATCGGTCTGGCGGTGGAGCGGGGGGCGGACGCGTATCTCAGCGGCGAGATCTCCGAACCCACCGTGCACACCGCCCGCGAGGCCGGCATCCATTACTTCGCCGCCGGGCATCATGCCACCGAACGCTACGGGGTCCAGGCCCTCGGCGCACGGCTCCAGGCCGACTTCGGGATCGAATTCGAGTTCGTGGACGTGCCCAACCCGGTTTGAGCATCTCCACCCACCCCTGGTGGTCTCCCCGGCGCTCCGCCGCCGTGCACGTCCTTCCGGGCCGTGGCGTACCGCGCTCCATGGCCGCAGGGTTCCCCTTTTGGGGCAGTTGACGATTTCCCACTCCATCAGCCATGCTTTTAGGGCTTTGCGGGGCGGGGAATAGATGGGGGAAGGAATCTGATCGCCGCACATCCGATGCGGCCTTTTTTTGCCGGCACTTCCCCCGGCGGTCCATCTCCTGCGGCGCTGTGGCAGCGGCAGACCCGACCGCCAGAGGTTCCAATGCTCTGTCAACCGGATTTCAGACCGCGCCACCCGAGGTGGTGCGGGGTGTCTATGCGCATCGTTTCAGGAGTGATGAACCATGGCTGAGCAAGGCGTAGATCCGCGTCGTCGCCGAGTGCTGACCACGGCGGTGAGCGTGGTCGGTGCCGCCGGGGCGGTCGCCGCGGTGTGGCCGTTCCTGGCCTCCATGCGTCCCAGTGTGCGGGCGCAGGCGGCCGGCGCCCCCGTGGAGGTCGATCTGGAGCCCATCGAGCCCGGCCAGCTGGTCCGTGTCAAATGGCGTGGCAAGCCGGTCTGGATCGTCTACCGCACTGAAGAGATGCTGAAGAACCTCGAGAAGCTCGACGACAAGCTGCGCGACCCCGACTCCGAGGTCGTCTCCCAGACCCCGCCGTTCGCCCGCAACCGCTGGCGTTCCATCAAGCCCGAATACTTGGTCCTCATCGGCATCTGCACCCATCTGGGTTGTTCACCCACGTATCGTCCGGAGGTGGCCCCGGAGGACCTGGGGCCCGACTGGCTGGGCGGCTTCTTCTGCCCCTGTCACGGCTCGCGTTTCGACCTGGCGGGTCGGGTGTACAAAGGCGTACCGGCACCCACCAATCTGGAGGTGCCGCCGTATCGCTACGTCAGCGACAAGCGCATTCTGGTTGGTGAAGCACCGGAGGGGGCTGCGTGATGGGCAGGATGATGACCGGACTTCTCGAGTGGGTCGATGCCCGCTTCCCGCTGACCAAGCTGTGGAGGGAGCATCTGTCCGAGTACTACGCGCCGAAGAACTTCAATTTCTGGTACTTCTTCGGTTCCCTTGCACTCCTGGTGCTGGTGATCCAGATCGTCACCGGGATCTTCCTCACCATGCATTACAAGCCCGACGCGGAGAAGGCCTTCGCCTCGGTGGAGTACATCATGCGTGACGTGGACTGGGGCTGGCTGATCCGGTACATGCATTCCACGGGCGCCTCCTCGTTCTTCATCGTGGTGTACCTGCACATGTTCCGCGGGCTCATCTATGGCTCGTTCAAGACCCCGCGCGAGCTCATCTGGCTGTTCGGCATGGTCATCTACGTGGCCCTCATGGCAGAGGCCTTCATGGGCTATCTGCTGCCCTGGGGACAGATGTCCTATTGGGGGGCGCAGGTGATCGTGAACCTGTTCGGGGCCATCCCAGGCTTCGGCCAGGACCTGGCCATCTGGATCCGCGGCGATTACGTGGTCTCGGACGCGACCTTGAACCGCTTCTTCGCCCTGCACGTCATCGCCGTGCCCCTGGTGCTGGTGTTCCTGGTGATCGGCCACATCATGGCCCTGCACGAGGTGGGTTCCAACAATCCCGACGGGGTGGAGATCAAGAAAAAGAAGGACGCCAAGGGCATTCCGCTCGATGGGATCCCCTTCCACCCGTATTACACGGTCAAGGACATCGTCGGGGTGGTGGTGTTCCTGTTCATCTTTTCGCTGGTGGTGTTCTATGCACCGGAGATGGGCGGGTACTTCCTCGAACACGCCAACTTCGAGCCGGCCAATCCCCTGAAGACCCCGGAACACATCGCGCCGGTGTGGTACTTCACCCCGTTCTATACGGTCCTGCGCGCGGTGCCCAATCCGTTCGGCGGTGTCATCGCCATGGGGCTGGCCATCGTGGCCCTGTTCCTGCTCCCATGGATCGACCGGCATCCGATCAAGTCGTGGCGCTATCGCAGCGCGCTGCACCGCGCCAACCTGTTGATCTTCGCCGCGGTCTTCGTGGTGCTGGGATATCTGGGGACCAAGCCCGCCACGCCGGTGTTGGGTGAAATGGCCCTGCGCTTCAGCGAGATGTATTTCACCTTCTTCTTCGTTCTCTGGTTCTCCAGCCGGCCGCGCAGCCCGCGCTCGGGGTGGACCTGGACCGTCGTGCTGTTGGGCGTGATCACCCTCTACGACCTGAGCCGGATCGGTGCGGGGAACGCGGGTCTGATCCTGGGCGCCTGGCTGCTCCCTGCGGCCTACATCGCGCTGATGTTCCTGGGCCCACAGTTCGCCCCAGCCCTGGCCAAAGACGGTGAAGTACCGGAGAGGGTTACGACATGAAGCATTGGATTCTGGGATTGTTCTTGTTGACCTCGGTCTCCGGGGTGTGGGCCAGCGGGCCTGGGGTGCACCTGGACGCGGCCCCGGTGGATGTGTCCAATACGGCGTCGCTGCAGCGCGGGGCCAAGTTCTTCGTCAACTATTGCCTCACCTGCCACAGTGCCGAGCACGCACGCTTCATCCGGGTGGCGCAGGATCTGGGTCTGTCGACCGAGCTGGTGGAGAAGTACTTGATCTTCACCGACGCCAAGATCCGCGACCACATGAAGACCACCATGCTCGCCTCGGACGCCACCGAATGGTTCGGCAGTGCCCCGCCCGACCTCACGCTCATCGCGCGGGCCAAGGGGGCGGACTACCTCTATACCTACCTGCGCAGCTTCTACCTCGACGACACGCGCCCCTTCGGTGTCAACAACCGTGTTCTGCACAACGCCTCCATGCCCCATGTGCTGTGGCGGCTGCAGGGCTGGCAGAAGCCGGTCTACAAGGAGAGCGAGGAGGGCAAGCACGAGATCGAGGCGCTGGAGCTGGTCGAAGGTTCGGGGTTGCTGACGCCGGAGGCGTACGACAGGGTCGTGGCCGACCTGGTAAACTTCATGGTGTACCTGAGCGAGCCCGCACAGCTTGAGCGCAAGAAAATCGGCATCTGGGTGTTGCTGTATCTCATCGTCCTGGGTGTGCTCGCCTACCTCCTCAAGAAGGAGTACTGGAAGGACGTGCACTGAGCGTGCGCGGGGCGCGACCCTGTCCGCGCCCCAGACGTCCCGTCTGCATCGCTGGCGCGCAGAGGAACTCGACCCATGGCACTCGTTGCCAACAGGCGTTCGGTCATGACGTTGTTCTCCGACCCGGCCGATCCTGACAGTCACCGTGTGCGGATCGTCCTGGCGGAGAAGGACGTCACTGCCGATGTCATCCACATCGACCCGGACGACCTGCCCGAGGACCTCTCGGATCTGAATCCGTACAACTCGGTACCCACCCTGGTGGACCGGGACTTGGCGTTGTACGACGCGCGCGTCATCATGGAATATCTGGACGAGCGCTTTCCCCATCCTCCGCTCATGCCCGTGGACCCGGTCTCGCGGGCCCGTGCGCGGCTTGCCCTGTACCACATCGAGCGCGACTGGTACGGCCTGGTGCCCGAGCTCGCCTCCGGCGACGAGAAGCGGGCCGCCCCGGCGCGCAAGCGCCTGCGCGAGAGCATCCTGGCCTCCATCGAGATCTTCCAGGCCATGCCTTACTTCCTCAGCGAGGAGTTCAGCCTGGTGGACTGCACGGTGATCCCGATCCTGTGGCGCCTGCCGTACTATGGGGTGCAGCTTCCCAAGCAGGCGAAGCCCATCCACGACTACGCCGAACGCATGTTCAGCCGGCCTTCGTTTCGCGAGAGCCTTTCGGAGACCGAGCTCGACATGCGTGTGTGAGACCCGCGGGCCATGCCTTCCATGAGTTCCAGTCGCCCGTATCTGATCCGGGCCATGTACGAATGGATGCTGGACAACGCCGCCACGCCGCACCTGCTCGTGGACGCCTCTGCAGGCGATGTGGAGGTTCCGCAACAGTACGTGCGCGAGGGGCGCATCGTACTCAACATCGGGCCCTCGGCCGTCAAGGGGCTGGTGCTGGGCAACGACGCCATCCGCTTCGAGGCGCGGTTCGGGGGGCAGCCCACGGTCGTCTACGTCCCCGTGGGGCGCGTGCTCTCCATCTACACACGGGAGACGGGCGAGGGCATGATGTTCGAGTCGGAGGCCCCGCAGGGTCCACCCGGGGGCGAGGGCCCGGCTGGTCCGGCGCCGGGTGCCCCTGGAGGCGGCCGGGGGCGCCCCAGCCTGAAGGTGGTGAAATGAGCATCGAGATCCTGGGTGATTGCGATATCACGACCCTGAAAGTCGACGCCATCGTCAATGCCGCCAACTCTTCGTTGCTGGGTGGTGGCGGTGTCGACGGGGCCATCCACCGGGCCGCGGGTCCGGAACTCAAGGCCTTCACACGGCAGCTGGGCGGCTGTCCCACGGGTCAGGCCCGGATCTCGCCGGGTTTCCGTCTCCCGGCGCGTTGGGTGATCCATACCGTGGGACCGGTGTGGCACGGTGGAGATCAAGGGGAACCGGAGCTGCTCGAGTCCGCTTATCGAAACGCCTTCGAGCTGGCGCGGCTGCATGGGGTGCGCACCATCGCCTTCCCCGCCATCAGCACCGGGGTCTACGGTTATCCCAAAGAGGCGGCTGCGCGCATCGCCCTGCGCGTCATGCGCGAGTACGAGCCCCGGTTCGAGCGCATCATTGCGTGCTGCTTCACGCAGGAGGATGCGGAGGTCTACCGCCGCGTGCTGGCGGAGATGGAGGCCTGAGGGGGACCGGTCCAACCCCTCTGCCCAGGATCTCGCTGGGCGGTGTCACCGGAATTGATTCCGATCTAGCTTCCGGCCCGCGGTTTCCCGGATGATGGTCGCCTCGGCGCCTGAGTCCGGGGCGACCCCGACACGTTCGACCATCCATCGAGGGGGAGATCCATGGCAGGAGACTACCGTTACGTTCGCTGGTTTCGGGAGCTGGGCATCGAGGACGTGCCGCTGGTGGGCGGCAAGAACGCCTCCCTGGGAGAGATGTATCGCGAGCTCACGCCCAAGGGCGTGCTCGTACCCAACGGCTTCGCCATCACCGCGCAGGCCTATCGCCACGTCTTGGATTCGGCTGGTGCCTGGGAGGCCCTCCACGAGGCGCTGGACGATCTCGACCCCGACGATGTAGAGGACTTGGCCCGCCGGGGTGCCCGGGCTCGGGAGATCGTGTACAACGCCGGGCTGCCCGAGGATCTCAAGAGCGAGATCCTGGATGCCTACCACCAGCTCCAGTCGGAGTACGGCGAAGGACTCAGCCTGGCCGTGCGCTCCTCGGCCACCGCCGAGGACCTGCCCACCGCGAGCTTCGCCGGGCAGCAGGAGACCTACCTCAACATCCAGGGCGACGAGGCCCTGCTGGAGGCCTGCCGCAAGTGCTTCGCCAGCCTGTTCACGGACCGGGCCATTCATTACCGCATCGATCAGGGCTTCGACCACTTCAAGGTCTACCTCTCCATCGGGGTCATGAAGATGGTGCGTTCGGACCTCGCCTCCAGCGGCGTGATGTTCTCGCTGGACACGGAGACCGGATTTCGCGACGTGGTCTTCATCACCGGCGCTTGGGGGCTGGGAGAGAACGTGGTCCAGGGGGCTGTGGACCCGGACGAGTTCTACGTGCACAAACCCACGTTCGAGCAGGGCTACCGGGCGGTGTTGCGCCGGGTGCTGGGCGCCAAGAAGATCAAGATGATCTACGACGAGTCCGGCTCCGGTGACGAGCCCGTGCGCAACGTGGAGACGACCCCGGACGAACGCGAGCGTTTCTGCATCAGCGATGACGAGGTGCTGACCCTGGCCGACTATGCCATCAAGGTGGAGCAGCACTATTCGGCCAAGGCTGGTCAGGAGCGGCCCATGGACATGGAATGGGCCAAGGACGGCATCGACGGCAGGTTGTACATGGTGCAGGCCCGCCCCGAGACCGTGGCTTCACAGAAGAAGGGCAGCGTGCTGGAGCGCTATGTGCTCAAGGGCACCGGGGAGGTGCTCACCACGGGGCGTGCCGTGGGCACCAAGATCGCCACCGGCACCGCCCGGGTGATCCGGGATCTCGCCCATCTGCCCGAATTCCAGCCCGGCGAGGTGCTCGTCTCCGACACCACCACGCCGGATTGGGAGCCGGTGATGAAGATCGCGGCAGCCATCGTCACCAACCGAGGCGGGCGTACCTGCCATGCCGCCATCATCGCGCGCGAGCTGGGCATCCCGGCGGTGGTGGGTTGTGGTGATGCCACGGAGAAGGTCCCCACCGGCGAGACCGTCACCGTCTCCTGCGCGGAAGGCGATGTGGGGAAGGTCTACAAAGGGGCCGTGCCGTTCGAAGTGGAGCAGACCGATTTGTCGCAGATGGAGCGCCCGGCGACCCACATCATGCTCAACATCGGCAACCCCGAGATCGCATTCAAGACCTCGTTCTTGCCCAACGACGGGGTGGGCCTGGCGCGCATGGAGTTCATCATCAACGAGTACATCAAGGCCCACCCCCTGGCCCTGCTGCATCCCGACCGGGTGGAAGACCCGGCCGAGCGCGCAGAACTCCAAGAGCTCACCCGGCTCTACGACAGCCCGGCCGATTTCTTCGTGCAGCGCCTGTCCGAGGGCGTGGGCACCATCGCCGCGGCCTTCTATCCCAAGCCCGTGGTGGTGCGCATGTCGGACTTCAAGTCCAACGAATACGCCTCGCTCCTGGGTGGCCGCGGCTTCGAGCCCCATGAAGAGAATCCCATGATCGGGTTCCGCGGGGCCTCGCGCTACACACACCCCGCCTACGAAGAAGGCTTCGCCCTCGAGTGTCGCGCCATGAAGCGGGTGCGTGACGAGATGGGCCTCACCAATGTGCGGCTCATGATCCCATTCTGCCGCCGGGTGGAAGAGGGCGTACGCGTGCTCGAGACCATGGCCAAATACGGCCTGAAGCGCGGGGAGAACGGGCTGCAGATCTACGTTATGTGCGAGATTCCCAACAACGTGATCCTCATCGACGAGTTCTCCAAACACTTCGACGGCTTCTCCATCGGCTCCAACGACCTCACCCAGCTCACCCTGGGCGTGGACCGCGACTCCGAGATCGTGGCCTTCGAATTCGATGAGCGCGACCCCGGAGTCAAGCAGATGATCCGCATGGCCGTGGAGGGCGCGCGCCGCAACCACCGTCACTCGGGCCTCTGCGGCCAGGCGCCCTCGGACTATCCCGAGATGGCGGAGTTCCTGGTCGAAGTGGGCATCGATTCCATGAGCCTCAATCCGGACACCGTGTTCGAGACCACCCTGCACGTGCTGGAAGTGGAAAAACGGCTGGGCCGGCCGCCGCGCCGTTAGGATCGGTGGCCAGGCGCTGCCGACTGCTGCAGGGCGCCGCGTCAGGGCTCTCAAATCGCGATGATGATCAGCGGGTTAGAGGAATGTCCTGCGGGTGCGTGTTCACCCCTTGCCAAACCGTTGGGCACTGACTACAATGCGCGCTGCATACGGGTGCGGGGTGGAGCAGTCCGGTAGCTCGTCGGGCTCATAACCCGAAGGTCGCAGGTTCGAATCCTGCCCCCGCTACCAAACAAAAGATCTGATAAACCAACGACTTATGATCGTTGGTTTTTTCGTTTTTCGAGGTCGAAAAATCTCCATTTTGGGGCAACGGGGCCTGTTGGCCCACGCCTTTTTCGACCCCTCCCGAACGGGGTCCGTGGAGACCCGCGCTTTCGACCTTCAGGCCCTTGGCCCGGCACGGGCCAATGCGCAGTTCTAGCTGTGTAAACCCACCAGATTGTTCACGGCCGGCAGCCGGCTGATGGGAGGGCGGTAGTCCAGAGCACCATGTGGTCGATGCCAGTTGTACTGGTGGAGCCAGGCGGAGAGGTATTGGCCACGCTGTTCCGAGGTTTCGTAGGCACGTGCATAGGCCCACTCGCGCAGCGCGGTCTGAATAAAGCGCTCCGCCTTGCCGTTGGTGCGGGGCGTGTAGGGCCGGGTACGGCGATGGACCAGCCCGAGGCGGCGGCACAGCCGCTGGAAAGCGCGGGAGCGGTAGGCGCTGCGGGCGGTCTCGTCGGGATGGATCGAGGCGAAGGCGATGGTGGTCATCGATGGCCACGTGGATGGACTCCCAGCCGGCTCCGGGCGAGTCCTGGCGGCGGTTGCCGGTCACCCGGTGGCCGGGACGGCGGAAGCGGCCAAGGCGCTTGATGCCCAGATGCAGCATGTCGCCCGGGGCGTTGTGTTCGTAGCGGTTGTCGGGCCGGGGCGGATCGAGGTGGCTGAGGCGATGGAGGCCAGCGGCCTTGACCAGGCGCGCGACGGTACTGAGCCTGAGATTCAGTTCCTCGGCGATCTGGCAATAGGTCTGGCGCTGCCGGCGCCGGGCGAGCACCTGTTGTTTGAGTCCAGGCGATGTGCGATGAGGACAGCGCTTGGGGCGGGAAGAGCGGTCTTGCAGGCCCGAGGGTCCCGCCTCGCGGAACCGCTGCAGCCACTTGTCCGGGTACTGATCCCCATAGCCTAGGCGACCTCGGCAGGCCGGAGTCCTTCTTCCAACACACGTCTCACCAGCAGGGCTCGACCGTGGACGGTTAATCGGGCATTTTTATGGCTGTTCATTCGGGGTCCTCGGCGGAGTGGTTTGGTTCGCACCTCCAATTCTCCGGGTACACCCCGAGTGAACAACCGACTGGAAGATCACAGCTAGCGCACCTGTATCATCAGCTCCGGCGGCGCCTGGACCACCAGGAGCTAAGCCATCTGCGCCTGCTGCTGAAGGTACGTAACGCCTTGGCTCACCACGCCCCCATGGACCATGAGACTCCACATTCCCTGATCTCAATAGGGTGAGTATGACGAACACCCTCTGGAAGGAGAAAGGACGTCGCTGCTGTTGCCCGATGCATTGGCACCAGCCAGCAGGGTGACGTGGTCAAATGAAAACGGACACCGCGTTAAGTAACTTCTGCCAAATTGCCGGTCCTCTCGAAGTCGGTCGGGCTCTGGTAGCCGAGGGTCGAGCGGAGCCGGCGGCTGTTGTAGAACATCATGATGTAATCGACGATGTCAGCCCGCGCCTCAGCCCGGGTCCGGTAGCTGTACCAGTGCAGGCGCTCGGACTTCAGGGGGCCGAAGAAGCTCTCGACTACCGCATTGTCCCAACAGTCGCCTTTAAGGCTCATACTGCTGCCCTTGATACCATGTGCTGCCAGGAGATCATGGAACGCTTTGCTGGCGTACTACACCTCGCAATCGGAGTGGTGGATCAGGATTCCCGGAGGGGCCGCAATGTCTACAGCCCCATTCTACCCACGGTTCCTCCAGTGGATCCGGCCTCGTTTTCGAGCGCTCCACGGAAATGCAGCCCCAGCCCGCCACATACCTCACACAGAGACCGCACAACACTGCGGTGCGCCGCCACAGCCAATAAATCAGCGGCTCCTCAGAGGAGTGGATGGGATGACCGAAGACGATCTGATCCGCAGGATCACGGTGGATCCCAAGGTCTGCAGCGGGCGGCCTTGCCTGCGGAGCATGCGGGTACGAGTCAAGGATATTCTCGACTTGCTGGCCGCTGGCGTCAGCCGTGAAGAAGTCCTGGCGGATTATCCCTATCTTGAAGACGAAG